>Ga0307945_1000582_pt1 | contig 25701 bp, 25 predicted proteins | sample OrgLakmetagen228_FD_201818 | JGI IMG/M metagenome (GOLD analysis project Ga0307945, IMG submission 201818) | Saline water microbial communities from Organic Lake, Antarctica - #228 | ecosystem: Environmental > Aquatic > Non-marine Saline and Alkaline > Saline | place: Antarctica: Organic Lake...
CTGCGATTGTCAATGAGTCCAACCATCTCATCTGCCTTCTCTTTTTTAAATTGTTTTTTCCTCAGCCTGCAGTAGGTGGTGTATTGTTGTTGCAGCTCAGCAAAAGGTTGGTTGTGTTGTCTTTTCCGTCTGATACGTCTTTTGCAATCACGGCACGTTGCGTCATACCAAGGAGCCATGGGGAGGCCCAGCTGCATTCTGCGCGACATTTGTCTTGCTGTCATACCAGTGGCATCAGCAGCATGAGTGATGAGATCCAAGAAGAGTTGGTAGCAAGATTGATGCTCTTGATTGCGTACAGAGTCCCGAAAAGATTGCAGGACAGTCTCGTCATTAAGCATGTGTGTAAAAAATGCGGCTTTGTGTTCACTCCTCCAAACCATATGTTTTCCTTTCCCTCTGCTCACAACCTGACCTGGAAGCCGTAGATCAATGTGTGGTAACGAACACTAGAAGTGGCCTGTGGTCTGCTGAGTCAAATCAAGATAGGCTTTTAGGGCATGGCAGTGCTTAACTTTGTTGGGATACCGGCACACCACGATGTCTGCCGGACACTAGTCGTGAATGCGCAATAACCATGTGAAAACGAAGCATTGCACTGCTCTTACCGTGACGTGGAGTTTAGATTGGTTGGCTTAAAAAGGCAATGATTCTGGTATTGAATCAGGTGGGAACGAGGTGAAACCTCAAGAAAGCCAATCAAAAACGAAAACGGCAAAAAAATTGAAAATGGCATAGTGTATGATAACAAGGATAAGGGCAAAAGGAAACAAAAAGCAGCTGCGTACAAATAATGACGTTTTGCCTTACTCCTTACTGTGATCAAGGTAACCCAAACATTTTAGAATGCACAAGCTTACAGCATCACTCTAGTGTACAGTCCACAATTTTGAGATGCTTTGTGGCAATAGACATAAAAGCAACATAATCTTTAGAGATCTTTGACATATGAGGCATGTACGTCCGCCGCTCAGATGGCACATGCACTAAATCTCCAACAAATTGCTCCATCCTTAGACAAGGACCTGTCAACAATGATTCACAATAAGCGACAAACGCATTGTTGAAGAATATTTTGATGCTTTGTAATTTGTAATAACTCCAATAATAGTGACCAACCCACCCACCTATTGCCGTATCTAAAATCTGTAGCTGTATATACATGATCGCTTCCTTACTCTGCTGCCCCATTCGCCCACCCTCCCCTCGCCCCACAAGACAATCGCATATCAGCATTGCATGCTCATTTTGTCCTTCCCCATAACACGGCTTGTCAATTTTCAAATAATAATTACATTCTAGGAGTATTAAGCCCGCGTGTCATACACTGGTACCTATCGTCCCCGTCGTGGATACATTTCCAATATCTCCCTGTGTGGAAATGTTTTGTGAGAATTGTTGCACGGGAAACAGTCATTGTATCAGTGCATGCACACTAAGAACATTAAAAATTTACCTTTCACGCGGCGTGAATACGTGAGATTTTTCAACTTCTTTCAAATCATGCAATCGCTGTGTGTACGGAAATTGTGATAGGGAGTACATAAGTATTCAAACATTAAGTCAAGATAATCATTGCAAGTGAACAACATTTTCACCGTGTTTTTTTGCATGATAGTGGCGTTATACACTCTTCCGGACTAACACAATCCGTCTTTTAGATTACCTGGCTAAAAATGCCCACCGCCTTCCGCCCCACATCCAGAATCGACTCCATAATTGGGCTTTGAAGGAGACTTGCGTGAATGTCCTTGAACTCTGTATCATTTTATGAGATATAATGATATGGGGTTGACGGAGCAAATGTCCTGAAATGTGACTTTTTTGATGCAGACCATGTTTGATGAACATAACTAGATGGTCCACAAAGTTTGGGGTCAATCGGACCACCCCGGTGGTCTAGGTGGGATTCCTGTTTAAATTGTGGCACCGAATTTTCACATTGTAGGTTACCACTCCCCAACCAGAGCCTCTTTTCATCCCACAACAAGATGGCAACACTTACTTTATGATATCAAATCATCCTGGGTTTTATAGAGTAGATTTGGTGAATGTTTGTTTTCCACCTTTTTGACACGCGTTTTGTTGATTTTCTCATAGGGGAATTGGCCAAAAGGGAGTATCTGACCAACTACTGTGTCGTTTTGCCCCATTTTTGGTGCAATAATATTCTTTATTGAAATGTAGAAGATTCATCAAAAAATGAAACAAATCAAGTCAGTAAGTGGTGAGATATAAGAATGGTGGTGGAAAATAGGGTTCATGCCACGCAAAATTAGATTACCTTACCTTAGACATTGGTCCCCTTGGCAACATTTAAGTGCAGGTGCTTTCAGTAGCCTACCTCCTGGTATTGAGCTTGATTGTTGGCAGCTGGGCGCCCCTACTCAATTCACATTTCAAAAGTACCCCCATTGGGGGCCTCCGTCGACCCCCTCTGGAATATAATCACGGTGCGTGGTAACACAGGCTGTGTGAAATTACAGTTATCGTGTGGTATGGCACATTTTGAAAAGCAAACCATCTATCCCCAGCTTAACTCACTTATAAAGAGTGTATAAATCTGCAGCTATATGTCTCTACGATCTCAGTTTAAAGTACCAAAACTAAATTACTCATGTGGAATGCATGCACTGACCACCGGTTCAGTATACAAATCCGGTCAATACCTTTTGCAACTCTTTATTAGGCAAAATTAATACTGCTATTGTATGGTTAGAAATTTCAAAGAAGCATCATGAAATAGTCTCAAACTCATCGTTCCACAAATGCCCATACATAGCAATATGCTAATTCACATATGACATTGTGATTGTATGATTAATATGGGTGCAAGGACAGCACCAAAGATCTCTGAATTTGCATTGTGACGATGCATCATGTGTGTAGGGGTAAGCATGTTACACTTCTTCTTGATACACACCTGCGTCATCCCTCTGTTCAGCCCCTGTGTGCATGCATGTACTTGTGCGCGTGCGTGCGTAATGCGTGCGTGCGTGCGTGCGTGCGTAATGCGTGCGTTACAAGACCGTGACTAGTGCTGCTGGTTGAACGTGTGCCTCTTGCAGGCGCAGCAAGGCAGGACGGAACAAAGCAAGAATCAATCATTTGGGTCCAAATATTTGGCCGGTTGTTAATAATTATTTCAAAATTAATGTCAATTCATTATCAATTTTGAATAACCGAGATCAGAGCGTAAACGTTTGCGCATAACAGAACGAGAGCAGAGGCAGCACTCGCAGACCTAAAGTCCATGCTGTGTGTATCCAGACCCCTGATGAGACCCTCCTGAGGCCTAGCAACCCCAGCACTTTCACAACAGGCACGTGTCCTCTTTCCCACAGGCCAGCATGCACATACACTCCCGTGATGGCAACAGTAAAGCGTGGCTTGCGCAGCGGGCACAGCATGCGGAGCTGACGAGTTCAACACGCCAAAAGGTAGAGACAAGCCCAAAAGTCGTATCGTTTCTTTCTTGATTACGCCATTAGTGTATCACTTCGCATTCCCCGATGATGACGTACTCAGTCTCAATCAAGGGAGCTGCACTTCCCCATGGCCAGCAATCACGCACAAGGGGAGCTGCAATTCCCCAGGCACAGGTGCCGATGCCAGGCCCCTGTGCTTATGTTGAGCAGTACCCTGACTTTCTCAAGTAGAATTAAATCGTACAAGATATATATTCCCTCGGCGCAGTGCTCCCCCTCATGCTGGTCGAATGCCAAGCAGCTTGTGGCCTGTGGAAGCTACCACTCTGTCACTGCTGCGTTTGATGAGCGTGGAGAACAGATGGTCATCAGTGGGCTTGCAACTGTCAAACAGGTGAGCTCAGGGTTGCACTCCACGCTACGCTACGCTATACGAAGTTTTACCAGTTAGGTATCCACCCTCGGACAGTGTAGCCTTTCTCCCTCTTTCCGTCATAGTAGTGCTTATTACTTTGTAAATGAATTCCCGGAGCAAAAACGTATTCAAATCTGATTGTTGTTGCATTCAATTGAGGGCTTTTAGTGAGTGCTAATGGTGCTAAGCCTCATCCCATTTGCAACATTTCAGTTGTTTTAGTTTGTGCCCAAATTATGATGTTTTGTAGCCAGGCTCTATTTAGCGTCAAGGTTGCTGTCTTATCACTTATTTTCCAGCTGCCCAAAAAAACACTTATTAATTACCTTACCAAAAACTGCACCTTGAATTATTAGCCGCCATTACAAATCATACACTCCTCTTTCAATCAAACTCCTTCAGACAACCTTTTGGCTTTATATTGTCATGCCACTCTTGCTCCTACGCACGAGCACATGCCTGCAAACGTGTCTGGGCATTTGGTAGCTTAGAGAAAAGCTCACATGGCCAGTACACTGCTGAAAGTGACGCTGAGTACTAATTACTACTGCTGTATCAGGGCATTGAAGTGTGTAGCTGCCTCGGCGTGGCTGAAGTACATGGTCAGGATCCTCAGCGTCGCTGCAGCAGCAGCAGAAGCAGCAACAGCAGAGACAGCACGTGCACTGCCGTCAATTGTTGCAAAGGTAAGGCGGCATAATTAGTTGATCATAGCAGAAACCCTGGTGCTCATCATCCACACATGTACACCTGCACGCACACATCTGCGTGCGCACACACACATACACACACATACACACACGCGCACACACACATACACACACACACATACACACACGCGCACACACACACACACATATATACACACACATGTGCACACACGTGCCAACCCCCCTCAACCCCACCCACACAAACACCTGCATACCCGCACATCTGCCCGCGCTTTTGCTCTCCACCCACCTCCACGTACACGTTTTCCCGTACTTCCGCGATCGGCAAACAGACACAGGTTGCGAAGGCGGTGCAAGCGTGGGGGGGGGAGCGTTGGCAACTGTGCTCACTAATTTTGATGAAGCACCACCTGAGACGTTTGTAAATGGTCCAACTGCAGCAGGTGCGAGACAATACACACTCAGAATGCATCATGGCGGTGCTTTGAGTTCGTTTTTCACGGCTTTATTGCCAACACTCGGCCAGAGGAACAAAACTGGCAGAAAAGACACGAAAACAGCACGATGATCCAGCAATTGTGTTATACTTGTATTTTGTATTGCTTTAAATTTTCCTCTCAGTGCGTAAGTGTGATAACCCGAACTCCTTGACTAGCAGGCGTAAATGTGCTGGCAAGACAAGTTGGAGGAACAGACAGAGCCGGTGCACAGAAAAGAGGTAAGGTGCTTTGTGGAATAAGTCATGCCAGGGTTGCTTCTATGAGGGCCCTCACTTCCATAAGTAGATCCAATACAGGGATAAAGCCAAGTATTTATAATGCATCAAGTATGCAACCCGCCACGATGAACATGCAGGTTGCTCCTCCTGCCTTGCGGTGGTGCAGCACTACAGTGTGGAGGTTGCCTTAGAGATTGGGGGCAGGTGAGTAGGGGCGGTTCTGTAGGCGGTCCCGCACTCTCTGTAGTGAACTTGCACTCCCAAAGAGCAAAGCGCTTTACTTCTTTTCTGTGCACCGGCTCTGTCTGTTCCTCCACCGTAGAGCGTACATCCCCAACTGGCATAGGGCACCTTGCAGAAGATTTGTGATGAGTCACAAATGAAGTTGCTACCTTTGTTCCTGATACACGCAGTTGGAGCATCTTGGACTCCCGCTCCCCCCAATGCTGTGGCGTGGGCTTTGACCCTTTGTGCTGTCAACCCTGCCCCCTAGTGGCAGGCCTTGTCCTGCTGGCTGCCAAGCAACCCGCGCTGCTGCGGTTTGGTGCACAGGCGGCGGCGGTACGTTCTTGTGCAGGGGGGCAACAGCAGCTCTGTTCTTGTGCAAGAGGCATAATTTGCTTGCTAACAATTTGCCTACTGTATCCTTGGTACAAACATGAGACTGTCTGGAAGCATTGAGTTTGCGCTGGCTGGACACTGTCGTGCTGATTATTAAATAAGATCGGATGTCGATTGAGCTTTGCTTACTGACAAGTGCGGCGCACCTAAAACCCGTGCACACGGAACCTGTTCTGAGCGTGGGCGAACATAGTTGTGGCCATTTAACATTTTATTTCCTGCTCTCTTTGCTTATCCTATGTGTATAAATTGTGGATTTCTCTAGCACTCATCACTTAGGAGCACCCATGCTCCTGCACACCAACAACATGAAAAAGGGAATGACCCACCTGTACTTCCCTTCTATTGACCCTCGTGCATGCTTCAAACTTCATTCACATATTGTTACACTGCAGCCGCCTGCCCTACCCTACTCCCTTCCTGTGCCTGATCTCCCTGGTCTGCCTGCAAACAACATCCGTGCTCTCTTGTTTCCTGGGGCACTGCACAAGGCAGCAGGGCCAAAGGTAGGGAAGCTCCTCGCCTGTCGTCCACCTGCAGTAATGCACCCCCACAATGCACCCCCACACTACGCAGGCAGTGATGTATTATCCACTCCCCACATTAATCAAGGAAATGGTGCTACTTTGGTCCCAAGTACCGTAAAACTCCTCCACGTAAGCATACTCTTCCATAAGAGAAACTTTTGTGGAAACTTGCAGTTGTAAGGCATGCAACTTGCTGCAGATTGTCTTTGGTAATGCTCTTTTTTTCTGCACTATGGGACAGGCGATCTCAGACCACCTGATCTCACATGGACCCAGAGGGCCTCAGCCCCACGAAGATCATGCACCCCTAATTTTAACGACTCAAACAACACCGCCTTCCGCTCGGCTGACAGAGTACAGGCCCATCATCCTCCTGCAAAACCCAAGGTCTGTGTCGGTTATCAGATACAAATCATCGTTCCCACGTAGCGCCGCTCTATCACAACAGGCATAGGGTTTTTTGGTGTGCCTTTGGTTTACGGAATGGTATACCCATGTACGTATGTGATGTAGAGTGCCCCTGCCTCAGCAGGCACATGGTGGTGTGCTTGCGTCGACGAAGAACCGCACTTTCCCAACAAGCATGTAACGATGTGTATTTGGTAAGCACAGTCTGCATTGTCGTGGAAACTGTCGAGGGCGTTTACACGTATAGGACATTCATTGCCTTTGTCAGATAACCTTGACAGCAAGTGGGTGGGTGTGTGTGTGACAGCAAGTGGGTGTGACAGCAAGTGGGTGGGTGTGCATTCCGTGTAACATTGCTGCGGAGACATCAAGATGTTTGTCAGAACTGTTTTTGCTGGACCTGACGCACAGGGCCACCTCACGGTACATAGCGACAAACATATTTGACGGGGTGCATATGACAAATACAAACGTGGAGGGGTTCATCCAGGCTAGCAGCAACACTGATCCACAAGCTCAGGTAAGGGTTTGAAAGGAGAGAAGTTGCCACATGTATGTCCAGATTCAGTACTTGGTCACGTGCCATTTGCTGGAGGTCTGAGGAAATGACAGGGTTAGGCCCTTAAAATGGATTTATTTGTTAGCTGAAAAGCCGTGATATGGGGAGGTGCAACATGTGTGTGCGCTGAGCATTTGTTTTGCAGGGTGAAAGGGGGTTGGGTGGGGCAGGGGCAGGTAAGCAAGCATGTTACGTGCTATACAATGTATGTGTGCTGAGCATTTTTGGGCAGGGTGGAGGAGGGGGTGGGGGGTGCAGGGCATGCAAGCAAGTTATGTGATATAATGATAATGTAATGTATGTGTGTGCAGCATTTTTCGGCAAGGTGAAGGAAGGGGGGGTGGGTGGGGCAGGGCAAGCGAGCAAGTTAAGTGATATGAAGTGTGTATGCTGCTGTGGGGTTAAACTGCGCTCTCCACTGCTGCTTCATGCACTGGGCATCAGTGCGGTTGGAGAGCGGATGAGGTTTGGACATATGCACGTGAAGCCAAAGAAGTCAGGGGAAATCTCAGCCACTCGCAAAGCGACTTTGTGACATCATCCCGCAAGTTCAAGATCGCGTTTCTTTGGGTTGGGAGGCAGAATTATACGTAGCATTTGCAACGCAACCATGCAATAGAATACTTCACCAATGCACTTCTTAGCACCTCCCATGTGTGAGCTGTAAATTGCGGCCCGCACGCTGCATGTTGGGTTCCCACGCCATGACACTTTGTTCTTGAGGAATTAAGGGTCATAACGTGGGCCAGTTCGTGTCTTGCTTTGCTTAGCTGGTAAGGATCTGAGATGAGCTGAGGAGCCCCGGCATTTTTGTTGTTCCGCCAGACCTGGCTTTATGGTTTTGCAGGACACGATGCCGATTTCAGATTTATCATCACAAGGTGGAAGCTGCTCAAAGATGCAAATCGGCTGCTGTAACATTAGCGTCCGCTGCTGGTAACATCCTGGCGGGCTTACAACCAGCGGCTTGTAATCAGACGAAAAGCTCCTCGTTTTTGCCGATACGCTGCACTCACCCTTGTTGCTCATGCTATGTTCCCCCTCCCTCTTTTACACAATTTACAGCACGGCCCTGACTGGACTTCCCGGATGCGGCTTCTCACACACAGCACGCACAGCGTTACGCTGGCCAAGCAGTCCCACACTCTGTTACCAGGAGGGGCTAAGCTTCCTCAGTTGACAAACACAGCATGCAGGCCACCTTCCATTCCTGATATCAAGCATTACCCGCTGGCAGTGCTTCAGGTGAGGCTTTCAAGTGCTGTTGCATACTTGTCCGGATGCTGTGACGCTGTCAATTTCCATCTCACTTCCCACGCCTGTTGTTTTCCTCACACCCCTAGCTCATGGTTCCCTTCACAAATTACTCTTTGTTCCCAATGGACCAAGCGCATTACTTTGTCTACTGGCATGCATTTCCTTACAAGTTGTAATCCATCTCTCCACCTGGCAGGTCCTGGATCGTGTGGCTACGTGCAACAGCAAGGGTGCAGGCCCAGATGTGTGCGGCGGACTGTGCGAGATCATGAGGCTACTCTGGTGGGTGAGAGTTGCATCGTTGCAATACTATTTTTTTGCTCATGTCCAATCTTATGGAATATTTTATTTGTCAACCCTAAGCTTTCATGGTGTGCGTTTGGTGTTAAAAACATCAAAGGGACATTTGTCTGTATCTGAGTACACCCAGGTTCTCATCAAGGAGTTACACTGCACCCAAACTGCACTTGTATCTGCTGTATAACCTGCATAAATACAGGCATGCGCTGCATCGTTGGGATGCCTCGGAAGCTGATGCAACAGGGTTCATTGCCGCAACTCAGGTGAGGTTGTTGGTTTTGACTTTGGCACTCTTTTGGCGTTCCTTCCCTCTCAAGCCTCGCTTCAACCTCACCTTGCCGGAAGGAAGAACGGAACAGTTCCTTCTTTATTTTGAAGAAGTTCTTCAAAATAAAAAAATTGAATCGACACGTTCCTGCATCCTGCTCATAAGTCCCGCGTTTGCATCATTGCATCAATTACGCAGGCTGTTTGCCGCATCCTGTTGTACTGTCATGTTCCTCTCACCTTGCGGCGAGCTGTTGCCGCACGGATGGACTTATGGGCAGCAAAGCTTGGCCACGCGATTGTGCGGTAAGGGGGCTTTTGTTCTCTGTGGGGCACTACTGCCAAAGCATATAGGCCACGTGAGAGCCTAAATATGCGAGCGTTGTCTCATCGAAAGTTTAAAAGGAATCAGCACACAGCTCTTGTGGTTGAAGAAAGCATGTCTCTCGTTTTTCTTTTATGCCCAATCAAGCCAGGTATGGACACAGAGCACCGGAGTCATCTCATCCCAGTCGTTGGTTAAGATGATCATTTACTATTACTATATGGATGATGCCTGAATTATTTTACGCAAGCAGTGGCTACACCCCTTGCGCATGGATCAAGAAGAGTGAGACGTTACTGTGGTGCTGTGAAGTGCTCACGTTGAACTACGTTACTGTGGTGCAGCAAAGCGCTCACGTTGTACTGTGGTAAACTACGTTACTGTGGTGCAGCAAAGTGCTCACGTTGTACTGTGGTGAACTACGTTACTGTGGTGCAGCAAAGCGCTCTCTTTGAACTAGGAATTGCGACCCCATGGAATCTTGCTTGTTTTGCATTTTTCTTGCCATTTGCACACTCTGCTTGCACGCCAGCGGATTAATAAATGTTGTTGGAATCAGCACAGCAAAATGTGTGTGCGTGTGCGTGTGCGTGTGCGTGTGCGTGTGTTTGATTTGTGGCCAAAAAGGTTTGTTAAGTGTCCTTTGTAAAAGAAAGCGGGCCCTTTGGGAACCCTACGGACCTGCTTGGGAATAAAACACTCCCATTCAATACGAAAAGCTTCCCCAGCTGTAGAGCCGCGCTTTTACAACAGGCATAGGTGTCTGGCCTGACCACGGACAGCTAATCTACCAGGGCTGTTGCCATGCCAAAATGTAGTGTCATTTTCTTAGCCCCCTGATTTCGAATTAATTCTACCTTTAAATTCAGGTACCACCCAGCAGAGATAACAGACCCCTATTCCTACAGCTACAGCCGTGCGTCCGTTGCAAATTGGTCCAAACTGGAAGCCATGCTCAGAAGAGTACGTAGCTGGTCTGCTTGTTTGCCTTGTAGTGTAATCGGCAGTGGGTCTCCTTTAAACATTCCGTTTGTTAATCACAATTACTTGTCGACCGTATTGCTGTCCACCATTAGCACGGCAGCCCCTTGCAAGGAAAATGTGTCAGGCGTCAAACTAGGGTCGGAAAGAACATAAGATGTGTCGTATATGACCGTACGTGTGGTTATAATCCTGCTGAAAATATAGTTTGCTATACACCGTATAGAAAGTTGGTTCTGGCACCTTACATCCAACACATTGTGCAGGCCCGTGCTGTTGCGCTGGATGGCTGGAGCTCTCCTGATCTGATCCGCTTGATGACTCCAGTGCCTGATGGTAGTGTCATGCCCTCCAGCACTGGAGCTATGTCCTTGGTCTCACCGCTGCTGATAGACACCCCCTCACGGCTGCAAGTGCTGGAGCATCTGAAGCTGCATGTGAGTGTTTGCATAGGCGCTTTCACCGATAAATTCATCTCTGGTTGTGCTGCTGAAACAACACATACGAACGAAACTGGCACGCAGCTGCTGCGAGCATAGTCGCCAAAATGCAGCTCCTTTGACGCTTATCTCTGAACCCACTGTTAACACTTCCTCCTTTGAAATTCAGTTTAAGCTGTTGCCCTTTTGATTGCTAATGATCATTTCAGCCTTTGCCCCCATGTTTGCACTCCACTCAACTCAGGAGGAGTACATTGCCCTGGCTTGTGCAAGTGGGGAGTGGTTTGCTGCTGTGCAGCACCTGCTATCCCTGGGATCGCGCGCCCACGTGTGGCGTGCAACACTGATTGTGTGTAACGCAGTGGCTTTACCCAGTGTGAAGGTGCGTTGACAGGTCGGAAAAGTAAATCAGCGTCAATCTTGCAGAACAAATGTTAAATCGTTTTATTCATACATGTCCAAGGTGCCTGAGTTCACTCCTCTCTAAAAAACAGTCTGTCGTGTGGCAAGGTGCCCTCTACTCTTCTGTCATTTGTCTTTTCAATGGCAGCATGCTCCAGGCGCAGTTAACAATCATTTGCTGCTGCCCCTCTGAGTGCTTTTGCAGGTAGAACTGGCCCACGCGCTCATGCGCGCATGCGTGAAGGAAGCCAGCACCGACGACGATGCAGGCTTGTACGGCAATAGCTTGTCATCACCACAGGTGAATCACTGATTGATACAATGCTCCATGTGATTGTACGCCTGCAAATATGCCTTGTCCTGCAGCAACCTTGCACTGGCAAGTTCACCCTTGTAATTTCCCATCAGGGCATTCTATTTTCAACCCTGAATACTTCCTCAACTCACCCCTTACTACTTCCTCAGTTCACCCCTGAATACACGTCCTCTGCTCACCCTTGTCATTTCCTCTCAGGGCATTGAGTTGCTTGATGCAGCACTGCAGAGGGCGGCTGCTTGCCTACCGCCAACTTTCCTGGCTGGTGAGTGCATGGATGGGGCTCAGCACTCAAAAGATAGAAAGTGAAGGCACGGATACGGCTTCAATTTTGTTAGTTCTAAACTTCAAGGAAGGTTAAGTATGTGCCGTGCAACCTTGAGGCCTCCATCCCAACAAAAAAGAGGACCAGAAGTCAACAGAGAACGTTTGCTCCAAAAAAACTGCCGCCATTTTTCCTTGCTGTTGTCACAGGCTGTGCGACCCTCATTTACGTTGATGCTGCCGTTTGCTTCACAAAAACTTGTCTCTGCTATTTTCCCTGTTGTTGTCACTACAGGCTGTGCGACCCTCATTTACGTTGATGCTGCCAAGGAGCTTGTCGAGATAAAACCAAACACCAGTAGCTACACCGAGTAAGCTTTTCAATTTCCTGGGTGACAAAGAGCAGTTTCCTTGTTTACACAGAGCAACACTTTGTAAAAGAAATTACTGTCACGCCCAGGTTAACTGCAAACTTGACGCCTTTGTGATTGTGCAAGCATGTCTCCCTTCATTTGTTTCCTGCTCGCAGACAGCTTGGTTTTGTTGTTGCCAATAAGAGGTCCAACCTGGGGTGGCTGCCAACTCTTTCCTTACTCTCGGGCTGGCTGCAAAGGTGGGCTAGCGAGACGCAAACAAAATGATGGCAAACAGCCGCAGCGTACACCACTCCCTGCGTCACTAGTTTCCTAATGAAAAATATCGAAGCGGAGGCTTGAGTAAGATGGCGGGCTGAGCCTAAAGTTGAATTTAGCAAACCATGTTTACAGGAACTTCTTAAACAGTTGTAGATTTGCAATTGTTTTTGAGCCTTCAACACAGTCGTGCGCGTGGTTGTGTAACGCTGGTTATTACTAGTTAAAATATTGTGCCAAATTGTGTGCTCATGTTGACAGGAACTTCTTAAACAATTGTCGATCTGCTTTTGTTCTGAGCCTTCAACACAGTCGTGCGCGTGTTTGTGTAACGCTGGTTATTACTAGTTTAAATATCTTGTGCCAAAAAATTGTGTGCACTTTTCCAAGAAGCTGCTATCCGGAACTAAGCTACGTTCCTCTTCATCATACCACATCCCAGGCTTGTAGCAAAGGACGCAGCTTGCCGTGCTGCAGCGCAAGGAGACGCAGGTTCAGCGCACAGCAGTAGCAGCAGCAGGAGCAGCAGCAGCAGCAGCAGCAGTAGCAGAAAGGACAACATGTGTACTGTGCAAGCTTGTGCAGCAGGAGCAGTTCAAGCCGATCCAGTGCATGGAGTTTCCACTGCACCACTTCCTGCCCCAGTGCCTATGTCTCCCGCTCCTCCTGCTGCCTCAACTCAGACCCAGTTCACTCACGTTAAGCTCTCTCAGACCCCCCTCACAAATCCTGTTCCCGACCCAGATATGCGCAGAGCCCTGCGTACAGTGATACCAGTGGAGTGCACAGATAGTGGTGAGTGAGAGAGCCATACAGGGTGACTGCCCAGGTTTCAGGCTAGGAGGTGGTACCATCAAGCGCTTCACTTCCAACTTCCAAAGCATTCTTTGACGTGCTTCCAGGGCTAGTGGTTGGAAATGACTCAAATGTTTGTGGTGTGTTCAGGCAAGTACCAGCTCCTGCAAAAAAACGCCTTGATGTGACTCAACCTTCTGTGTTGATCTTGCCTTTATAATTTGCAGGCGTGGATCGCAGCCTTACCTTGCACGCCATCCATGCGCTGTTCCAGCCAAAGATTGAGTTCATGCTCCAGGTGAGTGTACTGTGTCACTCTTTGCCACTGAAACTTGTGGGAAATTTGTCAGGCTTTCCTTGCACGCCATCCCCGCACTGCTCCACCCAAATATAGAGGTCATGCTTCAGGTCTTCACCATTGTATGGCTGAAACTTTTGTTGTGCGGTATGTTAACACACTGTAGAACGAAAGACAGACCACCGTATTGGCCCTGCCTCTTTTGCTTTTGCTACCATTATGTGCTTAAGCCACCAATTACTCGTCTCACAACACGTGGGCATGTGTGTGTGGAAATGCAGAGGCAGCGCATGTGCAGCACAGCGAAGCGGCAGGAGGTGCTGGCTTCTGTGTCTAGCATCATTGATTTCTGCTGGAATGAAGCTTCACCGCCGATGGCACAACTCCAGGTAATAATATGCTGACCAAAGATGCCTGCAGATGTGCATTCTGCCTGAAGACACAAGGTGCTATATGCTGCTGATCGACATTTATCAAACGCCAAGGTGCTGCTTTTGTTTCCTACACAGGCTTTCAGCTCTGGCATTTTGGTGGCTATTTCGGTGTTGTGGAGCCACTGCTTGCACCCAGACCTGAACCTGAAATCGAACATCGCTGCCTCCCAGCTGGATGTAGCATCTGAGCTTGGCCAGAAGGGCATGGTTCATCTGTCCCAGCAACTGTCACTTTACTCGCTGCAACGGGTGAGGCTCGGGTCTGCTCTTGACCATTGCAATATCTTCGTGAGTGTACGTCTTTTTATCAATAGGCACAATAGGCAGTCGAGTCTTGTTGTACACCAAAACCTTGCCTGATGCAATAATCATTGCTTGCCTGACCAATAAGGCGATTGGTCGATACAAGGAGGGAGTGTTCGACCATGAGTGAGGTGACCCGTCTAATTCCTGTGTGTTTTCGATTTTTTATTCCATGTGATTACGCTGATAACTGACTGGCTGATAACTGACGACTTACCCTTCCACCCCTTGACCCCAGCGTCCCACGCCTGAAGCTGTGGCTCTGATTCTCACCTCAAGCATCCCAAGAGGGCGAGAAGCTCAGGTACAAACTCGGGCTTGCGACGGGACACAAATACATTTACTCGCGCTCACGTAGAACGCCACTCCCTCAACAGGCACATGACGGCTTGCAAGTGCACGTGGCACGTGTGCTTCTTTGTGGTGGTCTGACTGTATGAGAATGCCGTCGTCCCAGTCAATATGTACAATCTGCATGGCCAATAGAGAAGCGTCTCAACCGTGTAGCACATCGTAATTGTGCTTACAGATGGACGCACTCTGCCTGGTCTTTTACAAGCTTCTGCACAAGTATGATTTGGTAAGATTGTCAAACACGTGCTGATTTTCTGTACAAAGTCTAGCTTGTTGACGCTTATTATTTCCATGCACAATTTGCCCTTTGTGTCAAAAAATGGTGTCAGTCTTGCAGCAGATTAAAGGATCGGTTTGCTGCAACAAAACACGATTTAGATCTGCAGTTAAAGAAACTCCCAACAAATGTCTTTTAACCTCCGTGCACACAGGCGGAGGATGAGAACCTGGACGACAATTCTGATGACGAAGATGTCATAAGTTTCCATGAGCAGATCATGTCAGATGAGGAATCTGATGTGGATTCTGAAGGAGAGATCATGACATATATCCCAGAGGACTACGTCAGGCGACCATTAGGTGAGGTGCCGTCTGGCACGCGTGGCTCGGATTTAGCCTTTTAAATCCTTTTATTGTTCAGCCATTCTTTGATTCTGCAAGCTAGCTTACAGTGCACAACAGAACATGGCAGGTCCTGTTAAGATACGTAATGCATCCAGACGTGCATTGATTAACGACAATTGTAGCCACAAAATGAGTGTGCCTTAACTCTATTGATGTGTAGAGAGGCTGCTAGCACAGTCCTGCTTCTACTCAGCATGCACAATTTATGAAGAAGTAAAGGAGTACTGTGCAAGCATAAAAAAGATGATGTGCCGCACTTTGGAGGTGTGGCCATCTCTCATCTGACTTTGCCCATGGCTTACTCTTGCAGAATTCACTGCATCAGATGGGCGTGCTATTGATGCCGATGGGAGGTTCAGGTCGGTGTGAGCTGGTGTCATGGGTTGTGTTACGGGTAGGGTTGGCCAGAACCGTATATACACACCGTATATGACCGTATGTATGGTGGTTCCCTGCCAAAATTACCATATATACACTGTATATACCTATAAATGTATGGTTCTGGCCAACCCTAGTTGTGGGTTGTAAGACACTCATGCTATGGAGACTGCACGAATGCCCTTCATTAAACTAAAATCTCAATTTAAACTACATCTCAAAATCGTTACAATTATACGTCCATTGCAGTCCAACCCCCCTTTGCATCCACCACTTTTTCTTCAGCTTCTTTGACACCTTTTGCCACAGCATAAGGGTCCTTTTTTCTTCTTTCAAGTTTTCCAGCACTGCTGTGTCAAATTCTTTTGACAGACTCATTTGCAAGTGCAGGCACAAATCTGTGCTGCTCTCTCCTCATGGCTTCCAGGACCCATTTTGGCGAGGCTGGTGCTCCTGACATGCGTACCTTTTTCAAAGAGGTCATCCAGGCATTCTTGGCAACCCCAGAGAGCCAGGCTCTACGCATTCCCTGTGTCACGCTTAGTCGAGCAATGTGGCATGCCGTGGAGACTGTGGAATGCTGGTGAGTGTGGAAATATTGGCATTGAGAGGAGGTTTTGTGATATGCATAGGGCATGAGATGAGCGAGCAAGCGCTTTTGAAATTGTTATACTGCACGCTAAGAGCTGGTGATGGTGGTTGTAAGGCAAATGGTGTCGCCTCCATATGTGGCATACGTTTAATGCATAGCATACATATAGACACAGTCACATACACAATCACACACGGTCACACACGGTCACACACGGTCACACACACATACACACACACACACACACACACACACACACACGTGAGTGTGTCTGTGCATACGAACACATGCACATGAGCTCAAACCTGAAGTATAAGCATTCATCGAATACTACAGGGGTGGCACCAAGGAACAGCTGCTGGCAGACACCAGGTCCGGCTCAGGTCTCTCCAGAGTGGCAGGTCAGGTGGGGCGTTTGGTTTTGACAGAGGAGTGCACTCGCATCATGGACCAGCAGCAACGGCAACGTCAGCAGACACATGCAGACAATGCGAGGCAAAGTTGTAGCAGCAGATGTGCCACATGCACAGCAGCTGTAAGAGCAGCGAGACCTGTAGACTCAGCAGTAGCAACAGCAGCACCACCACCACCACCACCACCACCAGCAGCAGCAGCAGCATGCGCAGCTAGAACCCAGCAGCCTCGAGTTTGGAAGCAGCTCCAGAGTGGGGGCGAATTCAGGTACCGTGGATTCATTGAGGCGGATTCAGAGGGGGACATGGAGGTGGATGGTGCTGCTGATGGCGATCATGGAACGGAGGCCAGTATTGATACGGAACAGCTGGGAGTGGGGGTTAATTTGGGTGAACACGATGCAAGCATGGAGGCGACAAGCTCAGCAGCAGCAATGCCAACAGCATGCACGCCTCGATACCAAGCAGCTGTGCAGGGAGGTGGAATAGCAGGCAAGCGTGGTCGGAATGAAGAAAGCGGGGTTTGTGGAGGATGGACTGGACGTTTTGAAGTGGAGGGTGGCAGCAGTGGCGAGAGAAGGGAGGGTGAGGATAGGGAGGTCCCGAAGCGTGTGCGGCTGCAGCAGTTTCAGCTGCACCAGGCGGAGCCAATGGCAGTGGCGGAAGGGCCCAGCAGCAGCACAGCAGCAGCTGCAGCAACAGAAGCAGGAGGGGGGTCTGGTGGAGGTGGTAGTAGCGGCCATACAAAAATATCAGCCAGCATGGACATAGACCAGCCAGAGGCAGCAGCAGCTGCAGCAACACTAGCAGAGGAAGCGCTGAGCTCAGCGTCGCTCACAGCATTCACCGAGGCAATGGTTGCTGCGTTGGAGGTGAGAGTTCACGTGGTTTTGTTAGCAAGCTCGATAACAATGAGTGGCTCTGTTTTTAAGGTTTCGTAAGTACCTTACGAATCTTCCCTCCAAAGTCCTCATCACTTGTTTTGTTGTTGCCAGCATAGTTGCTCAAGACCTGTGCTGTCTGCCAAGACGCATGTGTAGGGTTGGCCAGAACCATATATATATGTATATTTATTTATATATTGGCCAGAACCATGTATATATACGGTGTGTATACAATCAGATACGGTATATGTACGGTTCAGGCCAACCCTACGCATGTGACCTGTAATTGCCTCCCTTAATTAAGACTGCGCTGCTCATCCGGATCAACAAAATAAAACAACTTGGCTGGCTTGCACCTGACTTGCACTCATACACTGTTGATAGGGTTGGCCATAACTGTATATATATACACTGTATATGACCGTACATTTGATGATTTTTCTGCCAAAAATACCATATTAACCCGTATGCGTATGATTCTGGCCAGCCCTAACTGTTGACCAACTCATGCTACCAGGACCAACTGGGCAGCCACCACGTCTCCCCCCCCCCCTTACAACCCACTGTGAATCAGAAGTGCAGCGTGGGGGCGGTCTCTGCATACAGAGTGAAGAAGCAGCTGCTGCGTGTCATCACCGCAGCAAAGCTGATTGACTTGCTGCAGGTACTGTCGTTGTTGCTTGTGTGTGTGTGTGTGTGTGTATGTGTGTCGTGGCTCCCCCTTTGCTTTTTCACAATCACTCTTTACATTTAACTGCCTTTCAGTACAATGTGCCTTAGATTACCATGATCACGATGGTCTGGAAGTTTAGGTGGACGGTGGACGCAAATTACACTGCTGCAACCTGGTTTTGCTTGCTAGCGAACATGATTTGTCCGTCGATGCAAGGCCTGACCTGCATTTGAACAACGCCAATGTAATCCCGACTGCTGCTATGTGTTATACACAGGTTGCTGGCGTTGTGTTGTGACAGCTCGCTCACCTCCCAGCCTTCCACCACCACACCAGCCTCCACGGCAGACTTGTCCGCAGCAACCGCAGCTGTTGTACGCCGCTTGAGGGAGAACCACAGTTTAGTGCGCATGGCAAAGAATGTGTGTGGGGTGCAGCTCCTGCCCTTGGCTGACCTGCTGCTGAAGAGTGCCAGCCACGCAGCGCTCCTGGTCTCTGTGGATGGAGTGGCACAGGTGCGTGAAAGGACAGAGAGGCAGCAGGTCTTAAAAAGCAACAGGTGTGCACTTTGTGCCACAAAGTATGCAAGTGTGCAGATGTACCGCTGCGCTGCGCTCCTTAAGTGTGAGAACAATATCAGACTCAGTGTGTACCTGTGCATCCTTGGTGGCCCCTTGCCAGCGGATGCACCACAAATTCTTAATCATGGATGTCCTGAAGCAATGGATCATACTGGTTTGCTTGCAAATATAGCTACAAGCTTTGTGTAGGGTCCAGTTGGCTGCAGGGAAATAGGTGAGATGAGAGTGGAAGGACAGGCTTACATTGAGATGCAGGCTGCAGTTTTGGCGTTTGCAATTTTGGCTGCATTATTGGCTGCAATTGAGATGCAGGCTGCACTTTTTGCTACCTATTTATTCAAACACGCCACCCTTCCTACTTATACTGTCCTTCTAGAGCACATCAATAACCACAAGGCCATTAGTATGCTTGCATCTAACTCATCTATCGTGAATAATGAACAATACTATACAAGGGACGGCTGGCCTACAATACTGCTTCCTGCGCTGCCGCTAAGTAGACGGCTTTTTCTGTGTTTGGGCCTCAGGTGCTGTTGCACCTGCAGTTTCCTTTGGCACGGCCTTAAGCTATTTTTCTGGATTCATCTCAATCACATCACCCTGCGTGAAGTAGAAGTTAGGAAAGGGAAATATCAAGTGCGATTGTGATTCAGAGTAGAATACAGATAATTACACAAACCCAGAAGAAGGGAGGATTTGCAAACCTTTGTGCATGTGGTCACATCCATTACGCGATTTGCCCTAAATTCGGCGCGCACACTCAAGCAAATCAGGCTGCTTAGCGCGCAGCATTACAAAAATTCGACCTATACATAAACCATAAAAACAATGCAACAATCAGGTGCGCACAACATTCCGCATCCTGTTTTCTGAGGCTTCAACTGCAGGTATAACCGTGTTGGTTTCTTTTACTTGATTTATGTGGGGAGTGGTTTTCACTGTGAGGCCTTTTGTCAGCCAGCATGATTGCCTGGAAAAGTTTCTAGACAGTGCCGAGTACTACTAGTAGGATGGGACACACATACACACACAAATACACACACCATGCAATTTGTGAGACGGCACATTCGCAAACATGCAAATGGCAATCGCATGCACAGAACATGCGTGATGCGCACAAGCCGTGGTCAACAACGCCAAGCCTGCAAGAAAAGGCTCAAGCTGATCTTGCGTGGCTGGCTGTACACAAGCAAGATCCTGGCGCATGTTCCACTCTCTCCCCCCAAGCAGCAGCCGCTCTTGTGGAGCAGTGTGCAAGCATCCCCTCACCGCTGCAGCTGTGGCAGGATGGATGCAATCTACTGCAACGGGCGGTGCTGCCAGCTGCTGGCAGCTGGTGCGTGCTTGTTAATTACGCCGATCATGCTTGTGTTGGTGTGTTTTGTCTAGTTTTATGATTCTGCATATTCCCCTGGTCGCACAGGCAACTGTCCAACGCGAGATGTTTTTATGAAACATGTTGACACAGCTGCAAAGGCGATCTGTTTTTGAAACATGTCTTCCAGACTGAGCACATGTATGCGCAGTGCATGGTTAAAATTTGCTCTGTGTCTGACTGCATATTAAAAGTATCGCACTACTGTGTACTCACAAGCTCCCTTTCTTCACCTGGCGACACAGTCTGCTCTGTGTCTGACTGCATTTTAGAAGTATCGCACTACTGTGTACTCACAAGCTCTCTGCTTTCACCTGGCAACAAAGTTTAACATCTTCCGTCACTTTCAATTCTTAGTACTGTTTCCCTCCGACAGCCTCTGTCTGTCTCTTGTCATTTCAGGAAAAGTCTGGAAGCAGCCGGCACCTGGCACACTCCAGAGTTCTGCGCCTACCTCAGCACCATAATGACATCGCACCAGCGCACGCCCGTGGCTCTCAGCCCCCCGTTGCAGCATCTGTTGGAGTGCCATGCCTCTATTGCCAGCACCACCATCAGCAGCACTGATCAAGCAACACTCCACAGCATGCACACGCTAGATACCTGTGTGAAGGCGCACAACGCTGCTGCTGAAGAACTGGTTCAGAGGAAGGCTTACATTGCTAGACTGCCCCCTTCGTTGTACCAAGCTGTGGCACTGACTGGAATGCACGCTGCCCCTTCCAAGGTAGATCGCAATGTATGTTGTACTCACGCATGGGGCTTTAGCTTATTGCAAGCGTGATGCTCATATACCCTTTAGCTGTGGCTTCCAAGTAGGTATTGTGAGAGACACCGTCCTGCCCTGCAGTGCTTAACTCTCTATGAAAAAGAAGAGCTGTGCAGGCATTGGAATCCACTCCTCGCAACAGTAAAGGAAAAGGAAGCCACTTGCTCTGAGTACTGACAAACTCATTTCTCCATTGACCTCACACAAGTAAGTTTAGCATGCCAAATGTTCCTCCTCCTGCCCTAACTGCAGAAATCAATAGAGCACGTAGTGTTCTCATGGAATCAGGAGAGCAGCAGTGCGGGCACTAGCAATGGTAGCAGCACGGGAGTTGCGCAGCAGCAGCAGCAGCAGCAGCAGCAACAAAAAAAAGAAGAGGAAGGCACTGTGCTGGTAAGTTTTGCTTCTTTGTTTTTCAGCTCTCTAGCATGCTTGAGCCGGTTTTTTTGTACATCCAAGAAACTGCAAGAAGCACAAAATAAATGCAGATCGATTACGCTTATGAAGCTCACCTACCTACCCTGTAGGTAGAGGTCAAAAATCTCTACTGAGCCAGATTTGCAACAGGAACAAACACACCGCTTTTCTTGCAGAATTCCTGTGTGGACGGCTTACTGTAGGATGATAGAGGTGGCATGTTGTTTAACCTCATAAGTCATCGCATAATTTATACTGTGTAGGTGTACGTGCCTCAGTGTGTGCCATCTCAAGTCAGCCAGCTGCAGCAGCAGCCACAGCAGGCAGAGAGCAGCATGCAGATCTTGCGTGTTGGGAGAGTGCTCGGTCTGCACCTGGAAGGGGTGCGTGCCCAAATGGCTGTTAAAAGTTGCAGGGCCTTTTTAGTTTTTTGCTCGGTCTGCACCTGGAAGGGGTGCGTGCCCAAATGGCTTTTAAAAGTTGCAGGGCCTTTTTTTGTTTTTTGCTCGGTCTGCACCTGGAAGGGGTGCGTGCCCAAATGGCTATTTGAAGTTGCAGGGGCCTTTTTTGTTTTTTGTTCGGTCTGCATCTGGAAGGGGTGCGTGCCCAAATGGCTATTTGAAGTTCAAGGGCCTTTTTTGTGTTGCTCGGTCTGCACCTGGAAGGGGTGCGTGCCCAAATGGCTGTTTTAAACACCTTCCCAGCCACACCATTAAACCGAAAAATAGCCTCTTGAACTGTCATGTCTAGCTGCTTGTGTAGCAGAACCTTGTGTAATGCACACAAAGCCGCACAACCCACAGGTGTTTTCGTGATGCACACAAAGGCAAACAACTTACACTATCCTACGCAGATTGATTGGGGTTCTGTCCCTAGCCCTGATGCTGCTTATGCGTGTTCCCTCCAGGTCAGTCATGGACTTGTTGTTCCATTCCTTTTTGTGAGGTTGTTTCCCAGTTCCTTTTTGTGAGGGCGCCTTTGCGTACTCCCTGAGTTAGGGAGCTTGTGTGTGCCTCCAATCATATAGTCATTTGGTTCGTTAGATTTTTTAGGGTGCCTGTGTGTGCATCCAGTCACTTTGTCATATTACTTGCAGTCAGTTAGAAATTTAAGGGGCCTATGCGTCTATGCGTGCTCCTTTCAAGTAAGTCATCTACTGAATCAGTCATTCCTCATCATTTGCTGTCATAGATTGATGACACGCACATTTTGTTTTAGGAGTGCTGTATGTTTCGCACTCTTATGCACTCAAGGCGTTACTGGTTGTCCCATCAACCGCCCCACACTCACACACACACACACACACACACACACACGCACACACACACACGCACACACACATACACACACACACACATACACGCTCGCATGCACACGCACACACACATAAACACACACATACACATGCACGCACGTACACACATCTGTCCTGCTTCCAAGCGCAGCGCTTTCAACAATTGAGCTCAATCATCAAGCTCTGCTTGCTTTTTTACACTAGGTCCAGCTGCAACTCCATGAAGCTGCCGCTGCTGGCAATAGCGATGCCCTGACAGGGACGCTGCTTTCGGCTCTCAACAGCCAAGGCACAAACCAACCATTGCACGAGATGGTGCAGGTGTGTGTATTTGCGTGTGTCATATGTGTGTTCGCTTCATCATTCCATGCTCCCTCCACCCAATCCGAGTTGAATGATCTGCAGCTGCATGTAGCAGGAACACGCACTGTGCGGGTGGAAGGACAACATTGAGGCAGTTATAAAGGATTGCAAAAGGTCATCCACAAGCAGTTTACGTGCAGGTGTGGGTGCAAAACGTGGTCCACAAACAATTTACGTGTTGTTGTGCAGGTGTGGGACTGTTTGCTGCACAGTCTGATCTGCTCCTTTAAATCTCAGAGCTTTGTTGGCAGAGCTGGTGGTACTAGTCGAGGGCACAGGAAGGGCCCACAGCTGCCACCCCTGCTCTCTAATGTGGAGACCTGCCTCATGATCATCCCGCCCGTGATGGCAGTCCCCAGGTTGGTGTATTGAGCTGTCTGCATTTGGTCCTTGTACTACTCATATAAACAAGTAGAGGTGCACGCAATGAAATCCAAGACTACCCAGGGTAGGTAGTACATTGGGATATACACAACAGGAACTGCTGCGTTTGGGATTGCAATACAACACTGCATTTGGGATTGGGATACAACAGGTTGCTGCATTTGGTCCTTGTTGTACCAACCAACGCAAATACTCCTGCAATCAAATGAAAAAGATACCGTATGTAGGGTTGGTCAGAGCCGTATATATACGGTGTATATACGGTAATTTTGGCAGGTAAATCACCAAATATACGGTCATATACGGTGCACGTATACAATTTTGGCCAATTCTGAAGATATGTCTGCGGTGAAATCCAACATGTGTACACGTGTGTATCTATAAAATACAGTACTTTGCCTAGTGTCTAACACTTCACGCCATGCTTACGTGCTTATCTTGCCCGTCACCTTCACACACTTCTCATTCACAGCGGCACAGCACAGACAGTACCCGGCCTTATCTCCCATTGCCAGCACCACCAGAACAGCAGGGACCGCTTGCTCTGCCCTGCTTTCCTAAATAAGAAGGGGCTGCCTCTGGAGCTGCGCGTGTGCATCCTTCTTGTCACCATTGCCACCGGCTTCAGGGTGAAACCCAGGAACCATTGCTTCCTGCAGTTGCTTGACGCTTGATACAAAGCACAGCACCTGTTCAAGCATCATCGCAGCCCAAATTGTCTCTGACTCCATTTCTGACCAGGCGCTGCGCGTTGTTGGCCGATGCTTGTGCAAAAACTGCATGATTAAGCACAGCTTTGCAGACCCTTCTAAATGCTGTGCATACCCTTCTAATTGCTATGCAGACCCTTGCGGCGGCAGCCACCAATCCAAACATTATGCGCAATGGTGGAAAAATGTGGGGCACCCCTTACAGCAGCAAGCCAAAGGTAGGATGACAGCAGCGCGTCACGACGACGTGCACAAATTTGATGGAAGACTTTGCACTTTGTCTTCTGGCTTATGAAGTTGGTCGTGCAACTTAGTATAAGTCATTACAGAGGTGAGAAAAGCTCCTTGAGGGGGTGAGTGAATTTCTGTCATCAACAAGGCATATGCCCCTTTGTACAATTTGTGTGCCCAGGTGCAAGATGCGTTGCCTCCCCCCCTTCTTGCCCTGGATACGGTACGTTACGAATTGCTGTGTGACGCGCTAGCCGATGACATCGCCACCCTCTTCAAGCTTGCACCGCAGGTGGGTGCTGGTGGCACACATGTATGCCAATGTTGAGTGCAAAGCAGAAAGCAGATATTAACACAGCAAGGTGGATTTATCATCGGCCTGCTAACTCAGACACACAAGTCAGTGGCGGGTAGCAAGAAAGTAGGGAATTAGGCATTGTCGGGCATTTAATGCAAGCCAAACGTCCCATACACACATACACAATAAAGTAACAAAAATTACTCCTCTGATGCATGCCCAGTGCACGATGCAGGATTGCAATGATTGCTCAACGATGAAGTCTGGACAAGGTCCTGGTGTTTCTGCTTAACTTTAAAACTCCTACCTTTTGCAGGTCTGCATGCTTGCTTGTAAGGCGCCGGCTAGGCATGCTTCTCCGGAAGTCCCACAGGTGGGGTTGTTGAGTATACATGGTTATAGACATGATTTAGGGTTTAGGGTTAGGACTATGAAGCCTATTCTTTTACTTGTTTATGGGAATGGTGATCTAAGGCAGATCAAAACAAATGCACCAGGCCGCTCAAACACAAAACTGCATTGCAAGAAAACGCAAAGTGTGCACTGGGCAGCTGATTGTGTGTATGCACTGAGCAACTGATTGTGTGTATGCACTGGGCAACTGATTGTGTGTTTGCACTGAGCATCTGATTGTGTGTATGCACTGGGCAGCTGATTGTGTGTATGCACTGAGCAACTGATTGTGTGTATGCACTGGGCAACTGATTGTGTGTATGCACTGGGCAACTGATTGTGTGTATGCACTGAGCATCTGATTGTGTGTATGCACTGGGCAACTGATTGTGTGTATGCACTGAGCAGCTGATTGTGTGTATGCCTGCATGTAGAAGACCGCCAGCGCCCGAGGCATGACCTTCAGGAACGGCCCTGTTGTTAGGTGCGCTCAGTGGTGGAGTAGTGTCTGTGATGTACCGTAGATATGGGCTTGTAGGTGCTGGTACCTCTCCTTCCTTTGACAGGCTAAATATGCTATACCAGCGTATCTTTCCTTCTTGTTTGG
>Ga0307945_1000586_pt1 | contig 25590 bp, 25 predicted proteins | sample OrgLakmetagen228_FD_201818 | JGI IMG/M metagenome (GOLD analysis project Ga0307945, IMG submission 201818) | Saline water microbial communities from Organic Lake, Antarctica - #228 | ecosystem: Environmental > Aquatic > Non-marine Saline and Alkaline > Saline | place: Antarctica: Organic Lake...
CTTGAAATGATTTGAGAGTGTGGGCCTGGAGGATGGCTTGAAATGACGGATGGAGGCCCTGGAAGATGGCTTGAGATGACGGATTGGAGGCCCTTAAGAGTGTGGCTTGAAATGAATTCAGAGTGTTTCGGAGGATGGCTTGAAACGAATTGGCAGTGTGGGCCTGGAGGATGGCTTGAGATGACGGACTGGAGGCCCTTGAGAGTGTGGCTTGAAATGATTTGAGAGTGTGGGCCTGGAGGATGGCTTGAGATGACGGTGGATGATGGCTTGAAATGACGAATGGAGGCCCTAGAGGATGGCTTGAAATGAAGAGAGAGTGTTCTGGAGGATGGCTTGACATGAATTGACAGTGTGGGCCTGGAAGCAGCAGGTTGCAGCACAAACTAAACAAAATGAGCAGGGAGTATCAAATTGTACGTTGGTCATGTGATCATGTGCAATATCTTTACGGTTCTAATCAAGTCTTCAGATCAGGGATGGCCAGATGTAAATAACTATAGGTTTAGATATACACGGCTTAACATATAAAGGGCCAGGGTCGTATGTCTTCAACTTGCATGACCATAAATACGCGAATGTCCCTGCTTAAAAGCGTGTCGTGCATACAAGCACTGTGAATGCGTGCAAAAGTAGGTGGCACATGGCACACAACATTTTATGGCGAGATTGTAGCCATGATTCAAATGCGCACCCCTCTGTGGCGAGTCCTTTGTTGCGGACAGCCCCTACCACAGCCGAGAAAATCTGTTGCCAATTGGCCTACACACAATAAGCTGCTCTAACGCTGCACGCACGCTCGTATTAATTTTGTGCTCCTGGTTACAAGGTTTACAAGTTTTACAATTAAAGGCCTTCACACAAAGCGTTCCTGGTTACCTCTCCCATTTTATGTGGGTTTTTTGCCAACAGAATGAGCCAGGGGCTGAAAGCAGCACAGGAAAGGTCTGCACACACAGACATGCACAAGTGTGTGTGTGTGTGTGTGTGTGTGTGTGTGTGTGTGTGTGAACACACTCTCAATTGCATTACTGACTGTGCCAATGGTGTGTAAGGGCCGAAAGCAGCTGCACACACACAAACACACACCCACAGCCGCATAGACAAACACATACATACACACACATGTGCGCACACGACAAACACACCCACACAGCCACACACTCTTGAAACTTAAAACATACAAACTGAATATCAAACTTATCGCTATAATGTGCGTGTTGCAGAGGTTGCAGAGGTTCCAGAGAAAGCCATCAGTCAAAAAGTTGGACTGCTAGGCTGCGTATGTCATCACTGTTGAAGTGTGTGCGCGTGTTAAAACGTTTTTTTAATCATAGGTTCCCTGTTGCTGACCGCGCTAATGCCGTGAACCAATGGCTGAAAGCCGCAGAAGCTGAGCCATCAATGATCAAAGCTCCTTGGCTGCTGATGCTTGAGTCGGACTACACCTGGATCAAGCCCTATCCAGTAAGCAGTGCTGTTGTTTCTGTGGCTGCATGTATTTGCTCGCATGTGTGTGATTGTGCTTTTGCATGTATGTTCACATGTGTGTGTGTGTGTGTGTGTGTGTGTGTGTGTGTGTGTGTGTGTTTGTGCACCTTGGCTGCTGATGCTGAGTTCGACCACACATGGATCGAATCCTTTCCTGTACGTAGCGCTGTCGTGACTGTGTCTGCGTGTATGTATGTTCACATGTTTGTGCGTGTAAGTTCACATGTGTGTGTGTTTGTCTGTATCTTCACATGTGTGTGTGTGTGTTTGCGTTTATGTTCACATATATGCGTGTGTGTGCATTTTCCTCTCTCACAGGCACATGCACACGTGTGTGTACTTACTTGTGTGTTTGAAAGTATGTGTACTCTGTACTCTGTAATGCGGCCGCTTTCAAATTTTCAATTCCACCTAATGAGCAGTGTTGTTTTACGCAAGCCAGTTCCTGCACCTGCGCACAACACAGCTGTTGTTGATGGGTTTAGATTGCTTAACACACACGTACTTACCTACCTTCTACGTCTGGTACTCTTTCACCCACAGAACCCAGGCAGTGCCTACAACCCTACCGTGCCTGGCCAGTCCTTTGCCTTTGACTACATCGCCCCTAGGAACCCACGTGCGTGTGTGTATGTGTTTGTGTGAATATGTGTGTGTGTCCGTGTGTGTGTGTGTGTGTGTGTGTGTCCATATCTGTGTGTGTGAGTGTGTGCCTGTTTGTGTGTGTATGTGTATGTGTGGATGCCAGTGTGACCAATCTGTGTGGTTATGAGTTGGAAGCAAAATTGTGATCTTGTGTATTCAAATTGATAATAAGACAAGTATGCGCGCATCATGAATTGTGCATGTATGCTGAAGGTGTGTTTAAAGCTAAATTTACGCTCACATGTTCATGCACACACACAATACGCACACACATGCACTCAAATACAGATGTGGTGAAGATCCCAAAGGACACACGCCTCACGTGCACACACACTCACACGCACACACTCACAAACACACGCGTATGCACAACTGCAAACACTCAAACTCACACACACACACACACACATACACACACACGCACACACACGCACATGCAGATGTGGTGAAATGCTAAAGGACAAGTGCCCCACGCGTGATTCTTTACTCACGCACACACACTCACCTACACGCATACACACACGTACACACACACACGCACACACACGCACACACACACGCACATGCAGATGTGGTGAAAATGCTGAAGGACAAGTGCCCCACGTGCGACCCCTCCAGTGTCCCTAACTCGGGGCCTGCTCCTGTTTTGGCCAGGTTTGAGGATTTCAAGGTGAGGTTTTTGTCATAACAAAAGACTTCAGGGCGAGAAGTCTCAAGCCGCACATTTGCAGAGCTGTGAAGTGTCTGAGAAGTTCAAGGTGAGGATTGTAAGGGTCTTATCTCAGCTAGACCACGATCAGGCCATGTGGTGACCAGGTTTGAGGATTTCGAGGGGAGGGTTGGAAGTTGTCAGGATTTGAGGGTGAAGTGTCTGAGAAGCTCAAGGTAAAAGTTCCAAGGTTCTCATCTCAGCTGAACCACGATCAGGCCATTTGGTGACCAGGATAGAGGATGTCAAAGTGAGGGTTGGAAGTTGTAAGGGTTTGAGGCATTTAAGGTGAAAAGCTTTCGAGGCGGAAAACACCATTCGGACCCGACTTCACCAGGCCTTTGCTTTTGCAAGGGTTAGGGATCTTGAAGTAAGCCGTAAGGATTTCAGGGATTGAAGGTAGGTTGGAAGTGTTCAAGGCGTAAAACACTGTGCGGTGTGTGTGTGTGTGTGTGACCTGACTTTGGCCACAAGCATGTAAATCTGGCGTAAATGTAGGGGGTTGTGGTGATGGTGTGCACTGAAGGTCTAGTTTATTTATTTATGCAGCACCAGCTAGGCAGCACCAGCAGCATAGGCAGCACCAGCAGCATAGGCAGCACCAGCAGCATAGGCAGCACCAGCAGCATAGGCAGCGCCAGTAGCATAGGCAGCACCAGTATAGGCAGCACCAGCAGTTTAGACGCCAGCATAGGCAGCATAAGCTAGGCAGCACATGCAGCATAGGCAGCACACGCAGCATAGGCAGCACCAGCAGCATAGGCAGCACAAGCTAGGCAGCACACCCAGCATAGGCAGCACAAGCAGCATAGACAGCACACGCAGTTTAGGCAGCACCAGCATAGGCTGCACAAGTATAGGCTGCACCAGCATAGGCTGCACCAGCAGCAGAGGCTGCATTAGTTTTGGCTGCCCTGATAGGTTGCACGTTGCAGGTTTGATGTGGTGCAAACTAATAGCTTTGCTTATGGGAAGCAATGGGACCTTTTTGTATCTGTCCCCCACATAAAGCACCAGTGCACGGGCATACACCCTCTCTCTCTCTCTCTCTCTCTCTCTCTCTCTCTCTCTCTCTCTCTCTCTCTCCCTCCCTCCCTCCCTCCCTCACACACACACACGCTGACACACAAAACACACAATTACACAAACACACACACACTCACATACCAACACGCACGTGCACACTCCAACTGTAATACTCACACAGGCTGCCACGCCTATCTGGGAGGAGCTGTCCCTGTACATTGAAACACACGAGGATGTGAAGAACGGCCTTGGTGAGTGCATGTATGCATGTGTGTGCGCGTGTGCATGTTAAGCTGCCCTGTGCAAATTCAATGAACGACCTGGTGCACACACACACACTCTCACACACACACACACACACACACACACACACACACACACACATACACACACAGACACACACACACACACACGCAGGCTGGGTGCGTGAGATGTACGCGTGGGACATCGGCGTTGCTGCAAACCGGCTGAACATCCAAAACTTGGGCCACCCCCACACATCCCTCATCAGCCAGCCTCCCCACGACCACCGTGCCTTCAACGCAAGCATGTACCACTACACATGGTGAGTGCCATTTGGTAGTGATAGCGTCTCAGTTGGTGCGACGGTGTGCGTTTGTGTGCGCCTCTGTCGTGTGTTTTGTGTGTGTATGTATTTTGTGTGGGTGTGTGGGTGTGGGTGTGAGCATATTGCATGTGCTTTTCCAGGGCTCTACATTTTTGTATTGTGGATACTTGACAACTTTGCAGCACACACACACGCACACGCGCAGCACACGCACACGCACACGCACACGCACACACATACACACACATACACACACACACACACAACATTTACTTGCTGGCAGCCTAACATGTTCTTGCCTGCTGGAATGACGTGAGGTACACTTGCCCATTCTATGGGACCTGCGACCAGTGTCAAGATTTCTTATCCGATTAACGCCTGGGAGGCAGGAAATACACTTCGCTCATCTTGCGTCTGTGCACACTTTATTCAATTTGCGTCTGTGCGCACTTTGTGAAGTATGCATCTATGCACACAAATGCACACACAAATACACATTAATGCACACATAAATGCACACACAAATGCACACAATCAAACAAAATGCACACACAAATACACAAATACACACAAATGCACATAATTACACACAAATGCACACACAAGTACACACAAACACACACATGCATACAATTACACACAAATGCACACGAATGCATACAATTACACACAAATGCACACACAAGTACACACAAATGCACATACAAGTACACACAAATGCACACACAAACACACACAATTTTGTCCTCGTGATGGTGCTAAAAGCCGACAATATTTAATGTCTAATGATTTACTTAATCTGAAATGAAGGTTGCTAAAGCTGTTATATAAAGCTGTTATATAATAATTATGCCTACCACACTTTACGAAAACCATCATACCAGATAATTTGTTCAATTTACTCAAAGATGCTCTACAACGTTAATTATACACATATACACACACAAATACACACACAAATACTCACACAGATACACGCAAATGCACACAAATGCACACAATTACACACAAATGCACACACAGTTAAGTAAACAGGTTTCAACACGTGTGTACATAACTAATCATGATCATTATAGCTAACACATGTGTGCACACGTTTCAAAATGTACGCCCGCAGGGGCTCCATATATAAAGAGGCTGGCAAAGAGATCTGGAAGTATGACAAGCGCTTTTACACCGCACCAGGTGCGCGTATATGTGTGTATGTGCGTATCTGTGCGTGTGCACGCATCTGTGTGTATGCGTGAGTATGTGCATACAAGCAATTATCTTTTATACGTGCGTATCTATGTGTGTGCGCGCATCTGTGTGTATGTGTGTGTATGTGCATACAAGCAAAATTATTTGATGCTTTTTTATTCTTTCGGTTGCTTGTCTCTTCTCACAGTTGGTTGGTGCCGTGAGGCTCGCATTCAAATTTAACATCCACACAGCGCACCTGTGCGCATGCAAGTGTAAGACTCACACAGCGCACCTGCCAATTGCACGTTGCTTGCTTCTCCCCACAGGTGGCGCCCTCAAAGCGCCCATGCTGTTCTGTACAGTGAGGTGTGCGCGATCATACATTCGAGTCATGCAGCACACCTGCATTTTGCTTGCTTCTCCCCACAGGTGGCGCCCTCAAAGTACCCATGCTGTTCTGTACAGTGAGGTGTGCACGATCATACATTCGAGTCATGCAGCACACCTGCTCATTGCTTGCTTCTCCCCACAGGTGGCGCCCTCAAAGTACCCATGCTGTTCTGTACAGTGAGGTGTGCGCGATCATACATTCAAGTCTTGCAGAACACCTGCACGTTGCTTGCTTCTCCCCACAGGTGGCGCCCTCAAAGTACCCATGCTGCTCTGTACAGTGAGGTGTGCGCAATCATACGTTCGAGTCTTGCAGCACACCTGCACATTCTCCTCACAGGTGACGCCCTCAAAGTGCCTAAGCTGGAGATGCCCCCAATGCCGTGGCACAATGGAATTCTGATGCATGACGGCACACGCATCACCGAGGTAACATTTGCAGCATATGCGCCCACTGGGTTATTAAACATCCTATAGTATGCAAGAACCTCATGCTTGACGAACGGCACACGCACCCCCAAGATATTGTTTGCAGCAAATGCGCATGCGATTTCAAACATCCCTGGGAATACAAAGAGTGGCACCTTGCGAACGCAAGTCAGCTGAATAGCCCCTTTTGCTTCCTCACCTTAGGATCCTGCCATAGGTTTGACACACTTGCGCACATACACGCACGTGCGCAAGCAAACACACACACACAAGTACACACACACACACACACACACACACACGCGCGCACACATAGGCATGCACACTTACATGCTCACACAAATACGCAGGAGCTGCACATGACGCTCGCACACATGATTGAGCTCATGAACAAGGGCATTGACACGCTGCCTGACCTCAGTGCTGCAGCAAAGGAGCAGCAGCAACAACAACAGCAGCAACAACAACAACAACAACAACAACAACAGCAGCAGCAGCAGCAGCAACAGCAACAGCTGGATCACCATCACCTGCAACAGGAGGCTGTGCAGGAGGTTGCGCAGCAATGAGCAGCAGCCTGTGCATTTAAAGAAGTGCATGAGCGTTAGCAGGGTCTCGTGTAATGTCGCCACCCATCAAGCTAGCCCTAGCAAGCAGCGTTTTGCTGGTTGGTCTCAATTCATTTCCCTAGTCCTAGGGTCTTCCTGTGATCTTGGTGGGATATTTTCTCCTGAGGGGACATTGGTGTGCCATGAGTGGGTTGATGGCGCTTGAGTCTCAGACCCGGATTTGATAAGGGGGGGGATGGTGAGCAGATAGCAGGCAGCACTTGTTTGTGGGCATTAACACTGAGCACCTCAGAATGAAGTCCACTTTTCATCCCTCATGAACGGTTGCCAACATGCAGACGCTCTGTTGAGGAAGCATGGGGGCACCGCACATACCACGTTGTACCCAGACTGTGTGTGGACATAGCCGCCATAATCATTGTGGTTACACAGAGTCTACATATAATTGTCGCTTCTCCTCTAGGCGTGTTTCGTTGTGCATGCTAAGGTAAGGTTACATCGCTATATATGTTGTGCATGCTAAGTGTTCACTTGGCGTGAGTGTGACTGTTCAGTGACTCCTTTCTTTTCATCAATATCGGGTCTATTTCATGCAGTGCTGAGTAAGCAGAGCGTTTGATTTTTGTTAAATAATTGGGGCGATGGATTGAATTGAATATGCCATCAATGCAGCATAACGCTGATCTATTTCAAGGCTGTGTAGCTAGGCACATGGCTGTGTAGAAAGGCAAACATAAATCTAACAGGTGTTTTGCTGCTTGCATATTTTTCTAGTCAGATTTGTATTTTTTCCAGAATAATAACGAGGCCATTCCAGTTTTAGTAACAATGGTCCCCCAAAGTAGAATTGCAATTAATTTTACGCGTAAGACTGCTGCCAAACGCATTCGGAGATGTTACAAACGCCAATGAATATGAGTGATTTCGCTCGACGTAATTTAACATAAAAATTGCCGGAAAAGTGAGGGTTAACCGGAAAACTAGGGTTGTAGTAGGATTCAATTTTTGCATGAAGGTTTTGCCAATGATGTAAATTGCTTCTGCAATTCATACCAAAACTCGCTCTAACCGATTTAGATGAGGCTTGCACAGAAAATCAAGTCAACCTCCTCCACCGGTATTGGCTCTAAGCATGGTTGCTGTCATCTTGTTAATCCTCACAAACTAGTCAGCAGCTTGATATCCGCCCAAGCAGCAAGAACACCAAGTTTGGACAGCAAGCGAGGAGTGAGGGGAGCACAATTGTCCCTCGTCAGACCCAGCCTGGCTTGTCCCTCGTCATCGTCTTCCAGCGTGACCAGCGTGCTTGCACCAGGTATAGTTCTATGCAGTGCAGTGTATGCAAGCGTGAAATCATGTGCTTGCACTGATGACATGTTCTTCCTGCGCATGCTGGTTGTCTAATGCAGGCCCAAATTACGAGAACGTAGCTAATGTTGGTGCAGCCAAAGCAGCGATGCCACCCTGGAAGATATTGGTATGAGCCTTGACAACTTCTACTTTACTGCACGCTGTCTGCAAGTGTTGATGGCTTTTATTTGTGTCTTGGCACTAATGCCAGAAACTTTAATTGGAAACGAAAGGCACATTGGAATGGCTCAGTTAAACAAGTCTTGAAACTCTCCATCCTTTGCGTACGCACCTTGCAGCTTGCCGGCATACTTGCTGGCATTTTCATTTCTTACGGTAAGCTTGTTAGTTTGTCAAGTTGACATCGTCCCTTAGCTTAACTCTGCAATGTCTGTGCCTGGTGCTCTTGCTTGTTTGAGGCTGTTACTCCATTCTCTTTGTGACTTCTTTCCTCCTTCTGGTACCACAATTATTTCAATGACACAAATAATGGGCATTACCAGAGCAAAATCTGTTGGACCTCTCTGACTGGGCCTTTTTTGTCTGCCGGTAAAGGAGTTTTACGGTACTCGGTACCAAATTGGCTTACTTTTCCTTCATCAATGTGGGGAGTGGTTTTCACTGCCTGCGTAGTCTTTCTTTTTCTTTTTCTTGACACTGTCAACCCTCTCTTCGGAGCTGCTCTTTATTAGCATCAGACCATGCCTGTATGCTGCTGTTGCCTCCAACCTGAATCCCAAACGTTTGTGATCACCCAACAAATGTGTGCAGGAGGTTTTTTAGCCCTGAGTCTAGGGGGCCGGATCCCAGGTGATTGAGTCAGCTTCTAGGTGTATCCATTTTGTGCGGCACATACACGTTTGCGCTGCTGAATGTGCATACCAATAGTAGTGGCCGATCCACCTCACAGAAATTCGGCGCATTGTTTATGCGTCTCTTTTGATCGAGGGAGTGATGACCTAGTGGCGTTTATAATTCTTCTTTTGTGCCTGCGACCCTCAGCCTCTGTTTCCCACTTTGAACAGGCATTGCGGCCGCTAATCCTGGCCTCCAGAGCTTAGCAATGGTGAGCAATGCATTGCATGATAATAAGCATTGATGAATAATGCACCATATGCCTCTTGCTGGTGCTGCATTGAAGGGGTGGTCGAATTAATACCAGAAAAGTTCTCTACAAACCAGTCCATAATACATGCACCGCACACCTAACTGCACCTCTGACACACACACACACACACACACACACACATAAACACACACACACATAGCACGTACCAATAAATTTGCATCTCCAGGGCTTAGCATTTCCAGTGGGCCTGATGATCGTGACCATCTGTGGAGCTGAGCTGTTCATGGGCAACGCGGCCGTTGTGAGTGCGGGACAAAAAGAAGGGAACAATCAAAAACCTCCCAGAGGGGATACTTCCAACATTCGAGTGTTTGACCAACCAATTGCTATATGAGCAACAGTACATTACTGTCGCAAGCGTTCCAGATATAAGAAAGAAAGGCAAGGCAGCCTCCTTGCAGTGTCCTGTCGTACGCGTTCCAGGAATAAGAAAGGAAGGCAAGGCGGTTGCAATCAGGGGGGATAACATCGAAGTGGGAGAGGGAGAAAAATGAGATTTACTTGACAGGATGAATGCGGGCTCTTACAGCTGTTTCATGGATGGCTTGGACAACGCAGCCATCGAGGAAAGCAAGCAACCAAAAGCAAGAAGACAGGGAAAATTGGCTGAGACAAATTGACAGCTCGAGTCTGTCGGGCGATGCAGCTGTTGCAACTGCAAGTGAAAATACCTTTTAGCGCCTGCTTACCTCTTGAGCTGGAAATGGGATGGAATGTTTCTACATCTCTCATACCTGCCATGCGATGTGGGCGCACATAAGTGACTATTGCTTTGAGGAATGCGAAAGTGAAGCAGACATGAACTGTCTGGGGAGGACTGGGGGAGACATGAACTGTCTGGGGAGGACTCAATATGGAATGGAGGGATAGGGCATTGCCTCAGCTATTTGCCTTTAAGAGGACTCAGGCAATTTGCCAGAGATGAGTTGTGCGGCTTAAACAGTGAGCAAAGAAAGTATTGCTGGAGTTGAGTTTGTGAAGGTCCTACCTTAATGAGACTGGTCCCCATGAGACTGGTCCTACCTTAATGAGACTGGTCCCACAGCCTTATTGAACCCTGGCAAGTAAGTCAGAGTATCGTGTTTGAGCAGGGGCAGCCAGTGAGGAGTAGGATAGGATGTATATTTGCACTAGTCCTACGTTGATGTCGTTTCAAAATTCAGCGCTAGCAACACTGCTCTTCTAGGGTTGGCAGCGGCACTGATCCTCTAGATGCTGGCAACAACTGTTTGCCTTCAGATGCTGGTAAGTCCTTATTTGCTTTACGTTTAGTTTTGATTTTACATGCCTCCAGCCTGGCATGGCTGGTCAACCTATAGGTCCCAACCAACAATCAATCATTGTGCTTTGAGATGCTGGTAGCAGTCCTTTGTCTTTAGATGCTGGCAGCAGCCCATTCCTACTCGCCGGCCTTTGCATGCTGGCAGCCTTTGTATGCCTTTGTATGCTGGCAGCCTTGTATGCCTTTGTGTGCTGGCAGCCTTTGCATGCCTTTGTATGCCTTTGTATGCCTTTGTTTGCTGGCAGCCTTGTATGCCTTTGTATGCTGGCAGCCTTTGTATACCTTTGTATGCTGGCAGCCTCTGCATGCCTTTGTATGCCTATGTATGCTGGCAGCCTTGTATGCTGGCAGCCTTGTATGCCTTTGTATGCTGGCAGCCTTTGTATGCCTTTGTATGCTGGTAGCCTTTGCATACCTTTGTATGCTGGCAGCATTGTATGCCTTTGTATGCTGGCAGCCTTTGCATGCCTTTGTATGCTGGCAGCAGCACTAAGATCTTATTCGCCTCCGTATGTTGGTGACCTGCTGTGGGTACAGGCTCTTTGCTCATATTGTTTTGGACACATATAATGGTGCGTGTGCCTGCACGCAAACACGATGGATAGAGGTTGCATAGATGACTGTAATGGTGAAAGGCTCAAACGCAACAATGGTCTGTAGGTGGATGGATCGCGCATAGATAGGTGGCATGTTGTGAGTGTTAATGTATCCACAGATCTTGGTGCAAGCGCCATCAGTTTGTATGCTAGTCTGGCAGGAGGAATAGGGCAATATAAGCCACGACGCTTTAAGGTAGATGTGCAGAGTTTGAGCGCACTTGCATACAAATATGCGTACACATGCAATCAATAATAACAGGTAACTTATGCCTGTTATTAGGATAACCTCTCACCTGCCTTCGATCGCAAAAGTAGCATTAGTGACGGTGCACAACAGCACGGACTAGTACGAACACGCGCGTACGCAATGTCTGCGTCTGTACTCAGCGTGTACAATGTCTGCATCTGTCTGCATCTGTACTCAGCGTGTACAATGTCTGCATCTGTCTGCATCTGTACTTAGCGTGTGCAATGTCTGCATCTGTCTGCATCTGTACTCAGCGTGTACAATGTCTGCATCTGTCTGCATCTGTACTTAGCGTGTGCAATGTCTGCATCTGTCTGCATCTGTATTCAGCGTGTACAATGTCTGCATCTGTCTGCATCTGAACTCAGCGTGTGCAATGTCTGCATTTGTCTGCATCTCTACTCAGCGTGTGCAATGTCTGCATCTGTACAGTGTCTGCATCTGAGATAACGGTCGCCACGATCAAGAACTGTAATGTTTTGCGAGCTAAATAGGCTATGCGTTTATCCCTGTATAACAAGAGGACCGTGAAAGGGCTTTCTGTCTTTTTTCTCTATGGTGGAGGAGTTTTACGGCACCCGGTACAAAAGTGGCTCCTGATCCTTGATTCGATGTGAGGAGTGAATGGCTTTCATTGCCTGAGCAGCTTTCCTGTTTCTTCCTCGGAAGGATTGCTCTGTTTTTCTTCCTCTAAGGATAGTGACTAGTAGACATTACCAAGCGCCTCAGGAGAGTGCAAGAGCAACAGAGGCGCATTGCAAAATTGTTAGGAGTATCAGTGCAATGATATGATATTGCAGTGTTCACGCCTTCTAAATCGTTAAAGAAAGGTTCTGATGTACTAGCACACGTCGCTCTCTGACAAATGCGCTTGCTGCACACCACACACACACACACACACATCCAGGCATACTCACACTCACCACACCACACCACACACTGCACAAACACACACACATGCACACACGTCCATAACGGACATGCTTAACACCTGCCACCTTTCTTGCTGCAGGTATCAGTCGCTCTGTATGAAGGAAGAGCTTCGCTCCCCCAATTCCTCAAAAGCCTTTGCTTGAGCTTTCTAGGTAAGGTCAATTCCTCAAAAGCCTTTGCTTGAGCTTTCTAGGTAAGGTTTACAAGGTTTACAGAAAAAGGCCTCCAGTCAAGAATTGCAACTGCTAGCTTGCTTGATCTTTCTAGGTGAGGTTTACAAGATTTACAAGGTTTACAGAAAAAGGCCTCCAGTCAAGAAGTGCGTCTGCTAGCTTGCTTGATCTTTCTAGGTAAGCGGAACTTCCAAGGTAGCAACACTAACTATGACTGTCCTTTATAGTGTATCTTCGGACATCGTGCAGAATTATAGTAAATAGTGTAAAATTAGCAAACGCATGTAAAGCAAAGTCATTGACAGCTCTGTGTACTGTCTCCCAGGAAAATAGCATGCTTGAGCTTTCTAAGTAAGGGGAACTTCCAAGGTAGCCCCTCTTTGATCTATCTTTGAAAGCTCTGTGTACTGTCACCCAGGAAAATAGCATGTTTGAGCTTTCTGGGTAAGGGAGAGTTCCAAGGTAGCCCCTCTTTGATCTATCTATGACAGCTCTGTGGACTGTCACCCAGGAAAGGTTTAGTTGTACCATTGACAATTGCCACCCCCTCTGCTGGCTGTCTTTGAACGTGTATATACTCCTCTAATTGGTGAGAAGTGGTTCTACTGCCTCTTGCAAGAGCTGCCCTCCTATTGCAAGAGATGCCTCCTATTGCAAGAGATGCCTCCTATTGCAAGCGCTGCCTCCTATTGCAAGAGATGCCTCCTATTGCAAGAGATGCCTCTTAATGCAAGTGCTGCCTCCTATTGCAAGAGATGCCTCCTATTGCAAGAGATGCCTCCTCCAGGCAATTAGACTGCCTTTTATTTGCTAGTACTATTCAAGTGTGCACGGGAAACTGGACTGCCCTTTAAATGCTTATATTCGTGTGTGCACAAGCAATTGCACTTGATTAAAATTGGAGTGGATTCCGTACCAGCCGACAGCAGCAGTCAAGCTGCGACTAGGGCCCCAGCATATCCACCAGTAATTTGCTGCTGAATCCCACGTGCAATAATGGTCTATCCTTTGAAAAGGGCAGCCGCAGTGGCAGCAGCAGCAGCAGCTGCTTAAGGCACAACAAATGATCAGTACAGAACCACATCCATGCATGACCTAAATGCACAGGCAACTGGATTGGGTCGTACCTGTTGGCAGCAGCAGTGGCAGCAGCAGTAGCTGCTGCTAGCACAACAAATGATCAGTACAGAACCACATCCATGCATGATTTAAATGCACAGGCAACTGGATTGGGTCGTACCTGTTGGCAGCAGCAGTAGCTGCTGATAGCACAACAAATGACCAGTATAGAACCACATCCATGCATGACCTAAATGCACAGGCAACTGGATTGGGTCGTACCTGTTGGCAGCAGCAGTGGCAGCTTCCGGCACAATGAGTGCCAACAGTCTGCCCATTGCAATCACACTGGCAAAGACATCCCTGGACTTCCAGACCAACTTCATTCGCGGCGTTCTGTGCAACTGTGAGCTTGTCAGCGTGTGTGCTCAGCGTGTGTGCTCAGCGTGTGTGTGTGTGTGTGTGTGCTCAGCGTGTGTGTGTGTGTGTGTGTGTATGTGTGTGTGTGTGTGGTTGTGCGTGTGTGCTTGCTTGTCAGCATGTTTGTGCATGTGTGCTTGTCAGCGTGTGTGTGGTTGTGCGTGTGTGCTCAGCGTGTGTGCTTGCTTGTCAGCGTTTGTGCATGTGTGCTTGTCAGCGTGCATGTGGCTGTGCGTGTGTGCCGAGCGTGTGTGCTTGTCAGCGTTTGTGCATGTGTGCTTGTCAGCATGTTTGTGCGTGTGTGCTTGTCAGCGTGTGTGTGGCTGTGCGTGTGTGCTCAGCGTGTGTGCTTGTCAGCATGTTTGCAGCAGAGCTTGTCAGTGTGTGTGTGTGTAACCGAATCCTCTGACTTGCCTTTCAAATGGATATGGGTGTCGAGATACTGTTATGAGTATAGATACTTTTTGTTGTCATGACAGGACACACACGCACACACGGCACACACACGTCACACACACATGTATAGATACTGTTATGAGTATAGATACTTTTTGTTGTCATGACAGGACACACACGCACACACGGCACACACACACACGTCACACACACATGTATAGATTCTTGCTTATTGTTGTCATGGCAGGACACACACACACACACACACACACGTCACACACACATGTATAGATACTTAGTGCTTATTGTTGTTATGGCAGGACACACACACAAACACACACACACACACGTCACACACACACGTCACACACACATGTATAGATACTTAGTGCTTATTGTTGTCATGGCAGGACACACGCATACACACACACACACACACGTCACACACACACACGTCACACACACACATGTATAGATACTTAGTGCTTATTGTTGTTATGGCAGGACACACACACAAACACACACACACACGTCACACACACACGTCACACACACATGTATAGATACTTAGTGCTTATTGTTGTTATGGCAGGACACACACACACATGTATAGATACTCATTGTTGTTATGGCAGGACACACGCGCCACATCTCCATCTCAGCACACGGCTTTTGCCTCAGTGTGCACATGTTCGCAAAGGCACATCTATACGCACTCACACACACACACTCACACACACACGCACACACACGCACATCACACACACGCACACACACATGTGTGTGCAGGGCTTGTATGCAGTGGGGTGTGGATGGCTGCTTCAACCAGCTCATTGGTTGGCAAGGTGCTTGCCTGCTGGGTGCCTATCACCACATTTGTTTGCATAGGCCTGGTGGGTTGTGTGTGTGTGTATGTGTATGCTATATGTTACGTGTGTGTCAGTGTTGTGTAGGTCACCTTTTCACTTTCATTACGGTACAGTTAAGTCTTAAACCGTAAAATGAAGCATTCAGGCAACCGTTCAAGTACAATCTGGCCGTATTTTGACTTTTTTGCAGAAAGGGTGAATTGCGCCCTAGGGTTCACTTCCTAGTCAGAACTGAGATCACTTCCAAGTCAGAACCGAGTTTTTTGCTTTTCCACCCCCGTTTAGCTTTGTCTGTCCTTTCAAGCATTACATCTCGGTCTATTGCTGTATGTGAAATGTACAAAGCACCTGCGTGGTAGAAGATGTGAGCCTTTTGGCGCACTAAGGCCACTTTCACACTGACCTGCTCCATATTCCGCTGCACTCCAGGATGTGGGCCTGCGTACAAATGTGCCTGTGCATTCACTCGCGTACACAAGCACACACACTCACGCACACACACAAATACGCAAATACGCACTGAAACACACACACGAGCATGCAAACACACTCTACGCTGCAGGATAACTCCATAGCCAACATGTTTTATCTTGCCCTGGGCATCAACCTGGGAGCAGAGGTGTGTGGTATGAATGGGTGGCTAGTTTGTGACCTTGCGTTGGGTTGGCTTTGGTTCGGTCTGTGGAATGGTATGGTTTTGGTAGCTGACCATTAACCTCAAGTAAGGTCCAGTTCTGCATGAAATTCCAAAGCCTACCGACACCTGCGTTAAAGTCAAGCTTGTGCTGTCATTGCCGGAGAATGATGTTCCAGAGTGTGTGATCCTGAATGACCAGAGTGTGTGATGATCCTGAATGACCAGAGTGTGTGATCCTGAATGACCAGCGTGTGTGATCCTGAATGACCAGCGTGTGTGATCCTGAATGACCAGAGTGTGTGATCCTGAATGACCAGCGTGTGTGATCCTGAATGACCAGAGTGTGTGATCCTGAATGAGTGTGTGATCCTGACTTTTAAGTTATTAAGTCAAGTCCTTGCAATGCCTCAAGTTGAGTTACTGGGTCTGTAAACAAGAATAAGATGATCATGATGACAGACAAGAATATTATAAACAAGATTTTCAGAATATCACATGTCCCGGATATGCTAGTATCCCTGGTGTAAACAGCTTTTGCTTGATCGTCCCTTATTGCGTAGTTGGCCTACTACTCAACCTCCTGGTTATGACCTGCTGTCATGCATTTCACCATATGCCTGCATACTGCTAATCACACACACACACACACACACACGCACACACACAAGCAAACACAAACAAACACACACACATACGCGCGCACACACACACACATACACACACATATTCACGATGCAGAAACGCACGTGCCCATGCATTCACGAAGCACAAACGCACACATACACGCTCACGCACAGGTCACCTACTCCCAGTTGTGGACCAGTAACATCATTCCCGTGGCCTTGGGGAACCTTTTTGCGGGAATGTTTTGCATGGCCCTCCCCTATGCCCTCCTGTTTGGGAGCCTGGGAAAGAAGGTGCAAGCAGCGCTCCACCCTTCAAGCACGCCGTCTTAAAACAGAAGCTTTGTTATTACAATTGACAAATTTAGAAGCCTGGGAAAAAAGGTGCAAGCAGCGCGACCTTCCACCTTTATGTAAGCGACCTTCAAGCACACAATCTTGAAGGAGCACCTTTGTTGCCACAAGGACAGAATTGGAACACAGGTAAAAGGGTGAAAGCAGCTTTGTACAGCACACAAGCTTACACAAGCAAGCTTAAGAGCAAGAAGTTTTTTGCATTTGAAATGATGCAACAGCAAAAAGCACATTCAGACGAAGCATAAACTAATGGTGCATGGGTAAGCAACAAATGTGGCTCGGTATTGGTTAATTGACGGAGTAGGTATGTGTAGGTTGTTGCTGCGCACTGATATGGGATTTTGGTATGTGCCTTTTTATGTGATTTATGAGAGTCTGTCCCGGTTGTATACACGGTATTTCTGGCAGGGAAATCATCAAATGTATGGCCATATACGGTGTATATATACGGTTCTGGCCAACCCTAAATATAGACCAAGGACCAAGGCGTTTGTGCCTTTTTCTTGATGTCATTAGTAGATGTCATTAGTAGATATGCTGAGTCTTATACTTTGCAGTGACTGTAATTTGATCTGGGCATCTGTCCTCGGAATTTACAATGACGTTAGATGTTAGATTAGTATATAGATCTATGATCTACACTTAATATATAAAGGTGTACAAATGTGTGTCAGTGACGTGGGAGGAAGAGGATTTCTAATGATGAAGTCCAAGTTTTTCCCCCGGTGCCCACTCCCGTGATGGAACGAGATACTTAGGACGAGCTTTTTTCTAGCAGTCGAGCGTATTTACTGAAGGCCTTTTTCTTGTAAACCTTGTAAATACACCTGGCATGAATAGGAGAAGGATACTGAAAACTGACGTCTGTCCTTTAAAAAAATCCACTGAGATCTCACAAAGCAAACGGAATAAAAGTGGATTTATTTTACGGCTGCTTCTAGTTACTAGAAAATTGATTGCGTGACAAAATGGGGAAAAGATACGCTGGGAGTGTGGACACCTGAGTACTTCGCTGTCCGACAGCAACGTCTCCGTTTTCTTAATCCATGCTTGTTGTGTTATCACCCCTGCGTAGTTTTTGTTTTCTTTTCTATCTGTGGACACCTAAATGATCAAGGGAAGGAGCTTGCATATGCCGGCACTTTGGTGGTGGCAGTTACCGTCACTGCAAAGTACTGCTCTGTCACAAGATTCGTCGCTGCCAACGATTGGGCGTGACAGCGGCACCTACAAACCCCCCACCAATTTAAGTCGCAGTTACAGCATCAGCGTCAAATAAGGAAAGCGCAAAAGCAATACTGGTACAGTCCTGGCTGGGTCCAAAACAAAAGCATATGCATATACAAAGCCTGAGAGCCTGGGTACACACGTCCACGCAGGTTTACACGACAAAAGCGCGTCGCAGCTCATCAAGCGCGTAGGAGGAGCCGGTTTTGGGGCACACCATGCGTCCATCGTTTTGCTCTGAAATCATGTCCACGGCTTGCTGGCTGTACACGTACCTGAGCAAGCACACGGAAACACACACACACGAGGTTCAAGTTCTGCAAGGTTTACAAGGAAGTGGCTTTCCTTCAGTAAGACTTCCAGTCAAACCTTCAGTCAGACCTCAGTCAAGAAGTATGACTGCTCGCCTGTTCATGAAGTACAATAGGTTCATAAATGAAAATGTGGAATTTGTTATCATCCTGGTGCAAGGAATCAGGATCCTGCCTGTGAAAACAACACACACACACTCACACACACACACACACACACACACGAGGTCCAGCTGTTAAACACGGGTTATGACACGTACCTGAGCAAGCACACAACCACACACACACACAAGGTTCAGGCTGTTAAGCACATGTTATGGCTAGTATTGGCCAGAACCGTATATGTACACCGTATATGACCGTATGTATGGCAATTTCCCTGCTAACAATACCGTATATACATCGTGTATAAGTATGTATGTATGGTTTTGGCCAACCCTAGTTATGGCACTATGTACTCAAGCAAACACACCTCAGAGGCATGCCAGTGTGGCACACAGTAGCTACTAACATAGCTATGTACACAGCTGTGACTAGCTGTGACACATTGCTGTGACATATACAGCTGTGACACATAGCTGTGACTAACACAGCTGTGACACATAGCTGTGACTAACACAGCTGTGACACACAGCTGTGACTAACACAGCTGTGACACATAGCTGTGACTAACACAGCTGTGACACACAGCTGTGACTAGCTGTGACACAAAGCTGTGACTAACACAGCTGTGACTAACACAGCTGTGACACATAACTGTGACTAGCTGTGACACATAGCTGTGACTAAGACAGCTGTGACACACAGCTGTGACTAACACAGCTGTGACACATAGCTGTGACTAACACAGCTGTGACACATAGCTGTGATTAACACAGCTATGACACATAGCTGTGACTAACACAGCTGTGACACATAGCTATGACTAGCTGTGACACATAGCTGTGACTAACACAGCTGTGACACATAGCTGTGACTAACACAGCTGTGACACATAGCTGTGACTAACACAGCTGTGACACATAGCTATGACTAGCCGTGATACATAGCTGTGACTAACACAGCTGTGACACATAACTGTGACTAGCTGTGACACATAGCTGTGACTAACACAGCTGTGATACACAGCTGTGACTAGCTGTGACACAAAGCTGTGACTAACACAGCTGCGACACACAGCTGTGACTAGCTGTGACACAAAGCTGTGACTAATACAGCTGTGACACATAGCTGTGACTAACACAGCTGTGACACACAGCTGTGACTAGCTGTGACAAATACAGCTGTGACACATAGCTGTGACTAGCTGTGACACATAGTAGCTACTAACATCAACACAGCATTTCCATTTCTTGGTAGCCCATGGAATACTGACCTCACATCCGAATGCACGCCCAAGTACACACTTGCACACTTGCACACCCACACCCAGACAAACACACACCCAGATACACACACATACCAACACACCATGCGCGCACACACACCCAGGTACAAAGCAATACACAGCAATACACACACATCATGCGCACACACACACATACACACATGCTCACACTCAAGAATACCTACCCATTAGGAAGCACGATGGGTGGGTTGGCATCCGTCAGTACCGTGCGTGTCACACTACACAGCAGCTTGGAGTGTACATGCTTGGACAGCGGCAAGTCGCGTGCGAGGGCTTTGAAGGATGGCAGGTGCAGTGGGTCTTCTCTGCTGCATGACTGTAAGGAAGTGCGAGGGGTAAGGACAGTGTCAATGGAAAGTTGCATGCAAGGTCTTGAAAGGAGGGCAGGTGCAGGGGGTCTTCTCTGCTGCATGGGTGTGTGTGTGTGTGTGTGTGTGTGTGTGTGTGTGTGTGTGTGCGTGTGTGTGCGTGTGTGTGTGTGGGTGGGTGCGTGTGCGTGTGCGTGTGTGCGTGTGTGTGTGTGTGTGTGGGTGGGTGGGTGCGTGTGTGTGTGTAGGGTAAGGACAGCTTTGTGCCATCGATGATTGTGATTTGGTTCTCTTGTGCAGGGGCGTAGTCGCTGCTGCATGGCCATACGCTTGGAGCATGGGATGATGATATTGATAGACCGTATCATCACACGTGTTTTGGAGTCTCCTCTGCTGAGTGACTGTTACAAAGTGTGTAGGGGGACAACTAGGTCGTTTTATACATATTGCGTAACATATATGTAAACATTAATAAGCACTCCTTGCAATGAAGTGGGGGTAAGGAAGCCTCTTTGGTATTGGTAGGTTTTGAGCATTGTGAAATTGTTTTACTAGGGCCTAGGCTTAGGCTTAGGGTTTTAGGGTTTAGAGTTTACAGACCAGAGAGCAAATATTTAGGGTTGGCCAAAACCATACATACATACGTATATATGGTATTTTTAGTCAGCCCAGCCAAGCCCCACCCCCAAAAGGGGGAATTGATGTCCCTTTCCTGAATTGCACATCTGAGGTCACCCAATGATTTCTATACATAAATGTACCACTTCTGCATAATAATTAATAAGTTTGGGGTCAAGGGTGAGAGTGAGGGGCCGGATATGTGCCGTTTCCCTGCCAAAAAGGTGGTGTGGGTGTAGAAATGCGGGTTTTGGTCTGAATTTCACCAGTTCTTTTGTTCCCAGATAGGTTTAGGGTCAAACCATACCCATCAAAGCAAAAAAAAAGGGGGGGCGAAAATTTGCCCCTAGAGGACTTAGTGCGTGGGCCTGTTTGCTGGGCAAAAATGGTGCATTTCTGGAAACCCCGGAAACACGCTTTCTGGCTATCACCTGAGTGTCGGGTACCCTTCAGTATGCTCCCAAGGCATGCCCTGTCAAGTTTTATGGTCTGGAATGCTGAGGTTGGGCCGTGGTGGGCAGCGACAGCTGAGATTTTTTAAAGCCATCAACTTTAGCTTGCACTAGCAACCTCCCACAAAAGAAGCATAGGCTCTCTTAGTATTAAGAACATCCAGAATCTTCAATGACAACTCACCTAGTGGTGCTGGGAGAAAAAGGCTGAAGCTTTTCGAAATTCCCTGCCAAAAGGGGGTCCAAAACCGGACCTTCACCCCAGACCCCCGGACCTTCACCAAAATGTCCCCAATATTTTTGCAAACACCCCTGGTAAGTTGCTGGCACCAGAGGGAGCCTTTAAAAATCCACTTTCTGGCAGGGATTTCCACCCTGCCCACCTGGGCGCCTCCCGCCACAAACTGAGTGTGCAGGGATGCTTAGATATATCTAGTTAAAGGTCCTGGACACTTAAATGTACTTTTCGGCTTTGGGGCAAGAACTCTTACAGGAATGGCTGGCCTGATTTCTAACAGGGAAATTACCTTACATACGGTCATATACGGTGTACATATACGTTTCTGGCCAACCCTAAAAATATTCGTTTCATTAAGGGCAATAAACTCCAGGGCGGTCCCACTTGCCAGTGCAGTAGCAGCTGAAAGCTTGAGGGAAAGGGAGCGTGGGAACAAGTCACTAACACAGGTGCCTATAAACACACCTGAAGTAGACGCAACTGCTACATTGACGGAGGGCACCTTCAGGGCAATCCCACTTGCCAGTGCAGTAGCAGCTGAATGCTTGAGGGAAAGGGAGCGGGTGAACTAGTCACTGACACAGGTGCCTAAACACACCTGAAGCAGACGCAACCACTACATTGGTCGAGGGCACCTTCAGAATACACGGCAGTGTACCTTACTTAATACCGTAGGTTCACGATCATTTCGGAAATTAAATAATTATTTGGCAAAAAACCGAAAATTTTTAATAATTCTCAAGGCCCTCTCCGAACTGAATTCGAAGTGATAAATTAATTATTTTTAGTGATTTCAGGGAGGTTTTAAGGATTAGCTCCCAGCGTGCCCTGGTTGTGAACCCCTGACCCGTTTTTGGAGCCCCTGTCCCCAGCTGAGAGGCTGGCCGCTCAGCAGAGGGACATGAGAAGCTACAGAGGGAGAGGAAGCTCAGGGAGCTGGCAGAGGCATAGGCAAAGGCAAGGGGCGCGGCTGAAGAGGCCCGTGGGGCGTCCATGCATGCTGCTCCAAGAACAAGCCTCCTCCTCTCACAAGCCCTCCAGCCCCTTCCCTTGGGGCATACACACAGTTAGTGAAGATGACAAGTGGGTAAGAGGGTTGCTTCTTTGATTGAGGGATTCCCTCACACATGCAAGCACTGCTGAGGCAGTGGTTCTCCCCATGCAGCCAATGGGCAGTCTGCCCATCAGCCTGGACAGCAGCAGCAGCAGCAGCAGCAGCCAACAGTGGGGGTCTCTCGAATTCACAATTTAATTCTTGACAGGGTCTGCCCGAACTGGATTCGAACTCGAAAAATAATCCCCAGACCACCTCACGAACTAAAATCGAAATTTTAATTAATTTTTGAAATGTGTGGTCCCGAAGTGATCGTGAACCTACGGTATATATATAGGGTTGGCCAGAACCGTACATGGGATTCCCATATACTGTATATACACCGTATATGACCGTATATACGCCGTATTTCCGTATATACCGCATATGGGGAAAAATGGACTCACTCAGAACTAATTCATAGGGGGGTCATTTTGTAGCGCTTGAAGAGCTGAGCATGCATAAATCAACCAAAAATGAAAGATTAGGAAGCTAGGCCTGCTTCAAGCCAAAAAGACCAAACAAAGGCATTTTCAGTGCGAAAGTGAGTTCAACTACCGTAATCACCAATAAATCTAAATTATTAATGCAAAACACATGCATCAATAGAAAAGGGAAGCAAAGGAAGAGCTCAGTAAGAAGAGGCGCGAGAAAAGGAAATTGACCAAAAAGAGCAAAAGAAACTGCTGTTGCTGGGATTCGAACCCTGCACATAACCTGCAAATACGGTCCATATACGGCGTATATATGGTTAAGACCGTACATACGGCGTATATATACGGTCGGCCATAACCCATGTACGGTTATACAGATACGGATACGGTCAGAAATTTCCATATACGGATACGGTTATACGGCGTATCTGGATACGCCGTATTTTTGTATGTATGGTTTAGGCCAACCTTATATATATACCGTGTATATACGGTAGTTTTGGCAGGTAACTAACCTAATATTCGGTCATACATGGTGTATAGATACGGTTCTGGCCAACCCTAGCATAGTGTCAACCATACAGGGAGTGCCTTTAAAAGTTTGCGAGTTGTTCAAGTGCTGTTTGCTCTGTGAATGGAGACTGTCTGCTGGCCTTTGGATGCCTGGCAGTGCTGTGGGACACAAGGGCTAGAGCAGAGGACGCAGAGTACCTGATGGATTCTAGCCAACCTTTGTGTTAATTCAAGTGTCGTGAGATAGCCAACCTTAGCCAACCTTCCTAGCCAACCTCAGCCAACCTTCCTAGCCGACCTTCCTATCCTAGCCAACCTTTGGGTTAATTCAAGTGTGGTGGGAGGTAGCGGACAGAATAAATGTACTGGAAAATGATCTCAGTTATTCACAGCATCGTAATCCAAACCGCTCCTCACACATATGGAGATAGCGCGGGAAAGGTTGGGAGCTTGAGATGTTTCAAAGGAGTGGGCCGTTGCAAATCAGGCATAATGTCTTTGGGGTGACACTGACAAAAAGAGCCAAAACAAAGGTTGATTCATGGTATGAATTATGCGGATTCTTGAGACGTTTGATACGCATGATACCTATACGACACGATGTATGATAGGATTATGTCGTATGAAACATCTCGGAAACAAACTGTAGGCCGAAACGAGAATTGCATTGGCCTGCAAGAACAGCAAGAACACCGATAGTGCCTGTCTTAGTGCCTGCCTCCTTGGCAGAGAATTAGGGCCACACAAAGGTAACAAAAAAAAAGAGGAAGGGCCCGCGAAGCTACAAAACCAATGACAAGGACACGTTGTTTAAAAGGGTGATCTAAACAGATGCTGATCAGGTTCCGTGCGTGACATACACAATGAAGTGACTAGCGCTCTCTCATGTGTGAGCGAGAATTTGAAAGGAGAGGGAAGGAGGGGAAATGAGCGTCAAACATGAAGTAATGGTAACAAAATATATGTATGCGAACATCAACACATACACACGCACACACACACACATACACAGCATAGAACACGCACCCTAGCACAGAAAGCCCGTGCACAGCAGTGGCGATGCATCCCCCACTGGAGAAGGGCATGAGGACGTGCACACGCCAAGCAGTAGCATCCAACCACGAAAGTGAGGGAGAGGGTAGGCGCACTGTGAGTGTGAATGTAAGTGTGCGAATATGTGTGTGTGTATGTATATGCGGCACGTTCATCAGCTCAATGAGGTGTATATAGTTGGGGTGCAACAGGACAGGCAGTGAATTCAGATGCCTTCTTGCACCAGAGGTGGCAGCATGGCCAAAAAGTGCCGTGCAACCCAAATGCATACAGCAGTCTGACCTACACTGGATGCCAGCAATGCCCAAATGTATCACTCTCTGCTTTATGAAGCGATGCATGCACCCAGCCTCTTCTTGACGCCCCAACGTATGCATCGTGTGTAGTATACATCAAATATGCATCGTATATATATAATGCTTTGTATAATGCATTGTATATATGCATCGTATATATGCATTGTGTGTGGCATGTATTCACACAAACAGCACACAATCCGGTATTTACGACTCACGCAACACACACCTTGCCTTTGGTTACTGAGTAATGAGTATTCACACCCACACTCCACGTCATTACACATTTACAGCACATGCCCCATTGACCAGCACTCACTCACACACACCTTGCCTTTGGTTACTGAGTAATGAGTATTCACACCCACACACTCACACCCACACTCCACACCATTAAATGTTTACAGCACATGCCCCATTGACCAGCACTCACTCACACACAGCTCAAACTGTTCCTTGCTGCGTCCCCACAAACAAACAACAAATCTGACCCCATGAACAAACAACACACCTGACCCCATAAATACAACGAACACCTGCAAGGGTGGCCAAGGGA
>Ga0307945_1000587_pt1 | contig 25511 bp, 20 predicted proteins | sample OrgLakmetagen228_FD_201818 | JGI IMG/M metagenome (GOLD analysis project Ga0307945, IMG submission 201818) | Saline water microbial communities from Organic Lake, Antarctica - #228 | ecosystem: Environmental > Aquatic > Non-marine Saline and Alkaline > Saline | place: Antarctica: Organic Lake...
TGCGGACTGCACTTCCTGGCCAATGTTGCGCAAAGAGATAGAATGTAGCATGATCCGGCCAACCACCTGTGTGTGAATTGGAAGCAGTGCATCTGTGTGTGTCTGGTTGTGCGTGTGCGTACGTGTGTACGGATTGTGGTATTGTTCTTGGAACATCAGGAATTGTGAGCAGTTTCTTCTAAAACGCCTTCCATAACCTCAGAGGTGCTCACAAAATCACACAGCTGCATGTCAAGATTGCGTTGCAAAGAAAAAAAAGGGGGAAGCTAGAACGGACACCTTGAGGTAGACAGACAGCCAGTAAGGGGGGGGCTGGTGGCCCACTTTGACAGCAGCAGCCAAAACGCAGACCAGCTCTTGGGGCCTGCATGTTGAAGCCATCTGGTCGTGTGACAGCAGGCAACTAAGAGCAGACTGATTTCTTGGTGCTTACAAAAAAAACACATTGAAACCACGTGCATGAAAGAGCGGAGAAATGTGCTTGCATGTGCGTATTTGCGTTTACATGTCAGAGCATAAGCACAGCCAACGGCTATGACCTATGGCTTGTAAGATGAAACTGAAGCAAAGGTTGGTGTGAGGAACTGCGCAAGCAATCGAATTGCTCAAGCATTGAGCAGCGGGAAACAGAGTCACAGTGTGTGCACCAGGTATACGAACAAAGTCCCTCTCAAGCAGCAATGAAAAGGAAGTTGCACGGAGGTACGTCAGTAAGGGCAGGCATACATGAGTATGCAGTATGTCAGTATGGGAACCCCACGGCTCCAATCATCTGCTTACCATGCAACGAAGCAGTTTCCAGCATCAGCTGTGCAGATATTCAGCACAAACACCACCCTCTACATACCAACACCCACAGAAGCACCCTCTCCAATGCCTGCAACCTACCTGAATTGACCAAGCTTGTAATAGGACACCCCCCAAAAAAAATCCATCCATGCGTACTCAGGAGCGAAATTCAAACGACCCAAGGCCATCAGCAGGTTGGTGAGCTCCTGTGTGTATAGGAGCAAACAGGGTTGGTATGTGCATGGACAGATGATAAGCAGCAGGTCATAGACATAGCAGGTAGCTGAGTAGCTGCAGATACTAGAACAAGATACTGTGTGTGAGCGAATGCAGGGGGGTGGCCGGTTTCCTCTTTTTGTTTGTTTGTATGGTGCATGTAAAGAGACCTGCATTAGAATGTACGGATCTGTCTAACCCTAGTATGAGACCCTTGCATGAGCGGAGTGTGAGCAGCAAGTTATTGATCCAGCCAAATTTGGTTGCGTAATTTTCTGCGTTAGAATGTTATAATTTGTGGCCAAGACGGTAAAACATTTCAAGCCTGTTCTTAAACACAAGCCTCTTCTTAAATGCAATCACATTGTGGTACGTGCAACTTCATAGGCGCCTCCAAAGCACAAGGACGATGTATTCATAGCTTTGAACAACGACAAACAATGCAGAGGCGTGAGGTTATTGCCTTCAGCAAGTGCACAGAAGTATGTGAAAATTGAGGTGAGGAAGAGGGCAGGGCATAGCTATACCAGGGATCAGATATAAGGTTGCAGAAGCGGTTCAGCTGATACTTTCCCCTCATTTAAGAGGCATGCCTGAACCCTCTACAACCCGCTGCACTAAATTGTGGCCAATAATCAGCCAGACCCTCTACACTCACTTGTGGCCCATAGTCAGCCAGACCTCCTTCAAACGCTGCCACCAGCATGGTTTCCAGCCATTCTGTGGGCGGCTTCAGCCCTAGGCTGCTAACAGACCACAGAGTGATGCTGAAGGCTTGGGCATCAAATTCAAAGGCCTGCGCGAATTAAATATTACGCACACGAGCTTTCTTTAACGCAAAACTGCCGAGTTCTGTGTGCAGCAGGTGATACGTCAATCTGAAATCTTGATTATCTTATCAGTATCTTTTCTAGTTCTCCACATTTTTCCCCTGGCAAATGTTAAATGACTCATCGTCATCTTTGATGCAAACAAAATTGACAGGGCCAACGACCTGCACTATTTGCGAAAGAGGGTTAAGAGGGGGTACTTGATGGCTGAACGCAGCAGCGTGAGTTGAAGGCTTCACGTGGCACGTATACAAGAGGCTTATACAAGGGGGAAACCAAATGGCTAAACGCAGGGAGTTAAAGAAAACCTCGTCCATTGCTGCCAGAATGTTACCAGTGTGTAAGCTCAATTCAATACTGCTAGGCAGCACAGTGCTGCAAGAGCTAACATTTGCAAGCCTGCACCTGCAGATCTATTTGCTGAAAAACTAGAGCGGCCAAGTACAGGACAGGGCTTTGCAAAACTTTAGGCAATTAAGAATTAAGCAAACCGCAAGTGCACGCTACAAAAGCTAGCGCTCGCAAGCCCTCACCTGCAACTCTGTTTGCTGGAAGACTCGAGCTGCCCATGAGTTAGAGGGCCTCCATTTAAGCGTAGCCAGTGACCAAAGCAGGCGTGCCACGTGCCGCGGCTCGGCAGTTGGTAAGGCACGCAGCACGGTTGCTAGGAAGTGGGACATCCACTGCGAACAATGTATTTAAGGGTGTAATATGTTTGTGCAGGGAAGGGGGGGTGATTTCATGTGCATGTGTGTATGTGTATGTTTTTGCGTGTTTGTGTGTGTTCACGTGTGTGTATATGCGTGTGCATAACAAGGGATGAGGATGACCAGTTTTGTGTGTTGTACTACGGTTCCCCTGCAAATACCTATGCCATGTATTTGGTGTATGGAGTGTAAAAAGGTTCAGTTGCTGGCGAGGCACGCAACAAGGTTTAGCCAGGAAGTGGGGTGAAAACTGCGTTGACTAGGTGAGCTGTATAAATCACTGTGTTCTGTTACGTTTGTTGAAAATGAGCAGCCTAGCGTAAGGAATCTGCAACAAAACCCTCTTTGCAAGCCCAACCACTTTCACAGAGTAGCACATCGACTTGTCCGCTTATAACGCAGGCATCTACCACGCCTACCAGTTCCTTGGCAGGTCTGTCAACAGGTACAGCAACGTATACAGCAAAAGTTGCACGTCACATACAAATACAGAAGACAGATTTTTCACGCAAAAGCCTGAAAATTGACAAAGCTGCTCACTTGCGCAGACGGCTGGATCCCTCGTGAGGCCAGGGACCACAGGATGATGGATAGGTCGTAGGCATTGGCTCGGCTGATCCTTAGCGCGCATGCATCACAATAAGCCTGTGGGTGGTATGAAGCATGTAAGCAAATATAGAATAAACTACACAGGCAGCATGTGTCGTTCACTGGGCTTGTAACGTGAAGGGTGGAAAGGGGCACTGGAATCTGGGACTTTTCAAACTCGTTTTGTTCCGAACCAACAGCAACTTTCATTTGTCTCACAAAAAAGAATTGTGCCTTGCATTCATTCTATAAAGGAAATGCACTATGATTAAGAGCATACGAGAAGACAGCAATGCCCTGTCTATTATAACAAGGGACAAGGCTCACGTAACAACACAACAACTCCCAGCGGCCGCCTCTTTCTGTTTGTTTTGTCACCAAAACACTGTCAGTTGCTCCTGCAACCTCCAAACACACTAAAAACCGAACTTTTCTCCTCCTAGAGGACACTAAAACACAATGCCCCAATGTTGTGGTGCATAAACTGCAGTGAAAACACGGCACTGCAGACATAACTTTCAACTGACCGTGCCAGAAGACGTGACATGACCTTTGGCCTGCAGCATCTCTGACCCCGTGCACATGCACTTCTACAGATGAGCCCCCCAAGCCTAGTCTCAACACTGTAGACACCACCCAAGCCAACACCTTTCTCTCACTGCAAACCTGCAAACCTGCATTCCTGCAGAGTCCATCTCATAACAGTCTGAATTCCAACCACACACCCGCTTACCTGCAGGGGCCATCGCGAACGCGTAGGCAACACCTGTGCTGTGAAGGTGCGAGTCCGTCCCACAGTCTCTCTCATGCCAACATCCTCTCAGACCAGCCTACAGCATCCTCACACCACCCACCTGCACCCCTTCCGTCGACATCTCCAGCCCCAACACAACTGAGGCCCAGGCAGCGTTGCTGAGAGTGTGGGACCGCAGCCTATGCCAGTGGTGGTGGAGAGCTCGATGGTATGCGTGTGTCCACTCAGGGGGCACGTTGTGCTGCAAACGGGCCAGGCCCCATGCCATGCTGACCTGGTCAGTGTAGCAGTGCCGAGTGTGGTGTGTACGTATATGAAGAGCACATGTGTGTATATAGGGCGTGCGTGCGTGCGTGTGTATGTGTGTGTGCTGTGTTTGTTTAGAAGCAGGGGAGCAATTAATTAATGTGTGTAAAGCATTCCAGTCATGTGCATGGTGGACAGCACAAGTTCAGGATTTGACAAGAGGAGAGCATCTCCAACGCAGGGTTTGCTATGAAAATAATTGGAGTGCTCAATATGCAGCCAAGAAACATTTGGAAAATGCAGAAGTGTGGTATGGGAATTCCGGGGGCAGACCAAACTGAGAAGTACACAACGTGACAAGATAACATTTGTGCTAATACGTTATAAACCAAATTAATTTAGACTACAGACTGTGCTCACTAGAAGGTAGGGCACAAATCTGTCAATGGCGAGCTCAGGAATACTCGACACGTGCGGCACAGGTATAGGAGCTGCTGAGCTGCTCATTTTATTGCTGCTGCTGCTGCTGCTGCTGCTGAGGGGTTCGTGGAAGGTGCTGCTGGATAGGTCGCTGCTGCTGCTACTGCTGCTGCTGCTGCTGGTGTTGAGGTCGGGGCTATTATTGAGCGGGGCGTGGGTACTGTAAGGTTGGCTGCTGTTGGGTGGCCAACCAAAGTTGTTAACGCCATGGGCCACTTGTCTGTATGTATCTGCGTTGGCCTGCAATTTAGTCACATCAGCGTTGGAGCTGCTTCTGGGTGGCTGATCGAAATTGCTATCACTTTCCCTGCTGCTGCTGCTGCTGCTGCTGCTGCTGTGTGGTGCTTTGTGATCATCGTGAGACCCTTTTTGAAAAACAGGGCCCCATAATCCATTGTGCGCGCTGCTACTGCTGACGTGCTGACCAAACAAATGATCTGGCCCCTGACAACTATGTGGTCTGCTACTGGTTCCTGCTGCAGCTGTGTTTGAGGTAATACTGCCATTAGGATCACTTTTACTTTGTGCTTCACTTGGGTTGCTTGCGTAGAACAGTGTCTCACTGCCACTACGACTGGGTGGTAAATGGGTACTGCTGAATGGTTCACTGCTGCTCCTGTTACTGCTACTGCTGCTGCTGCTGTTGCTACTACTACTACTACTGTTGCTGTTTTTGGGTAATATATGATTGCTGCTGAATGGTTCACTGCTGCTGCTGCTACTACTACTACTGTTGCTGTTGCTGCTGTTTTTGGGTGGTAAATGAGTACTGCTGAACGGTTCACTGCTGCTGCTGCTGCTGCTGCTGCTGCTGAGAGGCGGCACAAAGTGGCTGCTCAGGGATTTCTTGCTGCTGCTGCTGCTGCTGCTGCTGCTGCTGGAAAGGGAGTCTAACGAGTCCAGGTGGTCTGAGAAAACAGACAGGTCAGTGCCAAGGAAAGGGTAGGTGCTAGCCCCTGCACTCAGCACAGGGCTGCTGCTACCCAGTCCACTAGCAGCCTCTCTACTTGATGGTGTGCGGGCTTCCAGCAGGGTAGTTGTGGCGAGGCACAGCTCATCCAGCCATTCCGGGCCGGGGTCTAATTGAAGGGTGCCTAGAGACCAGGCCAGGGTGCTCAGCTGCGGTAGACTGCACAAAGGCATGCACACGAGTAACGAAGGCAGTCCAGTTAATAGTACATCTTTTAGATGGATCAAGGGAAGTGCATGGCCTTAACTTGCAATTGAGCTTGCAGGCTGTAACCTGCAGTGGCATAAATCTAACACTTGCACATGTATAGGGCAAACTATATACTCACCCCCTTTCAATAACTATGAAGCAAGATTTGCGCACATAAAGCTCTTGTTGTCCGATTGACTCCATAAGCACGTGAAACAAAAGTGCCAGCACTACTCGCTGTCTTACACTTAGTATCCAAGCAAAAGGCCAAACGCGACTTTCTAATGAGAGGCCAACACAACGCTTATTCCTTATTCATTTCCCTGTTTAGAGCACAGAAAAATGCGTGAGGTCCAGCTGTCTGCTACCAACTCTCACGTGAAATGGGGCATGAGGCCACGCGCATGGCTCAAAAAGGCATCTGACCAGCCGGTAGAGGTGTGCACATGGAGCCTCGCCAGTGCGTGTAGGGTGGCGGTGACTTCTGCCATGCCAAATGAGGGGAGGAGCGTGCAGGAGGCGTCAAGGGCTGTGTCTACAATTCGGGCAGTTTGCAGGCGGACAGCCTGTGACGCATGGCGTAGGCAAGAGACTTTGAACGGTACAGTTATTTTCAGTTGGTATGTTGCATACTCCAGAAAGCAAAGGGAGAATGGATGTTTTTTATTGCGTGCTTAAAAGAGGTTGGACAGGGGTGCCATTGCTCAGCTTGCCAGCGTCCTTGCTTGCTAGGGCTGGTGCCCCAGTGCGGACAACACTAGAAGGAGGTATGAATGAATGAAGTAAAAGCATGGCAGCTTTTGAGGTGAAAGGCATGTGGAAGGCGTCGAATGACGAGTCTGCGCTTCAATTGAGCTGCATGTATGGGCATCCTAAATTTAAGGGAGCACTCAACGGCTTGTGCATGGCGCGGACAGAAGCAATGGGGAGCGAATGGAAAGCCAGAGGCACTTGTCCATGCTTGGCTGCTTTACCGGAGGCTCTGGGGCCATGAATCACAGCCTTTAAAGGGGGTGTGCTTCCCAGGACGACTTCAAATTGGCACTCTGCCTGTACCCGAGGGTGATATGAAAATAACTCCGTATACCGGTATATGATGAATTATAAGTATGTAAACCATATATGACTAGGGTTGGCCAGAGCCGTACATACACACCGTATATGACCGTATCTTTGGTGATTTCCCTGCCAGGAACACTGTATATATACCGTATAAATAATATATGGTTCTGGCCAACCCTTTATATGACCGTATTTTTGAAAATTTTCCTGCTAAACCGTGTATGCACCGTATTAGTATATTTGTGGTTCTGACCAACCCTAGAAGTGAGCTCTCTTCACAGCTCAATCTGCTGCTGACCTGGATCTGCAGAATAACCAGCAGAATGAGCTCCGCTACACACTTTAGCACAACTCAACGTGCTCTCCACGCTTCCCTCACCTCATTTCTTTGCCGCTTGCCCCTCGATTCCACCGGGTGCTGCATGGTAGCCAGCACCGGTTCGTGCAGTGCTGACTGTGCCCAGCCACGTGAGTAAGGTCCAGCCAGCTGTTGTGCACAAGGCTGCTTGGTTGGCAGGGCATATCTTGAGTCAGCCCCTGTAAGGCGGCGGACCTGTGAGTACGTATGTGTGTTGGATGCACTGGGTGCAATAATCCGTCAGATCTCTTGTGTGCACGCTGTGCGGCATGCTCTGGTGTTGAGCAGCATGTGCATGCACAGCGCGACCTGTGCTGTTCTGATGTGGACATCTGTACAAAGCTAGAGGCCTTTAAAAGAACAGTATTGAGGTGGCTACTGGGTGAGAGCAAAGGAAATTTGGGTGAGATGATATGTAGAGCTGGATTTGGTGAGTTGCACTGGACAGGACATTTGATCGGTGGAAGGAAAAACAATTACACTGGTGCACTCGTAATCTCGTAATGCTGAGCACAGGTGCGTTCTAAGCTATGAAAATTGGTGATGTGACTGGAAGTTGTTGCTGTATAAGTTACCAGCACAAACACAGGAACACTTGCCTGAGTCAGTATGAGCGCGATGTGCAGTGCATCCAGCACTGGATGACCAATATGTGCGTGGAGGACCTCCCTGAGAGATGCTAGGTCCTTGGTTGATTTGATGGATGCATTCAGAGCCTGCAGTGTTTGTTTGTGTGTGCAATTATGTGTATGTGTGTATGGATGTGTTTATACGTGCATACCTTTGTGTACTTCCTGTTGCTTCCAACCTAGCCCACAGTTGATTCAAAGCAAGACGTAAGCAACAAGCATGCGTGCCTCTACCCAAAAGAAAGCATGCCTTGCCTGCTTCTGTTCTGTGCTGGCGTCCTGTTGCTGGCTCAAAGGACAAGGAGGCTGAGGCTGTAAGGTTCTGCTATGCCTGAAGTAGCGCAGGTGATGGCCCTCGTATTTCTCCTGCTTGTTAGCCTCCTGTTGCTGCTGCTGCTGCTGCTGCTGCTGCTGCTGCTGCTGCTGCTGCAAGTTTTGTCTCCAAGCCAGAATCTGCTGTTTCTGCTCCTGGTCCTTCCTGTGGTGCACAGTCTCTTGCGGGGATGAATCCACAGGCGTCCTTGCACGGCTTTGCTCTTGGTTAGTTTTCTCTGTTAATAAAAGCTGATGGGGCAGTGCAGGCTTTGGTTGCAGCTGCAGAAGTCTGCCGGCAGGCAGGAAGGGCAACGGTTCTGCTGCTGCTGACAGTGGCTGCATGACGAGGCTGCTGTGCTTGGTACGGAAATGCTGACTGCATTTTGCGCTGTGAAATTGCACAGAAGTGGCACGGAAGGGGCGGTTTGGTTTTGTGAGGCAGTTACATACGTTTACAGGTGCAAAAACTAACCAAATTTAGGACAATGAGCTATTGCACCAAACGCATCATTATATCAGCAAACGCAACCAACATGTCTACCCCCCCCTCCCTCATGCACAAACCTGCTGCACGTCCTCTTCATGAATCGCTCACGTGCTAGATGGCTGCAACATGGATGGCTACGTTGCTTGCGGTGGTCTGAGGAGTAAAGAGTGAATTGAGGTTGAGTGGTGGCAAGGGAAGGAAGCTGGACCGCAAAGACCTTTTAAAACTTGACATGTGGGTCATAGCCTGAATTTGATTATCTATGCTATGAAATTGATAAATACAAAAATGTCTTTTTCCTCTGCACCTTCATGCAAATCTACTTCTCCTTACCACTTTGGGGGAGTAAAGGGTGGGTGGCTGGCAGGTGTATTTTGTCTCAAGCACGCACACAAACACACACACACACGCGCGCGCACACACACACACACACACACACACACACACACACACACACACACACATACACACACACACATACACACATGCACACATGCACACACACACACACGTACACACACACAATCACACACACACACACGTGCACACACACACACACACACACACACACACACACACACATGCACACATGCACACACACACGCACACACACACATGCACACACGCACACACACGCACACATGCACACACACACGTACACACACACAATCACACACATGTGCGCACACGCGCGCGCACACACCCGCACACGCACACACGCGCACACACACATACACAAATGCACGCACACGCAAATGCAAACTTCAACCCCCCCACACACACACATACACACACACACACGCAAACGCAAACGCACACACATACACACACGCACGCACGCACGCAAATGCACACACGTCTACATGCAAGCAAAAGTTGTCTCTCCTGTGAGGAATCTCCTCGCATCGCTTTCGTCCTCGCTGTTATCCTTGCCATTTAATTGCTGAAGAAGCTTGGTAGCTAGGCGTTTTCATTTTGTATAACTCGTCCTCAGTACCCCTTTGCTTGCAGGCAATGGATTTTTACACGGGAGTGCAAGGCCTGGAGCCAAGTCGCAACGCTGCTATGATCAGAATGACATAGTACAAGAGCTGGAAGGTAAAATATAAGCAAAGGAAAGTGGTTTATAAAAAAGCACACACGGCAGCTACGTGGCCTGACACTGGATGAAACCGCAAAGAAGTATGAGCTGCCCGCACTATTGCTTGGTGATCTTTATTTGAAATAAAGATGCGCTTTTGGTAGGACAAAAGGGTTTTAATTATAAATGGTTTAAGATTTTTGCTATCATTATTTTCTGGTTTGCACATACACAGTTCAGGAGTTTGCAGACTTTGCTTTATCAAAGGAAATCAAGCACGTTGTTGGGCTCCTGAACGAAAGTGAGCTGGCAACCTATGCGATCCACCCTTCGATCACACTCACGTGAGTTGAAGCAGAAAGTCTGTTTGTTTTGCCATTTTAAATGATATCTTATGCCTTCAGATCCTCACTTGATTGGTGCCTTGGTAGGTTTACATGCACGTAAATATACGTGTCAATTGCACTCGCAACTTGTTCTACAACATTTCCTTCAAATTCCATTATTCCCCCAATACGACCAAAGATGCAGATGGTTTATGGGTCTTTCTCTCTCCTTCTTCGTTGCTGTTGCAGGCAAAAGGGCTTGCGTGCCTCAAATTATGATCCAAAAAACTTTGGAAATGAGCAGGAGCTGCTGCGCACTGTGTTTGAGGCAGTTCACGAGGGTGTTGAAGCGGCGGAGAAGGTGGGTTGTTCTGTTGCTTGTTTTTTGCATGCACATCGCGCAATTCCTGACGGTTGTTCTCACCAGTGTTGGAGAAGCTGAGGATGGAACACAAACAATAATTGAATCAGGAACACATATGATACCTGAATCAGAATACTACGTAGGCATTAGGCACTGAGGGCCATCAACCCACATTAATTAAAGAAATGAATTGCTAAATATCTCCAGCATGGTTCATGTGAAATGAAAAAGAGTACTAACAACTTCCTTATTAGTTCATGAGGGTTGTTTGGTATGGCAAATGCTCAGAAAGTCGAAGAGATCACCAACTGAACTTCATGCTCTTAGCCATGCATTGGAATCTCTTGAATTTACTACTAGTAGCTTTTTCCTGTTTGCGTCAAGGAGAAGGGCGTAGGTTTGTGTATGGTTGGCAGGCTATGCAGCACTTTTGTCAACTGAAGCCGAGCTGAGGGGTTTTCAAGGCACTGGCAAACCTTTTTGTTTGTAGGGCTTAGCAAGGACTTAATTAGGCCCGTCTTTAATGCAGCTAATTCGATTCATTTGAAACTTCCGCTCTCTAACGTACTCTGCATCGACCCTTGCGAGCAGACGCTCATCTATTGCTGGGGCGGTGGGAGCCGGTCAGCTCGGTTTCTTGCTACGTATGTGTGATGACTCAATTAATTTCACCTCAGGACGCAATTGATGCTGTCTGCAATGTGCCAGGGACAAATCGGAAGGTTACAGATAAGCAATTGATGGAGTGCCTATCTGGTCCTCAGCCTTGAAAAAAAGTCGAGGTTTGAGTCTACGCTGACAAGGATCAGCGTGCTTGCAGGGAAATAAGGATTCGTGCTCACAGCTTTGCCTGCATGAAGGTGCTTGAGCTCCTCAGCAAATAAAATTCACCTTACTTTTAGGCCAAACTTTCTGCCTCTTTTAGTACTCTGCTGATCCTTCCTCTCTGACAGGGCCTTTTTTGTCTGCTTGTAATGAAGTTTTACGGTACTCGGTAACAAAGTGGCTTTCTTTTCCTGAATCAATGTGGGGTGTCACGACGAATCAAGGTACCAGCTTAAGCATGGATTGCAAGTGTATGGGCCATAGTCCGCCAGGCCCCCCCATAAAGGTGTGTTTAACGTCTCCTCCCTCTCCACGCGAGAAGGAAGTGACGGCTCAAGCAACGCACCAAGGTGATGATCAGTCTGAGATAGAGCGAGTTTGCTACAAGAGGACCATTTTAACTGCCAAACAACCAAATGACCGTAAAACCGTTGCTTACATTGTACATCCCAGGGGATATCACACGATCCGTCCATGCCACTGATTTAGCATGACAATCATTTGTTAATGTCAAGGGGTTGAGCATTGTTTGAACGTGGTTGGTATTACTGCAGGTTGTTTAACAATCATCAGGCTCAAGGTCCTGGCGCAGCTCATTTGCTTTTTGGGCAATAAACAATAAAGCTGCCTTGATTCCTACAACCTATCCGTTTTGTAGCGTCAACCCATGTTTAATTTCGGCACTTACAACGTGCTGCACATACATTTAAACCCAATGGGTCACCTGTGGTTGCACCTGCTTTCACTGGTTTTAAGCAAGCCTATCACCATTCCAAGGAATGCGTGGGCTGTTTTTACGAAGGCACCAAAGTATGCAGGCTTTCATCCTTCTTTTTCCCGTGCTTGATCTTCTCGTATGCATTTTGCCCTTCTTTACATCTCCTCTAGCCTGCCTTTCTTGCTCCCTTTTTATTTATCAACTTTTAGTTCGTTTAAACCTCGTAGTAAGGAGTTTGCTATTTCCCCTTGACCTTTGTATTTATACGCCAATTACACAATTATACTGGGCTGTATAAAATTTGATGTCCTTTGTATTCTTTTGCAAGCCAGTAAATGCTGTAGATAAATTTCCCTCAGGGCAGGCTCCTAAGGTTCCAAGGGATGCATGTGTGTGCGTGCGTGTGCGTGCGTGCGTGTGCGTGTGTGTGCGTGCGTGCGTGCGTGTGTGTGTATGTGTGTGCGTGCGTGTGTGTGCGTGCGTGTGTGCGTGCGTGTGCGTGCGTGTGTGTGCGTGCGTGCGTGTGTGTGTATGTGTGTACAGCATGCACAGAATGGTGACCAGTTTTCGCTCACGCAGCTCCGATGGACGCGTCACACACACCCTCTACCGTGTTTTCGACCCCCAGGAATGTGTGTGTGGGGTCTGTTTTGGCCGTTCTCGCACCTGTAGTGCTCGCAACGGACACTTTTTGTCTGTGCTTGCATCGCAAGGACCTTTAAATTGTCCATACTGGCACCTCCCAACCGCCCTGGGCTATGTTTTTGACTCCCAGGAACACACACACCGCGCTGGTTTTGCTCCATTTGGACTGTGTATCTGTTTTCACGATTTTGTCAATTTGCAGCACGCACAGCATGGTGCTCGTTCTTGCCTACACAGACGCAGTGGACGATTAGCACACATGTTACCCCACGTTTTCGACCCCCAGAAATATGTGTGTGTGATCTATATCGGCTGGTTTTACCACTGAATGCTATTTTTGCACCCAGCTTGCACCCCAGGAGATCAGCTCTTTCCCAGGAGCATCAGCAGAAACTCAGGAGCGACATGGTCTCTTTTGTTGAAATTTATAACCTCTCATTATGCTGCTTTGTAAAACGGGGTCTGTTCTTGGGAGATAATCAGCATTATACCTGACGTAGAACCTCGCTTCTTCAACAGGCACAGGGCGGGATGCACTATGGAAACACCTTAGGCGTACTCGCATGCCTGCGCCTTTGTTATCTGTGATTCACGACATGTACGACCGTGACGAGTAAGTTTAAAAGGATGGTGATAATACTGCTCGTGTGCATCCAATTCATGAGGTAATACAAGGTTGCCCCCCCCTGTCCCCCCTGCTTTCGTCCCCTTACATAAACGATATTAACGACACTGCTGAGGGGGTATCAGAGGCGGAATTGCGGGTGTGCATGTCTCACACATGTTGTATATTGATGTTCTGACTTTATTGACTAATGAGCCCCGTGATATGCAAATCATGCTGAGTCGGTTGGCTGTGTTTGCCAGGAATAAACATCTAATTGTCAACACTTCCAAGTCCGAGGTTGTGCACTTCAACTCTGTGGGTGAAAATGTTCCTGTTTTTGATGTTGGTGCCACTATTCATCACAAAGATTCTGTTAGGTTTCTGGGCATGGTTTTCTACAGGACCTAAACATGGCTAAATCTGCTAAGCACGCATCCCGTCCTATTCTTGCCTCTGCCTATAGGGTACGTAGATTTGTGCATGAACACGCTTTGGCAGACAGGCCGCACACTTCTTTGTGGCTCGCTAAGACCTATGTTATTCCTGCTGGCATGTAAAGTAGTCAAGTATGGGGTACTGTTTTTTTGCAGGCAGACAGGGAGTTCTCTAGCTCGCTGTCTACGCTTCGTTTGCATTTCTGAAGGGCACGTTAGGTGTGAAGCGGTCTACCAATAACTGGGTTGCACCCGAGAATGTGGACATGAACCATTGCAGTTCTACTGGTTTCGGTCAGCTGTCAAGCTTTTCAATAGAATATAGAATGCTTTATACCAATAGTGTCACTTTGCGGAGGGTGGCCCAGGCTGATCTCAATTTACAGCCTCATTCAAGTGCCTGCTGGACTGCTCAATTGCTGAGCGCTTTTGGAGGGGGCTTTGGACTGTTCTGGGCTAGGAAACCACACTACCCAAGCAGGTCCGAGAAGGGGTCAGCATTTGCTTTCTGCGAAGCCCCATGCTTGTTAGGCACCATTGAAGGCCCTGGCCCTTTGCTAACGCCTTGCTGCCCAACTGGCTTCTTGTCCCTTCCACTCATCCCTGCATCCATACTGCTTGAACCCAAACCTCCTCCGAGACTAAACCCTGCACTGAGGCCATACTGCCCAAGCTGCTGCTGCTGCTGCTGCTGCTGCTGCTGTGGATGATGAGTGGCAAAATCAGCACCGCTGCCCGCACCAAAATGCTGCGGCTGGTCATTAAACATCATGGGCAAGGGCTGACCTTGCTGCTGTGGCATTGACGCTGCTGCTAAGTGAGGAGCTGGCGGTGAAAGGGCAGGAGAAACAAGAGATGGTTGGGCAGGGCCTAGCAGTTGTGTGGGACCTAGGTCCATGAGCATGTCTACTGACGAAGAGGGATGGGGCGCTTGCTGTGAGTTGGAGGTGGGAGGGGGAGGGCCGTCGTCGTCCAGCTGCATTAGCAGGTCAGGGGCTTGTCGCTTTTGCTGCCCCTGCTGCTGCTGCTTTGGATCTGCACTGGCAGTGGCGGCATCGAGTAGACCAGACAGTAAGTCCACCCCCCCCGCTGCTGTGCCGCTAGCTTGTACACCGGGGCCCCCAGCAGCAGTAGCAGCACTACCACTGGTGTTGTACTGCACGGGTCCCCATCTCGGGGCATTACTGCCTCCTCTGGCTGTGCCGCCACGCAGGTGGGGCTCACCTGAAGAACGTGTTAGCCAAGATTGTGTTTAGTTTGGATGAAAAGACGTTCAGGTCCTGGGATGGCGGCTAAGTCTGAAAGCTGTGTAAGCAAGATGGAGGACGTGGAGGTAGTATGACGTGCGATTGGCCGCGGTTGCTTAGCATGTGCTGCAGTTCTCATCCTCATTTGGCTGCAAGCGACGTCTCAAATGTCAAAGGCGTTATATTCTCGCAGCACACAGTTTGAGGAAGAACGCAGAGGTTACAATGCGTAGTTGATTGCAATTTGCGCGCAAGGGCAAAAACCACGGAAGCATTTTAGCTTGAGGACACAACAGGGCAAATGCAAGTACAAGTGGTGTTGCACATATTTGTGGCTAGTGCGCACATGCTGCGCGTAGTAGCACACCTTTGGACACCAACTCATGTGTCATGCAGTTGGATGATGTGAAAAGTGACTTGAGCCATAACCAGTGTGCCTATCTTGTTTTAGGCAGGTTAACCATATGATCACGTCTGGTGTTCAATTTAGGACCTTGCCAGATTGTGGAAAACAAACAGTGGCACGTAATTGTGAGTGGTTTTCAAATGTTGTGCACATTAGGTACATTTTTACATTTGAAGATAATGAGGAGCACACACACACACTTGTGTTGTATGTGTGTGTATGTGTACGCACACGCGTGTGTATATGTGCGTGTGCGTGCTTGTGTGTGTGTATGTGTGCGTGTGTGTATGAGTATGTGTGCGTGTGTGTGTGTGTGTACGCAAACTTCACTCCTCAAAATCGAGACTTGGCACTGCTTGATTTTGTGCCAGTTGACACGGTTGTAACATCTAACACCGCTAGCGCTCTCTTTTCAAGGAAACGCCAATACTTTGGGGGAAATTTGTCAATTTCCCACACAAAGGCAAAAACTGCACTCCCAACTGTACTGCCATACGCCCTTGGCACCTGGCACTTAATTTCACTCAACTCCCAAACACACAAACACACACACACATACACACACAGACACACATATACACATCCACACACATGCCAATTCTGCAACATAACCCACACTCACACTGCAATATACAACTACGCCCACACCCACAAACTTGCCTGAACCGCTAGCATTTTGGCTATAGTCTTTGGCACCCCCAGCAGCTGCTGCCACTGACGGGATACGTGCAGGCTGCATATGGCTGAAAGAATTCACAACGCCCTTTGACAAAGATGCAGAGGAGGGGCGGGCGGCACCAGTACTGAAAGGGGCAGGCTCATAGGCCTCAAAGCGTAGCCCGCCTGTGCGTGTTTTGTGTATTTTGTGTGTATATGGTTATGCGTGCGTATCAGGCCTGTGCACTTACGCCGTAAAGTTGAATTTTGGACCGTAATTGCCCCGTACAGCACGGTTCAAATTACAATCGGCCAAAATCATGGTGGCAGACCGTACAAGACGGTGCCACCGTACTGTACAACTTTGACCGTAATTTGGCCGTGTGGCTCCAATTTCGGCCCAAAACCATTCATTTCTTTTTGCAACAATTGTTAATGAATAAAACATGAATTGTTGAGTTTGCTTGCAAACCACTGCTGGGCCCTTCCCCGAGCTGATGTAGCCTCATCCCAGCCTCAGGGTTGTTCAGGGAAGCATTATGTGGCATCAAAACATGAGAGGAGCATGCGGGAGGTGGAAATGCGAGGTGTTGGGGCAAAGAGGCCTTTCTGAGACATTTCTGCACTGGCAGTGCCAGCCCTCGAGCTGATGTAGCCCCAACCCAGCCTCAGTGTCGTTCAGGGAAGCATTGTGTGGCGTCAGCACATAAGAGGAGCACACTGGGGAGTGAAAATGGAAGATTTTGGGGTGGAGAGGCCTTTCTGAGGTCATTTTTGCTCTGGCAGTGCCAGCTTGGCACCGTACTGTACACAGTACAGTAATTTACCGTAATTACGGTAAGCTACGGCCCTCAAAATCGTGAATACGCCGCAACTTACAAAATTACGGTACGTACAGTGAGAAGCGTACCGTAACGTATACCATACAGTGCACAGGCCTGGTTTGTATGCGTGTGGGCGTGTGGGTATATATATGTGTGTGTGAGAGTATGTGTGTGCGTGCTTGGGTACGTATGTATGTGTGTATGTGTGCGTGCACATGTGTGTGTACTTGCAAGCCAGTGAGATGCTGCAATATGAAGTACTTTCTACACAGTTCAGTAAGCAGCAGCCAAGGGTGAGGCTCATAATTTTAACATGCTAACTTAATTGGTGCTTCAACTCCTTTGTATACATGGCCTAGCTCAGATTGTAGCGGGGACGATCTACAGCCAGCCAATGGAAACAAGGATTGTCCGTATGTCAAAAAACGTCGGAAACACAGGCCCCCACCTTTTGCGGAGGCTTCCCCATGCAAAGGTGCAGCAGTGGTGTCCTCTCGCGCCTCAGGGGGAACGTACGGTGCGCTGCCATTCTGTAGAGCCTCGTTCACGTACCTAAAAGGGCCATTGTCATCGTCAGTGGGCAGTAAACACTAGCAGCAGGAATTGTTGTACTTGATGCGTGGCAGTTTGTGCAGATGTGCGTTTGTATGTATTGTGAAGGTGTATGCGATCGCGTGTGCGCGTGTTTGCAAGTGTGTGTGTTTGAGTATATGTGTACACATTCGCGTGTATGCCTAGTGACGACGGCAATCATAGTAAAAGCCTCTTGTGCAAAGTGCTAAAGATATCCCACGCTCCACGGTCGTTCAGACCATGCTCAAGCCATAACAAGGGCTCACCAGTTTAAAAAGGTGAGCTCAGTCAGCGCAGCGTGCTCATCCTCCGTGATGTCCAGCTTGGACTGACCGTGCGGCAGGGCAGCGGTTTGGACCTGCGCACAGTCGCAAGTGTGGCACGAATTACACTTTGCAAGCACTGCCTGCTTTGCACAGGAAATGCTTTGTGAAGCCTGGGTCTCTGGTTGACAAGCCAGCACACAAACAAGATACACACACACACACCGCTCAAACCCTTGAGGCATGGTGCATGGCGCCTGCAGCTCGTTCCTACAGCTCACCACACACATACACACATAGGCAAAGACAAGAGGAGGCATCAACACGCACAGCTCGCACCTCCCGAGGCGCAGTAAGCAGTGCCTGCAGCTCATAGGCACGCTGCTGCAGCTCCACGTCACTGCTGCAGCTTGCCACGGACACGTACGCCTCCGCGTCTGGGGGCAAAGTGCAGCCACCCTGCACGTACAAATTCAGTCAGGCAGACACGTTACAATGGATTGACGCATACGTAGGGTCGGCCAGAACCATATATATACGGTGTATATACGGTATTTTTGGCAGGAAAATAACCAAATATACAGTCGTATACGGTGTGTATATGCGGTTCTGGCCAACCCTACACATACATAAGCCTCTGTGCATGGAGGCAAAGTGCAGCCACTCTGCGCCGAGGAACATTGACACAGCCAACTCTGTTTGGACGCTGCAATTGAAAAGCAAGAAACACGCAAGCACCTCGTTCTCTAGTGATTACCCCCAGTCCAGTCCTGTCCCACTCAGGGGCTGATGCACAAAACAATAGTGCCCTCACAGAGCAATGCACCAGAGGAAGGATTGGGATATTAGGATGCTAGTCTGATCCTTGGCAGAAAAAAGAGCGGAACGTGCCTTGGGACACGAGATAGTTGCGGCTGGCATTCATCTGCACATCTTGACACACGACCTTTCTAACGGAAGACGTGCTATTAAAGACTTGGCCTCTTGCACATCTTGAAGCAGCAGCAGCTGTGGCAGTCAAAGTACAAAAGATCAGCCTGCAGCGGACCAAAACACAGCTCTAGAATCCTAAGTATTAAAAATAGGCCAAAAAGATCATTAATAGACTTAAATTCAAAGCCACAGCAAACGACACACGTCAGAGCATGCTAAGCATTTCATGTGGCGCACCTGAACACAAAGCTTTCCTAGTGCAGGTAGGAGCAAGGCGCGCGTAAGTTGCCCAGCCTTTTGCCGATTCAGCAGGCCTACCATCTTTGTCATGATCTGAGTGGTACAGGATTGGTGGACAAGGCAAGCACCTTTTAGACACGGCGCGCCAGTAGAGGGAAATCCATGTGCTATGCAATGAAACTATTCGGCAAACTATTTGTCACTTCTGAACACCGTGACCCCACTCTACCCTTTCCCTAATTTAACGTAGGAAGTATCAATGTAAGAAGTGAACAGTATTGCCTGTAAATTGCCTTTTTTCCACTCGATTGCTTACAATTTTGCAGCATTTTATAAATATGATTCGCTTACTTCAGCAAAGAAACGATGGAGTTCCTTGCCACTGATCTACCTTCTTTATTGACGATGACTAGGGTTGGCCAGAACCACATATACACGGAGTATATATGGTGTTTTAGGCAGGGAAATCACCAAATATACAATCACATACGGTGTGGTGTATATATGGTTCTGGCCAACCCTGATGTTGACCCATATTGGATTGATTGTGATCCAACCGACTTGCTAATTGTTAGAAGCGACTCAGTCAGGGATGCGTGCAGATTGCACCAGCTCATTTGTGAAGGGCTGCACAACGACTCTCTGGAATTTGCTGGAGTGCACTCTCTTTCTATACTGGGAAGAAGACATGGCGGGCTGCATGATTGCACCCCTTTTACACTGCGGTTGCTTTGGAAAAAGTGGCACAGATTATTTTTATGTCCGCACGCATGTGTAGGGACGCATGCATGAGATTTGCGTAAATTTTATTCTTACCGTATTACGTTATCGAATCACCTTCTTACCTCGGCTTTTATTACATTGTCCACACACCCACTTGAGGGAATGAGATTGTGTATGGCTTTCCCTTATGACTTATGAGTTGTCCACGCATTCGCGCATGGCTTCCCCTATTTTGACATCGTCCATGCACTCACTTGTGTGGGTGACATTGCTCGGGGCCCAGAGCTGGCAGCTGCCAAATAACCAAACTCTCCCAGCACCCAGACAATCACCTGCACCGCAAGAGACGTATATACATGCGCCGTGACAAGTTCTGTCAATTAATTCATTCAAGATGGGGTTACTTTTTAAAGGATTGTGAGCATGGGAATATGGGCAAGCTTTCCTCTTGGGTGACTGCGCGAGGTGCCGTGCAATAGAGCGTGCAGCACAACAGAGTGTACAATAGAGTGTGCAATGCAGAATGCAGTGCAAAGTTCAAACTGTGAAGCGCTTGAGGTTGTATTGCAATGGAGTGCGCTGTGTGATGGAGTGACGAGTGCGAGATGCAGCATGCAGTGCACTGTGTAATGCGTGAGGTGCAGTGTGTTGTGTGCTGTGTGTGACGTGCTGAAGAAAGAATAAGGTGCAGTGCAACGTGCAATGTGCGTAGCACAGGCCGAGTAAAGATGCTGTGCAGTGCATTCAAAGGTTTGATTTGCAGCGTGCAGTACAAAGCCAACCCTTCACCTGCAAAAGCACTTCAGGCATCTTGGTGGTGGGGGCATCCAGGAGTCGTGTGTATATGTCAACTGCTGAGCAGTGTAGCTCTTTGTCCTGTGTGGTTATAGCATGGTCAAGCAGTTAGGACGTCCAGCACGTGACTTGCGTACATGACAGGATAACGATGCTGCAAGTGTCAAAGGCTTGGCCTGGAATACCGTACCAAAATTATATCACCCCGCAAAAATAATGTTTTTGAGGGGTGCGGCTAAGTGCGGACAGAAAATTAAATGAATTTTAGGCCTGCGGATTGGTGAAAATGGCCTAAATTGGTGAGTGGCTTAAAAATGGCCTGCGGATTGGATTATAATAAATATTGAAGGGGGTGCGGATTGCTTGCGGATTTGCAAAACTAAATATTTTTTTTGGGGTGCGGGATGATTAAATTTTGGTACGGTACTTAATATCGCTTACGATCATAAGTTGCTCTGTGCAAGTACCTAAAGGGCAAAGACAGCTTACAAAAAGCTGCACAAACTCCAAGCAGCATTGACTTGAATTGGAAGGGCAGAAGGCAGAATGCTTGCTACCTGCCACTTCGAGCAGCAATAAAATTTCAGACCTACGTACTTGAATTGCTGCCTTACCAACTTACAATGCAGTGTTGCATGGGTGTACAATATCTCATATACGCAATTAAGGGCTTACACCTAGAATTGACACCAGATTTGAGATTGCCCAACCGGTTTACATACAGGGATCTGTGAAACTCTTAGGAACAGGCACACAAAAGGTGCGTTAGGATATGGGCTTAGTAAGTGACACATACTCAACACACCCTTACACACACCTGCTCAGCAATCAGCTTCATGAGAGAGTGCGCCACTGATGAGTCCAAGTGGTTTCCTCCAAGCTCTAGTACCTGTATTTGTGAGTTGTAATGTTGTGGTTTGGGTTCTAGGTGTGCGCCTGTGTATATGTTTGTGCGTCTATTTGTGTGTCGTGTGTGTTTTGTGTGTTAGTGTGTCAAATGTGTGTGCGCGGTCACTTGCTTAAGCATACATAATTTGCAAGGAGCATGCAACACCTCACGTACCTCACTGACTACATTGATGAACCAAGCAGGGGAGGGGGCATAACGCTCTGCAAGCTCTGACACCTGTTGGACATGAGCACACCCCACGCAGTGAAACGGAAGACAGTACCTCACACCGGGCTGTTAGCACTTTTTCCGCTCAATATGAAATGTAGTGCATCCCTTTTGACATATTACAAGACGTTTTGCTCCTGACAGTTTGCACAACATCAATCATTGCGGGGGCAAGAAGCAGACAGTGAGTGTACGTATAAAAATGTACGCAATGGCAAGAGAGAAACTAATGCCAGTTTTGCCATTGCCATTTCACGAATGAGAACTACTCTGCCGAAAACGGTAGTCCTCTCTATTCATAGAAAAAGCCCTGGATTTTAACACAAAGCGTCTCGCAGAGAATAGGATCACATGCTTGCTAAGCATCTCAGTCCAATGCCTTTTGACCTGTCTTCCTCCGCTCTCCTTCTACGCACACAACTGTGGCAAAGTGAAAACACTGACCTTGCGAGAGATGTCTCTGCGGATGTGTTCATCAATGGAGGTGCGGAGGTAGCCCATCATTCGCTGTACAATGACCTGAGTAGCGTGCGAAGTGTGCTCATCTCTCAAACCTCGCTCAGTGGCCTTGCTGAGGGGAATCAAAAGTATCAAAGATTGCTTCATAACCACTGATGGTTGCACATAGTCTGGCGTTGCAGCAGGCAGCAACGTGCAAAAGACATGCATATATCGTGTCTGACAAGGATCCACAACAAGCCAAAAGGCAATACTGCTGCTGCATAAAGGAGTACACATCCTGTCCATTGCCACCAAGATCACGTTAAAGCAAAAGCCACAGTGCAGCTACAATCTATCAGATGATGCTGACATGATAAAAAGATTTCAACACCTCTTGTGCACAACCGAGTAATTATTCTTTTGATTAAATACGACTGCTCGCACTTAATGTCTGATCATCAGTGTACCCTTGCACAAACACGTACTTCCACGTTATTGGCACGCGTCATCTTGTACAGCAACTCCAATGTCTTCAGCTTCAGCGTATCATCAGGGTCCTCCAAACAGTTCACGACTGCCAGCTGGTGCTCCTACGCAGGGTGGTGAGAGAACACAGGCTGGGTTGCACAATCAGCCACCAGGTAAAGCCATCAAGCTTAAGAGAGGCTAAGTGGGAAAGTGTGAGGTAAGAAGGAAATGGTGGACAGGGGGATAGGTCGGCAGGGTGAGGGAGCACTGGTTGCCATTGAGGCTATTTCTTGCTGGCCATGAGCAAGCAAGCGTTTGACTAAGGCACATGCCAGGTGGGGGAGTTGTGCTGAAACGCCTGTGCACGTTTAAAGCAAGAAGTCGGTCAGGAAGCGGCTGTGTGTAAGTAGGCATGAGGTTGCTGTGGAGCATCAGTTGCTTGCTCGTGTGGGCCGCGGCCTGTTTTGAGCTGCAATTCCTGTATTCCATGCCACATAATGAAACAACCTCGACCACTCACGTGTGCATGCTGAGGGTTGATCTTGACGATGCCTGCTAGGGCGTCGATGCCGACGTAGCGGAGATTGTGGCTAGGTGATTTCAGCAGCTTTGCCACCGCATCAGCAGCTGGGATTAGGCAGAGGCAGCAGTGCAGATTTGTCAGTAGGTGAAAGCAAAAAATGCACCATCAAGTGTCGATTTCAATTGCTTTTCAGCACTACACACGTGCTGGACCCAACAATAGCCCCTACAGGCTGGATTGCGAAAACGACATTTGACTGGACAATTTTTATTCCTTCAGCAACCTTTTTGTCATACTTGTGCACCTGTCCTTCCACAGCAGAAGGGAACATACGCTTGCAAGCAACAAATGAATGCTCACAAAATTTTCCAATGCACGAGAAGTGATCGGCAGACGTAATAAGGAGGTCTGTAGTTACTAGACGTGAGTTCTTTGCTTGTGCAGCGTGTTAAAAATATTCACACTTGCCAGCCCAATCAACTGCTGAATTAAACCAAACAGGAGTCCATCTTAATAGGGCTGATGCTTCCTTTCTGAACACATGCAATTAAGCTCTCTTTCCAAGGACCCTTTCAAGAGATCCACAGCACTTATTGTCACCTACCAAATAAAAACCCAATTTGTAACTGCCTAAAACAATTTGAGCCAACCACCACCATGCACGGCAGAAATAGGTGGAAGGAAGTCAAACACACAGGTAAACACACAGGTAAACACACAGAAAATAAATGGCATAATGCCACAATCATCAACACATACCTGCAGCCAAGAGAGGGGGATTGGGATAAATTGTTGTAGCTGTGCGCACGCACTCGTATATGATAGCGTGACCGATGGTGTGGTTGGTTTCGGTGCGACGCATGACCTGCAAGCCCAGGAGAGATGAGCACACATCAGGGGAGGCTAAAGTGAAGGGCAAAGCTTAGCGAGAGCAAATGAGACAAGCAGGATGGTGCGAGCTTCATGTCAACACACACGCTTGCACAAGCTTGCACACGCATACAAAGACAAAAATATACCGTACAGTATGGTAACGAATGCGAGTTTGAAAGAACTCATTAAAAAAAAACCAATGTGAGCAACGCGTGGGGGGCAACACATTTATTAAATGTAAGGCAGCCTTTTGCCCCTTTCCTGATTAAGCAAGGCCATTATGCATTTAAACCATAAGTTAAGGCAAAAGCAAAAAAATTGCATCGAAACGCGGGAAAAGGCAGGGAATCGCGTATTTGGGACAATAAGATTTTTTGATACTTTGACCCGAATTCAAACCTAGGACCTCTAAAATACCTGTGATTTTGCACTGTGCAAACTTGGCAAGGCGTTTGAAGTATATTTTTTATTTTGATTGTGACACATCCCAAGGGGGTCTAAAACGTTCTTGATACGCGGTGAGCGGTGAGTACAGAAAATATATACATAACCCCCACTTCCAACCCCACCCACGCACACTTGTAGCATACCTGATGGACCACCGCGTACATATTTCCACTGGACACCCTGTCTCCTGCACCCAAAAGGGCTAACACCTTCAGCAGCTTGATCTGCACGCATGTACATTGGTAGCACGTTTTGACTAAATTACCACGTAAAATATTTCCACGTGCAGCATTTTCTTGTTACAGAATTGTGTCTGTACAATTTTTACAATTTTGTATTGCAGCCCAGGGTCTCAAAGCAAAGTTGAAGATTTTGTATTGCAGCCCATGGTCTCAAAGCAAAGTTAACGTGTGGGCTATTATCCCGACTATGCATGACCCTCTCCTTCCCCATCTTCTTTATACACATGCCCTGACACGCTAAAGTTCTCATTACGAGAAGGTGGACGCAGAATGAGGACAAATTACCATGAAAGGCTCACAAAAAACACGAGTACGTCACGGAGTTCTGTCACAAGATGAAGAAAGCAAATCAAGCAGTGAGGACAGGAGGAGGGACCCTTAACACCACAGGGGCAAGCTCCAACAACTAAAGTTGCGTGCTCCTAGACAAAAAGGTGCGTGCTTGCCTGGATGAAGGGCGCCGCGTAACGATGGTAGTCAAAGGCCTTTGGCAGCCGGTGGTCAGACACCTGCGAAACAAATTCTTACATAAGGGAAATAAGGGGGGGAGAAGGCACACCGTCAAAGGGACGTCAGTATCCAGTTTTGTCGTACATGGGGCCTGCACCAAGACCGTGCTTTTGCACCGTACGTGTGGAGCATTTCCTGCTGATCAGTTGTGCAGACACTGTACGTACAAAGGCTCCGGCCAACTCTAGTCACATACCAAGAAGAGAGAAGGAAAGCAGGAGGTACAGGTGGGGCAGGGCTTAAAGAGCCTTTAAGCAGAAAAGAAATGTAGCAGCTGGCTGAAGATGAGGCAGAGGATCAGCAGGTGTCTAAATCAACGCGTTTGTATGCAATCAGGTGATGCCTGCTTATTATTTGTTTGTTTTTTATATTATAAAGGAAGCAAAATATCTAGGGATCGGCGTATAGCGCTATATGAGGCATTTCTATAGCGCTATATAGCGATATAGCGCTATATTGTGCTATATTTCAGCCGCTATATCTGCCAGAACTCCCCCTTGCCGAAGGAATTTCGGCATCGGATTTGGAAGGCATGCAGGGTACCGTGCACAATGCTCCCTGGCAAAAAAATAATTCGGAAATTTGGTTCTGTCGGGCTCTGGCGGTATT
>Ga0307945_1000590_pt1 | contig 25450 bp, 25 predicted proteins | sample OrgLakmetagen228_FD_201818 | JGI IMG/M metagenome (GOLD analysis project Ga0307945, IMG submission 201818) | Saline water microbial communities from Organic Lake, Antarctica - #228 | ecosystem: Environmental > Aquatic > Non-marine Saline and Alkaline > Saline | place: Antarctica: Organic Lake...
TCTTGCATGGTAATAGCATGCCCAGTTTGAACAGCTCGTACATACAACTCACACCCACGCAGTCCCTGAAAAGCGCTCAGCAATTGAGCTGTCCAGCAGGCACTTGAACGAGGCTGTAAATTGAGAGATCAGCCTGGACTACCCTCCGCAAAGTGTCATTATTAGTATTAAGCATACTATTATTGAAAAGCTTGACAGCTGACCAAAACCAGTATAATTGCAAATTGCAACGGTTTATGTCCACATTCTTGGAGTATAGCCCAATTAGTGGTAGACTAATTCACACCTAACGTGCCCCTCAGAAAATGCAAATGAAGCGTAGACAGCGGGCTAGAGAACTCCCTGCCTGCCTGCAAGAAACCAGTACCCCATACATGACTACCATACGTATACATGCCAGCAGGAATACATACGTCTTAGCGAGCCACAAAGAAGTGTATGGCCTGCCTGCCAAAGCGTGTTCACGCACAAATCTACGTATCCTAGAGGCAGAGGCAAGAAAAGGACGGGCCGCGTGTTCAGCAGACTTAGCCATGCTCAAGGTCCTGTAGAAAACCATGCCCAAATACCTAAAAGAATCTTTGTGATGAAGGGTGGCACCGCCAACATCAAAAACAGGAACATTTTCACCAGCGGAGCTGGAGTGCACAACTTCGGACTTGGAAGTGTTGACAATTAGATGTTTATTCCTGGCATACACAGCCAACCGACTCAGCATGATTTGCATATATATCACGGAGCTCGTTAGTCAGCAAAGTCAGATCATCTGCATACAACATGTGTGAGACGTGCACACCCGCATTTCCGGTGATAGCCCCTGATACACCCTCAGCAATGTCATCAATATTGTCAATATAAAGGGAAAAAAGCAGAGGAGACAGGGGGCATCCTTGTTTAACCCCACGAGTCGGATGCACACGAGCAGTCTTATCACCATCCTTCAAGACATACTCATCACGGTTGTACATGTCTTAATCACAGACAACAATGGCGCAGGCATGCGAGTACGCCTAAGGCGTTTCCATAGTGCATCCCTTGGAATGGTGTCATAGGCTTGTTTAAAATCAATGAAAGCAGCGTGCAACCTAGGCGACCCATTGGGTTTAATTGTTCGTGCAGCATGTTGTAAATGCCGAAGAATGAACATGGGTTGCAAAGTGTTACGACCTGGGTAAAAACCATATTGGGTGTCAGGGATCTGACCAGTTGCCACACACTACTCAGTAAGCAACGAGCGAATAACATTGGCATACAGATTGACCAAGAAAAGAAAAGAAAAACTACGCAGGCAGTGAAAACCACTCCTTACATTATTTAAGGAAAAGTCAGCCACTTTGGTACCGAGTATCGTAAAACTCCTTTACCGGCTGACAAAAAAGGCCCAGTCAGAGAGGTCCAACAGAGTACCAGAAGGAGGAAAGAAGTCACAAAGAGACTTGAGTACCAGCCTCAAACAAGCAAGAGCACCAGGCACAGACATTGCAGAGCTAACCTAAGGGTCTACAGGGATGAACAGAAAGGGAGGTGTAAACAGAAAGGGAAAATGTTTCCTCAGCTCACAAAGCAACTCGATGGTCTTGGCAAAATAAAAGAGCATGCACCTCGTTCTGATCATGTTCATCTTCACCAGGACACAGTGTGTGTGTAAGCTGATTGCTTTGTGTAGACAGAAATCATCAAGCATCACCATTTGGAAAAGCCCTTCACACCAGGAAGCGCCACATACATACACACATACATAATACAAGCATATAGGACACAGGCCGTCAAAAACATGTTTTTGCAAGCAGTTTTGCTACTTTTCTTGTACCTATTGTTGGCAATTACAGTTCTCACCCTATTTTATATACGGCATGCAAACACAAACATTGCAAACACATTCACAGGTAAAATGCGCCTACTCCGTGCCATTGAATGGTGGACACTGCAGCTCAACTATGCAGAGCACGTGGTCAAAACAGCATACACCTGGCAAGCAAGCAAGAAGCTGGATACACCACTCAGTGGTGGGCACTCCACGTGCCATGCCTTTGGCATCGGTGGTTTTGAGCAAACGGCGACTCAGTCTCGTCGAAAGGGCAGGCAGCAGCTTGTCGGGCACAGTACATTATGGGGGGCAGTGCACGGAAGCTGCTGGTTGTCAATGAAAGCTCTTTCCTCTCTGGCTCCCACTTCCGAGCGATACATGCAGCAGCAGCACTCAGTAGGTCGGCAGCAGACACAGCAGACACGTTCGGCGGCCATCACTTGATTGTGTGCGGCGATCCCTGCCAGCACGAGCCGGTGTCAGCCTAGGTGCAGCGTTGCATCACGAAGAAGGAGGAGGTTCAAGCAGCAGCCAGCAAGGTTTGCAGCTGTACAGAGCCATTGACTCGGTGTTCGTCCTACTCACAACACAGCACCAGTGCAGCATTGCTTGATCCAGCAGCAGCCAAGCTAGCGCGGTACACAGGCAGGTTTGACGGGCTCACTCAAGCCACCCCTCAGCAAGTGCAGGTATGTTGTTAAAATAATCATAATGAGTTACTTGGCAGGCAACCAAAAGTTATTGCTTGCATTTGCATTTGCATTCCTTAGCCACCATAACAACGCTCTCCGTCCCATTGAATGCATCGACACAATATCATATCGCTAGGTCAGTCATTTCCGCGTGTGCTTGTATGCCGCAAGTAATTTTGTTCAGTTTCACTATTCATATTCAACTTCATTGCTGCATGGATGTCCCCAATTTTCCCACTACGCCTCACCTTCACACACGCCCTCAATGCCACACAGGAGTTTGTTGATGCTTTGCAGCAAGCGGTGGTGACAGATCCGACAGCCCTGGCCACCAGCAACCCACGCTTGGTTGCTCTATGCAATTGTGTGCGTGCTGGCTGCCCTCAACCAGCGCCTAGCAGCCATGCATGTAAGATCTCCTTTTCAGGCCAACAAGCTAATTGCATTCGGTCTGTAAAAAGCAATTCTACACACAGTGCTTCAAGCTTCAGCATTACATATGCGCCTTGCACTTGTTCTATAAATGTATTACAATGCAGATCCCGGTGCATCGACACAGAACTTATGAGTTTAGTCGCCTGCTCAAACATCGCTGAAGTCATCGCGACTTTTTACCACGCTCACAGCAGAGGTCCAAATAAATGATATTGTCTTTACTAAACATAGAATAAGGAGCAATTCTGTCTAATTCTTGTCTTCAATGGGCTCCACAACTCCACATGTCTCCATCAGCATCCGGGCTGAGCGTCAGGACTTGCTTAAGTACTTAGGTCGACCACTAGTGTCGCTGCTCCATTCCAGGGGACCCGGGTCTGTCTAGTCACAACAGAGAGTCGGGTTAGCTTTTCTAAGTGAAAAAATATACGCATGCGTTTTGGTTGCACGGTAAGGTACTAGGGTTCCAATGTTAGAAGTTGAATTCTGCATTCGAAGCACTGAACCTTGAAGAGGCTAGAACACACTTCGAGCAAACGAAGTGCACATCTAAGAAGGGCACTTCAAAAAAAGTGGAAACACCTGAACTCAGGTTCTTGTCAGTGCGTGTTGTCGCGTACGCACGTACGGACCCACATCGTGCTATACGGAGTTTCCGAGCATTACCAATGATATTAATTTTATATAATATAATATTTGAAGAATTTTTGGCAAGAACGGACCATTCTGAACGGCATGGTGTGCAATGGGGGCTGAAAAGGGCCTACAGTGAGGGACACACAACTCTTAGTTTAAGGCTGTTTTGAGCTGCATTTTGCATTTTTGAAGGAGGCATGCATGAAAGGTTTGCTGGATGAATTTAAAAAGTTTGAAAATGGTATGATCTGCAGCTCTCGTACCGTATGTACGTATCGTACGTACTGTACCGTACCGTACCGTACGTACTGTACACGACACTGGTTTTTGTAGTGTAGCATAAAGTGAGATGTCCTCACTTTCTGGTTTTCTCCGGTTTCTGCTTCCCTTCTCCATTCTTTTTATTCCTTGGAGAACACAACTCTCTTTTTAGCATACTTCTATTCTAGGTCGCTTGCTGCAAGGCGCTATGCGCCCCAATTCTCGACCCACGGCGCCAGTGGGCCCTTGTCTCATGGCTTTTCTCGCTCCTGACGCTTGAGACTCTTGACTCTGTCGCAATGTTCGCTGGTGGGCTTGCTGCAGCCCTGATGGAGGAGGCTGCTGCAACCTGGCTTGTACACGGCGGGGCACTCGCTTTCGTTCTTGCCGCTGACACTTACTTCCTCCTCTCCCGCACCTTTGTCCACACCACGCTGACCTTTTCATTGACCCTGTTAAGTTTCATGAGAGCGCACGTCGTATCTCTGGCTTGGGGACTCGTCGTCGGGGCAGCCGTCATTAATTCTGGGCTTATTACGTTTGACACGCGTCTTTTTGCGCCTGACTTTTGGGACCCTACTACCTTACGACAATTTTCGTCAAATTTTGTGATGAGCCCCACGTACTTTCTCGCTTCGGTGATGCTGGTTATGTTCTGGGCTATCCTTCTTAACGAAGACGACTCCTACGTCTTGCTGGACGGTGAGAATTCTTTGACGCTTTCCCCTCTATCACTGCTGCAGCAATCAATTTTGTTCATGTCAATCAAGGAGGAGTGGTCGTGGTGGTGGTGGTGGTCGTGGTGGTGTACAACCTGGTAGCAATGTTGTATGTTGTTGATATCGATGTTCTCCCCCCTCCTCCACCTTCCAGACCTAGGACTAGGAGCCGTGGTAGAGGTGATGGATATATGCACAAAGAAGTTGACATTGCTCCTGATGGGGAGAATGGCAATGTGTATGGCACTGAGGAACCTGAACCTGATGCGCGCCCTGCCCAAAGAAACAAAGAAGCTAATAAGAAGAAACGGTCCAAGAAGTCCAAGAAGCGCAGCAAGAATCGCAAACGCAAGCATTCCTCCTCTGACTCTGACTCATCATCATCTTCATCTTCTTCGTCTTCCTCTTCTTCCTCTTCTTCCAAGTCTGATACCGACTCCGGCTCTGCCTATCACCGCAAGAACAAGAGCAAGAAAAAGTTCAAAGTGAAGCTGGCTTCAAAACATATTTCGAACCTCAACGACAAGCGTCCAGCAAAAGAGAGGCATGACAGGTTGGTTGAGCTCAACAAGCCGCTACACAGGGCATTCAAGCACGCCAAGTCCAACCTTAACGACGTCCAGAAAGCGGGTGTTCCACACAAGACTGCCAAGAAAGTGGTGGCAGAGATCCAAGGCGTGTTGAGGGTGCTTGAGAAGCAATCTAATCATCTCTTTTTTGGAGCGACATATGGTTGGGACAAACTCGACAACGCGCTAAACCACAGTCACCTGCCATCTAGTACCAAGAAATCCACTAAGAAGTTGGGCGTGAAGGCTGGTGATGTGAGTGAAGCACCTGTTCCCTTTCTTCCCAAACGCCGCCCACCTTTTACCACTCAGACTTTGAACCACTCCATGCCTCAACAACATTATTAAAAAGCACCACTCCATCCAGCCCCTTCTTTTCAGCAATTGTTTCCTATGCCGCCCCCCGCTCCACCCCCTTATGTAAATGGTCATGCGGGAGGGAATCGCAGTGGCCCACCTCACACGTCTGCTGCACACACACATGGCCACAACCAATCTGCTGCAAACGGTTTCGTAGGCCAGGTACAACGGCTACAACAATTTCAACGGCACTCCACGCTGATTTGGGGAACTTTGGGCACACGTAACTTTTCACTTCCATTCCTACAAACCTTTATTCTTGAGGCAATTTCTTTTCTGGTACCACTACGCACCCGGCAATTAATTCTCTTTATTAAGTACTTTTTCCAGGCCAGGCCTGAATGGTGCCAGGCACCGTACATGGAGGCCCAGGGCCTGCCCCACATGTTCACAACTGACCCAGGCCAGGCCTGAATTTGCATAATTAATTCCCTTGATCCCTGATCCCATCCAGGCCAGGCCTGAACCCACGCATTTATTACCTTGATCATTGAACTGATTCAGGCCAGGCCTGCAAGGTGCCAGGCACCACGGAGGCCCAGGGCCTACCACTTTGACCTTGTTATTATTATTTATTATTCTTAATTTTCTTGCCCCAAAGAACGTGTATGTAACCTTCCCATATTTAAGGGCTCGGGCTTCCTTTTCACTTTCCTTTGATGCAGGCCCAGCAAAGCCGGCAATTTCCGTCTTCAGGTGGGCTGAAGCGGCATCGTTCTTGGTGGTTGGAAAATTGTTCAGACAAGTGGGTACTTCAGTGGGTGCAGCATGGCTTCCCCTTATTTCGGTCCTTTCTCCCAAGCCCAGCACCACCTTTTTTCCAACAAAATAGCAAAGAGGCACTGGCCTGCAGCAATTTTGTCACATCTTCCATTTTTGACCTTCTCCGCGCAAATGCTATTATGAAGTGGCATACCCAGCCTAAATATGTGTCCCCCTTGAACGTTGTTACTAGATCAAGTGGCAAACAGCGTTTGATCTTGGACCTTAGACACGTGAATCAATTTCTGGTACCTTCTTTTCGCATGGACTCTCTCAATCTACTGACTGACCTGGCAGACCTGGATGACCTCATGTTTTCACTTGACCTGGCCAGCGGTTGCCACCAGGTGGATATGGATCCCAGATATTACACGTACCTCGGGTTTCAATGGCAGGGTGAATTCTATGTTTTCAGAGTCCTTCCTTTTGGTCTTGCTTCTGCCCCCTGGTGCTTCACAAAAATTATGAGAACCATCTCTTTATACCTGCGCTTTTGGGGGGTCCGGCTTATAAACTACTTGGATGACTTCTTTTTCCTGGTCTCTGATTCCCAGTCTACAGCACACAGGCAGTTGGTTTTGGACACTTTTAAATCAGCTGGCCTGGTAATCAACGAGTCCAAGTCTCATCTGCAATTTACACGCCTCCTGACCCACCTCGGTTTTGTCATTGACTTGGATTCTAGTTCCTTTAAAGTGCCGCTAGAGAGATGGGAAAGTTTGCAACAGCTGATCACAGTAGCATTGTCAAGACAGAAGGTGCTAGTGCACCTGCTCTCGCGAATTGCTGGCCACCTTTGTAGCATGATTCTGGCAATTGGCCCTATTGCTCTCATCAAATCAAGGCAATGCCACTCTTACCTGCAGCAGTACAGCTTGCAATTCTACGTTGCTATCTCTGACGGCTTGCGGGACGAACTCACCTACTGGTCCCACTTGTCTCGTACGCATTTTCGCGAAAAGAATTGGCCTTCCCCCTTTACCTCTGACATTTCCATATGGTGTGATGCTGGAGCAGCAAGTTGGGGTGCCACGATGGAGAATCAAAAATTGCAGGCACAAGGTTTCTTCCCCCCCGAGTTGTGGCATGGCACATCCAGTAGCACACTAAGAGAAATGTGGGGACTTCTTCACAGTCTAAAATCCTTTTTGGACTTCAATAGGCACAAGTCCGTTCAGATCTTCACTGACAACTCCAACGTGGTAAGAGTTATGGGCCAGGGCAGTACAGACTTGCGCTTGAATGACATTGTACTCAGAATTATTTCAATCACAATGGAACATGACATTACCCTGCTTCTCACATGCGTCCCACGTGATCAGAACAAGATTACCGATGGCCTTACTCACCTTGAAGACCCTTGTGACTGGACTCTGAACGCTGACGTCTTCCAAAAAATTGTTGCACAGTGGGGTCTACCTACCATTGACCGTTTTGCAAGCCACTCCAATCATTTACTTGACAGGTTCAACTCTATGTTGCGGTGCCCAGGTTCAATCGGTATCAATGCGCTTGCTCAAAGAGACTGGTCAGAACATTTCAACTGGTGCTTCCCACCTTTCAACTTAATTCCATTGGTCATATCCATCATCCGGCAATTCAGTGCAGTCTCTATCCTTGTCCTACCTCTCTGGCCATCTAGCCCTTGGTGGCCTCTACTGTCTAAAGGACAGCACTTCTTTCCTTTTGTACACAGTTGTCGCATGCTACCACGCTTAGAGAATCTGCTGACTCCAGGCCCCAGCACAGCCTCAGCCCCGCGTGCATTCACATGCTGGACCTTTCTGGCCGTCTTGTGCTTCTCCGCTAAACCCCCTCCTCAACCAATCCCAATCCCCTCCTATGCTTGCAGGACACAGGTGCACCCTTGAGTCCGATATTTCAAAGTTTTTGTTTGGTAAATGCCCTACACCTACCTTGAAAGCTGAATACACGTACACTTTGAGCTGCATTTCATTCACATTGTCAGGAAACATTGCTCAGATATAATGCTCACTGGTTCCGTTTCAGAAGTCGGTGTCAACAAAACAAGCTTTTTTCTTGCCAGCTGATCCATTGCACGTTGCTTTTTTTCCGTCGAATTCTCTGCGTTTTGCTCTCAGCCGAGGTTTGGCCTACTCTACTGTCAAAGCAGCAAGCGTAGCCATCTTTACCGCGCAATAAAATGACTGGTTTAGATGATGTGACCAGCCACTCCTTTGTTCAAGCGGTTCGATCCTGCACACAGAGGTCACTTTCCTCTGGAGGCCAATTCAGAAAAGCTCCCTTGTCCCTTGACCTCTGTATAATAACAGTCTCTTTCCTGCTTTAGCCAAGCCAGTCCACCCTACTCAACCTCCAAATTGCAACGTTTATGGTTTGCTTCTCTGGTTTTCTGAGATATGACTGCGCTTGCCAGATTTTTGCAGATAAGTCAGGTTCTACTCTTCTCACATGAAAATATTGTTGGTCAAAAGGAAGTACGACCAATTTCGCTCAGGCTCAGAATTATGTATTGCTCTATTCTATTTATTCCTTGGTAATAATGACAGAGCCCTATGCATCTCACGATGCAAGCGAAATAGAACCGGTTTCACACTCATTCACCTCCCGAATAGACCGCAGGCCACAGATACACAACGCTGTGTGCTAGTATGGCCTGCCACACACAAAAGGACAGGCGGGGGACCGCTGTCTGATGAAGAACTCAGGCTTGCACTCACAGCACCCAGCGCTCAAGCCTCCGGAATCCCAGCATTGGGGATCTGCTTTGACGGCGTGCAAATAGCCTTTACCAACGCAGCACTTAGGTTTGATGGAAAAGCCTCACAAGGAACGTCAGCAATTCCCCCTCACAACCCAATTTGCAAAGCTTGCCTCGCTACACATACCAGATTAAAAAATGCCTCACAAACTTGAAGCGCACTAGCAAGATAGACAAACTTTATAAGAACCAAGAGTTTTACTCTTTGCTACCTAGCGTTGCTCCATCAAAGCATCAAAGCGTCCTGGATCCTGGATGTCAGTGACAACACCATCCTCAACAACAAATCACTTCACTGTTGACGGGGCTGTGAAAAAGGCTGGCAGCCCAGAGCCAGGACCTTAGAGCCGCCCCAAAGCATAGGAAAAGAAATACACACTGGCCTAAGGGCCGCGAGGTGCGGCATCACATCTGCGATCCCAGATGTGATGCCGTACCTCGCCCGAATATCCACCTGCAGCAAACGCAGCGCACAGCAGCACAGAACAATGTCCTGACTGCACCGAAACCGCAAAAGCAAGCCCCTTCTGATCATCCCCCTTAACTCTATTTTCTATTCTGCCTTTTGTTGATGAGTTTTTCTTCAGAAAAGGCCCCTTACCATTCATTGATGTGGATAGTTTTTCTGTCTATATACTTTTCCTTTTCTTTTCCGGACCAAGAACAAAAGCGTGTCCATACTGCTGACAGAAATGCAAAGCTGACGTGAGTAACACAAAGCACACCAGATCCTCATTCCCAATTTCACCTGCCCCAAGCCATCAAGCTTGCCAGCAACCAAGATTGCCGCCCCTCCGTTCTTGACCTCGCGATGCCCCAAATGTAGCCTCCGCAGTCAGAGACCCATCACCCCCACCATCCCCAAAATACCTTCTGTCTCCAACACTTCCTCAATGTATTGAGGAAGTTATGGAGACCGCTTGCTGGGGCACAGTGACAGCACTCAGAGGCGTCAGAGTGAGGCCGAAATTCCCCGAATACTCTGCACCAAGGACACAAACAAAGTGGAGAATTTATGATCGCCACAACCACTGAGACACCACGCAGTAGACATCGCGTGAAACACAGAGACAATCCAATCTTGCATTGCACCGACCACAAAACATCCCAAGCACGCCATCGGACAAAAAGTTCAAGCAACACGTCAGAATCTTCACTGCAGCATCCTACGACAGCAACTTAACAAACTCGCATGATCCCGAAACACAAAACACCTTCTTTTGTATAAGCAGACAGCATAAGCACCCGCTGCCCAGCGTAAGCAGGTGACACCACCCGCTGAAGAATTTCAATTTGCGCAGCTCCTTGCAAAGCCGGCTGCCATGCACGCACTTTTGCAGGCTGCATTTTTGGTGCAGCATGCGGCGACAGCTTCATAACCTGGGCGTCGACGGCCCGGGGACGGCTGACAGATCCACTGTACACCCTGCAAACAGAACAACCCCCCCCCAAATAAAAGCATCAGCCCACTGCTGCTACTAGCACGCTTCCCCCCCCACACACACACACCTACTTTAGGGATGTACACAATGACACCACTCACTGCTGTGCCCCTGGGCGTGACAGGATCGCACGGCCCAAACGTGTAGGTACCTGACGGCACATCCAACACTGGACCTGATCAGGTACCTACACGTTTGGGTCATGACGGCACATCCACCACTGCAGTACTACCTGCGCCATGACAAACATAAAGATGAATCGATGGCACTAGGCCTTAAAAACCTCAAAAATGATAATTACAAACAAGATGTGAAAGGGGATGATCCGCACAAAGTACAATGGAAAACAACAAATTCATGCATCACAGTCCTTCCAGCATGCCGACACCTCCCGCCACCCACCAGCATTATAGCAGGCTCGTCTAGACTGACAAAGTGATCACTCAGCACATAGCGACCCTGCACTGGCGCTGTGGCATATTTTTCTGTTGATGACGTAGCCCCGAGGTCAATAACGCTGCAGGTCGCCCAGCCTCCAAGAGGAACAATACTGCACCAGCCCCACATACAATCCGCTCGCACCAGCAAGAAATACTCACCTGCAAAATAGCCAAATGCCCTCGCACAACGATCAAACACAACTGGCAGGGTGCACGCTTTAAACTCAGCACGCACACCTTGTTGGCCTGCTGGAATGAAGCGCATCGACTCTGTGGCCCAACAAAAACTGGCAGGGCCAGAGGAGCATCCGCGCCTGCAAACGCCACGGCAACACGGCAACATCAATATCCCTGCAGCAAAAAACAGGCAACCAATCACTGTCACACACCCCCGCCAAAAACACACGCACGATCACAAACACATCATAACACAACCAGGAGGTCACAAACACATCATAACACAACCAGCAGATTTTGTCAAATATGTCAGACCACATTGCAAATTAAACTCAGCTCAGCAAATTAAACTCACCGGCCAGGACCAGCAGGTGCAGCAGCAGCAGGCGTCTCGCGTGCCAATGCTCCCAATTGAGACGCACAATTAAATTCAGGACACCACAATTATGACAGCTTCTGCACACGCCATGACACACAATCAGCAAAAATTAAACAGTAGCCAATCAATTGTTGCAACCGAATGGCAGCAAACCGATGACAACGTCATCAAAAGAAACCCACCAGTGATCTCAACATCATCAGGTACGCTTGGAAGATGAAGACATGACAATGTAAAAAAATAAGCTAAATGTAAAAAATTAAGCTTTGAAACATAGATCCGACCAAAGAACAGCAACAAGAAAAACAGTAGAGGCCTCGCTTCGGCTCCAACCGTCCATTTTTAGGGACGCTGCTGCACCGTCCATCGAATCCGAAGCTACTTCAAGCTCCAAAGAAGAGGACATTGGAATGGCTGTATGGCTGCGTGTGCAGATGAATCACATTTTTATGGTTGTCCAGAACCATGTATATACAATTGTAAACGGCATTATTGGCAGGGAATTCAGCAAATATACGGCCGTATATGGTGTATATATACAGTTCTGGCAAACCCTACACATTTTAAAGAGGTGATATGATCCAAACTCAGTGGAGGTGGTGCGTGGCGGTGGAAAACTGGGACACATGAGCATAGCAACACGTGGTTGTTGCTACCTTGTGTAAACAAAGAATCTGAATTTTTTTGTTACCACTTGATAGCGCTGATTGTGTAACTAAGACATGATTTGCTCTTCAAAATCAATTGCACCGTTGCGACATTGCTATTTGTTTCCAATGACACACAGCAAGAGAATGGTTTGACAATTTAGCAATCTGCTCTTTGTGCACTGTCATGGCACCTTAACCATGACGCACTTGAATTGTGCACCATCCTCCTTTGCACAGACACCAGTTTCAACCCCCCCGACCGTCAGGCTGGCCACGATCCCGTCGTCCTGGTGCATCCGTGCCCTCCCCAGGCAGCCATCTGGCACAGCTCCCCCACTGACAGCACCGCCCGTGCATGATTTGCAAGTGTATGAACATTGATCTAAGCCATTGCATGTGTTCTATTGTATCATCAGCTTGCTCAACGGGCTCAGTCCTTGTGTCCATCGCACCTCTGAAAGTATGGACAGCCCAACAACTAAATAAAAACAATCAGTGTCCTCCTCTTGTTCCTTTTAGGATATTTTTGCTGTAGGTGAAAATGGTTAGGTATCCTTAAAGACATACAACTACTACACACAGTATGAGGACTCATATCTGTGCGTTTTTGTGTTTGTTGCAGCTCCACAAGTGTGCAGGCCCCGCTGGGTCACCTTGTGATCCTGGCATGTCTGCTCAGCCTATGAGTGAACATTGAAGCTAGGGATTCAACTTAGTACATCAGGAGTGAAGACAACCGACAGCCTTTGGCAGCTTTTGCAAGTGGTACGTAGTTCAGGCCAGCACACGTCTCTCTGCGCTCAGCTCACATCATGTGCCTTGCTGTAATGAGTTCATAGCCCCATCACTATTTTGCGCAACTAGCCACAAAGTATAAACCTCTTTAACTCTGATCAACATTTGTAATTTCAAACATATCTCACTTGGACAAACATCACTTGGTTGAGGCCTTCCTCATTGAGGAATGCACACCACTAAAAATGCACATCACTTGGTTGAGGGTTTCCTCGTTGAGGCCTTCCATTAAGGAATGCACACCACTCTTCAGGATGGAGCTCAGCAAGGCGGCAGGCCTCTTGGTAAGTCACTTCACAGTCGGAAGCTGCGACACAGAGAGCAAGATTAGAGGGATTGCCGTCAGGAACACAAACCCAATGGCTTCCACAGTATGCAATTTCCAGTCAGATAGTGGCTTATTCTTTTGAACTCAAATGCACTTTGGCAAGGACAATGCTGAACAGGAGGGAAGCAAACACGCCAATCCAGGCAGATGAAAGTGACACCTTGCCTCATATGCTCCTGTTATATGAAGTGCATTGTTGCAGTCCGCTTACCGATGTGGCCACTGTCCCTAGCGTCACACAGCGCCTTGCTGCTCACGCCTCCTGGGTGGGGCGCATCCCGAAAAAAGAGTAGGGTGGTAACCGAAAAGCCGTGCGCCTCCATCCTTTTGCTATTAGCATTGCACGTGCATGACGCCCTGATAATCTTGTGAACAGCTTTAGCAGTACTGCAAAGCTGTTCTATTGATGGAGCAAAACGCACACGGAAAGCTTGAACAGTAACACGACACGCAAGAACATGGACAAAGTGAAGCGTTTTAATTGGTTGCACATAAGGACTTGCTGTGATTGCCTGGCATTTTCCCTCATTTCTCATTTGTAACTCACTAATTATTGGTGAGTTACAAATGATTGGATGCTTGGGAGGAAGGCAATACTAATGCGCCCACCCCACTTCTCAGAGCTGGTGCTCTTCACGGAAAAAGCCAGGAGGTTGCGGACACCATCGTCTGCACATGTCAATGAAATGAAAGGTTTGCATGTGTTTGTGTAAGGTTGTATGCCCTGTTTGTATCAGTGTGTCCATGCACGTCACAAACTGCCTGCCTGGCCTCCATCGCCAACATGGCAAACGCTCTACAGCCTGTAAAGTAAGAACAAGAGTTGAGATGCCAAGAGGGTGTGCCAGATGCTGCTACCTGCCTGGCCTCCACTTGCAAGATTCCAATTTCTGATTCCTACACAAACACTGATTTTATTTAACCCATTTGAACAGAAAGCAACGCATCTGCGTGGATCTATGGGCAGTGCTCCATGGATCAGGACATTAATGATGTGCACCTTTGAGGGCACCTACTTGGCAGCCTAATTGTCCAGTCCAAATATCCTGACCTTCTGATCCTCACATCCCTTTTCCTTTCCCTCCTTCCTACATACCCAGCCAATCAATGCAAGTTGTACCCCAGATAGGTGGCAGCCCCTCCTCGGCTTTTGGCAGGTTATTTACATCATGATGTAAATAACCTGCCAAAAGCATGATCATCCGCGTCAACGATCACCACTGCCCCGTTCGCAACAACGTCCTTGAACGCTGGGACCTACAGGTAAACAGCAGACAGATCAAATGTGTATGTTAGACTCCAATCATGCATACGGAAAGCAATCAACAGAGAAAATGCCAGATTTAGTCCTCTAGTCATGTTTTAAGAGTTCAGGTAAAGGTTAAGAAGATGCTTTCATCTTGGTTGTTGTGGGAGCGAAGAGCAGCAACCTGCTTTAACTTTTTTATTAAACCTCACCTAAGCCTCACGTAGCAACAGGGCTGAGACGTGAGCAAACATAACCAGCTGGATGCACACCTCCGGAGGGCCTGCAAGCACGAAAGAGAGTAAAAAGGAAGATTTTAAGTCAAGTATGATTTTTAAGGGCATGCGTTCATCCGTGTGCAGCACAAGATTGCTTCACCAGGTGCTCCCACTTGACACACAGCCCACAAATGCCCGACTGTTGCACCTGGTGAATCATAAACAGCAAGGTATGAAAGCATATGTGTGCAAAAAATGGATAACCAGGTGCTCTAGCTTGGCAGACAGCCCACGCACGTCCAGCGCCTCTTGAGGTTGCTCCTGGAGATTCATAATTATGAATGGATATGCAAGCATATGATGGCCTCTGCTGCATGTGTGCACATGAATTTGAGATGTGCAAGATGGTAGCAGTGATTAACATAGTTGTTTTATTAGAAATACGGAGTGCTCTTGCGAGTAGGCTTAACAGTTTGAAAATTACAAAGAAGAGCAGGGATGTCAGCTGTGGGTGGTCCTGACCATCCTACCTGGGATCGCTGAAGATCTTTGCTGCTCCTCGTGGCCACACTAATCCAGCCCCCGACCTCTACTAGGAGCACCCTCAGTGACTTGCTGGAAATCAGAGGAGTGGGGTGCTGTGGCTGCTGTTGGTGGGGCTGTGGCTGTTCCTACTGGGGCTGGGCTGCTTTAATTCATACAGGCGTGGCAAGGATGAGGTCCTCGTAAGCCTCCTGCATGAGCTGCTCCTGCTGCCTCCTCTTCTGCTTCCTCATTTCCTCTGTTTCCCCAAACTCAAGCAGGCGGATGAGGCGCAGCTGCATGCTCTGGGTTGTTCTGGTATTGGTTGCCCTGCGTGTTAGGGGCATGTGGGTGTGCTTGTTCATGCATGTGAGAAAATTGTGAGAATGTGTGAGCAAAACTGAAGTAGGTTGCACGTTTTGGGAGATGCTTGGGGTTGATTGCGCGGCAAAAATCAAATGCACAGAATTGTGAAGAGCAATCAAATAGTGCGAGAATCAATTGCGCGCAACCAGTGCAGTTACATGGGTAGTGCTTGTGTTTTGTGTGGAATTTGTTCGCACAGCATGCAGTATAATCTTGAGTATAATTGTATCCAGTGCCTTAGTGTGAGTCAAGCTTGTGCTCTGTAACACATGATTGTAAATGAATGCGCAGCGGATTTAATTGCATAAATTCGTGTGGTGCATCAAGTGTAGTGCTTCTGTGTTGTTTGGGATTCGTCCGTGCATTGCATGTGTGCAGTACATTCAAAAGCAGCAAATTTTTGAGGCTTTCAAGTGCAGTGTGCACATTGTATTTGAGGGTGAGCAGGGTGACATGTTAGCGTACGGTATGCATACAGAATATCCATATTATACGCTAACTTTTCGCTGCATCATTTGAGACTGTATGAACTGGCTAAAGATTAGACGGATGGCGTTTCCTTCAGCCGCTTTAAGTCTGTTGATGAGGATGGGGGGTTTCTGAAGCAGCAAGCGCCTCGTGTCCTGGTCGCCCATCAGCACGTTCCTGCTGTTGAACGATATCTATCAAGTTGCGGCTGCGGTGTTTGCCACACTCCGTGTCTGAGACACTGCTGTTGGGGTCACAGTCATCAGGTGCAACAGGTTGCTCTGCTGTTGCTGCTGTTGCTGCGCCCTGCCCTGCTGCCCTTGCGCTTTTTTGCCGGGATCCTGGCTGTGCCTTCTGGGCCTGAGAGGCTGCGACGGCTGCTGCATCTCCATTACACCGTGTCTGCAGCTTCACATCTTACATCAAAAGTTATGCACAGCAACGTGTAGTTCCCCCCTAAATAAGGAAGGAAAGGAAGTCCAGGATAGCTGCAAGCTTTGTACTTTTACGTAACAACCTTATCTAAAATGAATTAGCAAATGCAGTATTGCAGAAGAGCCGAATGTGTGCACCCTCACTGCAACAACAGAGCAATGTTTGATACAAGGGCAGTCCTTTGGTTTGGTTTGAAGGATCTCAACAGCCAGGCAGTTACCTAGCCCACTCAATGACTTTCGAGAGTGCAAGCAGATCTTGCAATTTATGCCCAGAGATTGTGTCTGCACAATTCTTAGTTGACCTTGTACACAATGTATGCACACTTGTGGCATTCTAAACCAAGAAGTGCTGCTGTCGTTCCCCCAGGCTTGCCTCGTGATTCAACTGCCATCATGTCCATGGTGTTTTTGCTGCATTCATGTGTGCAACACCTCGCACCTCAGAGAGGAGTATGGCATAATGTGCCTTCTGTGCCAAGCTGCGTGCTTTGTTTGTTACTGTTAACTACAGTGACAAACAATGCACGCAACGTCGCGGTTGCCGTTGGCGCACTGGGCTGGTGGAGCTCCTTCCGGCATTTCCAGGAGGGGATTCTCTGCAGCCTGAGATGTCTGCATGCACAAGTTGAAGTTGTGTAATAAAGAAGCACCTCCGTGTGCTGCATGCTGTGTGCTGTGTGCTGTGTGCTGTGTGCTGTGTGCTGTGTGCTGTGTGCTGTGTGTGTTGCTGTGTGTGCGTGTGTGTATGTGTGTAGGACTTTGTGTTTTTGTGCATGCACACACACCTGTTTGTGCATGCGTTCTGTGCTCAAGAGCATGCATTTGTGTGCAGTGCACACAAGTTCAAGGCTCCCGCCCGTTGGCCTTGGCCTTGGCTATGCAGTAAACATACAGCGCATGGGAGTCCTGCATGCCCTTTGAGCCATGGCTGCAGCAGTAGAGGAAGTACTTTGCAGGAGGCCAATGCACATGCTGTATGCATACAGCAAGCGCATTGGCCCAAATTTGGCCCTTCACATCCTTCCCTCTCACACATTAAGGACCTCCCTTACATATACAGCTTGGTGGAGGTCGAGGCGGGGAGTATGGCGTGGCAATTTGCCAGTGTGGCTACGAATGCCTGACCTAGCATATTTATTTACCTAGCATATTTATTTATTTATTGTGACTGACACAGCGCACCCTGTTTGTGCACAAGGCTTGCGTGAAGGTGACCTCAAACAGCAAAGGTCACACCCTGTGTCCCTACTGTTTGAAAGGCCTGCATATAATGTCTTTTTACATTGACAACAGGCCTAGGAGTAGCCAGCTTAGTAGATGTCTCGATTAGAATAGAGAAGAGGGCCAATTGAATGAGGCTCTTCTCTAAAGAATTGGCTATGACCGAGACATCTCTAGTGGTGGAGACACACCTCGGTCAGAATAGAGAGTAGCATCACATTTTCAAGGCTCTTCTCTATTTTAACCGAGTCATCTCTGCCGCTAGAGATAAGTCTACCGACAGAGAGCAGACCGCTTATTAGGTACATAGGTGTTGGCGGTTAAGCTGGGAATGCCTTACTAGTTACTACTCAGCACACCATCATACGCGTTGCTCCCAAGCTGCACAGCAGGCCAACACAGTATTTTACAAAATGCACAATGCCGACTTGGTTCCTTTCATCAGGCATCTCCTTTCTGCTAGCCCAACATTTTCGCCTGAGAAGGCAGTGAAACTTCTCATCTCCGAGCTTGGTGTGCCTGAGATGTTAACTGACATTTTACGAGGCCATTTACCACAGTCCTCCCGTTTCTACAGCTGACTACTTGGAGGGTAGCTCTAGAGATCCAGATCAAGAGATCCAGATCTGGATCATTCTCACTGGTCATTGGCACACACACACGCATATACATACACACGTACACAAACACACACACGCATACACACATACACACACACTCAAACACACACATGCTGTGCACGTGCAGGATGGCCCTTTACAGTCTGGCACGTTTATTTTTGTCTTAGAGGGTGTCAAGCAAATTGTATTATTGGTGAGGGAGCCACCTGCAGTCTTACTGACAAAGAACTTGACCAATGCTGCTAACTTCAATGCACTAGTGACAGTTTGTGGAGGTGCACAATATACCCTATTGCTGGGAACTACTTGTATATCCCACCTGGGCAATTACATGCTGCAAGGAACATTTCTTAGTGCATAAGACTTAATTCGAGCGCATGTCCCCCAGAAATGTTGCTACACGTGTTGGTAGACACTTATGATGCTCGGCCTGACGGGGAGGAGGTTGTAATGGGCCGGGGCTTCAGAAATCTGATTGAAGTCTTTGTAATATCGAGGCTAAGTGGTGCTGGTGCGTGAGGGAAGAGATGGACCGTGGATGGAGGTGGAGCAAGATGGTTAGTGGATTGGGACTCGCTCTTTGTTCTTGATTGTAACCAATGCTAGCACCTACGTCCTTATAGGAAAAAGAAAAAAAAAAGCTATGCAGGCAGTGAAAGCCACTCCCCACATTAATTAAGGAAAAGGAGCCACTTCGGTACCAAGTACCATCAAGCTCCTCCACCGCGATAAGGAAAGGAAAAATCAATGGGGATCAAGAGGGCTGCAGGCTTGGCCTGAAACCGGCTCCTGATGAGAGTTGATAACAGTACTGGAAAGGGCACGTCTGGTATGGACAAGTTTAGCAGCGAAGTTCACAGAGTGCACATGGAGCTTGGAGCAAGCTTCTTAACTTTTTGAGAATCAGGCCCCAGTTCCTTGAAAACCAGCTCCTCCGGCTTGGAGAATGTTGCAGAGATCTTTGTGCTGTTCTTTTGCGGCGTACAGCTGGTTCTGAGGTCTGGCTGGTGTCCTCACAGTATTTGATCTCGATGGAAGAAACAACTTCAACATTGTACCTTTTTGTCTCAGCATTGGTTCTTTTCTGGCTTGTACTGTTATCCCTCGCGTGAACATGAATTGTACTCTTTCAATGCAATACCTTCGTAGTCACTGCTTTCATTGTCAGCAGTGAGTTTATCTTCAACCATTTAATTACTTACAGGTTAAATATGTACCGCTTAAAGGACTTGCTGATAAGATCAGAAGAATGGGAAAACAAGTTTCAGTGAGAACATGTTTACCTAATCAGAAGGATGCCTTTGCCTTTGGCATAACAACAGAGAAACTACAGACACAAGCTTCTTTGCCCTTAAATAGAATGCATACTCTAGTTGCTACGCCTCGGCCTTTAACAAAACATGTTGCGCACTTAAAAGTACTACCTTCCGGCTTCAGCTTAAATAGAACGTAAATGCTCCAAGTGTACAAAACATATTTTGTATCTTTGGGCAACTAATTGGCACTTGCAGAATGAACAGAATAAAGAAAGAAACTTTAGACTAGAACCAAATGAAGGAGAACTCAGTCTTTGAATTTGCTAGGCAATGCTACCTGTATCTTATTAATTTCCAGCAAATTACAATGTTATGCCATATATGGCAGCCAACGAAAGCCTACCTATCATGTTCTATAGAAGGCCATTGCAAATGTTTTAGTGTGAACTGATCATTCATGAAGCTATAATAATGGAATGAATGGCTTCCAAACTTTTCAGGGGACATGCTGTACAATACGTGCTATAAGCATGTCACTACGTACCACTCTCACCAAATCCACAATCGAGCTGACCCCATCCAGCCACCGTTCACTACCTACCAGCCATACACTGCCCACAGCAGCAACATGACATCTCAGGCTCACCACCTACACAACTAGCCAAGCCAGCACATGCAGCCCCAAGGTAACACAGCAATACCCATATGGATCTGCCAATACCGGAGTCTCAAAGCGCGCTGTCAGTCTGCTAATGCGTGCTCATGCACAAGTCCGCGTAAGACATAAAAGGGAAAACAAACCGGATAGCTGTCATCACTGCTGCAATCTCAGCAAAGCATGTGTTGATATATGTACAAAAAATGCGATGTGGATATGTACGTGTTTTGTAAATTAATTTCCTCAGAACATTGATGGTGGATCTCAAGAGCCGGTGGACCAGCCCTTCAAGTATCCTCTTGTAGCATCAGTCATTGCTCTAGCAAGCCCTTTGCGCAGCTCAGTTGCCTGAAAGACACACCATGCACAACAGCAGTGACAACAATGCTCATCAACGTTGCCAGGAGGTTTGAGATGCACTCTGCTGCATAGTTCCTATACAATATACAACACCTCAAGCCGTCCATCCCTTTAATTGCAGGGACAACCACCCTAACCTCCAATTTTGCACCCTTTATTTGCCTACAAAGCCAAAATATGTGTGGAGTCTATGTATGGAGTTGGCGGTGCAGAGTTGGGGGTAGTTGTATCAAATTCCTTGGTTTTGAAATTGTTTGTCAACACAATGGTCAACAGGCTTTTCTATTGTTATGGTGTCAAATTGAAGGAAAACGGTCGAGTACAGCAAAGGTGTGGGCATGATGTATAAGTGCCTCTGCACACAACTCCCATGACCCTCATTAAGTGGTCAGGTACAGCTTAAATCAAGCAGTGAGGTGATTGTGAAGGTGCTGGAACTTAAGCGCTCTTAACTGGTTGTGTTGACACTACCAGTGTAGCCTGCAATTCCTTAGCAACCCACCTGAGATTCGGCTGCTTTAGCTAGCTGCCGCAATCTGCAGGTGATATGAGCAATCTGGCTTCTCAGCTCTTGCAACTTCGGGTTCTGGTAAACGCAATGTGCCTCCTCGGTCTGCAAAGTTTGAAGCGAGGTCTGCAGGCACGCATGTGTGCGTTTGTGTGTTAGTTTATCAGCCTAGCTTTTGTGTGCGTATGTGTGTGGATGCGTGCAAGCATAATTTCTCCTGTCACAAGCACGCAATCGCTGCCTGAGGAATGGATTTGCTTGTGTAAGCACGGATGCACAAACGCAGCACCTACCAGCTGACAAGCATACACACATGGAAAAATAGGCAAGGGGACTCACTGTGTGGGCGTCACGGCACATGTCCAGGCAGCTCCGGCTGAAGCTTGAAAGAGCAGACTGCAGGAATACAAGGCGCATTTTAAGAACATGAATGGAAGGGCAATTGCACCAACTGCTTATGACACACAATGCATAAGAAAATAAGCAATGGCGAGCTGTTTGCAGTTGCAACTGGATCAGGCGCTATCTAACCCTGATAATACTTCGCGATAATAAACATTCACATCGTGCCACAATTGCGCATTGGTGTAATAATTTGCTTGCTTACTCAAGAGAGCTTGTTCCTACCTGCGCTCTTTGCACAGCTTTGGCCTCCATCCTGCTTGCTTTCTCTGCCAGATCTACTGCCTTGCCCAACAGTTGCTGCACAAGCAAAGGTCCTACTTGGCGTGTCTGTTCTTGTGCACCCTCTGCCTGCATCGCGCTCAATTGCTTTTGCTGCAACTGGCCCTGTGTCAGTGCTTGTGCCTGCAGCTCCATAGCCTCTCTCTGCATGTGCAAAGACACCAGCTGCAGTGCAGCAGCCTTGCACACCTTCGTCACCTGTGCAGAAGTGGACATGGAATGCATGGAGGCCTCGGTGTCTGCTAGCAAGTATGCCTGGATCGAATTGTGTAGGAATTCTTTTCCAGCTAGACAGCACGACATCTTCACAATCTGTGATGGTTGTAGTTGATATAAAACTTGAATTTTAGGAGGTACCTTTGTCCCAGTAGTCCCAGGGAAACTCAAAATGGTAACAGCTGTGAGATTCCTTGCCCTAGCGGATGAATTGTCAAAATGTAACAATAATGCTTGCAGCAAGCTACTTTTGCAAATGACATTGGAGTCTGTACACAGCCACATTATACTACAACCTTGCTCACCCTAGCATCTGTGGCGTGTACTCTTTCCACCATCTGACATTTTGTTGCACCGTCCTTGGACCTTTGAGACCTGCAAAACACGCGATTCACATAGGCGCAACAACTCATGATGAAAAAAGCAACACGGTACTGTAAAGACCGTTCTGTGCACAGAGTGGAGTTGTTTATTCGAGTCTCCCAAAGCAATGCTATTCAGCATCCGCTTAATCACAACCGACTTTTCAGCCCTGTGCCTCCCAGGGTACATTTCCCCCAAAGCAGTCATCTTTTTGACAGTTTCTACTTTCGCACACAGAGCACCTCAGGTGCTCGTCATGTTTCAGGAGCTTGTGCTGTAAACAGTGTACCAGAGGGTTGGGAAATTGGCACGGCAAGAAGCAGGCAACAGAACACACAGTTCACAGGTCCAGCTTGCCTCATCAAAGCCCCAAAATATAGTGTTACAGGGACCTGAATGTGCTAATTGAAGCTTTCTCCCACGACAGGCTGCTCATATACGCCAGATCTACACCCTGGAAGCCTTGCCTGCCCTTCCCCACCTGTCATTTTTTCCACACCTGTGGTCATCCAGCTGGCACACTACCGCCAACAAAGCATCTCGCAGCACTGGCCAACCTTCTCCATCTGAACGACTCTTTTCTGGGTCATTAAGTCCCTGACCAGTGTGGTCAAAGCTGGGGCTGTGCAGGGGAGAGGAGCAGCCTGATGCTGCACGAGCTTGATCTGAGGCGCGACAGCTGTGGCTGTGTGTGGTGTGTGTGGCTGTGTGTGTGTGGTGTGCCAAAGAGGCGTGATAATCAGAGGCGTGACAACTGTGGCTGTGTGTGTGTGGTGTGCCAAAGAGAAGTGTCTGCAGCGCAGGAGCCATGTTCACGCCACTCTGCAAGCAGGCCAGCTTGTAAACTGCTGTGAGTAAGGACGCCACAGTAGAGCCTTGGTCTGCTAGCGAGGCTGCGTTGCCTCCGTTGGTGTCACATTTGAAGTGGCGTGGAGTTGGCATCTTCTGGGGCGCCATTGGCGTGGTGTAGGCATGCTGGTCAAATAGGTCGCTTGGTTTACTGTGTAGGAAAACCCCGTCGCGTAGTTCTTGGCTGCTGTGGCTCTCCCCCTTTTCCCAGACTGCTTCAGCAACCGCAGCAGGAGAAGCAGGGTAGAAACGGTTGCTGCGAGCCAGGTACCTATGTGTTGCTGAGTGTGGCAGTCTGTGGTGCAGGATGTGCCCCTGATGGGCTTTTGCAGCGGCAGCTGCTGTGGCTGCAGCAGCAGAGGCTCTGTAGCTATCTGCACCTGCAGCATCATTGCCCTCTCTGTGCTCATCTCCTTGATGAAGGGAGGCTAAGCTGGGGCTGGGTGGGAAGTGGTGAGGCCTTGTGTGATGTTGTCGCTGGCTGGCAGCAGAAGCGGTGCTGGGGGTGCTTAGGAAGGAGTTGGGAAATGCAAAGGGATATGGGCGCTTTTGTGTGGTGCTGCCCTCAGCATGGGATGTGGGAGGGATGTGAGTGGCATGAAGCTGGAGGACCTCAACCATACCTGTAAAATAAGTAGGTGTACCACAGTTGAGTGTTCGTTGGATGTGTGTTGTGTGGGGTGCTTTGGTTGTGGGGCAGCACTGTGTGTAAGTACAACACATAAAGCCCTATACGCATTTACAAAACAATGACTAAGACAGAAGCGGCGAGCAAGGTGTCTATGCACGTGGCTAAATATGGCATACACGTAGCTACCAAGCCTTCCACATGTAGCACAACACTCTTATGTTGGATTAAATGGACAAGTCACGTGTCTAGGGCGCACGAATAATGTGACATAAGCTCCAACCCAGTCCATGGTAAGGAGAAAAATGCTGGGATGGCCTCAACATTGCAAACTTGCAGGCAGTGTCACCATCACAATGAGCACAAACAAAAGCTGGTATACCTTCTTCTGTGTGCCTCTGGGTCTGAAGCTGGTCCTCGCTTGCCCCTGCATGGCTCACAAGGGCCTGTGCCTTTGCCACCTGCAGATATAGAAGTGAGCAACACATCAACACATTATTGTCTGCAGCCAGAAGTATTGAAAGTGGGCAACATAATATTGTTATAACCAGACGTGTGCCCTTGCTGGTCTAATCGCCAGTATTAGGCCTTGCATGTCACCCTCCCAATCCTATTTGTAAGTTCTGTTCTTCCAGAACTGGAGTTCTGCCAACCTTGGTTTAATCTCCTGGATGGTGTGCTGTTACCAGAAAATTTTCGTCTTTTAACGTAGGCATCTAAAATGGAAAACCCTCAAACCTATCAAAAATTGCACGTAATAATGCCCAACGATATATATTTATACATAGGCCTATGTACAGGCGTTGTTGTCAGACTTGGCCAGCACTTTTGCAGTTCCTCTGTGTTCACTTGAGCACCATATATGACCGCATATTTGAAATATTTCCTTGCTAAAAGTAGCGTACATACACCGTAAATACGTACATATGTATGGTTTTGGCCAGCTCTACACATGCAGCACACAACCTTACTGTAAAGCACACTGTGCACAAGAAGCAGGATACACCATACAAAGGCTCCTGCATGCCACACAAGCTGGCCTGCCACTTGCACGTTACATCAATTCTGGAAATGTACTGCACCTTCTCATACGTCAAAGCAGTACTGTTGGGTCCTCACGGCACACAACCCACCTCCCCCTGCCAATGCGTTGCTGCTTCCCTGGCCAGAACAGCTCCCACTGGGTTCCTTGAGCTGCAGCACTGCTGCACCTCGCGCTCTGCATCGTCCCTGGCGGCCTGTGTGTGACGTGGCTGTTTAGAGTTGAGGAAGCAAATTGGGGGGTGCGCAACCTGGGACCAATAACAACTGCTACGAAGCATTTACAGCTGCGACAACGCATGCATGACTGGATACACATACCTTTGCAATGGTGCCTGTGTGCCGTGAAAGCCTGGCAAGAAGGGTGCCCAATTGCCGTGACTGTTGAGAGGTATGCAGGCGTTGCTGCCAGCATGCTAAGAGGCCTCTGGCTTGATCCTGCAGGTGTGGATGAGGCATGGGTATCGCTCTTTGACAAGATTGGAGATGAAAAAAAGAGGGAGGGAGGGAGAGAGAGAGAGAGAGAGAGAGAGAGAGAGAGAGAGAGAGAGAGAGAGAAAGAGAGAGAGAGAGAGAGAGAGAGAGAGAGAGAGA
>Ga0307945_1000591_pt1 | contig 25423 bp, 34 predicted proteins | sample OrgLakmetagen228_FD_201818 | JGI IMG/M metagenome (GOLD analysis project Ga0307945, IMG submission 201818) | Saline water microbial communities from Organic Lake, Antarctica - #228 | ecosystem: Environmental > Aquatic > Non-marine Saline and Alkaline > Saline | place: Antarctica: Organic Lake...
GGCGTTGAGAGAAAGCTTGCGGAGCGGGTGGGGCAGCGGGTGGGGGTGCGTGGTTGGGGGGGTTGTTGTTGGGGGGTTGACTAGGGGCACTAGTTGAGGGGGGGGGGAACAGTTGTGGGAGGTTTGACAGGGGCTTGGGGAAGGAGTGGAGGGGGTGCAGGCGCTTAAGGAGCGCAGTGACAGTGGCTGTGTTGACTGAGTTGAAGGGAGAGCCCTCGGCGGGGGGCTGTCCTCCAGGGAAGTGGTGGATGTAGGGGTAGGCCTTGGGTGCTGCTGCTACGTACTCCTTGTAGACGATGAAGTCCCACCCCAACCCGTCCTCTGCCTGGAAGGTGGCTTGCTCGCGCAGTGTTGCTGCTGCTTGGTCCTTGAACTGGACGAGCAGGCGCATTTTGCCCTGGCTGTTGGGGCGCTGGGGGGTGGCTTGGGTGATGAGGGAGGGTGCACAGCACAAGAAAGTGGAAAGGGTAGGTAAGTCAGTGGGAGAGTACCACCGACAGCTTATCTCAAAACTCATTTTGAATTCTCAGCGCGCTCAGGTTGGTCATAGTAGTAAATTGTGTTGTATCGTTCAATAGTGAGACGTTGTGTTAGAGCATGTATGTTGGCCATGTTGACTTTGAAGAGGGGGTCGGTCAAACCAGCATCAGGCGTTCAAATTTGCAGCAAGGATAGTGCTGGGTCTCACAGGCTTGCATACGGACATTAGAGGCAGAGAACTCGTTGTGGAGTGAAGAAAACTTGGAGTCAAGCTCATCAAATTTGGAGTCAAACTTGGAGTCATCTTGTTTGAGAGGGCATCAAGCTTGTCAGAGATGTTTGAGTCACGCAGAATCGGATCATTGTCTGACGAGAGAGAACGAGAGGAACTTCCTTTCTGCTTGCCAGCCCATTGCATCGTCCAACTGTTTTCAATCGCAATTTTTTAGTCAAAGTTATAATCGCTAAACAAACGAAATAAAATGTGAATTTGCTTGTTTTTGATTTATTTCTAGCGGCCAAACGAGGCATACCCATGCACTAGTGCAGCATAATCCTCACAGGTTTTGCGTGTGTGTGAGGGCTGCAAGCAATGCACGCCACCTCAGATGCAGTGAGTTCCCATGTTGGTCTGCCTCTTTAAGCACACGCACCGAAACGTAGGCCCAGAGCTCCCGCTAAAATGCCCTTTCACTACTGGCCAGGTTTTAAATCTGCGAGCTTTTGCCAACCATTCTGGCATTCCCATAGCTGCATTGGTGGACCTGGATGACCAGGAAGTGCCCAAGGTGGTGCACGTTTCAATACCTCGTTCTGCTCGTATCAATCCCCACTAGTTATACTCACACTCAGCAATTCTCCTCACGCAGGTCCTTCGTACTACAAACCCGCCAAGATGCAGGAACTGCCGTGCATTTTGGAGCCAGTTCTGTATGGTAAATCAGTGTTTTCGCATCACAGTACACACCACAAGCACGCAAGCGCGTGCGCATGTACACAAACACACACACATACACACATACACATACACGCACGCACACACATGCACATACACACACGCACCAAACACATACACATTCGCGCGCATGCACACATACATACATACATACACACGTTCTTAAAAGTATACAGAACACACACAAACACGCAAAAACACAAACACACAAGAACAAACACACATACACACAAACACGCAAACACACAAACACGCAAGAACAAACACACATACACACAAACACAGCGATTTCTTCGTAAGCGCCCATTCCTCGTGCAAACGTCAAACTTGCAGGTCAACTTGCCTAAGCAGATGTGGCACTGCGCTTGTTGTGGAGTGGGAAACATCAGCAAGGCCGCTCTTTCAAATCCAGACCCCACTGTGAGTTTCCCTCCCTTACTTCCTTGGTAATCTCTCTTGTGCAAGCTTTCTTGGCTTTCCCTCGAGCTATCTAGATGCTAGATGGATGTCTCATTTAACTCGGTGTTCATTTTGTCCCACTCTGGTTTTACACCTGAACAATCAACCTGTGCAAGTGCCTGCTCGCAGAGCTACCCTGAGCTATACAATGAGACCGTGGAGTACCGCGTGCATCACCACTGCAATGACCGGCTACCTGGTGCGCCACAGTTGTGCCCATCTCGTGCTTCAGGCTTGTATGTCTTGTGTCTTGCAATGACCTTCAACTCGTGTCTATCTTGTGCTCTTTGCGCTTTACCTGCGCTTCGCCTCGTCCGTACGTTCAAACCCCCACTACCTCTAGTGCTGAGTTCAGCTGGTGCTTCGTGTTGGCCAATCCTTCAATCCTCATTTCAGGTGCAAGAAAGCACGTCGTTGTGGCTGTGGATGCGACGATGGAGGCTGCTCTCCTTACCAACCTGAGGAGCACGGTCTTGCAGGCTTTGCAGGTGAGGCAAAGAAGTTCCATACAAAGTGGGAATAGAGGCTGGAACTGCTATATATAGGCCTGAGTCAAGTAGTCTTGCGCGCAGGCAGGGGACTGATTATAAGACCGATTGCCCCTGCAGTGTCAGGCTCTTGCCATTTCTTTTATTCTGGTGCGAGTTTGATGTACAGCTAACAAGCACATAGAGGGACCCCTCTGAAAAGAGCGTACTGTGTTGGTGTTAACGAATACAGAGTAGGGAAGATGTTTGTATTAGGGCAGCTTGCTCCTTCACCTTGTGCAGTCCAGGGTAGGAAGGGGGAAGAAGGCCCCACATCTATTCCTTAACTTCACCTACTGCTAGCAGCTTGTTCGTATGCACCGCAATGTCTAGATGGGCTTGCACCAATTGCTCGTTACCTCAAGTGAAAAACAAGCTGTGTTTAACTTTTTTCCTGCTTGGCGTGTAAAAGTTGCGCTGTGTTCATTTTCTAATCAACCCATGCATTTGCCTGCCCATTTTGGAAAGGCACTTGTAATCGTGCATCATTAGGTGCAATGATGGCCATCTGGTGTGTATGCAGGCTGAGCTAGAGCCCGAGGCGCTTGTCAGTGTGATCGTGTTTGACAGCACGGTGTCAGTGCACGACCTCTCAAAAGGGCAAACTGTGGCCTCGACAGTGATACCTGGCACTACACCTCTGGACCAGGTGCGTGTGTGCATGTGTGTATGTGTGTGTGCGCGTGTGTGTTTGTGTATATATGTGTGCGCGTGTGCGTATATGTTTGTGTATGTGTGTAGGTATGTTGTTATTTCTGCGCCATAATAATTGGCTCACTGTTATATAGTGCCTGTTGACTACAGGAATTGACAGCAAGCGCAGAAACATGTAATGCGCTCCGGTTGTCTTATTGTGCATAAAGCTCTTCATATAGTGTTTACGCCTTAACTTCAATATCTTGAAATGCTCTACCCTTCCATAAGTAGCTCGTTTTACCCTTTATGCCCTTGATAATTGTTCAGACTGGATTTAGCTAGATAAGACTGAGGATACAGTGGGATCAAGTGTTAGGACAGAACAATAATTACCGGAGATAAGCTATGAAATCAAAAGCATACCGTTTGCTTTTGTAGGGTGGCCGGGAGCTGCTGCAGCAGCCTGAATTCTGTGTGGAGTTTGGGGAGTGTGCAAGCCGTCTAGTGGATGTCCTATCTTCCATACGTGCCTATGAGTCTGACAAACCCGTGAGGAGTAGATCAAGGTCAGTTGACTCAATTTGAGTGCTTTGAAAAACGCAAAGCAGCCATTTCAACCACCTTTCCAGGCACACACGCGTCTTTTTTGAAGGCGCCATGCTTCAAGTTGGTAATTACCGTGTCGTGACTGACTATCTACTCAGTTGCGAGGAAGCAGAAGAAGGGTTCATGCAAAATACAATGTTAACCCCATCCAACTCACAGGTGTTTAGCTGTGGCAGTTCAGGCTGGAATTACACTTCTGTCAAAGTCTGCTGGCCTGGGATCTGCGGCTGAGGTGCCTGAGGATTCGCAAAAGCTAGCACCTGGGAGCCATTTGCTAGTCTTTCTGGGTGGGCCCGTCACAAAAGGTGGGTACAGCTTGTTCATCTAAAGTGATTTGCGCAAGGAAGCACATGCATGTAGCACGACATGCGACAACAAAATCCGCAGCTGTTCTCACATTTAGCAGCAAGCGGTACAAGAGGGCAGAGCATTGAGTTACTTGTTCGAGGACTATAACATCGTTGGCAAGCTAACGCGCCTGCTTGCCAATGGTGTGAAAGTCCTCTGGTTTGTGCCTCAGCACAGAGAAATTGCCAGAGCGTGTACAAGCTCAGCAAGACCCTCCTTGCTATATTTTCTTGGACTTTACTATGCCTGCTAACTGCAAGGAAGCATTGCCATACCCGATACCTACCTGAGGCAAACATATATTACCTAATTCATCTCTCTGCATGCGTGGTTGTTATTTGCTTCCCAGAGAACTGTCGCCATTTTGGGTGTAATATTACTAATAATGCTTATAATAATGCCTATTTCGCTGCTGTTTTCTCATGCTCCAGGCCCTGGCTTCGTGCCCTTAGGTGTTGTGGACGGGGTTGAGAGCCCGAGCAAAGCACAGCAGAAACAGATCAGAGAGGAAGAAGCACGCATGGATGGTCTGGGACGTGCTGCTGGGAGGCTCGGAGTTGGAGTGAGCTTATTGCTAGGTAGGTTTCTTTCGACTGTTTTCATGCTGCTTGTAGTTTCAAGTCCCTTCCTTCACGTGTGTTACTGTGTGCACAGAGTTGATTGGATTTTTGTGGGGTTATATGCATGCCTTGAATGTGCGCATCCACGCAGGCGCAAGCGATGAACATGAGTAAGGTTTGCCAGAGCCATATAAATGTGGTGTATGTACGTTATTTCTGGCAGGAAAACTATCAAATGTACGGTCATAAACGGTGTATGTATACAATTCTGGCCAACCTTTATCACAAGGCGTGCTCAAGAGCACTGATTTGTATCAGAGGCCCCCCTCTGCCACTCCCTTCATGCAGCCATGGGCCTTGTTAAGCTTATTTTGCAACCTTTCCTTGTATGCCCCAAAAACAGTATGTGTGTGTGTGCTGCACAGCTTTGCCAACAATGCTTCATTCCAGGTGTGGAACCTGGCGTCAACATCCCCCTCCTCTCCCACCTTGTGGGCACGAGCCAAGGGGGCCAGCTGCTTTTGCAGCGTGGCTACGGTCCCTCGTTTTTGCCAGCACTCAGGGGTTGCCTCTCTCGTTGTTTTGGCACTCACGCAGCCATGGACGTGTGAGTGTTGATTTGTTGCTTGGCTATGTAAAAAGATGAAGAAGTTGTGCCTGCTTCAATCCCCATATGGTATGCAAGTACATGGTTGCTATCATTCTGCTCCTCTGCTCGAGTTGCACCGAGTTCTACTATTCCGCTTCAACGTCGGGCTTGTCCCTGCTTGCCTGCACAGGTTTTGCTCAGATGGCTTGCGTTTAGTGCAGTGGATGGGTGCGTTGGAGAAGGAGCAGCTGAACCTGGTGGGTTGTCGTACAAAGTGTAGGCTCATTCAGAGTCACTTCCACTTTCACAAGTGGTCTGTTGCATTGATCCTGATCAAAGCCAAAGGATGTGTGCCTGAGTTTCACAGAAGGCAGCTTTGGATCTCTGCCTACATGATCCTATTGCAACAATCACTACGCTGTAGGGGGGCATTTCATGGCTGCGTATACACAGGCTCGTGATGAACCCTTCTCCAAAATATATTAATGTGACACTATAACACACAAACACATACACACAAACATGCACACACAAACACAAACGCACTCAAATGCCCACACATGATTGCACACGCAATACTCCTGCATTGTGTTCTGCGTGCTTAGGGCCCTTGCTTTATCAATATGCAGGGTCACACTGCCGCTCCCCCAGGCCTCTGGCTCTCTCCAGTAGCTTGCCACATAGGTCATCTGGAGGCTGGGAAAGGCGTAGTTGCATGCTTTGAGCTTGCAGAGGACATACCCTGCCCACCAGAGGAGCAACCTCCATTTGTACACTACCAGGTTGGTGGCTTGATGCATGTCCGTGGTGGACGTTGGTTTGGGCGTGGGTGTGATCAGTGAAGCTCAAAGCTAATGTGTGATTGTAGTCCTCTGCTTCCTGCGGAAAGGGGTGGTGTGGTGGAGTAGTTCCAAGATAAAGACGCAACACGTGAAGGCTGGCTTGCAGCTTTCCCCACACTCCATGGCCCTTTCACAGGCACATCTGCAAAAACGGATGTGCAGCCGGAAGAAGGAACGCGACTTTACCCCCCATGCTTCTTAAAAAGATTTCTACCTTACATATCCTGCATGTTTGCAGCTCGTGCTCTTTTACCATGACCTGCGCACAAGTGAGCTGGTTGCCAGAGTGTCTTCAAAACGCCTGAACGTTGTGGCAAGAGCAAGTCAGGTAGGTTTGAGCGAGCGTACCAGGAACGTGCTGCAATCTCCTCAACTCTTGTAATGTTGCCTCTTTTTCCTCCCCCTAGGGAAGGAAAGGAAATTGTCAGGTCACTCTTCACATCATTAATGGCCTACTTAATCGAGTCAGGGTACCGTACAACTCCTTTACAGCAGAAAGGTAAAAGATAATAAAGGGGAGGATGTGAGCTGGCAAGATCTAGGACAAATTGCATATATTCGACTTCAACTTACTATATGTCAATCAGACTGCATGATTCCCTTTTACGCTGCTGTTTTTGGTGCTCTTAGTCTGAAGGGACCTGCAACGCTCTTCATGGCTCCCACGCTCATCTAACAGCTTTTGTGTGTGCATCTTCCCTGTACTGTGACCATCTAAAGCAAATGAGCAAGATCATGGTGAATATTGACCACATTCAACACACTCTTCCCTCAACTCACAGTTTCTTCGCTCTGTGGATGCTAACACAGCAGCCATCATCGCCGCAAAAAAACTGGTCTTAGATGCACGTAGCTCAGGTGCCCTAAAGGGGGACCCCAAAAAGCTAGAGAGCCTGCGCTTGGCTGTGGGGGCACAGGTTGCACTCATTGCAGCACGGCTTGGAAAAGACATACAGGTAGGCCAATACAGGTCGCGCTCATTGCAGCACGGCTAGGCAAGGACGTACAGGTAGGACAAGCTATACGCATGGTTGTAGATAGAACATAGGTCGCAGTTGAAAGTAAATTATTGTAGCCCACATGTATCGCAACACGGCTTGGCAAGGGAACTCAGGAATAGCATTTTCAGAGGCACGCTGCTTGACCTCACACAGTTGCTAAATTTAGTACAGCAGTGTATGCCACCGCGGCCCCCTTTTATGACTACATGCATAAGATTCGACTATCCTCCCTCACTTGATTAAATGCGGCTGTTTTGCTCTTACGTATCCGTCTTCTTCAGAGTGTTTAGCACTTTGTGAAACAGTCGTGTTCTTAAGGTGTGTTTTAATAGATGAGGTGTTTTGTTTTGATCATCCTCTCATTTGTGATTGATACAAGCTGCAGTCCAAGGGCAGCAGTGGTGTAAACCAGAGAGAGTAAGTCATTTTATTGCAGGGGTTCTTAATCACAGCCGAACAGTCAAATTTGCTGGCCAGTCTCATTTGCATCTTGCATGGCTCTGTCCTTCTTTGCGTGACGCTTTTGCCCTTCTGGACAGCCAGCAACTGCACGCCTTGACTGGCTTGGTTGGAAGGCTTTTCTGCAAACCTTGTATGCTGTGTGTGCAAACCTTGTATGCTGTGTGTGCAAACCTTGTATGCTGTGTGTGCAGGTGTCCTCTGGCATCATGGGCTTAGGTGCCCGCAAGGAGAGGCTGTGGCCTCAAGAGCTTTTGCCCGTGGCCCGTGGCCTGTACCACCTGCAGCGCAGCCGTATACTCTCAAGCCTTGGCGGTCCGTCCCATCCCCACCCAGATGAGCGTGAGCTGCTTGTGTTTACTCTACTGGAAGGTGGCAAGGCGGCGTGCCTTCCCCAAGTAAGAGGGTTCACGTAAGGGGGTGTGAAGCTCGAGGGGCACAGTCGGTGTGCTGATGTGTTGCAACTGCTAGTGCTGGAACGTAAACAGCAAGTGCTGAAACAGAAAAGCTAAGGTGACGCATACTAAGAAACACAATTAATAAAAGACGAAATATATAACTATTCATGGCGATGAGCTACCACAAGGCAAAGGAAATGCCAACACTTTCAGTTCCTCAGTTACTGCATAGTCTTACTGATTGGCAAACCAGAAGGCTGCAACAAGGCCTCGCGCCTCACGACAATCAAAAATGTATCTTGGTGTAGCAGCGCATTGTAAAAGGCATACTCAGGATATAAAATTAGGAATTGTATTCCTATATGTGTATCATTACACATGGTGCTGCCTAAATAGTATAACACAGCTGTGGTTTTCACTGTGAGGTGCAACATCTTTTCTGTGCAGGTGCTGCCCACGTTGTACGCGGTGCTCTCAGAACAGCAGGGGGAGGCACAACCAAGCAAGCAAGGCGTCAACACTCTGACTCTTGTGGACTTGGGGGCACCTTTGGATGTATTTGGTATGGCAGCACTGCAGGCTGCCTCCCGGACCTCAGGTGAGTTTGTTTCTATCATGTGCAGCTTGCAGACACTGGCATGCAGAAGCCGATCAAGATGATTGCCTACATGTGAAGTACTAATTGCATCCACTGCAAAAAATTGCAAACAAGGGTTCACACGGGGCACCCAACACAGTAGGATGATGGGCTTTTTGCTGGGCTCAGCCAACACAACAGTGAACATGAGGTGCAAAGCGAAAAGGGAAGTTCGAGGTAGTAATGTTGCCTTTATTGCTTTATTGTAACACATCAACAAGCTCGGTATCACCTTTCCTCATGCTTATTGCCGTGCCTAAGGGCTGATCAACGACCATTAAATGCAGGGATGTGTCATACGGTCATTTGGGACGATTAATACGGTAATCAAAGCGTTAAATATAACATACGCGTATAATATGATCATATCTTTTGGGCAATTTTGGGAATGCCGAACTTTTACCCAAATGGACCCATTTCGCCCCAAAATCACCTATAACATTCCCATTTCTTTTCCAATATATAAAATGTTATAAATAGAGGGGCGTGCTGCCCGCCCAAATTTCGACCTGAAGGACTCACGCTTTTTTTGTGTTTCCCCTTTCTTTTACACGCCTTCATTGCCTGTCTATAGACTGCAACCCTGAAGACCTTTGTCCATGTGTCCAACCCCTCTACACAGAGCTCCACTGCCTTTACTGCTAAAAACTACCAAATATATCCTTTGACCTTGCCGGATTTTGCAAAACAGTCCAGGCATCCATATCAAAAGACGCAAAGATGCTTCAGTCTTCCAGGCCAAATTCTGCATGGGGTGCTAATGCCTTTGTCACTGCCAGAGCTTCCCAAAATTCATTTAAGTTTGTAACTGTGCTGTAAAATAGTAGTTCATAACAGTGTCATTAAACTGCATAAAAAAGTGGCCGGCCAGAAATTCCTCCTCGTCGGTCTCCATGCAGCCACAGAAAATGACGACGCATGATAACTGCACAATTTCTAAACGGAATTAAGTACGAAATAAAAAGGTAAATTCTGCATTTTGACGCCGTCACAATGTGCCACTTTCCAGCCCTTATCATCGTCAAAAGTTCGACCATCACAGCTCGCCGCAAAGCTCGGCACCCACACTTTGGATCCCGCCGTCTTTTATGTGTGCCGGTAAATTTTATCGGCATCGGTGCAAAGCCGAGAGAGGAATCTGCAGGAAAGGATCGTCCGGTCGGTTGACGGTTAAAACCAGCCCTAGCATAAATTTCTGAAGAATTTTGGGTAGTTGTCGTACCTTTTTTATAACACCCCTGCAGGGTAGCTGCGGTATTTTAAGTATATATTAATTTTGATCCTGCGGGTTGTGCGGGATCACGGATGATAACTCTTTTTGAGATGCTGGCAGTCAGTGAGAGGCCCCACGACCCGCCCCCCCCCTGACCCCCCCGCCCCAGCAGCACCAGGAGCAGCCTCAGCAGCAGCAGCCCCAGCACTGGTTGCTCCCGAGAGGAAATTCCAGCTAGCAAGCAGCTTTTCCCAAACTGCGGCGACAGCCGAGCAGAAAGCAGCGCTTTCGGCAGGAGCAGCAGGCAACCGCAGCCAGCAAGCAAAAGCGGAACAGGAGCGGCTGGCAGAGGGGGCAGCCAACAAAAAGCCGATTGGCAGGCCAGAAAAATTGGTCTCACAGTATGGCTGTGGGGACACAGCAGGGGCACAGCTGTTATGCACAGGGGCATTGGCACTTATGGGGGGGAAGCTGTGTGGCAGGGAGAAGATGAGTGGGAGGAGGCGTAGGGGTTGAAGAGAGGACGGAACTGCAGCGCTTGCGCATGCAGAGCAGGTCAGAGCAGCGCAGTATTATGAAGAGCAGGTGGGGCAGCTGGTGCGGCAAACGAGGTCACACACCAAGGCTGCCCGCACCCAAGCAGCACCATCAGTACACACAAGCAGCAGCAGCAGCAGCAGCAGCAGCAGTGATAGAGGAAGCAGGGGGGGGGCGTAGAGTAGTAGAACAGAGAGCAAATCCACATGCAACGCATGTTGGCTTTCCTTTTCTCTTTTGTGGTGCTCTTTTTTATTTCCACTGTAAGCTTATTGGTGCTGAATAGGGCTAAAGGCCCTGCGGGGCTGATGCGGGGAAGGCAAATATATATTTTGGGGGTGCGGGGAAGGTGCGGGGTTCTACTAAATATTTCTGAGATTTGGGGTGCAGGATGAGTACAAGAAGGTACGGTAGTATAGAATGGCATTGTGAGCTCGCTGGAAGGCCGTTTTGGAATTGCCTTAAAATGCCAATAATGGTAAAACTTACAATATAATACGGATCTAGTTTCTCAATACGGTAAAGTACGCGTTTAATACAATACGGCGTATTAAACGATTATGTCGTATGACACATCCTGATTAAATGTCAATTAAATGTCCTTTCTGATGTACAACTTTTTCTGACGTACGACTTTGCTGGTGTGCAAACGTCCCCGTGCACAGGCCAACCTCACGAGAAACCCTCCTACCCCCTTCCCCCTACGCTTGCGCTAGACTCTGGCAGCACATTACTCCTGATGACAACGCGCTCCAACTTGCCTAAGGAGCAGCATGCAGCAGTCCAAACGGTCCTAAATCATATGTCGAGCTCTGGGCGTGTGCCCGAGGTTCTGTTTGTGCAACACGGCCCAAATGAACCTGTCAGCGACGGAGCCTCCCCACAGGCTCCTTGTGGCAGTGTGAGCGAAGCTGAGTTTCTTGCTGCGCTTGAGCACTTGGATTCAGCACCGTTGCAGCAAGGAGAAGCCCACACTGCGGCAACTCTTTTGCAGATAAAAGATGAGGCTGGTGTCCGTGAGCTTTCTGAGCAAGTAGCGACACGCTTGCCAGGGATTGCAGTACCCTCTTTTAGTCATTGGGGGAAGAATTTGAACCTGAAGTTTCTTTGATCTGTTCATGTCATGACGCACTCTTTGGAACAGAAAGTTGCGGCAGATAAGGCGTAGGCAAGAAAGCACGCAGTTGAGATTGCTGGAAATGTCCAAGCGAAGATGGGGAGGCAACACAGGCTTGTGATTTCTTTTTCTGTCATCCCGCCAGCCACGAGCAATCCCTTACAGTATACCAAAACGTGTGTGATAAGCCCTCATAATTCTGCTGGAATTATGAGCCTCATGTGGAGTCAAATTGCCGAGTTCTCTCCAGCCCGCAGTAAGTAATATGTCCGCGCAGAGTGAGCTCAATCTGTTTCAGAATCACGCGATCGTATGGCATCCAAAAGCTGTTGAGGCGCAGGGAAATCTTGAAGCGCGTGCAGGACCTGATAAATCCAGCTATCACTTCTGTTTGCAAAAAGAAGGTCAGCCCGCACAACTTTCTCAAGGAGAGGATTGTTTAAAAGTAAACTGTTCCAGAATCGTCCAGGCATCTGACCTGTTTTGCGGAGCACGCAGTGATTATCAGTACCACATTGCTTTGCTCTTCTGGTCTTTTGGGACAATAATACAGACGCCACTTCTCAAACACACTTAGGAAGTGCAGATCATTTCCATATGTAATGTTAAAGCCTTGTAAAGTCAAGTAAAAGCAGAAATTGCCTCAATGCCCGCAATAAAAACTGGCTAAAAGGGCTTAGCCAATGATATCCCTGAAGCCAAGTAGGAATCAAGAGCATTCATAACGACCCCTACCCCTCTGCCCTTAGCACTGCAAAGACTCCTGGCCATAAAATAGTAAGGGAACTACCCAACGAAGCATCCAGTGAGCAAAAAGGTCTACTTTTCTAAGCCGAAAATACGCGCATGTGTTTTGGTTGCACGGTAAGGTACCCTAGTGGAACTAGGGTTCCAATAGGTTTAACTCCGGCCGTCCGGATGTTGTACTGGTTGCTCCCATCTCCGCGAAAACAAAAAAAAACAGAATAGCAATGAAGGGGGGCAGGTTCTTAGGAGTGGCAGGGGGCAACTGAGGGAGACCGGGAGCACCTCTAAAGCACCGCCAGCCGCCAGCAACAGATACACCTTCTCCAAACAGCACCGACCCAAAGATCTCAACATTCTTCAACGTGACATTCATCTCATCGAGATCAAGTACTGTGAGGACACTAGACCGCTGAACCAGCTGAGCGCCGTGCAGGAACAGCATAAAGGCCTTTGCTCCATACATCCTTCAAGGAGCCTCCATTACCCTCCACACCATCCTTTTGGGAGTGGGTGGCACCATCTACAACTACAATCGCACGCTGAAACCTTTTAAGGAGCTGGGGCTTGATTTTTTAAGAGTTAAGAAACTTGCTTCCAAGCTTCATTTTCACTTTGTCAATTACGCTGCCAAACTTGTCCATACCAGACGTGCACTTTCTAGTACTATTATCAACTGCCATCAGGAGCCGCTTTCAATTCAAGCTTGCAACCCTCCTGCCTGATCCCCATTAATCCTTTTCCTTTTCGTTTTGGTGGAGGAGTCTTATGGCACCCTATTCCAAGTGGCTCCTTATCTTTAATTAATGTGGGGAGTGCCTGCATAGTATTTTATGTTGTACCTTTCTTGATTGCCATATGCATCGATTGACACCCAGGAGCTTTTACAGGAAGCCAGGGTGATGGACTGCGCAGGGGTAGTTTTGCCGCAATTATATGTCAGAGAAGAAGTGGCCCATACTTGACAACCGTGCGTGCAGACCAGCTGTCAAATAAGCAAAAGACCTGGAAAAGTCATGGCTAGTTTGATCTCATATTCTGTTGGCCCCTGTGTATTTTGGCTTTATGGCAAAACGATCCGCTGGCCTAAAAATTTGGTGTTTGCATTTTTAGACAATCAATGCAAGGGTTCAAATGATTACAGCGCTCCAAATCGCTTCACGAGTGATTTTTATAATCAGAGCGTTGCAATTCAGATTTTACATAATAGAGAAGGCGAGAAGCACTGCCTTATATTGCAAATTTGCTGCCTGAACGGGCCGAAGTATCGCGCTATAGCGTCGCGTATACAAATTATATAAAAAAGCCAGCGGGAGCAAACTGGCTTACGCCTGGTTCTGGAACTGTGGATTTGCCGCCAGAACCTATGATAATTAAAAGCAAATAATGGTTATATCTGCATTTAACAACGCAATTTATTATCAGGCCAGGTGGCCACCACACCCGGTGTGCATGGATTAACTGAGGTCTGTTTCAAACTCTCAAAGAATAACCTTGTTACATGCAAGCACACACACACACACACACACACACACACACACACACAGACAGTAAGTACGCTTGCACGTTTTTGCGCACGCACATACATACTTATAGACACATACGTACGCACATGCACACACAAGCACACAAAACACACACACACACACACACACACATACACAAGCGCACATACACACACACACACACACACATACGCACATGCACACACACACAGTAAGTACGCTTGCACGTGTTTGTGCACGCACTTACATACATATAGACACACAACACACATACGTACGCACATGCACACACAAGCACACACACACACACATACACAAGCGCACACATACATATAGACACACAAACACACACACATACGCACATGCACACACAAACCACAAACACATACACACACATACATACGTTTGCACATTCATAAACACATACACACACATACACATGGACACAAATAAACACACACGCATATGAACACGTACACACACATACACATGGACACACGCAAATACATACAAGCGCACACACAAGCACATACGCGCGCACACACACACACACGCACACACATACGCACACACACAAACAAACACACACATCACATCACATCCAGGTAGCTACAGGGCCAATTATGAGGCGGCAGCCGCAGCAGCTGTGTTTCCTCTCCATCTCACTGCTGCTGTTGGCCATGGCTCCCCTCAAAAGCACAGCATACTTGGTGGCCCACGCCTGCGATGACAGCCCAGTTAGCCGCCTTGCATTGGTAGGGCATTGACGTGAGAGTGGATTTACTGCCTGCGAGGGTATGCTTTTTCCCCACTGGTAGGACTGCTCTCTTGCATAGTACCGCTCCCCATGCTCTTTTTTTCCGTGCGCCTTTGTGCATGCCAGAGACCTTGTTACAAGCTCTACTTCCTCACTCTGTTGGTAGCACCCCCCCAAACTGCATTTCAAACTTGTGCCTGTTTTCTTGGTGCTTTGTCTACTGGCCTAAAGCCCCACTAGGCATCTTTCTTTTGTGTTCCTCACCCCCACCAACACCTGACGAGCATATTTATCAACGTCCAGGCTCCTTGTCTTTGGCTTTGCCTCCTAAACCCGCACCCATTTTCTGGGCATGCTCAAGCACACTCTACAGCGAGGCTTGCCTGTGTGTGGGCGAGTTATGGCAGCAGAAAGGACGACACGGATGCTTATATCTTCCTGTGGTCTGCAAAATTTCATGAATTGTCAGTTTCTAACTCTTAATTTACTTCTGGCTTCCTGTGCAGCACCCTGTGTGCTTTACCCTTGCCAGTGTAATGGCAACCGTGTGCAAATTTGTTTGCTACGCATCCCAGGAGGAGTGCTGTTTGCGTCAGTGCTAGTGGGCATGAAATTACAAAACATGTGTGCATGTTGTTGAGTTAAAATTCTCCGTGCACCTCGCTGAATCAAAGGCACGTACCGCTCAGCACTGACTTGTATGCTGAATTGATTGCACACTTCTTTGCGCCAAGCCAAACAACAACCCGGCTGATGGTCGCCCCGTAGTCACCGTCATTGTCACCGTCATTGTCACCGTCATTGTCACCGTCAGTGTCACCGTCAGTGCCACACTCATTGTCACACTCATTGTCACCGTCATTGTCACACTCATTGTCACACTCATTGTCACGCTCATTGTCACACTCATTGTCACACTCATTGTCACGTTTTCATGCTGCAATGATGGCCGTTTTGTCCAAACTTGCCCGCTCTAAAGTTGTTGAACAAAAGGAATGTCCCCCTGCCGCACTTGTGCCCTGATACAGTATAACAGGTTTATAGGTTGGTACGAACCATGCATACATATATACATATATAAGGTGTATATACAGGCATTTTAGTAGGGAGATCACCTTACATACGGTTGTATACAGTGTCTATACAGTTCTGGCCAACCCTGCAGCGCTACTATGGGAAACGACATTCAGTTAAGGCGTTTGGCTGCTAGCCTTTTCATAAAAGCCTACAAACAACTAGTTCAGAAAGAAATAGAAAAAGGTGTGTTGTTGTGATGAAGGAAAGTTTGCCAACATGGTAACCTGATACACTGACTTTTGCACTAACACCTAACATCAATTGCACTTTGCACGTCTCCAGGTGACTGTCATAATTTTAGGGAAGGCCATCAAGCGCGACATCTTGTATTGCGCTGCGGGACCCAATGATTTTGTTGAGAAATACGTCGTGCCAGGTGGGTGTGGGTGCAACTGTGCTGTTTGACACTAGTTACCAATTTGCTGTTCAAATTTGAGAAGCAAGCCAGCCACGCGTACGTCGGACACTTTTGAGAAAAGCGTCCGGCCAGGTGCGTGCACGTAAGTTTAATATGTAGTATGATTATCTACCTTGCGTTTAAATGACAAAAAACTGTTCCAAGAAGTGGTTTCCGCTGTGCAACCGCAAAATCTTTTCTTGCTGATATCCTGTATGCAAGGCACGCGTACCCTGTATGCTAGGCGCGCGTGTTGGCTAAATTTAGTTTCGCTGCAACATTTGGCTTAAGGGCTTGAAAATTAAAAATGAAGGCTTGAAGTGGCAAGAGAGGAGATTTGCAAACTGGGCCAACAGGCACGTGCTGCTTTCACTGCAGTAGGCAGGCTAGGGGCCTAGTAAAATAAGAGCAGATTTCATGAATGAATGAAACTTGTACGTAGATGATTAAGTGAAGAATGGTATGGAGACGTAACCGACATTAGGGTAAGACAACATGCTAACTTTGCTTCACAACAAGAATAGACAGCGCCTTAAAAGCGGGTTTTGATATGGTTAATACATTTCTTAATTACCATACTGCTGCGTAACCAATGCGAGGTTTGATAACCCCATTTAATAAAAACTTAATGCAAGCAATGCGAGGGGGGCAACGCTTGGTTAATGAACACAATGCGAGCCTACGCGAGGGCCTTTGGCCCTCTGAGCTGCGTGTGCATGCGCATTTGAAGGGATTGAAGGCGCCCTCTTGGCGCTCCTCTTGTCACACAACTTGCGCTTCTTCCTTTTCGTGCCCATCTTCCCCAAGAGAGGCCTAGCCTCCCTGCTGCTGATGCCTGAGGTCAGCGTAAGCCTCCAGGTGGCCTCTTTGCTGCTGCTGCTGCCTCTCCTGCCCTGACCCCTGCAACACGCTCTGCATGCGCTTTGCCTGCTTGCTGCTCTTCTGCCGCCTTCTGACTTGCTGTCCGGCTACTAGGCTTGAAGAGTCTGCAACCCCAAGCTATATTCTCCCCTTGAGGGGTGGCTTGGGAGGCCCTCTTGGCCTGTCCCCGTTCATGCTTAGAATGAATTAATTTACCCCAATGCGAGTTTCGCGAGGCCCTTGTTACTTGATTATTTAAGTTGCTCCCAACACTTGGCGAGGGGCCAGTAACGTTCGCGGTGCGCGATGATATAACGCGGCATACAAATTGATGATCAGTAGCGATTACCAAAAAGTGGCGGTGTGAGCTGCATGCCAATCATTTTAAAAGCCTTATTTTTGCCTGAAACATTCAGAGGTAAGCAAGCATTTAAAGAAGAGGGTCTGCTCCTTTTAATTTATGCTCTTACTTAACTCAAACACTTAATGCTCTTACTTAACTCAAACACCACGCACACTGATGTGTGATGCTTATTGCCCCACTCCAATCATGCGCACACACACGCACAAACATGCACGCACAAACACACGTATGCACACCCAGAGATGCGTGACCGCCACGGGACGGGATTTCTGTCCACTGCGAACACAGACATCACAGCTTGCAGCCTCAAGAGCGGGTCAGAGCTCATGCAGGACCCCTCGCCTCTGTATGGCGCGACATGCTTAGAGGTGTGCACGCTTCTAGGCCCACCTCCATGCATGTTTAAGAGGTTCAAGGCATGACATGTTTACTAGGCATGGTATAAGGCACGACATGCTTGAAGGTGCACACCCTCTAAGCACACCTCCAAGAGCCCTCGCCCTTGTATAACGCACATGCCTAGAGGTGCGCACACCTGCCAGCTGCTTCCGCTTGTGTGCGCCTCAGTGCGGGGCTCTAGCCCAAGTGTGAGCACTAGTTTGTAGCAAGCACTGGTCCCTGAATGTGTTTGAAAAGCTGTATGTGTAGTCTGATCTTCAAAATTCACACTGTAAGTGTCAGTGCGTGTTGGTTCACTAATGCAGTGCCGGAAGGGGCTGCCGTTGCTTGCCTGGCTGCAGTGCTCAAGCTAGCCAGACACTGAACTGCACTTTCTTTGCCAGGACATGGGGATACCTGTGTGCTACTCGTGTGCATGTGTGCGTGCTGAATCGCTCTGCCATGAGGACATTGTCATGAGGTTATGTATTATAAGCGTGGCTGCTCACTGCTGCCAGGTCCAGGTATGAAGGCACACAGCCTGTCTTGTCCCTATTTCCACATATAATAGCTCAAAATAACTGTGTATGCATGTACGTGCATCATGAGTAGACACACAGAATAGAATTGCCGCACACATGCTTGCCCACGCACCCCCTCTGTCACTTTTCACATTGTCACATCTGCACGTGTCAGTGTGCTTGCCCAAAAAGAGGGTTTCGGGTTTAGGGTAAGGGTTAGGGTTGGGTCTTAGAGTTTAGGGTTTGGGATGTAGGGTTTTTGTCACACCTGCACGTGTCAGTGTGCTTGCTCAAATGCGCCCGCGGTCACTTTCCACACCCTCGTATCAACACACGCGCCAATATATACGCTTGCTTAAACATGGCCCCTGTATTTATCTGCGCTCTCCAAACAGCACACGCCAGCTTTTGGCATTGGCATGCATGTAAGCATCATTTTGCCACATACATTCATACCCCAACATCATCACGCTTTCACACTTTCACACCATCACCATCACCACCACATGATATATTATCATTCCATCATACTACCACCAACAGACCAAGGAGCTGCTTCTTCTAAAATACGTTCCATTACATCGCATCCACTTCCCCACCAACAGATCAAGGAGCCGCTCCTTCTAGTCCACCATTTCATGCACACCCGCCCGGAGCTCGTGGCGACTGCACGCATTCTACTAGGCCTCACGTCTGCAGATTTCCTGGAGCAGAGCAGCTTCCTGCACAGAATCAAGCCCTTTGCCCTGATGGAATACATGTCTGACCAGAAGGGGGCTGAGGTGTGTGTGCATGCATGCGTCCATGTTTGTACGTGTTTGTTTGTTATTCATGTGTAAGTGTGTGTGCATGTGTGTGTATGCCCGTTCACTTTTGCTAGTGTGTATAGTGTGTACTGTGATGGAGTTAAGATATTTGGAAAGCAGTTACTAAGCAGAAGGAAGGAGAGGTGCTTGGTTGATTCTGCCTTGATGGAGTAGCGGTCAAAGCAGAAGGTGAGGTGTGTGTCTTGGTGGTATGCAAATGTGCTGTGGCCAATTGACAACAAGTTTCAAAGGTACTGGGGTATGTGTGTGTGTATGTGTGTGTGAGTGTGTGCGTGCGTGTGCATATGTTTGTGCCCTTGGGCGCATGTTTGTGTGTATTTGTGTGTGCAGAGTGCATCTCTGTGCAATGTGCCTTTTGAGTGTGCAGTGATCTTAGTCTGCAACATGTATACAGGAATACTTTACGTGTATAAGAAAAATTAGGTTAGGTCAATGCTTTAACCAAGTGAAGCTGCCGTGACCAGCGTACGCTCTGATGATGATTCAAGTGTGTGTCTGGAAAGAGGGCTTGTGCTTGGAAGACAGGGTGTCTGAGCAGGGGGGCTCTGAAGTGTGCTTAACTATTGTGTGTGCTTTAACTATTGCGTGTGCTTTTGAGGAGCGCGCTCTGTACAAGCAAAAGCCTGCTGTCCAGACCCCTGGTGTACCATTTAACCTGCCAACACACGCGTGCACACACCTGTCAGGCAGTGTGCAACGTACTTATATGCACATGGTACCTATATGCACACACCTGTCAGGCAGTGTGCAACGTACCTATATGCACATGGTACCTACATGCACACAACAACGCTCCTTGCAGGCTTGTGCCGCCTGGCCAAATGTAGCTAGCCTCCAGGGTCTGCCGTGCGAGCATACCCCGCCCAGTGCAGACACCCTCATGCACTTCCTAGACATTTCCCCGGAGGCCATACAGATACAGGTGGGTGCAGCTGCTGAGCCTTTCTTATGACATCTCAAAGCTTTGACTCAGATGAACATCGTCTCGGGATATTCTTGGGTAAGAAGACGATTATGAGCGCCCAACAATCTACATCATCCGATGCCTCTTGCCTCTTGCCGCGCCAGGTCCAACCCTTTGACGACCGTCTCAATAATGGCTCTAATCGTCTGCATGGCATTCCTTGCAGAATGCACACAATTCCCCTTCTTTTATGTTTTGTGCATTGTAAGGAACACCTGGACCTTGCTTGCTTGCATTATTGTGTGTCAGCCCTCAAAGTTGCGCCAGAGAATGCTGTTTTCTTGAACTGGAAGGGGAAGAAACAGCATAATTTATACTAATTTGCTGCATTTCTGGCAAGCTAAATCGCCATTTTAAGCCAATATGCTTAGATTACTCCCGCTGATACGCTAGGAGATGCGCATGTATTTATGCATGTATCTATGCATGTACCTATGCATGCAAACGGTCAGAGGGAAAACAGCAGAAATGCATTCATTGTGCTCACTCACAAAAGCCCACACAACAAACACACATGGACATGCAAACGCATACGCACACACACACACACACACACACACGCACACACACACACATACCCCAGGTCTATTCGGCAGATCTTCAAGCCACACAAAAGCAGCAGGAGCACGTAGCAAGCCTCAAGGCAGCAGGCTACACCGTACAATGGGTCGAGGCCCCCACACCCCAAAAGATCATGCAGCTGGTGGATAGTGCGTCCCACTACATAGCACACCCTGTATCTCTCGAAGGCTCGTTATTTGCAATGCAGGTGCGAGTGTGTTATTGGGTGGGTGGGTGTTTATATTTGGGTGTGTGGGTGTGAGTTTGGGTGGTTGAGGGCTAGGGTGTGGGCGAGGGTGTGGGTGCCAGCGGCAGCTTGCCCATGACTGTGAGGAAGAACGGGAAGTGCGATTCCAACACTCCAAACACTCCAAACATTAACGGCAAAACAACAAACAAAAAAGGACTGCTCGGGCACTGGCTACCGCAAAAATCCTCACGGCAGAGGATTTAAGATAGATGTGTTATTATAAATTCATAGATGTGTGCAACAACGTTTACAGAGGCAGGAGGGTGACAAGCTGAGCCTGGACCTAAAACAAACAATTGTGCTCAATTATTGTTTGTTGAGAGAAAGGAAGGTTTTTGCCGTGCTTTGCGGAAAGCCCTTGATGGGTATGCAGCCGAGGGTAGCCATTTGTTGACCTGCACCTGTTGCATCTTCAATGAGCAAATGCAGAAGGAGAGAACAGAGCATGAGGAGGGAAAGCACAGGCAGCATGCTCAAGGAAGGCCGATTAATTGCCTCATTTGAAGCATGACAAATTATGAATACAGGTCCAAGGTTGTGTGCCCTAGCAACCTGACCCTTACCTTAACTGTCTAAGTGAGCGTTGGGAAGAAAACAGGAGGTGGGAGAAGTAAGAGTTGTCTTACTTTGAGTTGCAACGACCGGAACCATAACATTTAACATCTGTTGGGGCTCCAACAATTGCAGCAATAGCACGCACCTTCTCATCCTTCTCCTCTATCTGGCTCCCTGCACATCTCACTGCTCATACATATTCGTGTACACCCAAATGTATGTTTTCCTGCAGAGGCGCCTCGCTAAGAAGTGGTCCACCTTTTACAATACGGGCGCCTCCCACCTGGATGTCTTCTTGCCCGTCATCCAATTCCCCTGGCTGGTGCTCAACAATGCCACCGAAATTCCACCCAACAAGCCTCTGGCTAGGTGCGCTGTGTGTGCATGTGTGAATACGTTAGTTTGTCTGAACAAAAGCTGGATATGAAATTAGGCGTTCTTTGAAAGACAAGGGTTAAAAGCATGTTGCCATTTATAATTTCCGACTGGCGTGCTTGTGAGAGGAATTACATCACTTGTCGAGTATTAGCTTTTGGTTTCAATTTGCTGGATGCAATCGACGCACTGCATAAATGTCGCTTTATTTCCTCTGCCTCCCTGTTGCATAAAAAATCACTTGTACTTAGCACATCGCTGTGCCTAAAAATAATCATGACCATCACCATGCATTCAGTTACACTCATGTATAAGCACAGACAATCACACACTCATATACGTGCACTTAGGTACCAGCTGCATTCTGTGGCCGACATCCACGCAGACCCTGTGTCCTTCACACAGTACCACGTCATCATAGTTGCATTGCCAGACACGTACATCCACACTGCCAAGCTGCCCTATCTCCACCCAGGTTGGTTAGACAGTAGTTAAGTTATTGGTAGTTATTGATAGCTAGCGCTGCAAGGAAGAAGAAAGGAATGCGCAGACAGAGCATCAACAGGGCCGCCGCAGCTCAGGAACATTCTTGGCAAGGTCAATCTGCAATTCTAAACCTGCAGCAAAGTTGCGCACAAGGTCGATCTGCTCTTTTAAACCCCTAGCAAACCTCACAACACCCACCTACAGATACTGGCTTACATGCATCACAGGACGTGACCCTAATGACACAACATGCATTTCCTACTCTAACACCCAGCAAATCAAGAAGGCGTCAGCACGCAACCACACACCATTCTGAATCCGTCAAACCTAAATATCACCTTAATAACATTGCAACGCAAGCGCCACCTAAACCCTTCCACGCCACAGACATACCCGGGACAGCTTGCCAGGCATGTGGCCATGGCCTTGCCTTTTGCCGGCCCTCTGAGCTGTCCTTGCCTGCCACCAGGGCCCTGTTCAAGCAGGGCCACAAACTGAGCACAACGTGCTCCCTCGTTTCAGTTTTCCCATGGGTGAGTGATGAAGCGAGTTGGATTGCTGTTGACATCGGTGGAAGGGGGGAAGGGTGCGAGGTTTGTAGTTCGTAGTGCATTGAATTGATTATGAATGCTCGTAAATCAAGAAGGCACTTTCAATTGACAGCCAGCGACATCTATGGTTGAGTTTTTTGTAGGATATCCTGCAAGCATTCGCAAACTTCCTCTATTTCTGTCTCTGTTTCCAGGACGGATCGACGCAGCTTGCCAGCGCCATCCACGTGCCTGTGCAATACCAGCACTTCACAGAGTACTACGAGCATGCATTTTGTGCGCCCAATGCGATGTGCCTGCCCTCTTTTCGGCGGCACCTGTGCCTTCTCAAGGACTCCTTTGGCTACACTGATCAGTCCAAGCAGGCAAAGACCCTCACCACAGCTTGCCGGGCGCTGCAGCAGGTCTAAGGATGAAAATGCTGGCTCGTTGACATTATTTATGGTTTGTTGTACTGGAGTATATTTCCTATCTGTCCTTGGACAAGGCAGAGTGCATCACTTCATCAGCACACTGTCTTGTTTATAACAGGCAAGTTTTGAGGTTTGCAACAATCTAATAAGTTAAATTGAAGTAGATGTGATACGTGTGGTATAAACTGCTTTGCAAGCACGAACATTGCATACATCACGCGCGCACACACACACACATACACACACACACTAGTCGGCTGCCGCGCCTCTCCTTTTAAGGGCCAGGAAGTTACTCGACCATCTGGCTGAGCATTGAGCAGATTGCTGAGTTACCGCAGTATCAAAATCGGAAAACGCTATCTTCGATGAGCTGGCTCCTCGTGCATGCCTTGAGACTACAACCTCAACTGAAAAATTAACTAACCAAATCACATTATTCGTCACTACCACATTATTGGGCGTGACAAAAAACTTTATGCAATCATCATGCCCTGGTCACAAATGAGAGGATGAATTCACCTCAAAAGTATATCCCCGGATTATAGGAGTTTTGGACAGCCCACCCAAGAGACAGGGTGTTTGGTTCCAGAATAGATGCGCATTCCACACGGTTCACTATGTTTTTCATCTGCCACCCGATGTATGATGATAAGCACATGCCTAACATATATAGTGCAATACGCAACGTACCTGCCTTGTTAAAGAGGCACCCGCTACCTTGTTGCAGCTCCCAAACTGATACAAAACAATACCAATCCCTTTCACAAAAACTGCACCGACAACAAAAGATTCAGAAAAAGTTCTACCACCAAAGCAAAACACGAACCCTGCCAGAAGCAACATGGGACATGTGTATCCTAGTGATCTAGAACAAAGGTGCCAAGGAGCAACTTAATACAATCAACCCAATAAAAGAAAAAGAAAAAGGAAAAACTATGCAGGCAGTGAAAGCCACTCCCCACATTAATTAAGGAAAAGGAGCCACTTTAATACCGAGTACCGTAAAGCTCCTCCACCGCAAAAAGGAAAGGAAAAATCATTGGGGATCAGGAGGGTTGCAAGCTTGGTCTGAAACCGGCTCCTAATGAGAGTTGATAACAGTACTGGATAGGGCACGCCTGGTATGGACAAGTTTAGCAGCAAAGTTCACAGAGTGCACATGGAGCTTGGAGGCGAGCTTCTTAACTTTTTGAGACCCAGTTCCTTGAAAGGCTTTAGAGTGTGGGTGTTGTAGATGGTGCCGCCCACACCCAAAAGGATGATGTGGAGAGTAACGGAGGATCCTTGGAGAATGTTGCAAAGGTCTTGTGCTGATCCTTTGCGGCGTTCAGCTGATTATTCTGAGGTCTGGTGTCCTCACAGAACTTGATCTCGACAAGGTGGATGTCGCGCCGAGTTTTGTTGAGGTTTTTAGGTCGGTGCTGTCTGGGGTTGGTGGCTGTACTGGTGGCTGGCGGTGCTGCCAGTCTCCCTCAATTTCCCCCTGCCACTTTGAGGAGCCCACCCCCCTACATTAGTTTGCTGTTATCGTGTTTTTGCAGCGATGGGAGTAACCAGCACAAAATCTGGGCGGCTGGAGGTGAATCTGTCTTTATCTGGGAAGCGGGGTGGGAAGAGCCATCTGGGAATAATTCTACTTTCGGCTGTTTCAGGAATCTGGAGATTTTTTTGGTCATCCGTTCGTTGCTGCCTATATCTATGGAGACAACGCATGATCCTAAGGAGCCTGTTTTGCTGATAGCCTTAAAGATAATGCGGCATGCTAAGTTGTGTCTTTTGGTGATCATGTTCCTTACTTGCGTGTGTTGGCACCCAGAAAGGATGCGTAGGGCACTGTCCACTTGTGGGCAGAGGGGGCAAGTTTAACTTGTTGAGAGTTTGAACAATACCAAATGTTTTTGATTATATAAGGTGTATTTCATAATGATACATTTGGTCTTAAAGGGGACATCGGATGATGTTAGGTAAGCATTGCTAGTGGCAGTGCCGTCCTTTATAAGGGTTTAGTAGTACGCATGGTAGTTCGCTTAAGTTTTGGCATTTGCCGGTTTATGGAGAAGATGCATGTGTGCTTGAAGGGCATCACGGTGGTTTGGTAGGTACCGAAGCTATGGGGGAGGAGAAAGGGCCATGTTTGTTGTATGGGTATAATTAGGGTTTGTATTTGGTTTTGGGTTTGTGATTGGTTTTCTATGTCTTCTTTTGCAAGCCAGTGGATGCTGCAGAATAAAACAAGATTTATACCCCCCTTGGATGCAATATGAAATTTCTAAAGCGTAGGCAACACAAATTTCCTTAAACCGCCAACTGTGAGATCATTGCCAAGAGTGGCTTAAATCTGCAGGTTCCCAACGGTTCAAGAAAAACACAGTGCAAACGTTGGCGGCACCACATATACACGCAACCAGTTTTCTTTGGATAAGGTGCAACAACAGCGCTTGCTGGAACTCAAGGCCACTAGTTGGAAAGAGTG
>Ga0307945_1000593_pt1 | contig 25407 bp, 25 predicted proteins | sample OrgLakmetagen228_FD_201818 | JGI IMG/M metagenome (GOLD analysis project Ga0307945, IMG submission 201818) | Saline water microbial communities from Organic Lake, Antarctica - #228 | ecosystem: Environmental > Aquatic > Non-marine Saline and Alkaline > Saline | place: Antarctica: Organic Lake...
AGGCTGCCGTGTTGCTCCACCGTATGAGTCTTAGCCGCTCCCGAGTATTTCCGGGCGTGTGCACGAAGGCACACGAAGGCGTTTTCCAGGGGGCACCACGCGGAGGTGCTCATACATCGCCCCCCAACATAAATAAGAAATATGATCACTGAGACTGAGAAACACAACTTAGCATGCAGCATGATCTTCAAAGCCATCAGCAAGACAGGCTCCCTGGGATCCTGCTTTGTCTGCATGGATATTGGTAGCAGCGAACGGCTGGCTATGCAATACAGCCGAAACTAGGATTGTACCAAAGTGGCTATTTCCACCCCGCTTCTCAGACAATAAAAATAGGTTTACCTCCAGCCGTCCGGATGCTGTACTGGTTGCTCCCATCTGCGCGAAAACAAAAAAAGCAACAGACTAGCAATGAAGGGGGGTGGGCTCTTAAGAGTGGTGGGGGGCAACTGAGGGAGACCAGGAACACCTCAACAGCACCGCCAGCCATTAGCAGATCCACCTTCCCCAGACAGCACCGACCCAAAGATCTGATTGTGTTCCAACGTGATATTCACCTCATCGAGATCAAATACCACTGTGAGGACACTCAACCACAGAACCAGTTGAGCGCCGCGCAGTAACAGCATAAAGTCCTCTGCTCCGTCCTTTTTAACCTCCATTATTACTCTCCACACCATCCTATTAGAGTGAGTGGCACCATCTACAACAATCACACGCTGGAGTCTTTTAAGGAGCTGGTTCTCAAAGCTCAAAGAGTTAAGAAACTTGCTGCCAAGCTTCATGTTCATTCTGTCAATTACGCTGCCAAACATGTCCATACCAGACGTGCCCTTTCCAGGAGCACTGTTTTCAACTTTCATCAAGAGACGGTTTCAGGTCAAGCCTGCAACCCTCCTGGTCCCCGTTGATCTTTTTTCTTTTCTGTTGGTGGAGGAGTTTTACGGTACCCAGTACCAAAATGGCTCCTTTTCCTTAATCAATGTGGGAAGTGGTTTCTCACTGCCTACATAGATTTTCTTTTTCTTTTTCTTTTCTTGCTTGTCTTTAGCAAGCTGCTGAAAATCTGAGTTGTGGGTGGTTACCCACGAAGAGCACACGGTGCTAGGTAAAAATAAGATAGCATAGGGACGAAAAGAGGCTTTCAAAGCACGTGTTGTTAGGCTTGGTAGCAACCAGTAGGGCAGTGTTTTGTTGGCAGTGTTTCTCAGATCTAGGCCCTGTTCTACTAGATTATCTGCACTGCCTATGTCAGTGTAGACAATATGGTTGGCACCGCATGGTCCCTTTTCAGCACACTTGCCATATTATGGCGTTTTATAATCATGTTTTTCATTTTATTGTGTTGGCAACCTAAGAGTATGTGAAGCGCACACTGTCAGTGTGCACAGTGGCAGATGGGGCAGTTTGCATTGGGGGGAAAACCGTATCGTAAAACTTGCTTTTGAATAAGATTGTACCAATGAGGTCCCCCTCATAACATTACGCCTTTCGTAGAACTTGAGGTTACTATTGTTCCAGAAAGCATTTGTAGCTGGCTTATTGACCAGCGGTCAGAGGTCCTTCCAGTAGTTGTAGTACCCTGTGTCTGTGTTGGCACTCCTCAGTCTGTGTGATTTGCACATTTCTGATTTCAGCTTGGCCTTTATATCAGAGAGTGCACAAAGCCTAGATGTACTTGCCCTTTTTCTTCCGCTGTGCTCCTCATTGGTGTCTTTAGCCGCAAGCCAGTAGAAGTGTGTGTATGCATTACCGTCTAAAGCTGGAAGTGCACGTCATGACCAAAGTCATGTAAGGCAGTATCTGGCAATTGGGTCTGCGCATCCATTTCCAGAAATGCCGCTATGGGCTTTCACTTTATAGAAGCAGATAGGTTCTGGTGAAGCATAAATCATTGTTACAATTTGTTCTAGCAGATATAAATGTATATGGGCTCGTTGCATTTCAGGGATGAGTGCTTGTTTTCTATCTGTCTGTTGCAATCTTGTATACTGATTATTAAGTGCTGCTGCAATCCCTGTGAGCTCTGCTCTATTTATGGTGTTAGTCATGTTCACGCCTCCTGAGTTCACATAGCATTCAACTTTGGTTTGAGGGCAGTATACCCCTGTGCCTATATAGTATTTGGTCTCGCCTATGCAACTTCTGTCAGTGTAGGTCCACAGCCTCCAGTTGGAGAACTTTAAGTCAAACTGCTTGTCGTGCGTCCCATGGTTGGAGGTGGACGTTAGAGTGTTGGCCTCTTTCCTGGCTAATGACGGCCTCTTTTTTTACATAATGTACTGGGGGCAAATATGGTTGGTGGAGTGATCCATGTCCTCTCTTGCGAGATCTTAATTTTTTCCCCAAACTGCTTCTGGGATACTCCTCTGCAGTTTTTGCGCCGGACGCTTTCTGCTTGTTTGGGAGCCTGGTACAACAGCATCTTTGTGACTTCTTTTCTCCTTCTGGTACTCTGTTGGTCCTACCTTTCTGACAGGACATTTGTTGTCTGCTGGTAAAGGTGCTTCACGGGGCACCAAGCGGCTTCCTTATTCTTAATTTATTTGGAGAGTGGTTTTCACTTTCTGCGTAGTTTCTATGTCTTGACGGAGGTGCCTCAAAGCTGCTTTGAGCCTCATGCAAAAAATAAAACACAGATAGTGTGAGCATTATCAACATGGACTAGGAAAGATGTTGTTTTGTATCCTGCACCACCCAATTGATGCAAGAAAAAGAAAAGAAAAGGAACGCAGATAGTGTATACGCTACCGGCATGGATTAGGAAAGGATGTCGTTTTGTGTTCTGCACCACCCAATGGATGCAGCACACAACATCTCACCCGGAGAATAAAAATAAGAGAAGCTTTTCAGTGGGGATCAGGTGGTTGGGAGGCAAAAGCCTGCAAATCACCAGGAGTACTGCTCAGATATTTGTGGGGGATGTGTTTAATGTCTTGTCTCATCTTTATGCTTTTCGTTGCGGATCTGATTGCATGTAGGCTCAATTGATTTATTAGTGCTGTGGCATGTAGACCAGTAACTCCGAGGCTGTGGAGTGGGTTCCTTGTGTGGCTGCTGTAGATGGTGCCTGTTGCTCCTAGCAGGATGGTGTGGAGGAATTTGCGGTGTTTGAGTAAGTGAGGCATTAGCAGCTTGTGTTGTTCGTGCCTTTTCTGCTTGTTGGGTAGGGGAAGTGTCTACAAAGTACTTATTCTTGATCAGATGTAGTATACGTTTCTTTGGTTGTATGTCTCTTGGTTTTATAGGGGGTATGGATTGGCAGGGCCATCCGCAAGGTTATCACGGGCAACTCTTCTTGCATTATTGGCAGACCTAGTTTGATACGTGTCTGTTGGGTTTCGTTTAGAGTGTGGTTGCTGGGATGCTGAGAAACTATGACTACAACTGGCTTGCTAAATTTTTGCCGCTGTTGTGCATTGATATTGGAAGGTAATAGCCAGGTTGGAATCATTCCTATATGTGTTTCTTCTGAAGGGCGTATAATGCCTTGTTGTACCAATTTTTCACAACTGCCTACGTCTGCTTGTGCTAGCAGGGATGCACCCTGTGTACCTTGCTGGATCGCTTTTCTAATCATTTGTCCAGCAACATTGTGCCTGTTAATTGTCATTTTATTGATAATGGATTGAATGCAGCCTGACAGCATGTGGTAGGTGCCGTCTAGCTTCTGGCAGATGGGGCGGATTGTTGATCCTGCAACACCTCAAAGATGCAGCACAGAAGGCGCAGAGGAATTAATCACACTTGTACAGTGCGTTCATTGACTTCAAACAAGCATACAATTCGATTCCAAGAGATAAGTTAAGGGATCATTTAAATTACTGTCAGATGCCTCAACAACAGCATGTGGGGAGTGGCTTTCACTGCCTGAGTACTAGCTTTTTCTTTTCTTTTGTAACATCTTGTGTCCATACTCCAAAGCTTGTATCACGCTGATGAGTACTTAATGCTGGATGGGGACAAAAGTGCAAATGTGTATCCACCTTTTGGTGTCAAACAAGGATGCCCCCTCCCCCCCCTCCTATTTTCAATTTACCTGAACCTTCTTGGCTGAGGGGGTGCAGGGCGCAATCACGGGCATTCCCAATTTTACAGTGACCCACATGCTGTTTGCTTATGATCTTTCCCTTGCATCTACTGATCACAACAAGCTACAGACCATGCTTAACAAACTGAGAGTTTACGCCCAGTAAACGCCCAGAAGTCTAGGAATGTGCTTCAAATCCTCCAGACCTGGAAGCTTTTTGCCTCTCTTTTTCTTTGATGGCAAACAGTTAAACCCCTACATAGGCACCTTCAAATACCTCAGCATGGTGTGTGACAGGCAGATCAATCTGAGCTGTCGCAGCTGACGCAGATTTGCGACCATTCACGGCTGGTACTTTCAGAGTCAAGCAATTCGTCGAGAAAAGAAAAGAAAAACCACGCAGGGGGCCTCAAGCATGGATTAAGGAAACAAAGACAGAGCTGTCGGACAGCGAAGTACTCACGCTACCAGGCGGATTCGAACCCGTGACCCCAAAGAGTCTGGCCTGACCACGGGCCACTAAGCTTTCAGGGCAGCTACCATTCGTCAAGAGCCATGACCTTGCCAACAGATTACACGCTAACATCTGGCTTCTCGTAACTTACACAATTCCTGCTGGCATGTATGCAAGTCAGATATGGGCTACCCCCTTCTCTTACGACAAGGTAGAGGGATGGATAAGAACCCTTATGACAAATCTGAAAAGGGTTCGCCCTGTGCCTGTAGTGATAGGACGGTTCTACGTGGCTGAGACTTTTGCTCTCACCCTGTGAGCGTACGCTCACGCTTCATTGTACAATGCACACAATATACGACTTTAAAACTCTGGCCACACACAAATTGACACTCCTGTATTTCTGCTATTGCACCCAGAAAAGTGCTGATCTGCTGGGGTGCAAGCTGGGTTTAGGTTTTTAGGGTTTAGGGTTAATTTTTGGGGTTTAGAGTTTCGGGTTAGGGTTTAGGGTTTTGCTAAACTAACCCTTATAAACCCTAACCTGGGTGTAAAATTCAGGACATCAAAACCAGCCAAAACAGAGCACACACACACATTTCTGAGGGTCAAAAACATTGGATAATATGCGTACTACATGTCCATCGCAGCTGTGCAGGTCGTTCTAAGTGCCATGCTGTGCGTGCTGTAAATTGGCAATGACCCAGCCAAAACAGAGCACACACACACACACACACACTCACACACATACAAACACACTGTCAGCAATTAAAAGTAAAAGTTTGTACACCAGTGTGCAATAAGGAAAGGCTCAACTGGTGCTCACACTAGCCAGATCCCCACCGAACTCCCTTACCCAATTCCCTAACTCAATGCAACAGCAGCTCCATGATGAAAAAGGTTTTGCAAGCTGACATGCGATTGAGTTCCAGGTCACCTCCTGACTGCTGGTCCTCCCACATTCTTTCAGCCATGGAAGGTTTGACACAACCTTACATGTTCAAACAGAAGTCATTGAACTGTGAGCCTATTAATCTCAGCGGTTGATCGTGGACTTCAGGGACAATAATTTAGAGTTTTGGACGCCTTTTTCTGATGGCCACCAGAGAGCGCAACAGCTAAGCACTGACTTGTCACCAGCAGTGGTGCGCACTGCCTGCACAAAGAGCTCTGGTTACCCATCCTCCTTATAGGCTTCCCAGGTACATGCTCCTTGACCTTCCTCGAGATGTCATTCGCAGTGTGGCTCGTTTCAGACTTTGTGTCCACACCCTTCGCTTTGAAAAGCAACTTAATATTCTACCTCTTCCCCTACTTGCGACTTGTGTGAGGCTGTTGATGATGTCCAGAATGAAAACATGATCTATAATTCCTGAAAAAATGTTCTCTTTCACTGCACGCACCCTCAGATGGTTTCTCTCCACAGGAAGTACACGTTCTTATTTCCACAGGCAGGATCCCAGGACGTGTTTGTTTTTTTGCACCAGGAAAACAACAAACTCCACCTTTTGGTTCATGAACTTTCTTTACTACATGAACAGGCGAGCATTCATACTTCTTGACTCAAGGCCTTTTTCTAGTAAACCTTGTAGACCTTTTCCGGTACTCAATAGCAAAGCGGCTTCTTTTTCATAATTCACTGCTGCCTGCCTGCATAGTTTTTTTCCTGTGTTGAGATCATTATGTCGTTCCTTTGTGGCATTGCTCAGCTGGGTCATGGGTTCAGTGTTTTTTAAGTTTTTGGTGGCCTGGTCGATGGTCTAGAATCAAGTAGATTAAACTTGGTTGTGCCAACTTCATGTCGCAAGAAACTCGGACTGCAAGTGTACAAGTCAGGCTGCAAGCGTGCACCCAGGGTGTGTAGCACATGGGCATGCACCAATCTGCATGGTCCCCTATCCCCTACTTTGGCACACACGGGCATGCACCATGCGTGGCAGTCTGCAGAGTCACCTACATTGGCACCAGCTTACTCAACCATGCTGGTTTGAAATACTACCAGCACTCAAGGGCGCCCGCTTCTTAGCAATCTCTTATCTCATTCCACTGGCAGACACAAGCCAGCAGTGGAGACAGATTGGGTGAACAAATAGCATATGGAAGAATGAGAAAAAATGTAATATGTCCATGATATAATGATGAATGAATAAATTAAGCAGTTGGAAATTGTATTTCTTGGCAGCGAAAAGTAGCAATTGCAATACACGTCGAGGCTGCCAATGAATTAAGGGCCTACCTGCTCGAAGAAGCAAGTGCTTGTGTGGTACGGGAAATCACCTCGAACAAACAAATCAAGCATACCAAGTGGAGAATCAAGTCTGTCCAAACATATGTCAAGGCAGGGAAATCTCCATAAGCACATCCCAGAGGTATGGTCATGTGCATCCCTCCTCCCCCCATTCTACCAAAAGGACGAAGGCCCAGTGGCTACCTTTGGCCTGGCCATTGAAGCCACACCAAACTCGACCTGAAATAAGATGAAGTCAGGCCTGTAGTTAAGCACAGAGATATAGCAGATTGTGCAAAGTACGCAGGAGGGGTGACGCGGAAAGAGAGGGTCGTAATCGGTAGTACAGTTGTATGGTTGGACAAGCATGTCCCAAGGCTGCCTTCTAGCAGTCGTGCGTTTCGACTGATGGCTTACTCTGTAAACTCAAGGTCAGGCAAGCATGTCCCAAGGCTGCCTTGCATGCGCCTGAATCTTGTCTCAAACCTCACTTTAGGATGGCTTCTGGAACCATGATCACACCACCGTAAAAGTTTACTTTGTTTTGACAGGAAAGTACGCTTCAGACATATGGTCAATTACGTGGATTTCATTACACATTTGACCACCCCTTCTTCCTCGACGGCCTTAGCTGATTGCATATCTGAGGAGGCTTTCAATTTGCCGAGGCAGCTCAACCCATCTCCACCCTCTACGACACGACCTTTAATGCAAAGAAACGGCGTCTCAGAGGCCTTTCTCAGTTGATCTCTCACAGAAGTGGCAGCAACACGTCGTCTGCCTGCACACCCACCTGATTTCTGAAGCCACGCAGCCACTGTGCATGCTGCCTCAACAGGGCCTCGCTCATGTCAGTCTTGCCCCTCCACTGCTCTAGGAACGCGAGCTCAGAAGAAATCCCATCCCCCTGTGTCTGCCCATACCAAGAGGGATGAAGGGCTGGGGAATCCTTGAACAGGCTCAGTAAGCCTCCACCCAAAGGCATGCCTTCACTCCTGCCGTAACCATAGCTGTGGCTGCCACCTCTATCACCTGGAGCGTACGCAGACGCACTGCTGCAGGCTCTGCTGTGTGGCTGGAATGTCATGCCACTGTTCCTCATGCCTGGGTCTGCACAAAAAGGAGGAATTGGCAAGGCATATGTGCGTGTGTCATATGTGTGGCATGTGGCGTGCACTCAGGTAGGTGCCAAACGTGCAATGCCTGGGACAAGCAGCCTGTACAGTTAACAAGAACAAAATCTGAAACATTTAAAAAAAACACAGTTCGTGACAAGCCATAAAACAATTCATGAAAAGACACAAAAGGCAAATTGTATAAAGCAAGTAATCCCACAAGTGTGCCCTTCCTCATCCTGCAACAAAAGCAGGACGCACCTTGAAGTGAGTGGAAGAAAGGAAGGCCGGAGGGCATGGCATGAGGAGCGGAGGTAGGATGAGCATAGACAGAAGATCGGCCTGTGCTGGCAGCACGGCGGCTGGGGTAGTTATGGCGGCTGCCGCTTTGCTGTGAGGCTGCAGGTGTTGTTGTGGAGAGAGGGGGTTGAGGTGCAGGTGGGGGTGGGGGTGGGGGTGGGGGTGACACAGCTGTGATCGTGTAGGAATTTGAAGCACAGCTCACAGCTCACTTAGTGTGTACCGTGTATGATGATCCACCTCGAGTCATGGAAGCACCCTGTCACAGAAATTGCACAGGGGGAGATGCACACACACACATACGCACGCACACGCACGTACATACACACACACCTGCTGCAACTCCCTGTGCGACAGCAGTAGCCACCGCACTTTGTAAGACGAGCCCTATTTTGTCAATGGAGGCCTGCAGTGGGTCGTGGTGCGCAGCGGTATCCTGCTTAAGCATGTCATCACTCTCTCCTCCTAGACCAGCACTTCCTGTGTAGCCCTGCTTACGTAAACAAAGTATTGTAAAGCATTAGTGTACATTTAGCCATCAGTTGCGCGCAAACAAGCGCACCTGGGCAAACGTACGCTTTAGGTGTAAAGTTACCTAGAACCATACGTGTACACACATGTACACGGTGAATGTACGGTACTTTACACAAGGATATATCGATATATTTATATACACTGATAAACACGCATGTACAATGCATGTTTATGCGTTTGGCCAACCCTATCCGGGTGTGCTCCAGACACGAAAATGCGTGTGTGCCCTTGTGTGAGGTAGATGTGTGTGAGATAGAAATGTGTGTGAAATAGATGTGTGTGAGATACATGTGTGCCCTTGTGTGAGATGCGTGTGCCCGTGTGTGAGGTAGGAAAATTAGTGATTAATATGAGCTTGAAGACAAGAACGGGATGCACCAAAAAGAAGTAACAGGGGTGGGTTCCTATCTTGCATCAGAGGTAATTACAACTGTGCTGCTGCTGCTGATGTTGTTGTTGTTCAGGGTTGGCAAGCAAGATTTGTGCCAAGGATTTGTACATTCTTTGTTCTGTGCAGCTTTTGCATATTTTGTATGCAATATGAATTGTGCATCCATTCAAGAGAACTGTCCATCCCCAGTTACGTCATTCTTGCTCAAATGCCCGGAGGGCACAGATTGGGGGTTGACAAATGCATGAGAACTTAGCAGATCCATTTTCCTCTTTCGCGTTTTCATTTATAACAGCGTCAAGCAATAAAAACACACGCAGCACGCGAAACAATGCTACGTTTGAGATGAATCAACCTGAGGTGCAGCCTGAGGTGCTGCACAGTTGTAATACCATCAAGCAGTAAACAGCACATACATGGACACAGCACTTGGAAAGACCGTAAGCCTGAGGCGCACTAAAGTTACAACACCATCAAGCACAAACAGCTCACAAGCACGCAAAAGAACACTACACTCCGGATGATCTGACTGCCTGAGGTGCAGTTATGCTGTGGCCGCATATATGAATTGACTGCCTGAGATGAATTGGCTGCCTGAAATCAGATGAATTGACTGCCTGAGGTGCAGTTTTTGTTGTGGCTGCACACCCATAAGTGGAACGGCCATAAAGATTGTCAAAACATCAGACCAGCGCTTACATGCACATGATAATCCAGCGGCACAGCCGCAGCCCTGCTGCTCATTTCCTGTTCATGAACTGATACTCACCACACAATCAACAGGGTACTATACTCATGTTCCTTGCCTTGCTTGCTGCCTGAACACGGATTTTTGCCACGCAAATGACACACCACCACACACACACACACACAGCACAAGCACAAATAACCGGGATACAATATTCATGTCTGAGCACGTGCCTGAGGTCCAGCATAGTTGTAGCTCTGTTGCGCATCTGCATCGTCCCCACTCTCTGGCCACACCATACGGTTACGCCTTGTGTGGGCGCTAGGGTGAGTGTGTGTGGTGCGGTGTGTGGCGCCTACTGAAGGGCCTTGCCGTGACTCCAGAGCTTGCACCTGTGTGTGTTTGTGAGATTGCGAGTGCGTGTGTGCATGTGTGTGTGCGTGGGGTGGGGTGTGTGTGTGTTTGCGTGTGTTGTGTGTACGTGCGTGTGTGCACGTATGGTACTTGACTCTGCAGTAGATATATGAGGTGTGCCTCATGAATGAGTGTGCAATATGCGCAAGCATGTCTTGGGTGCGTGCAGAGGTATGAGCATTGCAAGGACGGATTTAAAGTGTGTGCGTTATTTAGTGCTGTGCTGAGCTGAGCTACGTGCAGGCAAATTGCTTAGATGGTACAAAATAACGACAACGTGAGGAGTGTGGCACACATAGGCTCATCCTTCCTACTATCTTTTTTTGATCGAGCCAACCTTCCTTGCCTCACCCACGCCCTCTTAATCCCTTCCTTTTTAATCAGTCTCTTCACTTAAATTACCCGCACCATCCTTCTCTTACAACCCTTTAAACACTTCCCTTTTCCTCACTCGCACCCTTCTCTCCTTCAACTCGTTAAAGCCCTCACATTCTTGCCTCACCTGAATCTTCAGAGCCGCCAACTGTGTAGTGTCTTCATTCACGCGGCGTGCCTGCTCCTCCAGCGTGGCTTTCACCCCTTGCAGCGTTACTGTCTGCATTTTTGCCGAGGGTCGGGGTACAGAGAAATATATCAATCCTTGTTTGTGATTGCTCTTTGCCACTTTTCCTGCGATACGTACGACTTTTTTAGGGTCTGTGTCTTCAAGAGAATCTTTTTAATCTTAGAGGAAAGAAACGACGCCTTGTCGAACAGACCACTTCTCCATTTACCGCAAACATCCGCTTTTCCTCTTCTGGCAGAGCATTTTTTTGAGTGAGCTGCTTTCCTTTGTGACCCTCTTCTTTAAATGAGTGTGCACTCAATCAGTTTGCCACGCTAGATGTTTGGCTTGGATTGATGATACACGTTATTGACAAGCGTCGAGGGAACTTTACACAAAGAACAAAGATGATCTATATCTAGATCGTGTCACAAACTATCTCCTGGCTACTTGAAGCAGCTACATTAGTTGATCTCTGATTTTGGGGAGTCAGAGCACCGAAGCAATAACAAATTGTGTAATCAAGCGCTGAAGCACAACTGACGGCCTGTCAGTTCACCTGTGCCTCTTTGACTGTGAAGCAAAGCTCCTGAGACTATCCCTCTCTGCTTTTTGGCATGTTTGTGGCAAACAAGTGAAGCATGACCGACCAGCAGCGCTGCTTATAACTGTGACACAGACCAATTGGTTTAAACATGTAGGGAGGTTGAAAACATCACATACTAGATTGAAAACAACCTCATGCTTGCTGCAATACGTGAAGGACTACCTGCATCATTTGCAAGATGTCATAGCCGCATTAACCTTCATGCCCCGAGCTTATACCATGACACACACCTGCTGGTGGCGCAGCATGGGATCTTGCTCTGCTTCCACGGCGTGGATGGCTGTACGCCACTCTGCAATGGCGTTGTGGATCATCGCCTGTGTGTAAAGGCACAAACTGCTCAGAATCGGAAGTGGAATGCAGGACAGAAGCACCTAATTTGTGCAGGACGTTTCCAAATTGAATCGCTTGCAAGCTAAATGACGGGTATTGCAATCATTCAATACCTTCGCATGCATGCAAGCATACAGGTACAGGACGCCAAGGCACATTCTATCATAGACGTGTCATATATTATACATTACATACTCTGCCAGGCATGTCATGTGGTTAAGAGGACAAGTGATCTGGCTGAACACGGTCAAGACTGGTCCTCTGACAACCAATGGACGGGACCTATTGAGGTCACCCACTCTTCCTTAATGACTAGCATAAGTTTCACAACGCTGTCCTACCATCACAACTGCTTGTGCATTTTGCGTGAAAGCATCTGCAGAGGTAGTGCTTGCTCACTGAGCGTTGCCTGAGAAACATTGAGCGCTCCATGGAACAGGGCATCATAATTGTTGTAAACATTATGTAGCCTGCAACTGAGTACCAAATGGAATACTTGAGATGCAGGGGCCGTCCACTTACCGAGCGTTCCCTAAGGAAACGTTTTTGTTGCTTGATGAAGGACAAAGCCTTGGGCAAGACTGAGGCCTGCTGCTGCTGCTGCTGCTGGTTGCGGTGCTGCTGGGGCTGGTTGTGCTGCTGATGGTTGTGGTGCTGCTGGGGCTGGTGCTGCTCTTGATGTTGGGAGTGGAAGTTGTGTTGTACTTGATCAGGTGGGTGTTCCTGGGCTATGGGGCTAGACCGATGCATGGGGGCATCTGCCATGCTGGACTGATGGGCTCGCAGGGCCTCTTGGTCCCTGCAGGAGGGGGGGGAGTAGATGTGTATGTGCGCCTATCAATGAAGCAATGGCAGCTGTAAGAAAGGTATTGACAGGGTCGTTTTTTGGCTTGCAGCATTTTTAGGAGGGATTGCAAAGGGTAACTAAAAGGTCTTACCTGCGCATACCTGGGAAGAGGGAGCCGTACAGGCATTGACAGATTACAATATACCCATGCTTTGCACAGCAGCAAAAACAACAACAAACAACCTTGCGTGCACATGCGTGCAGTGCAATTCTTGCAATGGAGGGGGAGCTCAAGTTAAGCAGGTGCTGTGTGTTGGAGATTTGAAAAAGACAGCAAGCTGTTCAGGATTTGTATGTGAGCTTAAAGACTTGCTCACATATATGGCAGCAACAGAGCGGTCAGCAAATGCGGGTCAACGTTAGCATGCTTACCACTAACTTTTGCAAAGAAAGACATTAAGTATTAACAGTATGGATAGGGAGTTACGACGGACCGAATAAGCAACAGTGTAAGAGCAGCCACTTCCCCCTTTGCAGCCTATAGCATGCACAATCAAAGCAAAGATAGCACAATCAAAGCAAAGAGAGCACAATCAAAGCAAAGAGAGCACAAGTAATGGAGCACAACCAAAGCAAAGATACCTGTCTATAGCACCAGGCTGCGTCCACCATTTGGCCCCCTTTCCAGTCAACGCATTCCTGTGGTTATCTTCAGGCAGTACAGGCGAATCCACAAGCACCGTCGAAGAGGATAGGCCTAGATCTACAGGAGGTGTTCCTGAGGCCGGCAGGTCCGTGTCCAGCTTGGGCCTTTTGCTGATACCTGCACAGCATTGTGCGACGAGAGGCAAGTACGTCGTGTGACGAGAGGGAAGAGTGAAAACCTGTGAAACGTTTTAAGTTTTGCTGGGAGTAGCGAGACTTTGTCGCCGTTCCTGCACAGTTTTCTATGCATCACACGGAAAGATCTGTTACATGCATCACACAGAAAGATCTGTTACATGCATCACACAGAGAGAAGAGCTGCGCAGCCAGTGAAACGAGCCTCGACAGTTGAGAAGAGGAGTCATATTGTTATGTTGGCAATGGTATGCACCTTACATCGGATCTGCCGACTCAAAACTGCTATACAGTACTTACCCGTCCCGTTTTCCTGTACACTCTGCTCTGAAGCACTTCTCTGAGCATCCACGTGGGTCTGCACCTCTGCCTGCATGGCCCCCATTTTGCTGGCCAATAGCTGAGCGCGTTCAGAGTGCACCTGCAGACACACATTGGTTGGCAGCGCAAATTGTATGCACGTGTGTTTCAATCGCAGACACCTGAAGGCAAGAGAGGGGGAGGAGAAGGACTAATCATGGGAAATATATGCTCAGGTAAAAGAGAGCAAGGTTCATGATTATCTATTCAAAGCATATTTTTAGGGTTAGCCGTATATACGCTGTATATGACCATATATTTGACATAATGTCTGCCAAGAATGCCATATATACAACGTAAATATACTTCTGGCCAACCCTACACATTCAAGGTTGTGTGTGTAGGGTTGAGCGTGTATGTACTTGCACATACATTGCATGTGACCATGTGTTGAGGGAATATTGCTAGCCCACAAATTCCGTACATACACTGCATACAATTTCAAGCCTATTTCTGCCCAACCCTCAACAACTGCCCCTTGAAGGTCTTCTCAACAACTTCCCACTGCTTACAAATGAAAATTCAATCAAATTGAAGTTGAATTGAAAAGACACGACCATTTGAATTAAAATTGAACCACGACAACGACCAATTGAATTGACAACCATGACCAATTGAATTGAAATTGACCAACCACAACTACGACCAATTGAATTGAATTTAAATTGAAAAAATCACGACTATCCACAACGCATGCCTTCAGTTATAGTAAGCTGGATATATCTTCAAGCGTCTACAATGAAATAAGAAAAGTCTGCGTGCCTACCTTCTCTTCCACTCCGCGCTCCATCCGCTGTCGCTGCACCTCCAGCAACAGTTTCTCTGCAACAAGAGCAGACAGAGGTGGCGCAGAGGGTTTGAGAAAGTAGAGGAAGTTGACACAAGGCATGTCAGGAGGTATGAGAAAGTAGAGGAGGTTGGCACGAGGCATGTCAGGAGGTATGAGAAAGTGGGGGAGGTTGGCACGAGGTATGTCACACTAAGCATGGACCGTGCACACGCCCTTGGCAGAAAAACTCTCGACCTCAGAAAGAGAACAGCCAAACATTTATGTAAACGTTGGCTGGATATTGAAAGCCTTCAGCAAAAACTTTTGGCTTGAGTAGTGAGACTTAGAGCCAGGGACAACGTAGAAGGAAGCAGTGTAAGAAAAAGTAAATATCCTGGTCTACACGAAGATTGTGCGCTTATCATTAAGTGACAGACAATGAGGACAGTTTTTGATATGCATGTGTGCAGTCCGAGCAGATGTTTGGTTCAGGTAGCAAGGCCTCCTCACCCCTGCAGCAGGAAACAAATTCTCTCTGAATGCACCACCTCCCACCTTCTTCGGTAATGGCTTTGCGCTGCTCCTCTAAGCTCAGTTCTTTTCGTTTGGAAGTTAGGAGGGTGGCTACAGTGTCCAGTTGAGATCGTTTGGCAGCCAGATCAGACTCCACCTCTGCCAGGTCAGCCTAAAAAAGGCACCAAGGTGACTGTGATTTGTAACCTTTGCATGCTAGCCAGACAGACCATCCTCATTTGCAATCAAAAAACTTCAATGCTGATCAATATCACCAAATGCAGTAGGGTCTAACGCCGATCCGGTAGGAACAACACAAGGACACAAGCGCCCAAAGTACCAGATGCAACAACATGTTTTGATCTGCCTGCATCTAAATACACCACAGCTTTGTGGCAAATGTTTTGATCTGCCTGCATCTAAATACACCACAGCTTTGTGGCAAATGAGCCAGGAGGGCCCTAAGCAGGGTTTGGTAGGCTTTATCAATCACCTCACCAATACTGTACCGGCACGATGAAAAGTACACTAAGAATCCCCCCTGCCTGCAAAACAGCAAGGAACTAATACATCGTAATCACATGCTTCATGCTTGTTTGTAAATGTCCTACCTGACAAGCACTCAACTGAACGCTGGTAGCCGAGCACCTCTTCTGTTTGTCCTGGAGCTCAGCGCTGACTTCTCCTAGGACCTCAAGCTCCGCCTTCCAGCTAACCAACACAGAACTGGACTCTGCCAGCTCTTTCTTGCACCTGGATAAATGTACCGTGTGTGTGCGTCTGTTTAAATAAGTACAATGAGCACGGCACTGATGCTGTGATCAAGAATGTGTAGACAAGCACATGCGGGACCAAATGTTTATGTGACATAATTAATGTCAGATGGATTGGATAGACGTGGCCTGAGGGCACTCACGCAATCATTTATGTATGAGCACATTCCGTCAATCATCAGCACCACTGCGTGAAACAACAGAGCCCCTCATAAGGAGCCATGCATGGTTGATTAGAGTAAAAGCAAAGTGCATCCTAGGTGAACATCCCTTCCTCAGCAGGTTTCTTGCCCACCTGCTCAGCTTCTCTTCAATGTCGTCAAGTTCAGCACTCGCTCGCTCACGCAGTTTTGTTGCAAGGCTCATGTCCTGCACGCCAAGGCATCGTACAAAACATAGTGGTTTACAGGCCAAGGATCAGCACTTGTCATACATAACTGCAAAAACATGCAAGCCGAACAAGCTCTTGAAGCATAAGTGCAGCTGCTTTGCGGCAATTTATTCATTTGATAAAGCTTGGAAAGCAGCCTGATCTTGCAGCAATATATTTGACTGCACAGGCAGATTTGGCTTTATTTGCGCCTGCATTGTAGTGGTATAGAGCATCTTTAAAGTGCGTGCTATCAAAAATGCAGCTGGCTTGGCGCATGCAAGCATCATAGTCCCAGCATCACACAGCACGTACACACACTCACACTGAAACTTACATGCAAGCACACTCATGAAAGTTACCATGCACACACGTACACAGGCACACAAATGTACCCAGTATTTGCAGGAGACATCATGAATGTAAGCACCCAAGCAGCAAAGTGTCGCAACTTGGTTACCACTCGCTAAACACATGCACCTACGCAAGTCCTCACTTTAAGCATCAACAGTCGTTTGGTTTCTTAACGATGCCCCTCCTGCTTGCACTCAAATAAGGGCACATACATCGGCTAAGCTTTGCCGCTAGGAAGGGTAGAGAGCACGGACAAACACGTCACAACTGCGCTTCACAGCACGGTTTCAATGCAAGGTTTAGCAGTGTAAGATGCTGAAGTATGGTGCTTGAGCACCTATGTCCCTGAGTGCATGAATGCGTGCTTGACAGTGTGTGCGCATGAGAGCATATGGTGCAGGGGGTGCACAATGAAACAACCCTGATATATATACACCCCATACACACATACTGCAACAAACCATACCTGAGCAAGCAAGTTGGAACGGGCCTTGCCCAACTCAGACGTCACTTTGGCCAGCTCCTGCTGTTCAGAAGCCAGGGAGGATTTTAAAGAAGAGAGGGCACACTGCTTTTCCTGCGTTTGACATGCACAGTTTCACAGCAAAGTTATTTCATTTGGTAAAGTAAGGATCAAGGATGCGCGATACAAGCATAGCGCTTCATTTCTTTCAAGTTGTAGAGCCTTAAGGTACCGTGCAGCCCACGAAACGTATGGCATTTGCGCTGGGTAATCCACAGCCTGACTGTACTTACTGTGCTACGCATAATCTCCAAACCGACCTGCTGGATCTGCTGAGTTCTCTGCAGTGAGCTGGAGCTTTTTGTAATTTTCCTGGTAAAATGACTGTCCAGCAACACACTTCCAAACTGGAATGTCTAATCCCCCCACGCATTTCTCGTGCACTCACCTCTGTCGTGACCTTCAGCCCTGCCAACTGTTGCTCTGTCACGGCACGCTGGGCAGAGACCTTCTGCAGTTCTACCTCCTCTGCCGCTAAAGCCTTGCGTGCTGCATACAGGGAGGTCTCAATTCGCTCCAGCTCGCTTAAAATGGGTTTGAGCTGCGTGGATGCATATGAAAGTACACGTTGCTCATGAAAATGTGATGCTTGTCTGGCTGGCTCTACCTCACCAGGGCGCTCTGAGTTGTGTAGATGCAAGTGGAAAAATGGAATGCGTCCAGCAAAGTGCAAGTGCATGATGTGGTGCCTATTAGCCACACATGACAGCCTGCCAAAGACGCAACAATGGTAATCGGGTGTCCGAAATAAATTGTTGAGGTACATATCAGAGGTCTTACACCGTTCGCAAGCAAACACGTTGGCTTGCCAATGGTGTGTAAGTGCTCTGATATGTACCTCAACATAAATGAGCAGGGCAACTGCTGTGTTGGATCGATGCTTGCTTCATTTGGGAATGGAAAGACAGGATAGAGCTTGAGACCGTACACAGTTACAATTGAAGTAGAAATAAAAATACACAACAAACTTATGAGTTCAGTGTGAAACACTTGAACTCAGGTTCTTGAAGTGTAGCATAAAGTGAGATGTTCTCACTTTCTGCTTTTCTCCGGTTTCTGCTTCCCTTCTCCATTCTTTTTATTCCTTGGAGAACACAACTCTCTCTTTAGCATACTCCCCCCCCTCCCTCACCTTTTTTCTATATTTTTATATTTTATATATTTTTAGTCTTTAGTTTTCTCCCGTTTCTCCGGTTTTTCTGAGTTGTTGTGTTCTCCTTGGTAATAATGACAGAGCCCTATGCATCTCACGATGCAAGCGAAATAGAACTAAGCATCCTAGGGTAGCAACAAAACACAGAACACTGATGCGAGCGATATATGATATATGCCTAGACAGGAATGCATCACAGCAATGTAAGGCAGGTGTGCTTTGGAGAAGCTGCTACACTTCCACAAACAGAGCCATCAGTTGAGTGCTTGAGTGCCCCTGCTGATATCACACTTTTTGGCCTTTCACACTTTTACCTGCTCCTTGCATGTGGCAAAACCTGCCTCTGCAGCCCTGGCGGTTGCATTTTTTGCTGTGAGCTGCTCCTCCAGAGCAGTCAGCTGTTTGCGTGCCTCAGACACCTAAGGAAGATGGATCATCATGACATCGTGAGATATGTGACTCAGAAGGTGCATAAGGTCGAACAAGCGTGGGGCCTATACAAAATAAGCCAGGTCTTCAATACAAGATTTGCTGAGCCTATGTAGCCTATAAAGGAGGAACAGGCCACAGGAAAATGTCGTTAGCAAAAAAGTGGATGAACCACTTAATTGGTACACTCTAAAAAGCAAAGCATACAATTGCACGTTCTACGACCAATTCACCACAAACTTATCACTCTCTCCCACTTCCTCTGAAAGTCCAGCTTGAGCAACGCTATTCCATAGAAAACCCTGATTTAGAAGCTAGATCGCTTCCCCTATATAAAGAAGGAGCAATTCCTACACCAAACTTACGTTTGCCTGCAGCTGCTCAGCCTCTCCCACAGCCTCTCTGCCGTATTTTTCCAGTGCCTCAGCCTTCTTGGCTTCTTTCAGTGCCACAAGCTCAGACTCCACCTGTCCATGTATGAAATGTACTAAATCTTTCATGTATCTTCTTGTGTATATGTTTGCGCAGGGCTGGCCACATTTAGTGGACATGTGTGCATGTTGTATGAATTAGATTTATAAACAGGCGTTCAGAGACAGTGGCTGTACACAGCTCTGGTTGCCATGTTTGTTTGTGTGTAAATGTGTGTGTGTGTATTTGTGTAGTTGTGTGTGTGTGTATGTATGTGTACTTGTTTATGTGTATGTGTGTGTGCCTAAATGTGGCAGCTATCATGACAGGGTGGTAATAATTCAGCGTTTGTCCCAACATGCGGGCCAGGCACGACAACCGGCAAAGCAGCACAGATGCGTACAGTACACATCATACTTAAAAATAGGTCAGAACCGCAAACACACCATGTACGACATGTGACCGAAATAGGGAGGTTTCTCTGCTTTAGAATAAGCATGTAAGAGGTATGCATGGCTTTAGCCAACCTTTATCATAAGATAGATGAATTTACGCCTTATGCAGGGCAACTGTACCCAGCATCTTCAGGGAATGCCCACCCAGTAGGTCAGCCCATGATGTGTTCATGCACACTTGACACAATGAAGCTCCACAGAGAAAGCATAGACCACCTGGTATGCATTACAAAAGAGCTTAGTGCCTAGCCCTGCATCCCAGCCTACAGGACGCACACATAGGTGTTAGGCAATCAGCAAAGACGGCAGCGGGAACACACGTATGCGGATCCTCTTCGCTTTTTTAAGGGCCTGGCAGTCAGTTCTGCTTCCTAGCCCCATCAGATCAGCCACGATTTTAAAAAGTGTCGAACATCATTACATCATGCATACACTACTAAAAACAACACACACACCTCCTTGTCTGCTGCATTGAGGGCTTGCTGCCTCAACTCTGTTTTTTGGCCTGCAGTCGCTTCAATCTCAAGCTTATAGCGTCTCACTTCCTTCACCTTTTGCATAAAATGCCCTCCTATCCTTCACCTCCATAAATTACCTTGCCTCATCCCCAATTGCCCGCACTTGGTGAATATTCACGAAACTAGCAGCCGCACTTTTTGACTGATGGCTTAATCTGCAACATGCAACCTATACCTTGCCTCACCGCATACTCCATCTTTTACTCCTACCCTGCCTTAACGTCCAAAGTATTCTAATACTCTGGATGAGGAGAGGTGCTTTGGTACGCGATCAATCAAGAGGTATTCCAGTACTTTGTCTCAGAAGTACCTTTGACCTGAATAGGCACTCTGGTATAACCTGGATTGCCCCCCCAGAAGCTCAGCCTCTCAACTAAGCTCTACTCATCTTCCACTGTCTGACTCAATCCACCCCCCTCGTCCTCCCCCCTCAAGTGCACTTTTACATAGCCCCATCCTTATACCTCCCGACCAATGAAGCTCTCCTGTCCACTCGCACCTTCCGTTGCTCTTCTTCCTCCATTTCTGCATGCTTCCTCCTCAACGCATTCATCCGATCTGAATGCTCCCCCTCCAGCTGCAAGACGAGCTGCTGCTGACGTTCCAGCAGCTCCTGCTGTTCATGCTCCATTTGGGCCTGCACGTAGCAAATCATCTAGTAAGGTATTAGCAAGTGGGTGTTACAAATTATCCTGCAGCTTTGATCACGCTGGGCCTGGGCACGATTTTTGCGCAATAAGTACACAGGCAAAGGGTTTCACCGACTGCTTTTGCTGTGCACGTTCCATCTTGTGTTCATACGTGTAAGCGACAGGCATAAACAAAGGAGGTCAAAGTGGGCCAGGGGCAAGGTTGAGAGGGCTATTTTCAAGAAAGAGGAGGTCGAATTAAATGAAAGTGTACCCAACTGAGTCTGCATATTTAATAGCACAAATCAGCTACTAATAGGGAGAGGACCGAGCCCGCACTTTTGAGCAAACTGCAAATTTAACATTTAGGAAACAGAGGCAGAGGTTAAAGCCCACACACTGCACGCAATGCATGGGCCCACGCACACACGCACACAAACAAAGCCCACGCACACACGCACAAACACAAGCGCACACACACACGCACACACGCACAAACGCAGCCCACGCACAAACGCACACAAGCACACAAACACAGCCCACACACACACACACAAACACGGATACACACCTGTTGCTGTTGCTTAAATTCCTGGATGCTGCGCTTACTGCTTTCCTCTAGCATCTGCTTTGCTGACACCTCCTAGAAAGCAGTACGTCGAAAGGTACGATGACAGATGTTTTAGTAAGGCAGTTGCTTAGAACATGAGGTGTGGTGCATCATAAGATAAAGCTTGCACTGCTACACAGGACGTCTTGTCTTGCACATGAAGGGCATGTTGCGTTTAGAGTTTTACCACCTGCTCCTCTTCTCTAGACCCTTTGGTAATGGGAAGCTTGCGGCTATCAACATGCAGGCAAGGTCTTCTTAAGTAAGGACTGCTTCGGCCACATGGGCAAGATCAGCTTAGCCAGGCAGCTAGACAGTGACCAACCTCTGCTGCTATTCCTGCTTTGAGCTTCTTTAAATGCTCCGCATGACGGCTCTCCTCCTCGATTCGTTTGTTGTCAAAGTCAAGCTAAAAGGAGAAAGTGAAAACGTGTAACAACGGTTGAGGTAAAGGGACAGGGTATGAGACTCACAGTAAGAAAACATCGGCCTGTAGGCATGTAGGTTCAATTATGTGTAATGAGGTAGCCAAGAAACATCAGACTGGCTGCAAAACATGCGCTACGTCTCACAACACATTTTGTGCTCATCATTCACCAAATACGTTACAATTGCTGGAAAGAGCAACTGAGTTGTGCAACCCTTACTCACAGTGGCCTTGTTTGACACAGATCACGCCTAACCCTAAAGTCCGAGTACTTATTTAATTTGCTATGGTTAAGAGGTGTAACAAAACCCGGTACCAAACTGGCTTCCTCTCCCTAGTTCATGTGGGGAATGATTGTCAGCATGTTCATCAGAGACAAGATCAAAGTCTGTTGTTGCATTTAGATCAGGGCTGTGCAATGACACCGTCAGAGCCATTTTGCATCGTAATTACGGTACGGTTGACAGGCCGCAGATATGACGGTGCTCAGCATCAGGACGGTTGAGGGGACTGTCCACCTTAATTCCATGAGTAACCCACCGTCAACTGCATTGTTTGCTGTGAAAAGTTGAGACCAGGGTTCAAATCCCGGTGATGACACAAAGCTTTTGTTATCATCATTTCTTTCCTTTTCCTTCCATTAAAACATTGTAGCTTTCTTTTTTTAAATAAGTAATACACACGCAACATTTAAAGATGAAAAATAATGAGCCAAAATGGTCATTTTGGGATCAAATTGCCATTTTTAGGCCTCTTTGAAATTTTCGGACCGCGCTGGCAACCGTACCGTCATGCACCGTCAGACGGTTCCAAATTTTAAATTTACGGCGTCCAGCATCAGACCGTACTTTGCCAGACCGTACCGTCAGGCCGTCATAGCACAGCCCTGGTTCTGATTTCAGGTACTTTGCGTTAGCTTTGGGTGTTTCTCATACCATTTTGCGGAATGTGATGCACATTTGAGTGAGCTTTGGATACTACTCACACCAATTTGCAGAATCTCAGGTATACTTTAGCACAGTTAAACCTAACATCAAACTTGCAAATGCCTTCGTTTTTCATTACTTGCCTTATTCTTTAATGACCACATTTGGGGACTGAGACTTTGACCTTAGGCCATGACCATGCAGCAGCACACCAGAAATGGATATGCAAGATGTGCACAGTAGCATCTATGCAAATGTGCACAGCAGCAATGTTGAGCGAGAGCAGATGTCCAGTGAGTCTAGTAGCAGGAAGAAAGACAAGGCACCAGAGAGAGAGAAGTGCCGAGGAGATGTGACGAGGTGTGTACATGGATGCAAATGAGCATGTTACGAGGGAACCTTTAATTCTAATAACCTCAGGAGCATTACTTGGACCGAAATACGCAGCTTAGAGGCAATGAGACGCTCAAGGAGCTGGCATCTGCAGTCAGTTATGGGGCACTCCTGGTCTGTGGCAAGGGAACAGTATCAGCAATTGCAGAATAATGAGAACATAATTCATCGAACTGCTCCTGGTAATTTTTGTTCAAAAGACATGGTAAAGTGTTTGTGTCCATAGCCTTTTCAAAGACTTGCAAGTGGACTTCTAGACAAGCAAAAGAACAGCACCTTATCTCCACCCCCCCTTGTGATGTCGTCCTTCCCCATTTTCAAGGGAGAGCATTGTCACGGTGCCTGAGAGGCTCGTTCCTTTAATTTCATGTGGGGAGTGTGTTTCGATGCCTGTAGTTTCAAGTTTTTTGCGCATAATCCTTTGCAAGTCACACAAACTTTCTGGCAAGTCGCATCGAGCAAGTCAAAGGCAATTCTAGGTGCTCGGAAACCTTAACAAACAAGGATCCTCCTTTACCTGTATCCACTGGCATGTGACTCAATTCAAACCGTGCTTCACATGTCATCATCAGCACTTACTCCCTACCTGTGAGTTGCTCCCACTGCGCCTCCCCCCTTCGGCACTAACACTACGAAGAGGCTCCTTGGAAAGCCCCTGCAGACAATAAAAGGGACGGAGAGGTTGGTCACAAATAAGGGCTGTTTTTCGTCCAATTTCATGTACTTTACAAGTAAGTTTCATAGACATATACATACACTGTCGCAAAGCTACTGGTTATATCGCGACCAAATGATTAAGTGTTTGGGCACCTCGCAATGTGCAATATGAAAGTAAATAAGGAAAAGTTGGGCCTCGCAATATTTCGACTTAGGATAGCCATGTTTTGGCTTGAGCTTGCAGGTCTTAAATTTAAATGCTGAAATGCACTTATTTGTTTCTCACCCCTAGCTTCTTGCCGTTCCAATGTGGGTGATCCAAGGAATTGCTACTTCCCTTATGAGTCTTAACAGTCTTGACAGAGGGCAGAGCATACAGAATGCCGAAACTTTGCAAAAGCATCCATGAAAGATTTATTTAGCTGTACTCGCAAAGCCCAAACACTTGCAAATTGCAAATGGATTATGCTCATAATTTGGGCACCTTGCAATAAGTAGGAGGTTTGAAAAAATCGCACATTAAAAGGAAGGCTTGCAATGTACATTTGTACACAAGCTTTGCATGATGCTGGCCAAATCAAAGTAGAGGTGTTATTCTTCAACGCATGACAGTATCGGCAAGCTGCATACAAACCTCCATAATGGCTATGTGTAAACAGGAAGGGAGCAAGGAGGAGCAAGCCTTAAATGACGGGGTCAGACAGGCAGCACCATGATTTAGACTGTAAGAATTGTGACCAAGTACATGCATAAGCACACATACGCATATACACACCTTGAGCGTGCCTAAGTGCTGAGGTGCGGCGTTGAGCGCAGGCCAATCCGATCCTGACGCAGACAGCGAGGCAGAGGGCGACCCTAAGGGAGGCACTCGGGCTAAGGGGCCGCCCAGGGGAGGAGGGTTGCCAAGGGGGGTAGCGTTGAAGGAAGGCAATTTGGCGAGGGGGCTGGCGCTGCCACTCGAATGACCACCACCCTGGTTACGGATGGGAGCCAAAGCTTCACGGCTATTGCCCAGGACATCTCGGCTGTTGCCCAGGCTGTTGCTGAGGCTACCTCCCCCACCGGCCCCCCCACCACCTGCGTCGCTGTCAAAGCTGCTGTGCAAAGAATTGGCCCCCGAGCTCAGGCCGGACTTGGAAGTTTGACGGTGCAGCTTACGGCGCTGCAATGAACAATTGAACTGATGGCGTCAGGAATGAAGCTTGTTATCAAGCTTGGCTTCTCTGGTCGTACACACAAATAGTTTGGGTGACACGTTACACCAATTTTACAATCTGCGTTGCACACAATTAGTCTCTCCGACACGTCATAACATGATTGCATGTAGAAGGGGTGAAAAAAGAGGCTGGGGCGCCACGCATCAAGTGCAGCGCACACGCAACCATTTGCTACTCAAAAACCTCATTCATTGTTCATGATAGTCACATTTAAACAAGTACATGGGGTTGTGCAAATAAAACAATTTAGAAAGGCCCCGGCGACGGCGCTCATCCGCCTGGTGGTTCCTGCGTGTGCAGGCAAAAAGCTTGTTCTACCAAGGCTTTTCCTGCTGGACGGCTGAGATTCCTTGTATTGTGCGCTTCATTCTAGGTAACGCGTGCCTGCAAGAGACGCATGACTATTTGCATCTAGGGCACCACTGCAAATTTGCACTAGGCCGATGTGTACCTCCTTGTGCGCAGGCGCGGCTGGCAGGGCCATGGGCGGAGAGCAACATATTTGTTTGATAAACTGCAATGTGCACAGTTGGATGGGTGGTTGGATGAACAAACACAAGCGTTGGTCACAGGCTGCAAATATTATTATTGCGATGATCAACAGAAGTTTTAATACAACTGTGGTACCTCCCCTTTACTTGAGCCCCGGTCAA
>Ga0307945_1000595_pt1 | contig 25401 bp, 21 predicted proteins | sample OrgLakmetagen228_FD_201818 | JGI IMG/M metagenome (GOLD analysis project Ga0307945, IMG submission 201818) | Saline water microbial communities from Organic Lake, Antarctica - #228 | ecosystem: Environmental > Aquatic > Non-marine Saline and Alkaline > Saline | place: Antarctica: Organic Lake...
TACTTGACTACCATACATGCCAGCAGGAATAACATACGTCTTAGCAAGCCACAAAGAAGTGTGTGGCCTGTCTGCCAAAGCGTGTTCACGCACAAATCTACGTATCCTATAGGCAGAGGCAAGAAAAAGACGGGCCGCGTGATCAGCAGACTTAGCCATGTTCAAGGTCCTGTAGAAAACCATGCCCAAAAACCTAAAAGAAGCTTTGTGATGAAGGGTAACACCGCCAACATCAAAAACAGGAACATTTTCACCCGCGGAGTTGAAGTGCACAACTTCGGACTTGGAAGTGTTGACAAATAGATGTTTATTCCTGGCATACACAGCCAACCGACTCAGCATGATTTGCATATCACGGGGCTCATTAGTCAACAAAGTCAGATCATCTGCATACAACGTGTGTGAGACGTGCACACCCGCGGTTCCGGTGATAGCCCCTGATACCCCCTCAGCAATGTCGTCAACATCGTAAACGTAAAGGGAAAAAAGCAGGAGGGACAAGGGGCAACCTTGTTTTACCCCACGAGTCGGATGCACACGAGCAGTCTTATCATCATCCTTCAAGACATACTCATCACGATTGTACATGTCTTGAATCACTGACAACGAAGGCGCAGGCATGCGTGTACGCCTAAGGTGTTTCCATAGTGCATCCTTTGGAATGGTGTCATAGGCTTGCGCCCTGTGCCTGTTGAAGAAGTGCGGTTCTACGTGGGCACGAGGTCGCGCATGAGATCTGTAGGGGTGTATGACCCCCAACATCCTTTTCAACACCGCCAACAGCCATTTTTGCATGGGACGACTGTCCATCTCTTTGCCTTGTTGTGAGTAAGGAGTGGCCCAAATCTGACCCGCATACGTACCAGCAGGAATCGCGTAAGTCTTAAAAAGCCATATGTACGCGTGTAACCTGTTAGAAAGGTTATGATTCTGAACAATCTCTTTGACTCTGAACGTGCCTGCCGTGAATGAGCGAAGTGCTGCATGTAGTCAGATTGATTTGCCTGTCGCACACCATGCTTAAATACTTGAATGAGTCTATGTAGGGGTGCCGTACACCGTCAAAGTACAGAGGGTTAGGTTGAAGCACATCACCTCTGACATCTGAGTTGCTTGAAAAACAAAACCTTTGATATCACCATCATAAATAATTTAAACAAATAGTTGAACTGGTGCCGCAAATGTTCAGCGCTCAAACATGAAAAAACTACGTGTTTCTCATCGTGAATATCCCATTTCACACAATCTGCTAACACGTGCACTCCTCTCCGGACTCCTGCCATATAAACCAGCTTCACACTTCAACCCATGTCCTCGAATCCAGAACCGAGCTACGTTCCTCATGACCTTTGGCGAAAATTATCTCATACCAGAAGTGCAAGCAGCTGAAATATTAGCCCGTATAAGTTGTTTGCTGATTCTATGTCCTTTTTCTCAACAGCCTTCACAAAAGGATTGTGGCCTTCAGTATTGTATTCAAGATGCACAGCGTATTGAAATGCTTTGCCAGGATCCCACCTCAAAATGTGCTTAGGACAGCCACCGTGACAAACATGCTGAGGCTCAAGAATCAAATCAGCTCCTGTCAAACCACCCTGTCTTACTTTGAGGCATGCTGTGATACTGCAATGATCTGCAATTCGCTCGTTGGAAGGTTGAATACCAGTGCTCAGCAAATTATGTTAAAATCTGGGAGTCATGAGGATGTGATCAGGTCTACTTCTGTGTCTGCCTTAATACCCCACAAATGTAGCCTGTCCAGACTCTGGACTCCAGAGTCTCCTTTACCTCTATCAGTAGTGAGCATGTAAGGAACAGCCAGCAGCAATGTCAAGTTGTTCACCAGCATGATTTACCAATTTGCAGCAGGTGAGACAAGCATGTTAGAAGTACTAGAAGTCATTAAAGACACTGACTAAAGAAACCGACTAAAGACACCGACTAAAGACACCGACGAGGATCCCAGCGGAAGAGGGGCAATTATACCTAGGCTTCATGCACTCTCTGATTTAAAGGTCAAGCTGAAAACAGGAATGTGCAAATAACACAGACTGGGCAGTGCCAAAACAGGCACAGGGTATTACAACTACTGGAAGGACCTTAGACCTTTTTTGGTCAATAAACAAGCCACAAATACTTTTTGGAACAATAGCAATCTCAAATTCTACGAAAAGCGTAATGTAATGAGGTATCGCACTGGTACAATTTTAATCAAAAACACGCTACCGGTATGGCTTCTCTCCCATTGCAAACTGCCCCATCTGCCCCTGCGTGCACTGATATATAGTGCGCTTCACATACTCTCAGGTTGCCAACACACTAAAATGAGGAACATAATTATAAAACGCCATTATATGGCAAGTGTGCTGATTGTCCAAGCCCTGCAAAAGGGACCATGTGGTGCCGACCAAATTGCCTACACTGACGTAGGCAGTGCAGATCAACTATCAGAGCAAGGACTAGATCTGAGAAACACTGCCAACAAAACACTGCCCTCTTGGCTGCTACCAGAACTTACAGCACATGCTTAAATAGCCTCTTCTCGTCCTGACGCCATCCTTTTTTTACCTGGCACTGTGTGCTCCTCTCGCTTAATAACCCGCAACTCAAACTTTCAACAGCTTGCTAAAGACAAGAAACTGAATCCAAACCAGTGGGAGGTTCACCTGATTGAGTTTAAATTTTGTGAAGACACTAGGCCCGATCCCCAACTTCAAAAAGCAAAAGCATAGCACAGCAAGCTTATTGCCAACCTAAACACCAGACAAGGATATAGGGAAGTCAAGCTTCACGTGATCCTCGTTGGAGCTATGGGGACTATCTACAAAGACTACACAGACAAACCACTGGCAGACCTTAATCTGGACTACCATAAGATAAATAAACTGGCACACAAACTGAATGAACACTCCAGACATGCATCTGCACTCTTAAAAACTAGGTATGCACTGCAATATAACACAAGCAACAACAGTCAAGGATTGGGTCTGGGTGCTACGGCGCACAACCGCCCTGACCCACACTAATTTCTTTTCAATTGTTTGCGCGGTGGGGGGTTGCCTGGTGCGGGCACCTAAGTAACCCCCTCCCTTAATCATGCTGGCTGTGTCACCACTACCAGCGGAGTCATTGAATGTCGTAGTGCTCGTCGGTAAACTCAGAGAGATAATCTATGTGTGCGTTAAAACCACCCATCAAGGGTCGTTAGCAAAGTTCAGAGAGGCAGTGGTGGCCTCGTCAAAGAAATGTATTAAAATCTCTGTCAAGTGACTGTTGGGTTCAGGTATACAGCATGTTGGGTTCAGGTATACAGCACCCAGCGCTACATTACCACGAACGTTACCTGCCCTGCACACTGCACACGTTAGCCGAATAACTTAAATCTGCCCGGAAGCGTGCCAGACAGTGACAAAGTCATAAATAATTTGATGTATGAGAACAGCAACTCCATTGTTTTAGCGGCCAATCATGGTTGCAGGCCCTAGCAAGATAAAGAGGTGATACATAATGTATGTAGGAAGTGCAGTAGCAGAAATGGGAACATTGTTTGTTTTAGTCTCCACCAACACTGCATGTGTTGCTGCGCAATATAAAACCTTAGCCTTAAGAGTCGCCAGAAAGTATTCGCTGTTGAAGACGCACTGCCAGCAGTGCTAGCTAGTAGCTAGTCACCACACGCACCAACAGGATCCTGTGAAGAGTGATCATCATCTGAGGCCTAATGATTACATGCTGAAATCAACATGTGCCAACTAAAAAAAGTGCAGAATACGGCTGACCTGTTTGGCTGATCAGGAAAAGGGAAAATTTTTGATATTTTCACCCTCCTTGTCGCTCACCTAAAACTGCTGCAAGCCACAAGAAAAAGGCACAGCATTTTACATGCAACAGATGCAGCCCTTTTAAAACAGAGATATCTGAGCAATACTCCTCGTTGTGTGCAGGCCTCTACCTCCCAACGTTTGCAGCACCAATTATTTGATATAACTCTGACGGGGATATCAAAGACAACACAAGATGTTCACAAGTGCAGCTGTATATCTTTTTGAATGGTTTTTTGTTGGGGCCTATAGATTGGCTGAGCAGCCATGCCAGACTGGAGGCCTTTGTAATCCAAACTGAACTAAACTGCCTCCCAACCACCTGATTTCATTGGAAAGCTTTCCTCTTTTATTCTCCAGGTGGGGTGTTGTGTGGCTCTGAATCCAATGGGTGGTGCAAGACACAAACCAACGTTTCCTTATCCATATTGGTGGGGTTAATACTACCTGGCTGCATCCCTTTTCTAAAAGCAGAGAAAGAAACGTCCAAAACGCACACCATGTGACTGTTATTGCTGTACACAAAAATTGTTCAGCTTTGATATACTGAAATTCCATGCACGCTTCTGGCATGGCTATAGAGCTCGGTGCAGGAAGCAGGCCCGTAGAGAAGCTATCTCTAAGCCGTGAACCAGATGATATCCTGCCTGAAGAAGTCAGCAGCCACTCCTTAAAGATTATAAAGAGATCTCAGGAAATTTGGATGGGCCGTGCTGCGGATTTCATGGCTGATCCTGTAGAGGAGCCTGCCCTCTTGGTCTTCAATATCCTGCAACCTGTTCCAACCAAAAAGCAGCACAAACGGCAAGGGTTGTACAGAATTATAGATGCTGTGGTTTAATTATGCAAGCCATAATCCGACATAGTAATGATCACCCTGTTGAAGGAGTCATCCCTCTACAGTTAGTTTAGTATAATGGACACCTTTGGATCGTCTACTAGTACCTGTACTGATGAAACTTCAGGGCGTCTCGGAAGTTGTGGACCTGTGGTCAAAAACCACGAGGCAGCTTCTAGACATGACATGCATCGCAGGGATAAAACATTGCATGCATGCAGGTCTAGCAACTCTAAATTGCACATTGCATGTAGTTAGCGTCCGAGTGTGTGCATGTATTTGTGCGTATGTATGTGTGTGTGTTTGTGTGTGTGTGCGTGTGCGCGCGCATGTGTGTCTCTTTTTTTGTGTGTGTGTGTGCATGTGTGCTACAAATCAAAGTAGCAATCCGCAATGGTAAAGAAACAAGCGCAGGAGTCAGCACCTTGTCTTGGTACGGGTGCGAATTGAACAAATGGAGGCGGCTCTTTTCATACGTCCCAGAGAAGTCTGCGCAGTAGACTGCTAGATGCCAACCCGAGAAGAGGGCAAGGACGTCCTGAAGGGAAGTACGTGATCCGTTAGAGCAATTAAATATTTTGTAATTTTTGGAAGCTGATCATCTGTATTGCTGTCTTTAAGGAACATCCCATATCTAGTGAAGTGTAACCGGTGTGTGTGTGTGTGTGTGTGTGTGTGTGTGTTTTCGAGATGGAGACACAAGGCAACTGCACAGCAAGCTTATCATTTAGCAATCTACTGCTCTAATTTCAGCCGATCACCTCCTCTGAGGGACTTGCTCCAAGCACCTCCTTCTCCTCAAAGAGTAGCCGCGTTCCAGGGTGCCCCATGTGCACTGCTGCAGCAGCAGCAGTCCCGTCCGCTGCAGACGCAAAAGCCAACAGCCTGCGCTGATTTGGGTTGTTTACATGGAAATTGAATTCTTGTTCAAGTGAAAAAGCACGGAAGAGGTACCGTGAAACGCAAAAATGCTTCAGACTGGTGTGCACACATATGCACACACGCGAGCATACACACACATTCATAAACGCAAACGCACACATATTTAAACACACATATCCACGTATAAAACATGCACACGCACACATTCACGCACACACACAAGAACACACACAGGCCACACAGTTCCCTTCCTCAACCTCAACCAGGCATAACCATGTTGACATGGTAGGTAGCGTTCGCCAGATCTTTAATTTTGGAGGTCGGGTCAAGAGCAAGCCTCAATTTCATCAATTTCATCAACTTCATCAGGACTGGATATTTTGGAGAATCAATCAATGATCTCGGAGAAGTTTCTTTGCAATGTTACTGCGCTTTTGACCTTTTGTATAGGGATATCGTTTAGGAATGATTGGTATTTCTTCAGAAAAAGGCAGGATGCGGCTGACTCGTACAAGCAACCAGTTTTTTTACTTTGTCCATTCGGCGGCACTTCATTGCATCATTTTGCTAGCAGGTTTGGGTGTCTAGAAAAATCTGTGAGGAAACGTGCTGCTGAGCATTGCCTTGATGCTTGGTCACAATGTCTTCAACAGTACAAAACAAGGAACGCTCTTTGCAGTTATTATCAAACCATCATGGATGATCAAAGGGCACTTTCCACAAGTATCAAATCAGGCATTCATAGACGCGGAGGTTGGCCAAAGCCGTGTATATACTATACACAGTACACAGTATACACGCATATTTAACAGAATAATGGCCATACATGTGGTCGTAAACAACGCTCATGTACATTATGTGCATGGCAATATGTCTGCAATATTTATGCAGCCAGCCAATTTGTGCACATCACCAACATCACTAGCGTTTGTGCGATGCTGATTTCCTTCACGTTTGTGAGCATACTTGACGTGCAACCTCCTTTGCACTTGGGTTTTGCTGTGCACATGGCTAAAAAACTATCAATCACCTGCACCACAAGCATTCTGCGATGCCGACATTGCCCACCGACTGAAGCACAAAGCGTGAGAGATAAGTTTCTTCGAGAAAACTCGAATATTCTCAATATCGAAGACATAGGTGCCCAACTTCATTAATTCATTCCCCTTTCTTTTCCCACTTTTGCTCTTACCGTGTCTTGAGGAAGGAACGAGATGAGCTATTGTGGGGGGTCTTGTCAAACAGGCACACCTGAAATCACCGCCCACTAACTCACTCTCTTCTCTTTCTGCACAAACATGACGCTGAGAGTACGCTTGTACCCGAGCGCCGAGCTTCGTTGCGTAAAACCTGTGAGCGCAACAAAGGGGGTTTGGTATTTAGTACTTAGAGTGATTAACTACTTAGAACTAGAATTAGATTCCTGCTGACTGGGCTACTGCCGAATTTTGCATAATGTTGTAGTTGAAGCTCATTAAAGCACTGAGACTGTGTCGGTGAACGGTGGGATTTTACAAAAATCAGATGCATTGCAAGGTTGACTGCGTGACTGCTGCTCAAAGAGAAGGTACATTTGGTCAACTTGTGTGCACTGCAGCGTCCTGTGTCTTTCTATTTACAGACCAACAGCGTCCTATTCCTCCGACCAAGTGGGCGAGTTGTCGAGGTTTATATCAGAGGTCTTACACACCATTGGCAAGCCAACGCGTTTGCTTGCCATTGGTGTGTAAGACCTTCGATATTAACCTCATCATGAGTGATGGAAGATATCTGACACGAGCTGCAACTATAAGCATGATGGTTCAGATATAAGGGCTTCATTAAGGGCTGGAGCTAGGTCTAGAGTCATCGACCAAGGTCAGAACTCATCATCGCCCCCACACTTGCACCCGCCCAACCCACCTGGCAATGTCGGCGGCTGTGTGCATGAAACACGGAAGGCGCACGTACGCAATGCCTCTGTCGGCTGCAAACATTTGGCTGTATTGGGTCTTTGCGTGCACCATATAGCATTGCCCATATGGGTCTGTGACCTCCAGTGCTCCATCTGCGCGTTGGTTGCTGCGCACACCCCTGCAACATTGAGGTAGGGATGATCCTCTGCTCGGTTGGCAGAACAAATACAAAGGTTAATCTAAAAGTGAAGCTTCCCAAGTTTGCGCCATGTGCCAGTTGAAGTAGCGCAGTTCTACGTCTGTGCGATTTCACACCTGGTGCGAGCCCACCCTTGCGTCCGCTCACGTCCTGTTTCTAAATGCAGGCAATACGGGACATCAAAATCTGATTGAAGCACACACACACACACACACACACACACTCCTGAATTTCTGCTGATTCAGGTGATGGTGGTTTGATCTGCTGGGGTGCAGGCTGAGTGTAAAAATGGCTAATCAAGAGTGAAACCAGCCAAAAACGACCCCACACACACATTCCTGGGGGTCGAAAACGTGGGGTAACATGTGTGCTAAACATCCCTCAGGGCTGTGTGAGTGCGAATGAGCATCGTGCTGTGCGTGCTGTAAATTGAGGATGCCATCGACACACAAACACACAAGCCAAACGACGCGAAACCGACCCTTTGTGTTGTGCAGAGCAAATTCACGCTCAAAGACTAATCACCAGCTTTATAACATGATACAGAATACAGAACAGTATGAGGTATGAGCACACTTGCTACCAAAAACGGAGGCCTCCATGAAATTGTTCAAACAGCGAGCATCCAACCAGCAAGTATAAATCAGGCCTCCACAAGTTAGAGAATCAATTGTGAAAATGTGAATATAGACATAGTCTTCACAGCAGACGCACACCAAGAGACACACTCTTCAAAACAGACGCCACACCCAAAACAGGCGCACACCACTCACAGTTCGTGCAGCTGCCCCAGTTGCGAAGCCACGGCAACAACAGCGCTCTCATCTGGAAGGACAAGGCCTATGACGGACCCAGGGGTCGGCAGCTTTTGCGCGACGGGTCCTTTACAGATATGGAACTGGGCAGGAGTGGCACAGGTAGGTAGTGTTAGGACTGTTGGGGAGTGGTTTGTTCGTGGGAAAACAAGTCGCAAGCTTTGTGGGAAGAGGGTGCAGAAGTCAGCAGCATAATAAGGAGCTACTTAAGTAAACCTCAAAGCGAGAGGCATTGCCAGGCACGCAGTCTCTTTAAAGTTCACAACTTGGGCACTGGCAGTCCTTTTGGGCCAGGGCAGTAGAGTGACTAACAATTGCCAATAAAAAGGCTTGGTTTGGAGGCCTTGCCAGGCACGCGGCGATTCTAGGATGGCAGGTTGAGTTAAGGGTTAGGGTTTAGAGGAAGGGTGAACAGGCTGCAGGTTGGGTTTAAACCTTTGAAATCACGCGTTCATGTCCTCTGCGCTGCAAGAGGAAGTACCGAGGATGAAATAATTCTGATTGAAAATGGATTTCAGGGCATTAGCAACAGCCACATGGTGTTATATGTCTCCTCAGCAGCACAGCGCTTGGGAAGTGGGGATGTGGTCAAACCTTTTGGGCGGTTTTGCCTCTTTCATACCAAGGTGACAGGCGACGTCCTCTAAGTCCTCCTCTGAGTCATTTGTCATATCTAAAAGAGTGTATGTATACCCTTTTTTTGTGCTTCTGTGGATTGTTGAACGAGCATCCGGACTTTTGACAGTGATATTCTCCCGAAGGTTCTCCCCCAAAACAGACATGCCTTTTGTAGATGCATTCAGTATCCGTTCCGACACAAATCAGCTGCAGCCTCTAGAAAGGTCCGAATTACCTGCTGCTTGCCAATGTTGAACCACAGCACGTTCATCCCCCCTCTTTGGGCTCCAATTCTGCTCGGATCCAGTGTGAGTCCTGTAGATCCAACGTATGCCCTAGCTTGTCAGTTTTGAGAATTTACTTCCACTATGCTCTCTCAGAAATAGATAAGAAACATGTTTTGTTGTCATTACGGGCAGCAATCAGGAGAATGGTCATGATGTAATAAGCCCAGTTTCCGCTGAACAAAGTAATTATTATGGTACCATCAAGAGGTCAATAGGGCGTAGCTTGCTCTGACGCCTCTAAATGTGCTTCAAACAGTCCCTAGATTTTTACGCTGCACACAGTGGTGGCCGATCTAAGCACTGGAAAAGAACATGAGCGCCACGTACCTAATCCCTCTGAAAAGAAAAGCCTTGCCATTTCCAGGTCTGGCACCTGAAGAAGTAGACAAGCTGATGATGGTGTGTGAGACAGAATATGGGCTCTAAGAAGTGAAACACAAGGTGCTGACCGAGCATTGCCGCTTTGGGCACACCTTTAGAGAGGCATTCTATTGGCTAATCGCAAGGTTTAATACTTGAACGCTAATCGCAAAAGCTGTGCTTCATTACAAACAGCGTACAGAGCATTCGCCTTACTTCCAGGTTGAGGTGCTCAAAAGAAATTATGTTTCCGATGTCTTCTGTTGTGTTGTCTTCCTGGACGTGTATGTTTGTGTGTGTATATGTTTGTGTGTGTGCATGTGTTAGTGTATGTGCTGTGTGTCTTTTTACAAGCATTTGTGTATAATGTGTATGCATGTGTGTGTGTGTGTGTGTGTGTGCGCATGCATACCTCTGGATTTAAAGGGGCTGGGACAGGGTCATCCTTAGATCTTCTTGCCATATTGCGTGTCAAAGCTTGTGCAGCTTGCCCTGGTTTAACGTGCGTGTGTTGTGTGTGTGTGTGTGTGTGTGTGTGTGTGTGTGTGTGTGTGTGTATGTGTGTGTGTGTGTGTGTGTGCGCATGTGCGTGTGAGTGTGTGTGTGCGTGTGCGTGTGCGTGCGTGTGTGCGTGTGTGCGTGCGCGTGCGTGTGCGTGTGCGTGTGCGTGTGCGTGTGCGTGTGCGTGTGCGTGTGTGTGTGCGTGTGTGTGTGTATGTGTGTGTGTGTGTGTGTGTTGGTTGGTGATTCACACCTTCCTGTCTTCGCAAAAGTTTGTTTAAAACCTGGCTTTTTTTATGCAGAAATCTTCTGCTGCTTCCTGCTGCTTGTTTCCCGAGCAGGCTCTTGTTCAACAGCATCACTTTTGTTTAATATCCGTGTATTACAAAGCAATATACCTAATTTTGCAAGCCTTAATTAAAACATTTGTTTAGGTGGGTCTGGGTTTTCTAATTAGAAAATGCTCAGGTGCTTGAAACCCCAGGTGCGCACAAACGGAGCTTCCAAACAGGAGCTTGCCCAGGAAGCCTGCGCACATACGTCTGCCCTCAAACCTACCTCCTTGGCTTTCTCTTTCTCTGGCGGAGGCTTCCTTCTGCCGTATTTTGTGGTGAGTATATTGCTGTGTGTGTTTTGTCTGCTTCTCTCTGGCTCTCAAAACTGCACGAGTATACCAGAGGTGGTCGACGGAGGACTGAAAAGGGGGTGTTTTTGAAATGTTTTCAGAGCATGCGCACCCCAGCTGGCAGTTTTTAAGCCAAGTACCCAGGACTGGTAGCTGCTGAGAACACCTGAGCTTGAAAACTGCCAATAGGGGTGCACATACCTAGTTGCCCGCGCCCACTTTACCCAGGGCCACTTTTCACCACTTTTCACCACCTACTGCCCCGATTTGTGCCATTTTTACATCAATCGTCTGCATTTTGTAAAAGAATACCATTGCAACAAATTGGGGCAAAACGGAGCAGTACTTGGTGAGATACCCCATTTTGGCACATTTCCCTGAGAAAAAATCAGGAAAAGGGGTGCCAAAAAGATACATCCCAAGTTCCACCAAATCCGGTTTTCAGCATCCCAAACGATTCCTCATCATTAAAGAAGTACTCCTGTCGTGTTTTGAGACGAAAAGAGGCCCTGGGTAGAGCGTGGTGGCCCAATACGTAAATATTCAGTGCCAAAATATGAATTGATATTCTGCCCAGACCACACTGGGGGGGTCCGTTTGGCCCCAAACTTTGTGAACCATCTAGCTATGTTATTTAATTATGGTGTGCATCAAAAAGTCACATTTCCAGACCTTAACTCCGTTGACCCCCTCTGCAAAACTACACGAGTATATGCGCACGCACCTTTACAGGGTGTGGTGGACGTCTTAAAAAACCTTGGACTCCTTTTGCCTGGCGTCAGTCAACTAGCAGGGAGCAGTGCGGGAAGTTTGATAGCAGGTATGCTGAATTTCTTGTAAAGCCAATACGACAGATCAACGAGCGTCAAACTTGGGCAAAGTTTTTTATGCAGATGTAAAAATTTCTATCCAACGCATGTCTCAGGTATAAAAACGGTTCAGGGGTTACAGAATTATGGTGACTTAAAAGTTAAATAGGACTGTTTGGCTTGCAAAGGGGTGGGCCGTTCATGGGGACAGCCAAATATAGCTCTTTTCACCAATTGTTGAAGCAACTGGTCAGACGTGTGCAATGGGGGCAGGGATGTTAATTATTATGGCTGCAGTGACTACTTGTCAACATGACTTGCTCCTATATTGGTATTATGGTACCGCATCTATCGAGAGGCCGAGTATCCCTAGTTTCCTCGCAAGCTGTAGGCTTGAAGAAATGCTTTACATGATGCTTAAAGTACAGCTCTTGCTAACCGTTCTTACATGAGCTCCTCCCCTATTTTCCCATCACAGTTGGCGTCAGTTGCAACCTTGATAACCAGCAGTTGCTGGATTCGCTAACGAAGGCAGCTAAGGATTGTGAGTGGTTTTCGGGCACACACACACCCACATACACTAACACACATGCACGCGCACGCACGCTCGCACACACACGCACACGCACGCTCACACACACGCACACACACGCAAGCACATCCATACACACTCGCACATACACGCACACACACGCAAGCACATCCATACACACTCGCACACACATGCACACACGCACACACATTTGCACTTGAATTGTATTGACTGTGATATTTACCATTACAAACATTTGCAGTTGATTCGTATTGACTGTGATATTTACCATTACACGACGCTTTAATTAAGAAAATCGTGGGAGGTATGCTAAGCTGCAGATAAAAAATTTTGACTTGGGGCTTGGGTACATGCACCTTGTAGCCAAATTGATTTGCAGAGGAGATGGCCAGCAAACGCAAAAGGAACCAGCATGAGTTCCCTCACATAGGCTGTGCTTAACTTTGAACACCAGCTAAAATGCGACATTCATGGAGTTCAGTACCTCCAAAAATCTGTTGTTCACACATTCACCTGAAATCAGGTGAGCAAGGCGTAAAGGGGCGGCTCTCTGCAGCGCTTAGGTAGGCGGAGTTACGATGAATTGCCTGGTTTTGATAGGCTGTATTTCTCTCAATGCCACAACTAAATTTCTTGTGTGTTCAATGGTCAATTGTTGACCCAACCTTGTCGTTGATTGCAGACAGCACCAGCAGAACAACACGTTGCACGCGCACACTCCCACACACCGTGTAACAACCTTGACCCTCCTGCTCACGCAACAGGAGGCAGCTTGAGCTGGTGCTACCGCCAGATGCGCATTTGAAATGCAATGGCATTGCTCATGTTGGCGTCACAAGAGTCGGCACTGCTCCAATCCTTAAGAGCAAGGTATGGCCCTCTCCTTTCGGACTTTGCACACCTGCTAGCAGGAGACGTTGGTGGCATGTCTTTGGGCTCCAAAGTCTGCCTCAAAAGGTTGATTGCTGCCTGTCTGTCTGTTGTGAATTCTTCAAAGCAGATTATAAAAAGTTTGAGTTGTTGGTCCAGTTGTAGGGTGGCACAAATCTTTGTCTAGGCCCGGTCCCTGCCCTACCTTGTTAACGACCTGTCTAATTACTTTGCGCAGATCATATCTCAATTCAGTGATCGCAACGACCTCATTCAAGCACTCCTGGCGTCTTGCCACATCCCTGTTTTATCCGATGGCAACATGATGACCAAATTCAGGGGCAAAAGGTAAGCCTTACATGTCCGTCCCTCAAATAAAGTGCATCTGATCGCAAAAGGACCCCGCCCCTCGAGCATCTAACATACCGTACATAAATTATATCACCGCCCCTAATTATTGTTTTTGGTGGGGGACAGACAGCTTGTGAAACGGTTGTAATTTGTATATTTATTTCTAGGGGAAGCGGTTCAGGTTTCTAGGGGGACGGCAGTGAACAATATTTATAGCAGTGAAGTATCATTATATCATTATATGGGCTGAGGTGCCCAAAGGGCGGCCACTACCAGCAAGTAGATGATGAGAGGGAGGAGTTGTTAGGTGAAGGTGTGGATGCTGTGCAAGCACAGGCTGCAGTGTTGGCATTTGTGCGGCAAATTAAGGCATCTGAAAGGCTGACAGAGGAGCAGGTGTTGCAATCAGTGAGCAAGATCAGGTCCAGCACTTGAGCAGCTCGCGCCCAAGCAAGCACAAGCAAGGCGTGCAGCAGCAGCAGTAGCAGCAGCAGCAGCAGTGATAGCAACAGCGTAAGTGACAGTAGCAGTGATTGCATAGAGGGTGGAGCAGCTGTGGAGAAGGGTGGCAGACGCGCAGTGGGGCTTGATTTAGTATAGAGGAATGTGGATATGAATTTTGCGGCCCTGAACTTCGATCATTTTATTCTTCTAGGCTTCCATTTCCTCCTTAAGTTGATGGGAGGTGAAGGTGGCCACGAGCACACACAACCCTCCAGGGCTCCCAAATCCCCTTTGTGGGGGGTTGGTCGTTGAATTTTTGCTGTAAATGCAATCATCCTGGGGGGGGGGTGCAGTTTCTTTCCGTAAAATAATTTTTTTTCGGGGGATGGTGGTGAGTATATGTTAGTACGGTACACAATATTGGCAGCTGTCTGCCTGTCTGCCTGCAGTCTTCCTCCGCTTCTGTGCAATGATGCACTCCCACACTCTTTTAATCCTGTTTATTTCCTCCTATGAACAAAGCAAAATTCTGCCATCTCTGGCATCTCAGCAGAAATGAAGACGTCTACACACCTGGTGGGTAATGATCCTCTTCCTAACTACTACACAGCAATACTCAAGCTTGTGTTTGAGACCTTCAAAATGAAGACAACTTTTAAGTAACCATCGGGTGGAATAGAGCAATTCAATGTGAGAAAGCAGCCTGGTGGCATGCTTGCTAATGCAGTCAGCATTATCAGCAGAAGCCCAGAAGCACTCAGAAAAAGTGAGGATGCATGGGGGCAGGGCACAGTGATATGTTTTAAAGCGCAGGTCTCCACTTTGCCGGGCTTCACAAAAGCTAATACCGTGCAAAATATTTCTTTTGGCTATATTTCAAACCTTCCAAAGAGTAGGCCCTGTGTTACTGGAATCACAATGCGATATACCTAGTTGAATGCTACATTTTAGCTGCACTTTGGTAACTTTTTTGCCGTAAACCATATGATTACATTTATTTCAGGAAAATCATTCCTCTTTGGAATATCAAGGCTACCCTGCTGCTCGAAATGTATGGCATCAGGTTTATTGCCGTAATGTGCTGCTGCAAATTCACATGTCACAGTGTAATGGACGGGGGATTGACCGCCTTAATACCCATGCCACAGCTATCCCCAGAGCAGCGATTCATCAAGGTGGGTTGCATGAATTGATGGGTTGCATGAATTATCAAGGTGGGTTGCATGAATTATCAAGGTGGGCTGCATGAATTGATGGGTTGTATGAATTATTAAGGTGGGTTGCATGAATTATCAAGGTGGGTTGCATGGATTGATGGGTTGCATGAATTATTAAGGCGGGTTGCATGAATTGATGGGTTGCATGAATTATCAAGGTGGGTTGCACGTAGCCATACAGCTCTCCAGAGGGGGCTGATAAGGGCCCAATGCAGGCACATTTCAATATTCACTTCATATCTGCTTCAGCTTGTATGCCGGCAGTTTGCTGGGCCTTCCTTTCTTATCGTGTAAAGCTTGTTTTTTAAGATAAATTAATGGAAATAAGATTGTGCTTTTCAACCATAACTGTGTTACTGCAAAATTAGGTGGAACATCTCATGATTGGGCTAATACGAAGAGCAACTCCCCTTGGACGAGAAAAACGTATAAGCTAAAAGCCATCATTAACCCTCCCTAAATGCCCTCTTTATATTCATAAGAAAGTGGAATTGTCTAATTGCTTCTTTGAGGAAAATCCGTTCTGAAATGCTAAAAATTCCTGCCAGGAATCCTGATGCTCACAAAGGCTTTACAGCTGGCCCTCTTGGCCGCATACAACTCGCTCACTAAAAGGTCAAGGAAAAAAGAGCATATTTGCCAGGAAATTCTCCCAGTCAGTCCCCTTTTTTCTCTTGACAAAAGGCTGTTGCTCAAGTATCTCCTCGAAATCCCTCCCTTTCTTCCCCTGCTCCTGCGCCTGCTGCCCCTCTTTTACCCCCATGACATAACCAGTAAATCCCTTGATGCTTACAGGTTTCGTGTCTGACCAAACCCATTGTGAACAGGATCCCGCTTTTGAATCGCAAAGCCGCTTTGCTTGGCCTCGACGATGGGATCTTGCCTGGCGTTTTTGAAGCGTGGCCTCATTCAATGGACGACACTTTCAAGTGCGTGCCAATTTTCTTTGTCTAGCCTGTTGCATGATGTCACCGCCTTACAGGTACAATAGTGGGACTTATAATTATAATAAAGCAAAGACTCTGTGTAGGTGTTCTTTTGTAATGCATACCTATGTTCCTAAACCATTTATTTGGTGGCCTTTCATTTGTAGTGCTTATTCCTTGTTTGCAGTGAATGAAATCAGCTTCATGTGCATAAGGAGCTAGCTTACTATGTTAGACAGAAACCAGACACATCTTAGGAAATCGGTAGCTTCATCTTTGCCCCAAGTTCTTCAAAACGAGAGTTGTTGCTTGTGTAATGCATAATGCATCTCTTGACTGCACAGAGGGCTGGTGCATCGTTTTGTCAGGCCTGCCTTCTATGCTTGTGTAAGTTCAGCAAGCATAAACTAGTTCTTTTCTCATCGCCCAGGTTTGCTTTGAGTCCTGGGCCTGCTCCGTTTTTGGAAGGCTTGTTTGAAGCAGGGAAGAGGGATGCTCAGGTAAGGGGTCACAATCATTATATGCGTCAAAAGGTTTAATTCTGGAAAAAACACTTTAGTGAATGCAAGAGCAAATTTACGTGATGTTTTTGTAATTTGGTTAGCACGACACCAGTGCAGCTGCAACACGGGGTTAGGCTGGATGATTGAAACTCGTTTCAGCCACAGGTGTTGGAAACGGTCCATTGCTGAAATCACTGCGCTTTCGCTTCTAGCTGCTGGTGGAAGATATGGAATAGAAAAGAATCAGACAAATATTTTAATATTAACGTGCTTACTCTGACTAGGCTTCCAACAGCTTTAAGCTCTTAAGCTTTTGAGTTTACAAATAAGCTTTTGAGTCTACAAATGCTGACTTTCCATCTCGTTCTTTCCCGCTGATATCATTTTCAGGCGTGGTTTGCTGCATCTGGCCTTCAAGCTGGCTCGATCAAAAGGCCACTGCCTTCAGTTGGTTTGGGACCAGAGCCAGGGCCTACATGTAAGTCTGTTTGAATGCCAAGCATTTGCAGCTTGTGTCTGTCTTGTTTATTTCAGGCTCAAGTCTGGGGCAAACAAACAATAAGTAACGTCAATGGTTAGCAAAAAACAAAATGACGATGATGACATTGATCTGACACGTCCTTTGCAGCAGCCAATGGTGAGCAAGATGCTGCGGAAATCCTCGCTAGGCACGCAAGCTTAGCAATCAGAGCAGCAGAATCCAAGACACCGATTTCGTGAGTGAGAATAGATCTATCGTGTATTTCTGTCTGCTACGACCATGATACTTGGACTGTGATCTGCTCCATGGCAATTCGCTTTCTGGTGTTGTACTTCTGCTCGTATAGCTGTCCAGGAAAGCAATTAAACATGTTGTCGCTCCCCATCACGCTTGTCCCCGTACCACTTTGTATGTATAGCTTTGTTCTATATGACTCCTTGCTTAATCTCTGTTGTTCAGTGTGCTCACTTGTGTGTACAACATAATTTGTATCCAGCTGTCCGTTAACATGTGTGTTTTTGTGGCTGGGCCCCACCTGCGTTGGTGTGGCTTGTATCTCATTTGATTTTACCGATCATTCAAGTATCTTTTTGCAGCTTATGTCTTTTAAGCAATGCTTTTGTGTCTATCTTGTTTTTAAAACTGGCTATAATATCGCCACCCGGCAGGGGTTCCTATTCTTGCCATTTCTTTTTTTGAGCTGTTCCTTGTTTGTGCGCCTCGGTGAAAGTTTGCAACGTTCAACCCATTACAATGAAATTTTCTAAATTATGCCAAAAGTGTTTACGCCATGACGTTTAAGCACGTGGTCAATTGTATTCATTCTTGGTTATTTCAATGAAATTACCAGAGGGGGCTAACTGAGGCCCAAAATGGGCAAGTTTTTATATGCTCTTTGGCTTAAACGCCCCCAAATTGGCAAGCTCCTAGTTCTTCATAATATGAGCTGTATATAGATGTAAAATTTGGAGCCTTCCAATTTGGGGGCGTGCGCTTAGTTTGCTGTGGCGTGCAGGCCATTTGTTATACACGAGTTCTTTATATCAGATCACCCACTGCACCGATCTGGAATATTTTTAATGGTATAAAATCCTTATAAGAAAGGAATATCATTGCAACAAAAATGAAAGAAAACGGCTGAGTGGTTGGTGTTTTATGAGGATTTGAACCGTTTTCCCATAGAAATCACCGCATTAGGGTTCAACTGCACCTTGCGTTACGCGTTTACATGCACCATGTGTGCTTAATCCAGTCTATCTCAGCACGCAAAGCGACCCACATAGTACTGGGCACACGCTCGGGTAGATCTCAATACCAGCTACACTTTGGTACTAAAGGGTTCCCACACAGGTTCCCATGCAAGAGTTCATTTGCGATTTGCGTTTCAGACATTTGAAGGTATGGAGGGAAGCTGATTTTTCATGTCCTCGCGCAGTAAACAAGAAAGCAGTCACGTATCACAAGTGGTGTGGGAGTTCTGAGAGTGGTCCTAGAGGTTCTCCATTTTCAATGGCTACAATGGTTACAATGGGGGGTGACCTTCAGCCAGGTAGTTTGGCTGATCGGCTGCTGATTGGTCTCGGCCAGCCACCAATAAATCCATAAGCTCAGAAAGAAAACGAAAAAGTCTATTGTTCTGCTGAGAAAGGAAATCATGAACAAGCTGGTTGTTGACCTGTTGCAGCAAAAAGGGTTGGGCTGCTGAAAAGTCCTCAAAAAAAGATGAAAACAGAAAGGAAAAGTGTTTCCTCAGCTCACAAACTCGATGGTCTTGGCAAATTTAAAGAGCATGCACCTCGTTCTGAACATGTTCATCTTCCCCACTTTCTATCCCCTCCTACTTGTACAAGGATCTGGACAAACATGTGTTGAGGAAGTTCAGCAGGTTCAGATTGCGTGCACACCATTTGAGAGTGGAGTCTTGCAAATGGCATGGCGGTTCTAGCATTTGTGATAAATGTGAGTGTGGAGAAGTTCAAGATGAGAAGCATGTGCTTTTCTTCTGCAAGTGTGCTGAAGTGTGCGAGCTGCGCATGAGATACAGAGACCTCTTTGAAGGAATGTTTAGACTCTGCGTGTGTTTGCTCCTTCGAGCTCTGAATTCATTCCTTTCTTAATTTGTCATCACAGTATCACTGATTTTGAGATCAATGCATTCCTGAATCAAGACTCATACAGACTCCTCAAGTTAGTGTCAGATTTAGTTTCAATTCTCGACACTGGTTGATTTCGTTTCACCAGCCAATTGCCATCAGCCAGAGACTCGGGCTGTAGGCCATCCTTGTAACCCCCTTGTAACCCCCTTTGGTACTAAAATGGTGTCGATCGGATGAAGTGGCTGTGAGTGGCTGCCTTCTGAACGCAAAAATGCGCATTTTCAGGCATTTCTTCAGTTAGCCCCTTCTGTGAAATTACAAAAAAAACCTGCAAAAGGTTTGTCAGGCAGAAAAGGCAACCTTGAACAGATATATTAATTAACATGATGCTCCTGCTAATCAGCAGCAGCAACCTTTGCAAAATGATTGTTTTGAGGTTTACCTCGTTCTCATAGGTTGAGCAGCCATTCCAGGTTGAATGCCTTTGTAATCCAAACTAAACTAAACTTTGCAAAATGATTGCAATATTTAGGGGGTGACCTTCAGCCAATTTGTTTGCCTGATCGGCCGCTGACTGGTCTCGGCCAGCCACAAATAAATCCACAAGTTCAGACATAAAGTGGGAAAGGTTTAGTGTTCTACTGAGAAAAGAAATCGGTTGTTGACTGTTGCATCAAAAAGGGCTTGGTTGCTGAAAAGTCCTCAACAAAAAATGTAAACAAAAAATTGATGAAGAAATGTTTCCTCAGCTCAAAAACCTGATGGTCTTGGCAAAGTAAAAGAGTGTGCACCTCGTTTTGGACATGTTTTTCATCAGCAGGGCACTGGTCGCATGCGCAAGAACCTCCTTAAGCCACGCTGCTGCCTCCGTTGTCAAAGTATGCGCGCCCAAGCGGGGCCTGACACTGTGTATATTATGTTTGGATAGATACCGTAGTACGATAGTGGGCAGACGTTAATTACTAAAAGGGATGGAAACCAAGATTGATACGTGGCCATTTTGTTGTTGTGCATATTTGGGGTCCACCGACTCAGCATCTCTCCAAACACCTCTCATCCTGCTAAAAACCTGCAGTAAATTCTCAGAGGGGGGACACTGGGCAAAAGCCCAAACAATCTCCTTTTTGCATAAAAGGTGCAACTACTCACACGTCACTTCATCAAATTGGACCCAACCTAGCTTCAAACAGATGCTGACTTTAAGAGCTACCCGAGCATGTGCTCAGATTTAGATAAGTCGCCATGCGTACAAAATGACAGGACTAAAAGCACACGTCGTGCACCTGTACCCTAGATGGGTGCTTTCCAGGGGAGATGGCACATTAATTTGCATATCTCGCCAACCACTTAGTCTTTTTGCCCCATTTCTCTTGCAATAAATCTCATTTTTTTATAAGGACTCCAAATCACCAAACATCACTCAGTTTGGTGCGCTGGCTGGTCAGATACAGCATATGGCTGCTCAAAAAGCAGGGTTCACGCCGCGGCTGCTGAGGCAGGTGGCCCTAACTGGCAGGTTTCAAGCTCAGCTGCATTGGAATCTACATATTAGAGCTGAGCTTGAAACTTATCAGGTGGCCCTGGGAGCATGCAAAAAACGTACCATTTTTGGCTATAGTGTCCCCCCTCTGGTAATTTCTTGAATAGCTCGTACATATGTCTCACACCCACGCAGTACTTAAAAGCGCAAATTAATTGAGCTGTCCAGCAGGTACCTGGACGAGGCTGTAAATGGAGATCAGCCTGGACCACCCTTCGCAAAGTAATACTGTCGGTATTAATCATTCATTCAAACTGTGATATTTGTACCCCACATTTGGATACCAGCAGGGTTAGCAAACCGCAAAGAAGTGTGTGGTATGTCAGCTGCTGCCAAAGCAAGGTGTTCACGTACAAACGTACACACCCTAATAGGCAGAGGCAAGGAAAAGATGGGATGCATGTTCAGCAGACTCACTAAGCCATGTTCTAGATCCTGTAAAAATTCATGCCCAAATACCTGAAAGGGTTTCTGTGAACAAGGGTGGCACCAATATTGAAAGCAGGGACAATTTCGCCCGCGTAAGTAAAGTGCACAGCCGCAGACTTCTTAGCAGTATTGACAGTCAGATTTTTATTTCTGGCGTACACAGCCAGCCAGCCTACTGAGCATGGCTTGCATAGCACTGAGTTAATTAGTCAGCAATGACAATTCACATCATACAGCATGTGTAAGACTTGGCTGCACAACTTTTGCAAAAGACACGAAGAGAGACATTTCTAGGCGCCAGCACCTCAGTGCTCCTTTCCTTAATCATGCTGGATGTGCTAACACCACCATTGTAGCCTCTCCTTTTCTGCAAAATTGATTGTTTTTAAGATCAGTAAAGTCAGATCAAGTCACTGTCACAGAAAAGTACTAGACTCAACACATCAACTAGGAAATGATAATGATTTAAGCCAAGGTCGAGCGGGTCTCTCTTGAGCAAAGGCCGGGAAGCAACTGCACTTCTAAATGCTGGCAATTCTCCTTATCTCTTTTTGTCTACTGCTTCTCAAATCCAACTTGCTTTAAAGCACTGACATATACTATACCACACACACTTGAGTCGGCTGCCGCGCCTCTCCTCCCCAGGGCTGGGAAGTTTACTCAGCCATCTGGCTGAGCATTGAGTAGATTACTCAGCTATTTGACCGCAAATCAAAACCAGAGAATGCTATCTTCAATAAACTGTCTTATTGAACGAGACAAGACAACCTCAACTGAAAAATCAACTCCCACCAATTGGGCGTGACAGCAAACAAAGGCATGCAAAACTGCCAAGGTCTGTTTTGTATACATGATATCAAATTCAGCATGAACCTTCTATGAGAAATCATTAGGGTTGGCCAGAACCATACATTTACAGGTATATACGGTGTACATACGGTACCAAACATACAGTCATTTACGGTGTATATACTATACGGTTTTGGCCAACCCTAGAAATCATAGAATTTCAAAAAGCGCACACACAAGCCAAACCACGCATAATGTTCCAGCGACACCATGACCCAGGGTTCCAGAAGGTCAATCCCTATTATAATGACTGTAACCTTATCGATCCAGTGACACCATTTTAAAGAAAGAGAAACTTAGCAGGCTGTACACCAGTAGTACTGTCCACAATTACACCACGATGAGTTCAAACCATTCTTTCTAGTGTTGACCAGCCTGGATGTACATAAAATGGACGGACAAAGAATCCTTGATGCCAATGCTGGATTACACACTTTATAGTCTAAAATTGTGACCTCTTCTTTTATATTCTTGCATTAAATTTAATGTGAGTGGCACCATACAACCGTTTATGTGCCGCTGCTGCCTCTACTGCTGCTGCTGTTACAATTGCAGCAAATCCTGGTCCTCGACAACGCTGGCTTGCTGCTGCTGCTGCTGCTGCTCTCTCTGCCCTATAATTGACTGCAGCCTTGCGACCTCCTCGTTCTTTGCAATTAACTCTTGGTAGTGCGTTTGAAAGACAACTGGGAGCAAGGGTGGGTATTGAATATGACTCTTTTAAAGTAAGTCATTCTGGGGAGACTGGTCAGGTATGCATAGAGAAATAGAGATGAATATGCGTAAAGAAGTTGCTGAGCACCTGTTGGTCAGCCACAGGTACTGCAGTTCTGCTGCAGTTCTTCTCATGGTGAAAAGGCGCAGACAGAAAAAGGACAAGGATGCAGGCAAATTAATCGGGTAAATACAGGATGGCTGTCGTAGACCAGATGATTTGTCGCAAGCTTTAAATGATGGAGATACGAGATACTTAATGCCCAGGACTCAGTCATGGGTGTCCCACAAGGATTGTAACGCCAAGAAGCACTTGAATCGTCATAATATTAGTGGGGTGAGAGGCCGTTGCAAATTCAACATATTTTGTACAATGTTTATCTTATAACTTATTAAGCCTACGTGATGCAGATAGCGTAAGAATATACAATGGCAACATAAAAATTAGCACAAAAGCCGTGGGTCTGCATTAGCTTGCAAGTGCCATTACCTGCGTTGTTTGCCAGCTCTTGTTGGTTATCAGCTACCTGAAGGGCGTGCACCAAAAGACCAGTGTTTTTATGTAAACCGTAAACCTAAGCCTAATAGATATGCTCATGCAGAAACGCTCTCGTTGTGTCCATTGCCCTTGGAAATTAAAAAGCTCCAATCGCCGGCAAATTTAGGTTATTGAGAGGCAACTGACCTGGCTCTCCATTTCTTTGATGGATGTATGGGCAGCAGAGAGCGCGGCATCTTTAGCTAGAACCTGCAGCCAATGTGAGCGTAAATGGCAGTCCCAATTCACTGCGCAATACAAACATCGCTCAGAATTGGCACTGAGCATTTTGCGTGCTAATGTAAATGCTGCAGGCTTTGCTAGACGGGAACCACCAAGATCAGAAGCAACGGTAAGGCAGCAAGGCACAAAGTGCTCGAGGTATGATCAAATGCTTCAGCTTCAACCCTCTTGTTAACATAGGCTGTACAAATACCTCGGAACACATGTTCACACACGCGCACACATGCACACACATACACACACCTCTGCTCTCATAGCCTCCACCTCCAGCCCCATATTGTGCACCCGGCGCTGTACTGCCTGCGAGCGTTAAAGTTGCAGGAATTGATGTACCCAAATCTTATCTTGTATTGCATATATGCATGAGACAGGAGTGTATGTATGTGTGTGTATATCTTCGTGCATGTGTGTGTGTGCGTGTGTGTGTGTGTGTGTGCGCGCGGGCTTGACGTGGATGAGTGCACTTTTGCAAATCATTGCTTACCTTTACTTTGTCCTGTAGCGCTGCAATGTTCGCGCTGCCAAGATAAGCGTCTTCGTCAAGGTAAACAGCGCCATGCACATGTCGTTTCAACGCCTGTCAGGAAAGAAGTGGAAGGTGCTCAGCAAGTCATTGTGCACACGCATATATTTCAATTCAGAATGGATCAACCTAGAATTTGCACACCTCACACAAGCCATTCATATGTTGTATGTTGGCTTGTGCAGCAGGGTAATCTACTGGCTGTTGTTGGCTTGGTTGGAGAGGTAGCATGTTGATGGACATCTGAGCCCCTGCCATGCGCATTTGTGGTGTGTGTGTGTGTGTGTGTGTGTGTGTGTGTGTGTGTGTGTGTGTGTGTGTGTGTGTGTGTGTGTGTGTGTGTGTGTGTGTGTGTGTGTGTGTGTGTGTGTGCGTGCGCGAGGATGTGTGTGTATGCGCGTTTGCGTGTGCGTTTTCGCGATTTCTTACCTTCAGCTTTTGACAAGTGCAGACTTCCCCCAAATTCTTTCACTTACCCTTGCTTGCAAAATCCTAATAATTATTAAACAGATTGATGTCTATCTCACAATAGTATGCGGTTACGAGCTCGCTTGACTTGCAGCCAGGTGCTCAGTAATGCTCTTAAATAACCTGGTACCACTAGGAGCCCCGTAACTGCCCTTCGATAGTGCCAAAAATCCGGTCAACGCAACTAACAAGGTGAACACGAGTTAGAACACACACATACACACACACACACACACAAGCACGCACACACACGCACACACACACGCACACACACACACACACGCACATACACACACACACACTCTCTCTTGCACGAATACACTTGCAAACACGCAGGAGAGGGTTAGCTAGCTCAGCACATGGCTTCATATGGACCAGGTCAAGAAGGACTGGGTCCTGGGGCTCCTCAGGTACCCGATGGCGGAGGCGGTAACGGTCCACGCGCCGCATCCTCAGGAGGACTTCCCCTTCCAGGCATGCAGGGAGGCTTAATGCCCCCTCAGTTTCCTCAAGAACGTAGCCTCCAAGGGGTTGGGGGCCCTGGCCAAAGTCAAATGGGAGGAGGGTTCCAGTTCCCCCAGCCGGGACCGCCCGTTCAACAAGCACAACAGCCTCCAGGAGGCATGCCCCCCTTTGGGACTCAGCCGCAAGGACCTCAGTCAATGCAGTCAATGCAGGGGGGTATGCCACCGATGAACCCGTTGATGCAGCAGGGGCAAGGGCCTCAAGGCCTGCAGCCACCTCCACAGGTAACTTTGCCTTTGATCTCTACGTTTGTGCTTGTTTGCGTTTGCGCATAACCAGCAAGATTACTTGCCAGCAAGCCCTCACACGCCACGTCTGCCTGTGATTCACAAGTATTTTCCTAACACCCCCCTTTCTTTGTCGCCCCCCTGGAATGAGCACAAAGCCATATCATGCACACAAATTTTTAATCACGTGCCAGGGACCTACACAAGGCCTTCCCCACCCGTCAATGATGCCCCCCCCCCTTCCGCCACAACAG
>Ga0307945_1000603_pt1 | contig 25236 bp, 29 predicted proteins | sample OrgLakmetagen228_FD_201818 | JGI IMG/M metagenome (GOLD analysis project Ga0307945, IMG submission 201818) | Saline water microbial communities from Organic Lake, Antarctica - #228 | ecosystem: Environmental > Aquatic > Non-marine Saline and Alkaline > Saline | place: Antarctica: Organic Lake...
GGTCTCCTGCGGTTTAATGCAATATGGCCCGCATAAGCCTTACTTGGTTTTAATTAAGGATTTGAACATTTCAAAAGGAATCAGCGCTTTGCTTCCTCCCCAACCACCATCAGTCAATCCTTAATTAAAACCAAGTAAGGCTTATGCGGGCCATATTGCAAACTAGGTCTCCTGCGGTTTAATGAGCGCTGTTTTTCGCAAGGTCTATCAAACAACTTGTAACCTGTGCAAAGATCTATTTCATTTTGCAACACTTGCAAATGTGTTGGGAGGTCTTTTTCAAAGATGGGTGGGGTTAGAGAATGGTGGGAGTTCCTGTAAATATTTGTGAATCTCCAGCAACTATTCCTTATCCACACTTTGAACATTTCTTTATTTTAATAAACCTCTCTTTACATGAGAAACAGTGGGGACAGCTCAAGCAACGCACCAAGGTGTTGCTGAGGTGGCTGATGGTTGTGTCTGGGTAAGAGAGAGAGAGAGAGTTTGTTACAAGAGGACCATCTAATCTGGCCAAACAACTAAATAGCCGTAAAATCATTGTTCACATTATAAACCCCAGGGAAATTCACATGATTTGTCCATGCCACTGATTTAGCATGACAGCTGTCACGAAGAATCGTGGTACCAGCTTATCCATTCGATTGCAAGTATGGGCTATATCTCCCCCCTTGAACATGAAAGTTTTATGGAAACTGGGTTTTATATGAAAGTAAGTAGTGAAATCTCTCAAGGATTCATTACTTACTTTCGTTTACACCCGGTTTCCATAATACTTTCATGTTCGTAAGGGTATACATAGCCCATACTTGCAATCGAATGGTCAAGCTGGTACATTGATGCGTCGTGACGGCTTGCGCAAAGGACGAGCACGCCGACCAAACCGCGAGCAGAGTTAATTAATTCACAAGAATAGGACATCACCTGTAGGGGACAGACCTGTAGTGACAACACGCTCATATCACGCACTTCTCCAACATGCACATGGCGCATCACACCCTTTTGCCCGCTCACACAGGTGAGCAGCATGCTGGCTGACCTTGCAGCCTCAAAGCGAAGGGAGAGCAGCGTCAGCAACACCGACGTTTCAAAGGTGCCTGCAGGAGCTGTAGCAGAGTCTACCATGCATGAGGATGCACGCCGCACAACTCCTGCCTCTTCTGGCACGGCTGGTTACAGCGATGGTGGTGCCAGTGGTGCATGGGGCTTGCCAAGTTTTCTGCTGCCGTCAACACCCTATGCCCCTCAAGCCTTCTCAAACACTCCGTCCCCACTGCCCCTCCCGTTGCCGCCGCCCCTACAGCCTGCTGCTGCTGGTACTCACACAGTGCTGTCGTTTGAAAGCGCAGGGTCACCGCCCTGGCGTCCTTCTCCTAGCATGTGGGACACACCAGAAGCACCAAAAGCACCTGCAGGGTCTCCTCCTTATAGCAGCCTCAGCCTCAACAGTAGCCTGAGCCACCAGCCGCAGCCGCAGTGGGGCGCCATACCAGGCCCGCAGCAGCAGCAGCAGCAGCAGCATCATTTAGGAGAGAGCCCCAGGTGGTGGGAAGAGAATGAAAGAGGCGGAAGCTACCCGCTCAGCAGTTTAGGGGGGGGACTGCTAAGCAAGGGGTTTGGCGATGCAGGCTGGTCTGCTCTGCAGTCTCCGGACAAAGACTGTGAAGGGCAACCATGGCCGAGACCTGCGTTAAGAACTGCAGGTCAGAATGTTCTTGATGAGACATTTCCTACAAATTCTGGCCTGCACCTTTGCCACATTCTACTGATTACCATTAAACACTAATGACACTGCATCAAACACTTATTTTCCATGTCACCGCTGATCTGGTTTAGGTAATTTATGTCCGTGCCAAAATAAAGTTTGCTTTTGTGCTTTTGTGAATGTATCAAAGAACTACAATTTGCAGGAAGGCGGTGTCACAAAGAAACACACATACTCATACGATAAAACACATGTATGAGTCCTGACCCAATCTCTGCCATCCCTGTGCCCATGCTACCAAATTGCATGTCCATTTCAGGTCATTGCGTCCGAGCTGCCACCTCCGCTCTCCTTCCTCCTGCCCCACCCCCCATCCACAGTTTTGCACCCACTGATCTGTGTAGTGGAACAGATGCAACAACAGACGATCTAGGATCAAAAAGGAAAGTTGGCACAGGCTCCGCAGCCCTAGCTGCGCTGAAGAGCCCTGCCAGGTCGCCGTCCTCGTACCTAGGGGGTGCAGGCAGCTCTGATGGATTGCTCGCGGGCACACGGATTCAGGGGGAGCACCAGCATGTAGAGCAGCAGCAACAACATTCCCCTGTTCCCAGCCCCCACCCGTTGCCGCCTGCCGTAGCTTCTTCTTCTGCCGTTGCCCCACTGCAAGTGCCAGATGCCCTGAGGCAAGGTTATAGAAGAGTAGATCGCAGCGGTGGTGTAGATCTTAATGGAATGCGCTACTTTTCAACCTACGACATATTGCATCGCTCTCCCGGAAACAAGTGTTGAAGAGTTTTTAACATGTGCTGCAACACTGAGATCTGGGGTTGTTCCGTTCGTAATCACGCTTTGTTACAGTCCCAGACGTATTAAGATTTTTTTGAATCTTTTCACAGCCCCCCAGTATTATACCATGGCAGTGAGTTGCCATCCTCGTCCATCCCCAAAGGTGGTCTTCTTTCCAGCAACGAGCACTACGCTACAAGCTTCTTTTGCTAGATGCGAGTGCACGGGGGCTGCTCTCTCTTGTCCGCGCAAATGTCCGCACGTTTGTTATCTGAAGACAGTCGCACGCGCATCACCGGGCCGTTTTCTTTTCCTCCTTGTCTAAATGACCTAAGTGAATAGATTTTTTGTTCAACGTTAAAATTGGTGACAGAAGAGCTGGCTGGCTGGCTGGCACTTGCTATTTAAAATTCATATTTATTAGATCTACTTATATTGGGGTCTCCCGGCCAAAATTTTCCCCTTGCGCACGTTCTTAGGGACCCGGTTAGGATTAGGGGCTAGGGAATGGGATTGGCCAAAGAACACCACACTCAAAAACGTGTGGAGAAACATACATGGATAAAAAACAGCGAGACGCTCGGCCTACAATCTGTGCCTCGGCCAACAAACGAAACTGTAAATTATATTTATGCTGCGATTATTTATTATGCAAGCATTGAACAGTAAATCACAGTTACTAAGGCCTTCGGTAGCTCGCTGCAATTTTGCTCCCGCCAGTCTCTCCTTTGTTCGTCCCCACTGTTTTGTCGTTCCTAGCTCCTCTGTCAACTTGTCAAGGGGTCTGCCTGGCTCAGTTGGTGGCCCTTGTTTGTCCACTACCCCTGTCACAAGTGGGAGGAGAGACCACAGGTTCCTCACACGAAGCATGGCAACAGCCCCAGCAGCAGAAACAGCGGTAGAAGCAAACCCACTGCTTGCGGTGCGTGTGTGGACAAAGGTCTAAAGTGCATGTGTGGACGAGGACACGCTCATTTTTGCACTACAACGCTCACACAAAACACTCCCGTTGCGCAGGACACAGCCTTCCCCTTGTATGACCAAGTGAAGGTGAGGTGCCTTAGGCGTGGCAGCATGAGCAGCCTCATGCTGCGCACAAGCATTGCGCGTGTGGTGGTGTGTCTCCTTCATCCGCCTCCCCATCCAGATAACTGCTTGCATGATCACCTCATAGTGAATATCTAGGCTTCTGCTGAATTTCAATATTCAAATGCTTGTGTGTGCCAAGCAAACAATTTCCTCGCTTATGAGCAGAATGCACGACAAAAAATGCACACCTCCCCCTCGTACCTGACTTCTGCTATTTGTTGGTTCACAGCCTCACCACGTGGTCCCCGGTGTAAGAAGCCTCCTCACCCAGCTGCACGCTGACATTGATGCCCTGGAAAAGAACGCAGCTCCTACGGTGTGTGTGGGTGTGGTGTACGTGCGCGTGTGTCACAGCAGAATAGAAGAAGTGACGAAGAGAGTTCATGTGGCCCACCTTGCATTTTGAGTTACACGGGTTAAAGCCCATGGCTCCAGACCACAGAACAGGGGACTTGCCACTTGCTTCTTACGTCATAGGCTGTGCGGCATTTGGTATGACCAATGGCTCCTTGGCAACTGAGGCTTTGCACATCCGCCTGTGCCTTCTCTTTGTGCTGCACTCTGCCAGCTACTTTTTCCTCTGCCAGGACCGCATCACTTTCTATATGTAGAAATGCTAGATGAAAGCGTGACAGCGATAAGCTGGTAACCCTTGTTGTCAGAGCGCTTTGAACTCACGCTGAAGGTGAATGCAGACGAATGCAGACGATAAAAGGCGTGCAGGCAGGCAGGTGAAATAGTGCATACACAACAACTTCCTACATAGCCTCCCCTCCACACATACACACTCTCCACACACAGTGGTCCAGCCTGCTAGATCCCCTAGAGCGCATCGTGGACCGTCACCAACGTGCCTGGGGCATTGTTGGTCACCTCAAGGTTTGTCATATACTCTCCCCTCACTGCCGCGTGCCTCATGTTTGTACGCGACAGATTTTTAGGACTCAAAATAACAAGGCCCACAGAGTGCCAATTCTATAGTAAAGCGTTAGCATGCTTTTGCAGCAGGGATAGCATGGCTCCTGCTTTGTTCTACACACGGCCACAGATGAAGTGCTCTCTAAAGCAATGTGCTGCTAATGATGTCTTGCCACCTATTTAGTGATAGACAGCAACTGTCAGAATTGTGGGTGACGCTTGTTTTGATGTCACCGTACGATGTGCAGAGGCAAGCACAAAAGTGCAGCAAGTCAATACTGCCAGTGCTTCATCTCCTGTTCCAGATATACGTGCACCTGGACCTCACGATTCAGGACAGAATGGAATCGACGTCTACACGCATGAATGCCCAACTTAACACGTGCTTGGACATTTTTAGGGATAAAGGGCATAATTTAGAATTGTACGATGCAACACAAAGTTAAACAATCCATCAAATCATAGTACAGGTACAGGGAGTCATAACAGACTTAATTAAGGGTGGTTGCAAGGTCATATGATTAACTAATTTTGCCGGATGTAGGGAGTGAAAGACAACGAGGAGCTGCGCAAGGCCGTGGAGGAGGTGCAGCCAGAGAATGTGAAGCTCGGTTTGCGCCTCAGCCAGAGCAAGTGAGTGCGTGTCAACCGATAGGGTTGGCCAGATTCGTATGTGTGGCTTGTATAACGCTTTTTAAGGCTTCTGTGCTGCAACTCCCGTTCATGGGGGCTGGACAGTGAGCTGCATTCAAATCCCTGTATGACGAGGTCTTTTGAGTTTGCACATGTGTATGCAAATGCGCGTGCACATGCATTGTCACGCACTTACCGTCAGTCTGTTGTATACCACACGCAGGCCTTTGTATGAGGGCTTTCTGGCTCTGAGGAATGGATCAGACTGGGAGAAGCTAACACCTGGGCAAAAGCGTGTGGTACGTTGCACTTCCTGCTCATTCTAAGACTGCATTTTTCTGCCGCGACTGCTACAAATGCTTTATCACTATTTGCACGGCCAATTTATCACGATTTGCACGGCCAAAACTGCGCACGTGCTACGTGCTTACTTTATGACAGCATCGAACAGCCACGCTTGTTTGCGTGTGCAGTATACCCTTTGCAGGGTGCTCCTTTGCCAAACGTACGTATCTGAAGCGTGGGTGTTCTTCACGTTTGGTCAGCCCTACACACTGAGCTCCGACTCTTGGTGCACGCAGGTCGAGTCAGAGCTGCGTGACTTTGTGCTTGGGGGTGTGGCTTTGGAGGGCCCCCAAAAGGACCGCTTCAACGAGATTCAGCAGGAGCTGGCCCAGTTATCCACAAAGTTCTCCAACAACGTCTTGGACGCCACCAAGGCGTTCAAAAAGCTTGTCACCTCAAAAGAAGAGGTAGGAAGGGTCACTCTTCCCACATGCGATCGCGTGTAATCATCACTTGTGTGTTTCATTGTAAGGTTGCGCATTACGCACACAAAACCTCTATGCATGTACAGATGTGTGAACAAATTTACATGTCCTAACTTACATGCAAACACACACATACGTAGAAATACACACGCGCACACTTGAACACACACAGGTGGATGGCCTACCCAATTCCTATCTAATTTGCAAACACACATACGCACATATACATACGTTTACATACACACACATACACGCACATGCAGGTGGATGGCCTACCTGAATCTGCCTTGGGTCTAGCGGCACAGGCTGCTTCCAAAGAGAAGGGCCACGAAGGAGCCACACCCGAGTCGGGGCCTTGGCTGTTCACCCTAGACTTCCCCAGCTACTTTCCGGTAAGTATAGGCCTGGGGTGGAGAGAACCAGGGCAAGCAGCCTCTTGCTGTTGTACACTTTTCATGCTAGCATTGCACCCTTAAAACACCGGGTGTGGCAGGGTTTGGCTTAGGAAGAGCTACCATGCCGCAAGGACAAGGAAGGGTTTCCATGCCATAAGGTGTCAATTTTACAGTTTTCTCTGCCTACTGCACAAGCACCCTGCATCGTTATGCTACACGCAAATGCTCAGGTGTCTTTTCTCAGCAGATGTTGCCCCTCTAACTAGTCCTTACGCACTCCATCGTTCGGAACACGCAGATCTGATTATGCTTGTTTAAAGTATGAATATGTCCATTTCCTTCACACATGCACATGGAAGACGCAACAATGCACCTAGAGTTCTCTGTGGCCTGACTTGCTGTATTCTTGCAGTAAAAATGCTGCAAAACTCATATTAATCAACATCATTATTTTACTGGTCTTCAACCTGGCAGGTGATGACGCACGCAAAAAATCGTGAGCTGCGTGAGACGATGTACCGTGCAAACATCACACGCGCAAGCTCTGGAGACATTGACAACAGTCCCCTCATTGAAAAGGTGCGTCAATACACGGCTGCTGCTAGTCATGTCATTGCTGCATACCATCACAACATATGTGCAGCAAGGTGTGTCATTGCTACGTACCATCACAACATAAGTGCAGCAAGGCATGTCGTCGCTGCAAATCATCGCTACGTATCATTACAACGGCAGGGGTTGACTGTACATGTCATAATGGTGTGTCCCAGGCAAACTGGAAGGCAAACCTCTTCTCATATGCACACAAATGAAAATATATGAGTTATTGCGGTGCTTCCTCTCCATCTGACTACTTGCAATGCTCAAGTCATGGTCCTGCACTTTTGTACACACAGATTAGCAAGTCATGGTCCTGCACTTGTACACACAGACAGGGTGTGCACGCGCGCACACACGCACACACACACACAAAAAGCGCTCCTTCCTCTCCCCACAGGTCCTGTCTCTTCGCCAGGAAAAGGCCAAACTGCTCGGCTTCAGTAACTTTGCTGAGTTGTCCATGTCGAAAAAGGTGTGTTGGAGACGAGGTGGCTGTGTCAGCAGCGTGCACAGTTTTTTTTGTGTAGGAACTCTTTTCTATTATATGTGCAGGTGTAACGGAGGAAGTTATGTGCACTTATGTCTTAAGCCTCTTGTTCACCATTTTGAAATATACAGCTGTGAGTCACGTGCTTGCTAAAAGGAGGGGCATTGGTTTGCCAACAGTGGACACAGATTTACCACCATTGACAAAATCATGTATTTTTTGTCAAGAAATTTCACAATGAATTGTTTCACTCGTGCACACATCACAACACACTTGTTTTGCACATCTTGCACGGTATGTGATCTTCCTTGAGCTTATTTAGTTTGATGCAGCACTTTTATCACAACTTCAAAACTACACACAAGAACGTAGGTGGTTAAAACAGCGCTTTGACAGTAACTGTGACGCCGATTGTGAATGTGTGTGTGTGTAAGTATGTGCTTGTGTTATTTAAGAATTAGAGGTGTATACAGTTGTGGCTGCACAGGTCCCGTCCAGGTACTCATTCCCTCCAACAAATACCTCTCTGCCGTAGATGGCTGACTTGGACAAGGCTGAGGCTCTGTTAGAGGAGCTGCGTGCGTCCTCGATGACTGCCGCACAGAAGGACCTGACAGAGGTCACCGAATTTGCCAAAAGTCAGGTAATTTAGTAATCTTTTCATAAAAGGGGGCAATGACTGCTTCACAGAAGTACCAATAATAACATGATATGCGCCATTAAGTTTACCAAGGACCAGGTGGATTTTTCCTTTTTGCCATGTACGGGTGGGTATTGATCAACCGCCATACGGAAAGACTAGACAGAGAACTTTGGAGTTCCGTGATGTGGGTGGCACTTCATGATTGATAATGGTGATAGTGGAAAGTATCCTCGTAAAAACGTGTGAGGGATCCCTAAGCTTGTCTAGAGCCCTGTGACTGGGCAACGTTGGTGCAATTTATGCTGTCTATGGTGTTGATGGCCACTGCACAGAAAAAAAGAGTAAAAGTGTTGCTAATTTGCTAGAGACTCCTGTGCTTGCCTGTCATACCTCCACTTTAATAGGTCCTGAAGCTCGCAGCAAAAATACTAAAATGTTGAAACGTGACCCTTTTCTGCCTTATACCCCCTTCGTGCGTCCAGGGCTCCTTATAAACTCCTTGAAGCAGTGGTCGTGGGTTTCTGGCCCAAGTGCCCCTTCTATGTCGCGTGCCTTTTATCTTTTCAAGGACTTATGAAATTGTGTGCTTTTGTGTACATGGATGAGAAACCTCTCTACCCTCTTTGTGCGTCCAGGGTTTCAAAGAGGACTCCTTGAGGTGGTGGGACGTGAGCTTCTGGTCTGAGCGCCTGCGAGAGGCTAAGTATGCAATCAATGAAGAAGAGCTGCGCCCTTACTTTGCCCTGCCACAGGTATGTGTGCGTGCCTTGCAAGCTTGCGTGTGCATGTCAGTGTGGCGGTCTGTATTTCTATGGTTGGTTGAGTCAGTTCATTCTGCTAGCGAAGAGGGGCTATGAGTGAGGTTCAGATATTTCTGTGCGCTGTGTGCTTTTCTCTAAAAACGTACTTGCTCCTTGATGCGCCGCACGTATGATTTGGCAGCTTGTAAAGCTCGTGCTGCTGCTTGTGTTGTAGCCTGTCATCATATACTTGTCATGCGCAGGTGCTTGAGAGGTCCACAAAAAAATGTGGCCATATTTATGTTTGTGCCGCTGGGCCGCCCAAAACTTTTTCCGCTGGTCCTGCCATGTGTATCTCTCAGTCATGAATGTGGCGGCACAGTTAATAGAGGGCATGTCTAGACTGGACTGGATGAGTATAGACTAAACATGTCTCTGCTGGTACTGATATTTGATCCTTGGTCGTGATGTGGCGTTGCAGGTGCTTGAGGGCATGTTTGGACTGGCCAAGCGTCTCTTTGAGGTGGAGGTTGTAGCCGCCAATGGAGAGGCGCCCACTTGGCATGAGGACGTGAGCTTCTTCAAGGTCTTGAAGGTACGCTGTTCAGATCAAAAGCAAGGATCGCTCGCTCGCCTATAAGGCAAGCTTTGTCTAGCGTCAAGTGTATGTTTATATTGTGCTGTGTAAACACTGGACGCTTGCAATTTTAAGTCACTTCTCCTTTGCTCCGACTACACCGCACCTTCCACAGAGAAGGCCATTCTGGTCACCCTTCCCTCTGATATGTAGGGCTGATTTCAATGATTCCAATGCAGCTGGGCTTGAAACGTGCCAGTAAAGGGGCCCATACCTAATCGGCCGCGGCGTGAACCCTACTTTTTGAGCAGCCATATGCTATATCTGACCAGCCAGCGCACCAAACTGAGTGATTTATAGTGTTTTGAAGTCCTTATAATAAATAAAGATCATTGCAAGAGAAATGGGGCAAAAAGACGAAGAGGTTGGCGAGATGCAAATTAAGGTGCCATTCCCCCTGGAAAGCACCCATCTAGGGTACAAGTGCACGACGTGTGCTTTTAGTCCTGTCATTCTGTACGCAGGGCGACTTGTTTAAATCTGAGCACATGCTCAGGTAGCTCATAAAGTCAGCATCAGTTAAACGCAAGGTTGGGTCCAATTTGATGAAGTGACGTGTAAGTAGTTGCACCATGCAAAAAGGAGCATGTTTTGGCTTTTGCCCAGTGTCCCCCCTCTGAAAAACTTTAACTGGACAACCCTGCTTCACGCTGAGCTGTGGGCCTCACTGTTGCTGTCCCGACTGCTTGTGGCAATGCTTGTTCCTATAACACTTTCTTGGCCTATTCAACCCTGTCTCTTTCTATCTGTGCGCCCACAAATCAACAGTGCAGGCAACCCAGCCGTGCCTGTCTCACCTCGTCTCTTTCTCTACGAGTGCTTGTAAATCAACAGCAAACCAATTGCAAACCATTTGAACGAGACACGCATCCCTGACTCACCGCGTTCTTCTTCTCTCTGTGTGCCTGCAAACCTACACTTTCTCTCTGTGTGCCTGCAAACACATTCTCTCTGTGTACCTGCAAACCTACAGAACGGGCAACCCAAGGCCTTCTTCTATTTAGACCCCTACTCAAGGCCTGCAGAGAAGCGAGGAGGGGCGTGGATGGCTGAAGTTGTTGGCCAGGTGGGAGCTTTTTAAACTAAATGGTTCTGTATACCATTCGTTTACGATCACCTCATGACCACACTTTCAAATAATTAATTAAATTTTCGATTTCAGTTCGTGAGGGAGTCTGGGGATTATTTTTTGAGTTCGAGAGCACTTTGGGAGGGCCCTGTCGGGAATAAATTTTTGAGTTCGAGAGCCTGAGAATGCTGCCTGTGCACTGCTACTGCTATTTGTTATGGCTGAAGCTGTGGCTGAGGCTGAAGCTGTGGCTGAGGCTTCAAGAACCCGGCCAGGGGGTTCACATTGGCGCGCTTGGAGCTCATTTCGGTTTTCACCCTCAAACCACTATAAGTAATTAATTTGTCACTTCGAAGTTAGTTTGGAGAGGCCTCCAAGAAAATTTTCGCTTTCTGGCCAAATAGTTAAATAATTTCCTAAGTGATCGTAAGGTGGCGGTCACACGTAAAATTTTCCCTACTTTTTTTCTTCGGGGGTAAAAATATTTTCACTTTTGACAAAAAATTTTGCGGTCACACGTAAAATCCCAAAAAAATTTTCCCATGAGGAAAATTATTTTCGCCACATGCCAGAAACAGGGTGGGACCGGCTTTCAGTATTTTTTTTCGTTTGGGACCTCCCTCCAAAAAAGTTGGAAACTGGTCCCACATGTTCCCACTGGTCCTAAAACATTAAAATCTATCTAAAAATCACTTAAAATTATGAATTTTGTGTTGTAGTAGTCAGGGTGGTGATGTATTCTAAGAATTCTAAGGGGGGCCCCCCAAGGCTCCTGCCAAGTCTAAACGCAAGCAGAGAGGAGACAAGCAGGAGCAGGCAGGTAGTGCCCAATGCACAGAGGCACCTGTGTCCTGTAGAGGGCTGGGGTAAACAAACGGTATTATTTTTTCATCCCTGAATGTTTTTTCTCACGAGCTTTCCAGCTTAGATCAGTGCTTAGAAGCCCGGAATGACGCTGCCACATAAGCACGGGCAAGTTTTGCATGTCATGTAATAGGAGAGGGGAGACCTGTAAGGGCACGAGCTGTCTACAAATTTCTATGATAAAATAGACATCTGGTGTTTGGCAAGGAGGTCCCTAGGTGTCAGAGTGGGCCGGCGCCTTTTATCTTTTCCATAATTTTTTAGCATTTGATTCATATCAAATCAGGAGTCAATCTAAGAGTGATATGTTGCTCGTTTAAACCTGCAAGTCTGAATTTGCATGCTAGTTACATCACCAGTTGGCTTCTGTAACATGATAGCGCACGCGCATACACACACACACACACACACACGCAGTCCAAGCTGTTTGCACCCCCGGGCTTTAAAGTACGCCTTCCAGCCGCCCACATGGTGTGCAACCAGAGCCCTCCCCTCGGGGATAAGCCCTCCCTCATGACTTTCCGAGAGGTACGCAGTGTGCAGGAGGCGTGGTTTGTGCGGGCTAGAGGCTCAACTGTGTCAGGTCCTGCCACAACCCTGCTCCTGAGCCTCCAAAATAGCCGCCGGCTAGTGATTTTCTTTGTTTGCTTTCGCTACTGTGGGCCACCAGAGAAAAACGCCAGCTAGTGTTTTCCTTTGGCGGCTTTTGCCACTGTAATCGCTTATCTTCCAGGTTCTTGTTTTTTAATTTGAGACAGGTTTAGCATTCTCGGAGGCGATTAAAAAAGCTGAGCAGAATGTGGAAGGCGGTGCTTATGGCAAGGAAATTTGGAGCACATTTTGAACACACACAATACACATATACATACACACATGCACACACACATATGCACACACGCGAACAGATACACACATATACTATAGTACACATAAACACGACGTGGAGACAAGGTTCCACGAGTTCACACACACGCACACACATGCACACACACTCACAAATAGACACACATACACATACAAACCAGGTGGAGACCATGTTCCACGAGTTTGGGCATGCTCTTCAGCACATGCTGACGGAGGTTGAGGAGGGCCACTGCAGTGGCATCAGAGGGGTGGAGTGGGACGCGGTGGAGCTGCCCTCCCAGTTTATGGTGCGTGGAACGGTAGAGTGGGATGGTCGAGTGGGATGGTAAAGTGGGATGCGGTGTAGCTGCCCTCTCAGTTTATGGTGAGGGGCTGTGGTCTATTTAAACTGGGCTGCACTGTAAAACTAGGCAGCATAGTTCTAAGGGGGCGTTTAGGGAGCGGATTGGGGCGAGAAGGAAGCCCTGATGAGCTTGTGATTTTGCTTTTGCTCTATTCATGTCCCTGGTGAAGGCTTGCTCTGATGGTAGTCAAGGCATGCTGCGCTGTCAGTGAGCATGGCAATGGAGGGAAATATCGTTACAGGGACTGTGCGCTGTAGCTGCTTTTGATTTTTTGTGTGCTGAGCTCTTGAATGTTAGTGACAGCAAGTAAATCGTCGTTGCTACTGGTCAAGCAAATTGTATGTTTGTCCTCTCACAGAATTGACATAGCATCATAGGTGCACCCTTTTCTTTGCAATGCGAGTCTGACATGTCTAGATCTAGGTTCGTCATCTTGCCCTGTTCAATTCCCAGTCACATACCACATTGCGCGATGTAGCAAAAAGTAGCTATGAGGTTTGCACTCACGTTTCAAACTACACTCACCCACCTCGCAGGAGAACTGGTGTTACGATCGCAAGACACTGTACAGGTTTGTTGAGGTAGCTGTGGTTGGTGCTTGCAATGCAATTCCCTGAACTTCACAATAAGAACTTCACAATGGGACCGTGTGCATGTATTGTGACTAACGAAACAGTCATCTGCGTGAGATACATTTCTCCGTCATGACTCCCTGTTAGCTTGCAAGCAAGACAGGCATCTGCGTGAGATACATTCTCTGCCACGACTCCCTATTGGTTTGCAAGCAAGGCAGGCATGTACTTGAGCAAGACAGGCGCATACTACAAGTTATACCTGCAAGTTAGACCTGTGGTTCCTCAGCTACACCAAGTTAGACCTGCAAGTTACTGCAAGTTACTGGAAGTGAAACTTGCAAGTTAGACCTGTGAGTCTTCAGTTACACCAAGATAGACCTGCAAGTTAGACCTGTGGTTCTTCAGCTACACCAGCTATCTATCCAAACATTATAGAGCACACATTATTGTTGCCCCCTGATGTGTCTGCAGCTTTGCCAAGCACTACCAAACCAAGGAGCCCCTACCTGAGGAGCAGTACCAGAGGCTCAAGGCAGCCAAGACCTTCCGTGCAGCTACCATGATGCTGCGCCAGGTGGGATCAGGAGCTCGCCAGGGATGTTACACAACGTATTTGATTAACACTTTGAATCATATATTTAATTAATGAGAAACGGTAAAATTATAATGTAGATCTACGATAGTTGTATATATGTCAAGGGTCAACATGACACAATGAACGACTTTGTCTTTTGTCTTCGAGGTGGTGGGTAATACTATTTCCACCACTCTTTCGACAAGAGAACATAATAATTAGTCGCTGTGCACCTCCGATAGTTTACTCGGTCTTATGCAACATATAAACCAATACTTAATTCTGTCTAGTGTCATCTTTAATTCCATTTACTATTTGGTTACCGTCGCCAGTAGCAACCGAGCCAATTCTAAGCATATATGTTAGCCAATTCCAAGAAGGTAACAGAATATCAGCGTTTATTGAAAAGGCTAAACAAGCCTGAATATAGCTATCAATTATTTGTCCCTCATTATAGACAATTGATATATGACTTTTGACGTAATAATAGTATAATCAATAATAGAACGTACTAGTATGTACCATATTAAGCGTTTCTGACGTCCGTATGACCCATCCTTGGAGCTTGCACGTGTTCCTTTGCTGAGTTATCATGCTCGTTCGTACCCTTACTGCAACTCTTGCCCTCTGTCTGTGCTTCCAATGTGATGCTGCAACAGGAAGAAGCGCTAGGCGTATCTCGCATATTATTGCCCACAGCGTTGTTGCGCACGAGATGGCCGTGTCGTGTGGGTCATTGCTCGTATCCACACTTGCCTGTTGCTGCTTTGTGCTAGGCCACGCATAAACGCGGATGTCGCAAAGAAGCTGAGTGCTGTTGCACAAGCGCCAACACACACTGACCCACTCCGGCACTGCTTACCCTCTGCAATGTGCAGGTGCACTTCAGTGTGGTGGACCTTGAGCTGCACTCCAAATTTGAGCCAGGCAAAGGGGAGTCTGTGTTTGAGCGTGACCAGAAGGTTGCCGCTCGCACTCAGGTGTGTGAGATCACGGCTGCAAACAGGAGGGCCTCTGTGTCAGTGACTTTGTTGCAAGGTGTGCCTGCAATGCTGCTCTCCCGAAAACCTCATTAGCGTTAGCACCACAGCTGACATCCCCCCCTCCCACCTCGTAATTTGAAGGCACAATCTGGATGACCATGCCAAAATTCTGCCACACATTTGTAGGTCATGCCCCCCTTCCCGGAGGACCGTTTCCTCTGCGCCTTTGGCCACATCTTTGCTGGAGGCTATAGCGCTGGATACTTTAGCTACAAGTGGGCCGAGGTGCTTTCTGCTGACGCCTTCAACGCGTTCGAGGAGGCGGGCTTGGAAGATGAAGACGCAGTTCGCAGCACCGGAAGGCGTTTCAGAGACACCGTGCTGGCGTTGGGGGGATCTGTCGCACCTCTTGATGTCTTCAAGGCTTTCCGTGGAAGGGAGCCCTCCACGCATGCCCTCTTGAAGCACTCTGACCTCTTACCTGCTTCAGCTTGAAAGGGACTAATATTTTTTTGCAAGCTCCGTGTCACACCTCTGTATAAGAGGGACAGCAAGGAACACGAGAAGAACATCGAACGTTTTCTGTCACGACCTGCACTTGTCTGTGCTGACTTTGCTGCTTAATAAAAAATTAAGGAGGAATGAGTAACCTCCACCACAACGGTAAAGCAATCTTGAATGAGATCAGTGATTGACGCTTCCAAACGTCAAAAAGTCGGTTGGTGGTGTTCGAAATCACGAGGCATCAGCTGCTTGGATTATGCTATGCTGATGCAATTCTAGTGCCAAAAAAGTTGTGTTTGATAAGCTCGATTTTGTCAAGACTTTTGTATGATAAGGTAAGGTTACATCACTATATATGCCTCAAATTTGGCATCTCAGCGGAAGTTTGGGAAAAGCCTGAAACTACACCTGGCTGAACAAAAGAAACAGAAGCTAGGGGAAACACGAAACAGATGTATGTAGAAGAGAAAGGTGTATAGAGAAAGAGAACGTTTGTTTCGAAAAAGCGTGAAGCGAAAGCATCAAGGAGAACGAGAATAAAGGTGTTGATATGTCTCAGGATGTGTGTATAAGAAGCCTCAGTCAGAAACAGGAAACAAGAGGCTGAGAGAGCCTACAAAAACCAGGAGTGCCAAGAGAACAAGTGCAGCGGAGCAGAAGAGAGAACAAAGGACGCATGCAGCCCCCAAAAACAGCTCCTCTCTCTCTCCTCTCTAGCTGCCCACCCCACCAGCTCACCCAGCTACAGCAGACCAGTCCGATGCTTTCTTCCACAACTTGCCAATTGAAACCGTGAGCCAGGGCATGCCTGGCCGCGAAGGGAGCCGGTGCCTAACTCGCCAGGAGCAGGTCGCAAGCTACAGCCGGGCCCTGGTTATGACTGCTGCCACGGCTAACACGCTGAGGGCTGCCGTGTTGCTCTGCCGTTGTATGATGAGCTATGTATGATAGTTGTGTATAATAAGCTCAATTTTGATGTAGTGGCTGCCTTTTCTGCAGGAGTGACTCAGAACATTCTTGGAACATTCCCTACCTTATACCCCCCACTGCAGCTTTTCAGGAGAAACAGAGATTACAGATTTAGCCATCAGTCATTCAGGAGAAACAGGTTGCTTTACTAGCAAGAATAGGATAGCTGCAAGGCAATTAACTGCATGCTGGTCCCTTTCTTGCCCAAGGGTGCCAGGTCCCTGTTGGCAGTCACGTTAAAAGCTACTGATGTTACAAGGTTTACAAAGAAAGGCCTTCAGTCAAGAAGTGCGACTGCTAGCCGATGATGTTACAGGTCCTCGTTGGCAGTCACGTTTAAAAAGTAAGATGTAACATTGTAGAGTGACAAAACACAAGCTGTTGAATGTCAGAAATGCAGGGGCGAACAACAGAGCCTGTTGTCGGAGCGATGTAATGCTGAGGTAGTGCAAGCAGTGTTTGCTTAGTAGACCTTTCTATAAGCTTGCACCGAGGCACTGTGTGGTGGCGGAGAGCCCGGCAGGTTCAGTGCTGTAGGGCTGGCTATGAGACTTGGTAGTTATTGTGGATTGGCAGTGGCCGAGATGGATGGTCATCCCTGTAGACCTTTAGCTTAGCTCTGCAATGTCTGGAGCCTGGTGCCTGGTGCCTGGTGCTCTTGCTTGTTTGAGGCTGGTACTCCAGTCGCTTTGTGACTTCTTTTTTTCTTCCAGTATTCTGTTGGACCTCTCAGACTGGGCCTTTTTTGTCTGCCGGTAGAGGAGTTTTACGGTTTTCGGTACCAAAGTGGCTTACTTTTCCTAAATCAATGTGGGGAGTGGTTTTCACTGCCTGCTTAGCCTTCCTTTTCTACAAACAGGGCAGCAACTACTACACTCGAGACTCGAGATCAAACTTTGCCTGCTTTCAGCGGTATCGTGCTAAAGCAGTGGGATGGAGTAATTGTGCGACCGTACCTGGATTATACAATTGTTAATCATGCCAAGGATTTACTTCTGTCATAGTGTATATGCAGTCTATTCTGAGCAGCTTGCTAAAATCAAGTAACTAGTCTTATTAGGAGATGTGATCTGCCTAGGTATTGACAGCTGTCATTTGGCAAAAAATAGGTATATTTCCATACTTTCGTGATGACAGAGTTTTAAATAAGTGTGGTGTCCGAAACCAATGCGTGTGTTCTAAGAAAGAAAGAAAAAAATAAAAGACTCCGCTGGTAGTGATGGCACAGCCAGCATGATTGAGGAAGGGGGTTACTTAGGTGCCCGCACCAGGCGACCACCCACCGCGCAAACAATTATAAAGAAATTAATTTGGGTCAGGGAGGTTGTGTGCCGTAGCACCCAGACCCAATCCTTGACTGTTGTTGCTTGTGTTAAATTGCAGTGCATACCTTGTTTTTATGAGTGCAGATGCATGTCTGATGTCTGATGGAGTGTTCATTCAGTTTGTTTGTCAGTTTTTTAATCTTATGGTAATCCAGATTAAGGTCTGCCAGAGGTTTGTCTGTATAGTCTTTGTAGATAGTCCCCATAACTCCAACGAGGATCACGTGGAGCTTGACTTCCCTATATCCTTGTCTGTTTAGGTTGGCAATAAGCACGCTGTGCTGTGGCTGCTTTTGCTTTTGGAGTTGGGGATCAGACCTAGTGTCTTCACAGAATTCAAACTCAATCAGGTGAACCTCCCACTGGTTTGGATTCAGTTTCTTGTCTTTAGCAAGCTGTTGAAAATTTGAGTCGCGGGTGGTTACGCGAGAGGAGCACACAGTGCTAGGTATAAATAGGGTGGCGTCAGGACGAGAAGAGGCTTTTAAAGCATGTATGTGCTGTTAGTTTTGGTAGCATGTTCTTTACTTGTTCCATTCTTCTCCCCCCGATCCTCAGCTAAGCAAGGCAAGTGGCTACAAGCAATTTTTCATTTAGGAATTAACGTGCCGCTTGTTGGGGTGTCTGCTCGAATTCGAAGCCCTTTGCAAAATTCATCTACCAACAAAAAAAGTCCGGGGGAACAGGCAGCCTTGCGGTTTTGGGAGCAGTAATTAATGAGCTTGTGTGTTACTTACATTTGTGTCAAATGCGAAAAAAATGGTCAGATCAAATTCAAAATTACGAATCGAACAGACAGCTGTCCTATTACTTGTGCCATCCTATTTTAATTCATTAGAATGAATAATCCGTCCATATCCTTGTCAGAAACTATCAGCTTTCTCAAAAGCTGCTTCCAGGTATGATGCATGCGTGTGCGTGCATGCGTGTGCGTGCATGCGTGTGCGTGTGCATGTGCGTGCGTGTGCGTGTGCATGTGCGTGCGTGTGCGTGTGCATGTGCGTGTGCGTTCGCGTGTGCGTTCGCGTGTGCGTGTACGTCTGTGTGTGCGTTCGCGTGTGCATGAACATCTGCGTGTGCGTGTGCGTGTGCGTGTGCGTGTGTGTGTATGTGTATGTGTGTGTGAGTGTGTGTGTGTATGTGTGTGTGTGTGTGTTTGAATGTGTGTGTGTGTGTATGTGCATGTGTGTGCGTGCGTGTGCGTGTGCGTGTGTGTGTGCGTGTGTGTGTGTGTGTGAGTGCGAGCGCAAGTGCAAGTGCGTGTGTGTGTGCGCGCGCGTGTGTGTGTATGGGTGTGCGTGTGCGTGTGTGCGTGTGTGTATGTGTGTGTGCACGTGTGTGTGCGAGTGTGTGATTGTGTGTGCGTGTGTGTGTATGTGCGTGTGCGTGTCCGTGTGCGTGAGCGTGTCTGTGTGTGTGTGCATGCATGCTTGTGTCCTCTTGTCTTTGCTTGTGTGCTGTGTGTGCGCCCCTTTGTATATTTATCTATGCATGAGCAGCGGCAGAACAATTCACTCTAGTGCCTACACGTTGTCATACAATTCGACTCGCTGCGTGCCTCACGCTACACGTGGCTCTGCATCGTGCAGCTATTTTTGCTGACCACACATGCAACTGCATGGCAAAACAATAAAAAACAATAATAATGGCACGTCCTCTGGTACACCTCAGGCCTCTGTTACACCTCAGCAACACCAGGAGCAGCAGCCAGAGACATCACATCCAGCATGCCTACAAGTCAGCCCGCTGCCAGCCAGGAGCCATGCAAGGGCTACCCCAAGACCAGTTGCTCAACCAGTGGGCAGCAGCACAGGTGTGGCAGCAACAGGCGGAGGACCTCAGATCAGCCAACGTCCTGTGCTGTGGCAGAGATCGTCATACGGGCTGGCACCTTTACAGCAGCAGCAGCAGCAGCAGCAACAACAACAACAACCATTGCTTCAGCCCCCCCCAAAGCGAAAGCACTTGCTTTTTGCTGATGCCCAACAGCAGCAGCAGCAGCAGCAGCAGCAGCAATGCCATCAGCGTCAAAGCCATGCTCTTAAGCGGCCCCGTGTGCACGATGGCGGTGTGAGTCCGCCTGCTGTGTCGTCCGTCAACAGGCCTGAACAATACGCAAACAAGGGCAGCCACATGCAGCAAGCAGCGCTGCCCCCCCAACCATCAGCATTGTTATCAATGCCGCCATCTGCACCTCTCCTGGCCCTCCAACGTAACCGTCAACAACACCAGCAGCAGCAGCAGCAGCAACAGCTGCGCCAGTGCCCTGCAGGCATCCCCACAAACCAGCAGCCCCAGCACCTGCAAGTGCATTCCACCCCACAGCAGCATACAGCATCCGAGCAGCTTTCAGCACACCCAGCACTCACACAAGCAGTACCAGCACACCCTCACGCCCTGCCCCATATCTCAGTACACTCAGCCCTGCAGAGGCAGCCACAAGCAGCACCACTTTACCCACCAGCGGTTCAGCAGCAGCAGCAGCAGCAGCAGCAGCCACACGTGCTGTTGCTTGCGGCACATCAGCAGCCATCAACCCCTCTGCAGACACCGATCACCTCGCAAATCCACGCCGGCACGTTTCAGAGTGCAGCCCTCCATCAGGCAGCACCCAGCACACGGCACGTGTCATATCAGAGTGCGGCCCTCCAACAGCAAGTAGCAGGAAATGCAGAGCACCATTTGTTGCACCAGAACACAGAACAAAGACATCATCACAATGCTGCTCTTTTGGACAGGCTGGAGGGCGACACTGGTGCTACTCATGGTGAGCTGCTTCTAGTTCCATGCATTTTTTACTTGTGTGTGTGTGTGTTTGCACCATCGTGTCAGTCGTGTATTATATATGTATGTCTGTATATATGCGCATTGACACAGCATACGTGAGGTTTAAGTAATTGTGCGATGCACGCTAGGAGAGCATCGTTTCATGTACATAGCTATACCTGGGGACGTACTGTCGTAGAACTGCGCTTCTTAAACTGGCACAGGGCACTATGCCACGTCTGTGCAGTGATCCAGACATCAGCAAATGCAGTTGCTCACAACCTGCGGTTTTTAAAGAGGAGCACCTGCTCTGTAAACCACAAGCTATGCACATTTTAGTTCACCAGGCTGTCAGATCATCCTTGAGCGCAGCAACTTTCAGCTACTGCAGGTCACCGGCAGTTTGTATTACGTTCGGCCCCTCCCTGCTCCCTACTCTTTTAGAGCAGTCCCGCATTCGCTATCTAGCTGAGCGATCAAGCTGCTGGCTGCAGACGTCAAGCAGGCCTTAAGTGCATGCTTTTAGCACCACGCTGCATCTTGCAACGTGCCTGTGTATGCCTTGCTTTTATGCCATCAGGAGTTGCAGCAGCCGAGCCGCGTTGGCCTTGGTTGGTCAATCGGCAAGACGCCCATGGGGTCCCCGAAGGCCATCCCCAGCACGATCCCTGTAGCTTGCTGGTACCAGAAACTGCCTTGCGGCAGATGACAAGGTTCAATCGTCAGGTGCGTGTGATTGGGCTGATGCTCTGTTCGGGCGTTGCACCAGGGATTTGGATCGCAGTCATGCCTTTATCTAGGTGGAAAAAATAAAGGTGGAGACTGGCAGTTCATCAATCTTCCTCCCACTTTGTATGTGTGGAAATGAAGTTACTTTTAGGGTTCTGCACACCATAGAACTCCTCCGCAAAAGGGATGGAAAAATCAATGAAAGCAGGAGGCTTGCAGGCCTGCAGGCTGGGTTAGAACTGGCTCCTGATGAGAGACATTAACAGTACTGAAGACAGCGTGTTTGGTACGAACAAATTTGGTAGCATCTTGATGCAGGCTTTGTGTAGGGAGTTTTTGTCTTCTTTTTAGTGTTTTTGTGTGCAGGGCAAATTTTTGTTGTCTCCTGAGATGTAGAACTCCTGAGTTGCACCTCTTGACTTGTGTGTTTGCCCCCCACAGTTCTGGCAAATCAAGAGCTCGTGCTTTGACCTGGTGCTGTTTGTGAGGTGCGTATTGCAAGGAGTACGTCCTCTGAGGATGGTGTGCAAGTGTGTTTTGATCTGAATATAAGGTAAATTCCTGCTTGCTCACGGTCACAAAGTAAGAAGCATTTTGGTGCCCAGGTCCCAAATGTTTCCTCGTATTCATGGCAAAAGTAATCCTATAATGACAAAGGTAAGGAAGGGGAAGTGGTTGACAGGTTATGTCTGTCTGCCGCTGGCATGTCTGATATCGACCTGTCGACAGGACACCAGCTTGTGCGTGTTTTGAGCAGCAAATTTTGCTGCTCTCCCATCCTCTCTTAAGAATGGTTAGGCTTCAGACGCAAGCAGACCCCTTGCAGCCTTGCCCTCTTCCCTCTTCTTTGTTAAGGACAGGCCTACAGGCAAGGAAATGGTAGTGTCTTCCTAATTTCAGCTCACAAACAAACCAGCCTTCCTAATTTCAGCTCACAAACAAACCAGCCTTCCTAATTTCAGCTCACAAACAAACCAGCCTCCCTAATTTCAGCTCACAAACAAACCAGCCTTCCTAATTTCAGCTCACAAACAAACCAGCCTCCCTAATTTCAGCTCACGAACAAACCAGCCTTCCTAATTTCAGCTTTTACGGACAAACCAGCCTTCCTAATTTCAGCTCACGAACAAACCAGCCTCCCTATTTTCAGTTATATTCCACTTGCATCGTGAGATGCTTAGGGCTCTGTCATTATTACCAAGGAGAACACAACAACTCAGAGAAACCGGAGAAAGGGAGCAAACTAAAGAATAAAATATAGAAAAGAGGTGAGGGAGGGGGGGAAGTATGCTAAAGAGAGAGTTTGTGCTCTCCAAGGAATAAAAAGAATGGAGAAAAGAAGCAGAAACCTGAGAAAACCAGAAAGCAAGATCATCTCACGTTATGCTACACTTCAAGAACCTGAGTTCAGGTGTTTCACACTGAACTCATAAGTTCACAAAAAACAGCCTTTCCTCCTCATACCGCCTTCACCTTTTGCCTCAATAGCCGCTCAGCTACGTGGAATGCTTCCTTGTTCAGGCACGGCAGCTTCTACAACTTATTTGATGTGGATGCCGACGTGGGCATGAGTGTGGGCCTGGCACCCTCAGGCGAGAGGAAGGCCAACATGCAAAAGGTGGCGGTTGCATTTAACGCTGGCTGCATATTTTTTATGGTGACAAATAAGGGCATCATATCAAGAGTTTGCTCGTTTTGCTAGTGGAGTGGGGTGTGAGACAAACATTGCCTTCTAAACCTGATGTGGGTACCAATCATCTTTCACTCTTTTGAGGACATGCCATGTGCAAAACTGCTGCTCACCTATGGACTTTCCCTGTTATTTTTGCATTTTACCACGCTTCTAGCATGTTTCATACCCTCTCATAATCCTCAGCTTCAGTTTGAGTCTTTGCACGATGGATGCCTTTCCTGCCTGGGCCTCCGAAGCACGTCCATAACATTCTTACTCTCTTACACCCCCCCCTTTCTCTCTCTCTCTTCTCTCTCTCTCTCTCTCTCTCTCTCTCTCTCTCTCTCTCTCTTTCTCTCTCTCTCTCTCTCACTCTCTCACTCTCTCTCTCTCTCTTTCTCTCTCTCTCTCTCTCACTCTCTCTCTCTCTCTCTCTCTCTCTCTCTCTCTCTCTCTCTCTCTCTCTCTCTCACACACTCTCACTCTCACTCTCACTCTCACTCTCACTCTCACTCTCACTCTCACTCTCTCTCTCTCTCTCTCTCTCTCTCTCTCTCTCTCTCTCTCACTTCTTTTCTGTGTAGTTACAAATAGGATGCCTGCCCTACCTTCTTACTCCCTTACAATCCTCGCTATCTTTTTCAGCGTGGTGGCACAAAGGATACCTTCTCTACTTTTTTACAATCCTTGCTCTCCTTTTCAGTGTGGATGCACGAAGGACGCCTTCCCTACCTGGGCCTCCAAAGTGCTGGCCCTGGGCATGCGCGTTGGCAGGTGTGAATAATTCAACACAAGCGTGTTTCTCACCATCTGCGTTCATATTTGCAGACACAAGAAAAGGACATGTAGCGAGGGGGTCAGCCATGCAACGAGATTGTTCACAATTAGATGCTGTGATACGAAAGACCGTTTCTCTTGGGATCCACATCGGCACAGTGGCATGAGCAGCATTAGCCATTAGCCTCCTTTCAAGAGCGCATCATCACTACAATGGCCCCTTTTTTCCGCGTGAATTTTACAGTACACCTTTCCTTTTCACACTACAACTATTTTAGCAAGCACGGTAGTAATTGTCAAGCGTTTTCCCTGATTCACAAGTTCATCCGCATATCTTGCCATAATGTGAGGGCCCAATTGCAAAGTACCCTGTTGTACAGCCAGAAGCCGTCCTTCAAACACCCACTTGAATCACCTTAGATTGTTGCCTTTTACTTGAAGGGTCGAGGAGGTGCCCCACAGCAGCAGCGGAGGGCACGCAGCAGCAGCAGGCAGCACCACCGACATCCTGCAGCGGAAGCTGGTCCAGGTGGGAGCTTGTGTAGCTCTGCACCGCCTGGTTATTCTGTGCGGACCTATTGACACTCTTTTGAATTGAAACAAGAAGGGATCGTAGCACCGTTTTGTTTTTTCTGGATCAAAATAGGAAGGGGTTTGAGCACAATTTAATTGCCGTTTTTTTCTTTTCCCTCCTGGTTTAGCACACTTAGTAGAACCGTAATGATCTATGATGATGCTGTCACATGTAACTGAGGTTACCTAGCCCCGTGGGCGTGAACAATGGTGTCAGGACCTCCTTCTCTATTCTTACAGGTCTACACTCCAGGCACGGCCATTTTGGAGAGCTACATGGACGGCAAGGTAGGGGGTGGTCGGGTCTCTCTGCTTCTATTTGCATTTTCTTTTGTCATTATTGTTAGAATAGGGAAGGAGTTGCTGTTTTTATAGCAATGACGGGTCGTCCTTGATTTGTTTGCTCTGCATCAAGCTACAGGCATTTTTGTTTAAGGAGTGCAGTCACGTATGGGTCTCAGAAAGCTTGCAAAAAAGATCCAATTTTCAACCAGATCTTGCAGCAGAGGTAGCGCCTTGCGCTTGCTTTCCCTGAATGTCAAATGCCTTGCCGTGCGTGCCACCTTTGTTCCCCATTCTGTTTCGATTTCTGTTTCAAATAAACACTTCCAGTCCTACTTGTCACCACCCCCTTCAATATTACTCACATACCAGACTGCTCCATATCCTCGTTGCCCTCTCAGCAGCAACCACTCCCAAACTATTCCCCACCCCTTTCTCTTGCCCTATTTTCACCCTCGCACCTTAGGCTGCTCCAAATGCTCGTTGCCCTCTCAGCAGCAACCACTCGCAAAATTTTTACCACCCCTTCCCTTGCCCTACTTTCACCCTCGCACCATAGGCCGCTCCAAACCCTGGTCCCCCTCTCAACAGCAACCACTCCCAATCTGCCCATTCCACGCCCACGCTGATTGCACTGGTGAGTCACAAAGTTAGCCCTTTATTATCATTATCATTTAAGCACATTTTGCCAAGGAGATTTATTTCCCAACCTCTCATTCACTGCTGGCATTTCCTTGGTTCAGTGAGACCACTCCCTACGTCCGAAAAAAAAGGTACCGTACGAACAATATATCACGCCGCAAAAATATTGTTTTTGGGGGGTGCGGCGAGCTCACACCCCCTGAAATATATAAATAGTTGAGGGGGTGCGGATTGGTGCGGATTGAATTTAATAATTACTTGAGTTTTTGACGGGTCATGAGTGGGAAAGAGCCCCGCACCACACGATCCCAGACAGCAGCA
>Ga0307945_1000612_pt1 | contig 25141 bp, 24 predicted proteins | sample OrgLakmetagen228_FD_201818 | JGI IMG/M metagenome (GOLD analysis project Ga0307945, IMG submission 201818) | Saline water microbial communities from Organic Lake, Antarctica - #228 | ecosystem: Environmental > Aquatic > Non-marine Saline and Alkaline > Saline | place: Antarctica: Organic Lake...
ACTTGGCACTTGCTTCTTTGCGTTGTTTTGCTTTTGTGAGGGCCTGCAGCCCATTTTTGGTTTTGATCTCCCTCCACGGTAGCTTGGTGTAAATGACAAAGCCTACAGCGAACTGTAGCATAGAACTGCCTGCGCAGTTCCATCTTTTTTCTTAGTGCACGCATGCATAGCACAGGTCAAACATATCATGGCCATGTCTGCATGCAGCAACGTAAATAAATGCACCATGGAATAGCAACCCTCCTACATTATTGTGCTAAAGGGATGATCAATGAAATATCGAGTAACTTGCAAGATGGATGCAATGAGGGCAAGGCAAAGCAACTCTGCTTCATCGATCCAGATGCCTACTGACTAACTGAACCTAGTAGGGGATGTCATTTTAAGCGGAAAATGTCCCCTTTGCTCCTGTGCCTCTTTAGCAAGACCGGCATACCAGGTGAGATAATAAAGAGTCAAGACAATGGCAGTGATGGAGGCAACCCAGCTCCGTACCTCGTGGCAGCTGTGCCTCTTTTGCTAGGGTAAAGGCAGCTGAGTGGAGCCCAGAGGCTTTCAGGTGCTCGTAGACTGTGAAGTAGAGGTGATGTGTGGTGCATACGTGTTTGTGTATGTAGACTGTGCAGCAGTGGTGATGTGTGGTGCACATGCGTTTGTGTATGTAGACTGTGCAGCAGAGGTGATGTGTGGTGCACATGCGTTTGTGTATGTAGACTGTGCAGCAGAGGTGATGCGTGGTGCATACGCGTTTGTGTATGTAGACTGTGAAGTAGAGGTGATGTGTGGTGCATACGCGTTTGTGTATGTAGACTGTGCAGCAGAGGTGATGTGTGATGCATACGCGTCTGTGTATGTAGACTGTGCAGTAGAGGTGATGTGTGGTGCATATGCGTCTGTGTATGTAGACTGTGCAGCAGAGGTGATGTGTGGTGCATACACGTTTGTGTATGTTAACTGTGCAGCAGAGGTGTTGTCGTGCATACGCGTTTGTATATGTAGACTGTGCAGCAGAGGTGATGTGTGGTGCATTTGTGTTTGTATGTATACACCATATAGGCGCGTAATGATGCGAGGTTTGGAAAAAGCCCAATTTATGAAACCCAAATGTGAGTAATGCGAGGGTGGCAACACCTGATTATAAAACACCAAAATAATGCAAGCTTGTGCGAGCTTTTTTCGCCCCTTTCCTGATAAAGCAAACGAGGCCTTCATGCACAGAAACAAAGGTACAAGCAAAAAGAAAAACGCGTTGAAAGGCGGAAAATGAGGGAAACGCGTTTTTGGAGCAAAAAAGCATGGGGGATGTTTTAACACGGGGGATGTTTTAACACGGATTCGAACCTAGGACCTCTAGACAACCTGATTCTGCCCCTAATGCAAACTATGCGAGGTGTTTTGAATTTTGCTATTTAATTTGCTCCCGGCACTCTGCTAGCGTGCGGCACGCAGTGATATACCGATTGTAAGGTGTATGTAAAATGCGATCGAGGCGCTAAAGCCCTTGGGAGCAGTCGTGCACAACGGCAGTGGCAATTATGAACGAATACCATGGCATCATGTGTCTCGGCTGTGCCGTGCGTCAGAGAGCACAACAAGAGACGCAAGCTGCTAGGTGCAGGTACAAATGCACTAGCAGTGCGCCTTCCCCTCAGCAAAAGCACTTGCATCATGCTTCATATTCAGGCAAAAGCACTTGTATCATGCTTTATATTCAGCGAAAGCACTTGTATCATGCTTCATATTCAGCAAAAGCACTTGCATCATGCTTCATATTCAGGCAAAAGCACTTGTATCATGCTTTATATTCAGCGAAAGCACTTTTATCATGCTTCATATTCAGGCAAAGCACTTGTATCATGCTTCATATTCAGGCAACGCAGTAGAGTGCAGCGCAAGGTGTGGTGTGCGAGGTGCTGAAGCTCTTGGACTCCGCAGCAGAGTTTCATGCGCGCACGCTAGCGCTAAAGCGGCAACTTGCATTACAGTAAAATTATATATAGAGATAGAGATAGGAAATCCGGGTGGCGCTACACAAGAGTACAAGGCTGACAACTGATAGCACATGGTTACGGTTGGCCAGTACCACGCATATCACTGATTGTAAGTTTGGAGTCATCTCTTGCAAACAATTAAATACACTTTATATACATACACGGACGGCTCTTGCCAATTCGACACATGATCTTAGACTCACTATTGCTGCTTAGAGTACTCACTGATAAGCAGCAGCTCCTGTGGGGCGTAGGTTAGAGGGGTTGCCGCTGCAATTGCTGCCTTCTCCAAGCGATGCAGAGCAGGCCTGTGAGTTTGTGTATATGTGATTGTGTGTGTCTATATGTGTGTGTACGTTTGAGGTTGTGCGTGCAGAAGTATGAGCGTGCAACGGAATTGTAAGACAAAGACGCTAAATAACATTGTGTGAGCAATCTAGTGGCCCAATGGGTGAATGGAATAAGGTTAGAAGAAGAGAAGGCAAAAAAAGAGAGATGTGGAATAGGCTGGTGGGTGGTGGGCAAGAGAGAGGGATAGAGACGGTGCAAACAGAACATCAAATGTTCTTACGGTTGTGGGAAAGAGTTTATAATGGTGCACAATATCAATATGATTGATTTAATATTTGCAGCACAGATACATTGGCATGCATTCATACATACACCTGTAACAGTATTTATGAGGCATACAGATGCTTGTATTAGCACACACATACAGACATGTACGTACACATTACACATACACATACAATCCAGGCACGTACCCGCCCCCTGCCGCTTCGTTTGCTGCTGCAGCGACGCGGTCCATTCTCCCCACTGCCGTGTTGGTGGCTGTCAGTGCTATGAGCTCCATGGAGGCGCGATGGAAGGCCTCAGGCCCTGAGTATTTGTGTGTTTGTTGTAGCATATAACACAAGAAGGTAACATTCCATGGCACAGACAGGCACTGAATGGAATGATTTTCTCTAGCCCATCAGAAATTACAGAGCAGGCACTGACATGATGCTCCTTCTTAGCTCCAGATATGCCACTCCTGGTTCTTGTGCAGTTATGTTCCGGCTCGGTTCCATTGAATGTTGGAAAAGGAATTAATTGCCATCCAAAGGCAAGTAAGTGTGCACAAGCCTCCAAGAACTCGAGCACTTCTGCATACTGCAGAGTACTCAGTAGTCTGGCACAGATAAGCGGATTAGTCTGTTATATTCATACCCACATGTGCACTCCTCCAACAAGCCGGATAAATACTCCTTTCCACCGTTTCACCCCACACACGGATTTGAGCCTAGCATAATTTCACTTTGGTTAAGCCCAGGAGGTACGTCTGCATGCCAAACGCATGCAGCCAAACATACAGCAGGAGGATTTAGTCACACACACACACACACACACACACACACACGCACCCACACGCACACACATACACACATAAAACCACACGTGCGCACATGCACACACATGCACACACGCACACACACGCGCGCACACACACACACACACACACACACACACGCACACACACACATACACACACACACTGCTTCATCACCCACATGATTTCGCTCCACCTGCCCCCGGCAAGCCAGACCCTGGGGAAAGCCGGCTGCGGGTCACGGACCCACCCCCTCCCCCTCCATTGTCTTCATCCTCTCCAATAGCAGACGCTCGTCCCCCAGCACCCCCTCCTTCTGTGCTGCTGTCCTCTGCTGCTGAGGTTGTGTGGGGATGCCCTGCAAGCGTGCAAGTGTGCATGCGAGCATTTGTTTGTACGGGTGTATGGTGGTGGAGGACGACGCCCTGTACACGAGCAAGTGTGCATGCGTGTACTTATTTGTACTTGTGTGGCTGGGCAGGTGGGTTTGTGTATGATGGTCATTAGATTTGCTGTTCCATTACATTACCTGGGCGTGCAAATAGTACAGGCGTCGATTTGGTAAATGGTAATGATGCAAAAATGCAGCTGCAGCCATTGACAGACTACACAAATGATTAAGTGCATAAGCCCAGCCATCCAGTCAAATGTGCTTCCTCTCAGCGCTTCGTCTAAATAGGCTTGTCACATTCAACGACTCACTCCCACTGCTCTTTGAATGCATACACACGCACAAACACACACACCTGCTCCATCGCCAAAGGTGTGAGAATGATCTGATATCCTTTGGACGGCTGGCGTGCATGGAAGTGGGACTCCAATACCCCCTGCCCCATTGGATGACACTAGGGAGTTGTGGGGATCACGGACCAGCTCGGCCAAGAGCCGTCCGACCTGCGGAATACTTGTACTTGTGGGAGTGAGCTGCATGCTACTGTTGATGCAATTGCAAATGTGTGTATGTGAGGGGGAAGGGGGACTGAATGGTACAGGTGAGAGAAAATACATGCCACACATTGAAATAAGTGTGCATCAAACTATGTGTTGCCAAGTACGTGCTTTATTATCTACAACCACACACCTACAAGGCACATGAGAAAGTGAGACACATACGAGTCACAGTTACACACTTTTTTGGCACACACCATTCCGGCACAAACACACGTGTTTGTAATTGTTATGACTTCTCCACATCCGCAAGAGACAGCAATTGCTGCATAGCTTTGAAAAGCTGTTTAAAGCCTGGCCGTTACTGAGCAGGTCGACAAAACAGCACACACAATGCCAAATCAGGACGACTTTATATTACTTACCTGCAGGCGGCTGAGCACGTGACGTATCTGGGGCTCTCTGGCCAGGCCTAGCAGGGCCAGAGCAGCTAAAGCCCGGACCTTCTCGAGCGCACACGCTGCTGGGGCGTGCTGACCTGTGAGTGTGTGTGAGTATGCATGTGAATGTGGATGTGAGTGCGTTTAGTATGTGTGTGTTGTGTGTGTTTGTGTGTGTGTGTGTGTGTGTGTGTGTGTGTGTGTGCAAGAGCATATGTGTATGCGTGTACGTATAAAAGCATGTACGCCTAAATACCATGACCCACACACACAGGTACATGTGTCAATCTAGCTCACTGAGCACCGAGCAGACACGTGCCAAGCTCACTAATGAAGTGGCTAGGCGCGGCTAGCTGTGGCTGCAGCAAGCAGCTGCTTCAGCACCACAACCAAACTCACAGTCACAGAGGCTGCTAATCAGTTACAAGCATTGCAGAGACACGTGCTTGCTCACTTATGAAGTGGCTAGGCGCGGCTGGCTGTGGCTGCAGCAGCTGCTTCAGCAGCCGAATGCCATGACCCGCGCGCACGCACTGACGAGCGTAAGCGTAGCCAGCCTCAAGTGCGGTGGCTAGACGCACAGCTGCACCAGGCGTGGGTGCTGCTGCTGATGCTGATGCCTCAGCTGTTGGATGGTGGTGTTGTTGCTGCTGCTGCTGCTGCTGGGGCTGCTGCTGCGAGCGCTGCTCCTCTGGCACTGATGGCGTGTGTGCTGCCGGTGCTACACTGGGACCTGCTGCTGCTGCTGCTGTTAAAGTTGCAGGCGGTGCATGTATCTCTCGGGATGGCGAAGGCTGGGTCTCAGCACAGGAGAGCAGAGGAGCCAAGGAGGGAGAGGGGCTTAGACATGCGACAAGCACATGCAAGGCATGTCCGATCACCTGAGTGTAGATAAAAGGCAGGGGAAAGGAACAGGTTGTTATTGAGCACCCGGTGCTGGGCATAGTGCAAGTGCACGTCAAGTACTCATGTTCTACGTCCTGTGTAAAAACATATACGGGTTGTATAAAGACAAAGTGTCCTGTGAGTCTGGTTGAGCTTTGTTCGGGCCCAGGACCAAAATTTGGCATTTAAAAACTTGGGCTGCACAATGTATGTATGGACCATGCACAGAAGCATACAGTGTGTGGAAATCCCTGGTACTCAACCCTACCCTACATACGCTCATAAATAAAGACCTGTATGCTTAGGGTTGGCCAGAACCATATATATAAACGGTGCATATACGAAATATTTGGCAGGAAAACACAAAATATGCGGTCGTATATGGTGTATATATACAGTTTTGGACAACCCTGTGTATGATTGTTGTGTAAGGCCAATGTGACCTCCGTGTGTGCCTGCAATGATGCACAAGCATGTGCTGTATGTACGACAACTCATAATATGAGTGCAGTTTATTTGCTGGAGTCGGCCTGAGAACCTAAGTGATATAACATTAAACATTAAACAAAAAACATGGGGCATGGGGCAGAAACAGAAGCGATATCCTGGTCCTCTGGGATCAAGGGTCGTTTTTGTTATGAAAATGGCTATGTATGGGAGCTAACACATCCTCTCGGTTGCTAACATGGTACCAGGCAGGGCGGTTTGAACAAGCACAGAACAGATTTGCACAGCACCATCATCACTCCATACTCCTCCTGACCTCGTAATCTGGCTGCAGGAATGTGGTTTGCAAGGGACAGCACATGGACAGCAGGACGCCCATGCCAGGCCTGTTTGTGCGTGGCATCATGGTGCCTGCAAAGAATGAAAGTTCCAAACAGGGCGTGTTATGTTGTGCTAAAACTGAATTGTATACAATTATATGGTGCACAAGGGAAGGGCCAAATGCAAGACACTTTGCTTGCACACAAACAGGCAAAGCACAAAAAGGAGCATAAGCAAAAGAGAAGGGCTGGCTAGAGCCACATACACATGCACGTATGTCTAGGGTTGGCCAGAACCATAAATATACGGTGTACATACGGTATTTTTGGCAGGGAAGTCACCAAATATACGGTCATATACGGTGTGTATATACGGTTCTGGCCAGCCCTACGTATGTCTGTGCACCCAGGATATCCCTTGGAAACACCACACACTGTATACACGAGGTTCTTGCCAAACTCCTCTATTAATGTCAGGAGGGTTCTTACTACCCGCGTGCTTCTTCCCTTTCTCTTCCTTACCAAGCAAGCACCTCACCAAGGACCTTACCAAGCAAGCAAAAGAGAGAAAGGCCACCTTGTACCTTGTACAATGAACACATCTGTGTGGTCGCTAGAGTTTGCAGTCAGGCACAAAGGAAAGGGAGACAGAAAATCAACGTATTAACCAAGATCGCAGGGGAACAATGTGGATGAAATGCACATAGCTGTATGAAACTGCTGATGCTAGTAGGACCAGTCTTGTGCCTCACCTGCGATGGCTTTCCGGGCAAAGGGGGACAGTGCAGCGAGCTGCAGCGTTTGGAGGGCAGACACCACAAGCTCATGATTTGAGCGCTCGCCTGTGTGCACACATGGGTGCAGCATAGAAGAAGTTACAGTTAAGATTGGTCGTAGTACGATGACCCTGGCACACACACACACAGACGCAGACGCAGCATAGAAGAGGTGACAATTAAGATTGGTCGTAGTACGATGACCCTGGCACACACACACAGACACAGCATAGAAGAGGTTACAGTTAAGATTGGTCGTAGTACAATGACCCTGGCACACACACACACAGACGCAGCATAGAAGCTGTTGCAGATGAGATTGGAAGAGATATGAGGACCCTGGTGCTTATAGCATGTGGCCTGCATATACATGCAGGTGTACGCCATAAGCATTGGTGTGGATGGAATGGCAATACGACGCAACACCACTGTATGTACCCATGCAGGTGTACGCCATAAGCGATGGTGTGGTTGGGCTTGATAGCCAGGCACAATCAAATTGCTGAGTGTTGTGAACTTTGCACAGCGCAGGTATGGCCCTAGCATATTTTCTGACAAGAGCTGTTTTTGGGGGCAGCATGCATTGTATCCTGCGCCAGTAGTTCACTTTTAAACAATGCATGTCAACCAGCCGTATATCTATAAGCAAAAGGACTTATTAGGGGCAACCAAGCGCACTGCATGGCTCAGTCTACCCTTGGCAGGGTTCAGTACTCTGTGAGAGCAAGATGAGCTCGAGATTAAAAACGGTTTTGCTCAGCCTTGAGCGAGTCATAAAGCCCAACAGTGGGATGCTGTTCTTGCTGAGTTTTTGCAAAAGACAAATTTACAGACATACTCATCCCATGGCTGTGCATGCTCTGCACCACCTTCAACGACCTGATCAGCCGTAATATTCACACAAGAAGTGCCTTTGCACTTTCTCAAAATCCATCCTCACGTGCACCCACCCAGTGGCTGCATGCTCTGCACAACCTCCAGCAGGAGCTCGACTCCTCCAAGGGAAAGGAGCTTCTGCAGAGGATACAGACAGGGCAAGGCTGTGCAGCGAGGGGGGCGGCATTGCAACTCATCTGTGCCCTTGCCAGCAACAAGAGCCTAAACGTACTGGATTGATTGAAACCGAGCAGAGCAGCTTTTCATCTGATTTTAAGGGGGAAGAGGTTGTGCGGCGAGGGGAGCTACATTGCACCTCATCCGTGCTCTGTGCCAATGATGGGAGACCTAAACGTACTGAGATGATTGGAGCTGAGCAGGGGGGATTTTGACAGATTAAACAGCATGAATATGGAGTCAAGCAAGGGAGCCTTCAAACAGTTAAGCAGGGCAGATGCCAAGGTCGTTTAAGTTTGCAGTTTATGAACAGGGTCCTAGCAGGATATTTTATCAGAGTAAGGGACAGTGGGTAGGCATGGATACGTTTGCAGTTCTTGAACAGGGCCACAGCAGGGCACCCATTTTCTGAGTAAGGGAAGACGGGTAGACGTGGATGTAGGCAAGTAAGACGTGGAGGTCAATAGGTACAAGAGTGTGAATCAGGGTAGTCAGGGTGAAAGGCAAGGAGCACGGAAGTCTGGACACTTGAGGATGGAGGCTTGAGCACACGGACAAAGCAGGAAGGGGTTTGCGCACCTGAGTGTTAAGAATGTCCGTCATTGCAGCAAAACATTCCATTTATTCCCTCCCCCCACCCACAACCATCTGATTCCACAAGTACAAACATTAACACCCAACCCTACTCCCACACCCACACCACATCTACGCACATACACACACATATGCATGCACACACACATACACAAACACATACACACACCTCCAGGGCAGGCCATGGAGAGCGTGCAAAGAGCATTGCATGCACACATACATACACATCCACGCACGTACACAAACATATGCATGCACACACACATATGCATGCATACACACACCTCCAGGGCAGGCCATGGAGAGGGTGCAAAGAGCATATGCATGCACACATACACACAAATCCACGCACGTACACAAACATATGCATGCACACACACATATGCATGCATACACACACCTCCAGGGCAGGCCATGGAGAGCGTGCAAAGAGCTCTGCCATCCGACGGTTTACATCCAAGGACCACATCAGGGCATCCATAGCCTCCTGGTTCACTTCTCCCACCGGCTTGTATGCCAAAGGCCGTGCGTGCGGTGCACGCGCGCGCAGGCTGAAGGTGTGCATCACCAGGTGGGCACGCAGCCATTGCAGCAAGGCGTGGCACACGTACTGTGCCACCTGTGTGCATATGTGTGTGTTCATTGCAAAAGGTTAGCTCTGAAGTACCTCTCTTAGCAGTGAATGCGTGGATGTCAGCAGTTGCGTAGGTACTTTTGAAATAAAATATGGAAATATAAAGTGAGCTGCTCTCATAGCACTTTGCAACGCATTGCCTTTTACCCATCTCTAGCCAGCACACATTACAATGTGAACATTGCGTGAGGTGGACGCAGGTGGGCAATTAGCCAGGTGCCTTTCGTGTGTCTGCCTACTTTGTGTGAGTTTATCAATTTCTTTTGCTGGATTGGAGCTTCTGTATCTTCATGCACAACACCATCACGCCGCCACTTCGCGCGCTAAACAGGGTTATGAAGAGTTACCTGCCGCTCAATCCTCAAGTCCAGGCTAGAGTCATTGCTGCTCAAGAGTAACAACACAGCCCTGAGGGAGGCCAGGAGCTGGCGCACACCTCCCTGCAATTAAACAATCAAAATGTTGTCGTTTGTGTACTAATTTGTACAGTTGATGAAATCAAAACTGTCATTTGGTGTACAGATGATGAAATCATAACTAAGTCTATTGGTGTACAGATGATGAAATCAAAACTAAGTCAATTAGTGTACAGATGATGAAAACCAAGAAGACTATGGAACACCCCACGCATGTTTAAGAACAACCATACACACGACCAGCACAGCCGCAAGGGAGGCCAGACGCTGACGCACACCTTTCTGCACACATTGTATATACCATCAAAAATGCACTTTTAACTTGTTACCAGTGGTCGTACGCGTGAGCAGCACAGCCCTGAGAGGATCAAGGCGCTGATGCGCTCTTCCCCTCAAACACTACATCTGGACAGCACAGGTCAGATGCTGGCGCACACCTCCCAGTAGACATGTGCTTATCATCATAAGTGGAACGAGCATAGATCGAACATTTGAGCCTCTTGGACCCTATGCATTACACACGTCTGACACCCAGTCCCAAGCAAAGTTGAAAAAGGTACAAAAAAGGCTCAGATCAGCGTGTTTCCTTTGTGACGGCGCTCCAAAGCTGCTGCAGTAAATGTTCGAGAAACAGATGCGCCACACTAGGGTTCTCAGGGTCCAGTATTGTAGGCTCCAGCAACTCATTATACTATATCGTTGATCAGACACACCCACATTCACACCCAGTATCAGAAACAGATGCTCAAATGTACGCACGTGCAGATGCATGGACCAGCCCGTCAACTCTGCACACATACACACACACGGAGACACTGACACGCTCAAATACGTGTACGCACACCACAAACACATGTGCATGAACACGCAAAAACATGCCTGCTCATCAAAGGCCTCCAAGATTGCCTGGAAATGGAGCGTGGTCCCAAGGAACAGTGCTGCGTTCTTACGGGCCTGAAAGGAAAAAGCAGCAGGGGCAAATGTGCGAGATTTAGTTTAGGGGCACCAATGCAGTTGCAATGATATTTGAAAAGAGTCGAGCAGCAGGAATAAGAATTTGCATTATAGCATCACCATGAAGGCCAAAGTTGCATCATGCCAAGGCTAAAGCCTAAGACGTGGCGCTAACATGGCGTATGTCCCTCTGCTTTGATAGACCAAGATTTAGGCAAAACTGAACGCTTCAGGACAGACACAGAGAGAGCAAGACACGGACACGACATGCCACAACTCCAAGACCACTACATATGCTGGTAAGGCCGCAAAGGCCTGGTGGTGGTTGCAATTGAGGATAAACAGCGCCTTGCCCTCACTGGAGCAATATTTTGTCACGTCTTTAAATAAACGGGGCAAAGGAAAGGTTGGCCACGGCTGCAGAAAGAGGACGAAAGGCACGCAGCTTCTCACAGCCCCTCACCGCATCATACCCTGACCCCAGCATGTGCAAAGCTGCCTGGACCATCTGGGCAGGAGTGGGAGGCGGCAGCATGCACACGCGCTCAAACGCCTCTGCCTGAGATGCTAAACCATACAGGGCCAGGGAAAGGCCATTGTAGGAGTGCTGGTTCCTGTGGTGTGAGTGTGTGTGTGTCTCTTTGTGTGTTTGTGCGTGTGCATACGTGTGTATGTGTTTGTGTGTGTGCATGTGCATATATGTTGTGTGTGTGCTTGTGCGTGTGCATATATGTGTCTCTGTGTTTGTGCGTGTTTTGCATATTGTGTGTGTTTGTGTGTTTGTGGACGCTGAAAGGAGATCTTAGCTTTAAGCTTAAAACAGAAACGGAGAAGGCAGAGGTAAGGAATGTATCCTGTATGCATGTAGCATGGCAATGCAGCTCTAAGAGTGGTTCAATTTTTCAGCATCGGCACTACCCGAACCGAAGGAGGAGGGAGAAACATGAAGTAAAATCAACGGAGACATTCCCAGGCGAGAGAGGGAAGACAAGCACACGCACATTACCTGGGTACTTGCAGGAGAAGCTGCACACCATTTTCAGCTATAAAGCGCTCTGTGAACCTGCATGCATACGTGCAAGAAAGCAACGGCAGCAATTTCAGGACAGTATAGTAAGTCGGCAGACAACGTAGAGAGCGCCAGCAGCAGTGTGTGCTCTCAAGTATTTGTGACCTCTGCCTTTATGTGCACCCCCCCCAAAAAAACATCTCCAAATCTTGCTCAGACATGCTTTAAAACCTACATGCAACTAACAGGCTAGCTCTACAACCATAAGCAGCAGCAACATACATTGCTTCAATAACGAGGTGCCCATACGTGAAAGACTGCACAAGTACGCATGAATGAATTAGTAGGACTGTTGCTTGCATCTCAATTCTACCTTCTGTGGGCCAGGAGAGTACAGTGGGCGTACAGTGTGTCATACAACAGATAGGGTGTGTTTGAGTACAGGCAACAGCATGTAGCCTGATGCAAGCCATTGCACTGCACACACAGGACCTTACCTTCTGTGGGCCAGGAGAGCACAAAGGGTGTCCAGTGTGTCATACAACACACGCGGATCTGACGGGTACTGCTGCAGAAGCTTGACCTGCGCAGCATGATCAATGATCACCCACATCATGGTGGATCGTGAACGAAGCAGGACGCACAGCTAAGTAATGAAAATGTTGTTTGAGATCAGGGTTGGCCAGAACCATGCATTTGCATGGTATACACGGTGTTTTTGGCAGGAGAATCACCAAATATACGGTCATGTACAGTGTATATACACGGTTCTGGCCAACCCTATTTGAGATAGACACATGTGCCACAAAGTAAAGAGGCAGGCACGGGCTGAGAGGGTGTAAGGGTATGTGAGGCAGGAATAAGCGCAGGAGTGAGTGTGACGGAAATGTCCGTGACAATGGGTCTCTTCTATACCCAACTTAAGATTTGCTCAGTTTTTGCCAGCTGAGTTTTTGCCAGCTGAGTTTTTGCGCTGATATTCTCACCATAGTCTCCACGCCGCCCTCCTGCAAAATGGGAGCTAGGGCCTCAATATACTCGCCTGCGCAGGTGCAAAATTAAATTGCAAGGGTGAGACGCAGGTAAGTAGGGGATTGTATGTATGTAGGGTTGGCCAAAATATATTTATATATAGGTAGTATACGGTGCACATACAGTATTTTGGGCTTGAAAACCACCAAATATACATGGAATATATACGGTTCTGGCCAACCGCACATATATGAATTACGATTTTATGGTACGACATGCAATATAAGCGTCAGAGAATGCAAGTACATACCGCAGAGCAAGTCCTGCCCGTCCAGCATGCTTGGGAACCCCCACTGCACACTTTTGGCAACATTTGCTGGTATGTGTGAGGGAGAAACATGCATCTCCTTCTTCTTTTCCACCTTTCCCCCCCCTTCCTCCTGCACATGCTTGTTCAAAAGTCCTGCACCTGTGCTCTGAACGCAACAAGGCTCCACTCACCCAGCTTGCTGAGGAATTGGCAGCAAATGCGCAGTCTGAGCTTGCGGAGCTCCAGAGCTCTCTGAGTCAGGCTTCCACTGAGGGGCTGCTCCTCAGTGTTGCCTCCTGTAGACTGTGCAGCAGCCGTGGCTGGCTCCAAGGCAGCAGCAGCAGCAGCAGCAGAAGCAGCAGCTGTAGAGGGAGCTCGATATAAGTTCTGCTCCAGTTCAGACTGTGGCGGCTGCTGGTGAGCAGCTGCTGGTGTAGTAAGTGATCTCCTGCTCAGGTGTGTGGGTGGGGTGAGGGAAACGTGTACATCAGTGTATGTGCAAGGCCAAGAGCGTGGACAAGTGATTACACAAAGGGGGGAAGGTGAGCTTCCATACCTCACACGGCGCGACTAATATTCGGAAAGAAAAAAGAGAAATGTTCCGTGCTTGATTGGACACAAACCGCCTTTCTGTTTGGATCGAGCGCACGCGGCATGCTGCCTTGTACTCCTGTACGTCACTCACTTTCTATAACAGCGAGACTTGACAACAGGTTTCACAAAAGGTGCGTAAATAGCTTGTGGAAACGTTTACCACACACAGACACACACATACTCACACACAAACACACATACATACACACCTCAAATATTGGGCGGCAAAGGGAGCAGCAGGCGTGCGCACAGCCTCGTCCGCGTAGTCAATATTAAACATTGATATCGCGAGTAATCCTATATGGTAAGGCACATGTTTGAGTGTAAAAGTTTGAGTCTGTGTTTGAATTACAAAAAATCCTGGCCAGTAGGAGACGTGTATATACTTCACGACCTTAATGCAAAACTGGCCTTGGACAGCAGTGGATATGCACTCGATACAGGCACAAATAAGCAGCTCAGCAAAAACGCTCAACAGAAACGAAATGAGTACACACACATTCTGAAATCAGCTCATGAATGCAGGTGTATGGGTAAGACAAGCACTGTGTAATACAACCCTGTATACATACCATGCGAATACACTGCACGCTCCTCTTCCAGCATGCTGCTTTTAGAAGTAGGAAGGGGGTCGTGGATGGTGGGGCTGCTAGCCAAGGCCGCAGGCGTTCCTCCTCCTCCCCCACACCAGCGCACCATCTTCTCTATGAACGCGTCCTCTGATAGCGGGTACTACGCAACAAAGGAGAAGAGAGGGGCATGAACAGTGGATGAAGTAAGGGGGCTGTTGCACTGCTCTTGTCACACATGCTCACACAGGGTAGGGGCCTGTATGCTGTAGCAAGGGGAATGCTTGGTGCACTGCTCTTGTCAAAAATGCTCACGCAGGGTAGGGGCCTGTGTGCTGTAGTAAGAGTGCACTGCTCTTGTCACACATGCTCTCGCAGTGTAGGGGCTTGTATGCTGTACTGCGCACACATCATGCATGCGATGTGAAAACCATTGCGAAAAAAACAACAAAGTGAATAAGGGAGGAGCTAGGAGGGAGTGGTATCATTTGGCAGGTTTGCTACCTGCTGGTGGCGGTTATTGTGAAAGAGTGGTTACTGTAAATTGTTTACAGCAAAACACAGATTTGGCTGCTTAATATGCGAGACGTTCATTTTTGAAGGAGGGATGTTTACACGTATGTATGGCATCAAACACTGAGGCATTCACTTGAAAACTACAGTACCTGGTAGCCCCAGCAGTTCAGTGTGGAATACAGGAAACGTAGGCCCACTGCTTGCTGTTCCAAGGAGGCATTAGAGTTGAGGACCCAGCCATCGGCAACCTTCTCGTACGCCTCTGTATTGTCCTAAATTGACAGTGTGTGAGTGTGTGCATATAGTGTACCATGACGATTGTATGTTATAATTGTCATTTGGGCGTGGCAATTATTACAAAAAGTATCCTAGTTCCTCTCTTTAAAGCTCTCCAATATAAAAAGTTGCAGCATAAGCTGACCATGTTTGATTTGATGTGATTTTGAATTCATAAAATAAGTGTTTGTACGGCAAGTGTTGGCTTGCCTATGGTGTTTAAGACCTCCGATATGTACCTCAACAACAAGCTGTCAATTTCTAGGACAAAGGAAGGATGGAGCAGTTGGCAATCACAAATTAAAAAACTCTTCCTCCCTGACCTTCACGACAGCAAGGAATTTGCTCAGTTGATGGCCCCGCGTCGTGGTGCCTAAATGGTAGGGGACTCCCAACACATCCCTGTATGAGTGGTTAGAACACGACGTAAATAAAAAAGGCGGGAAGAATGAAATAAGGAAAGGGAGCTCAAAGCAAGTGAGCGCCGTGGCTGTCAACACATGGGCTGTACCATCAAACAAGAGGCTGTGCACAAAACATACAAACTGTACAGCGATGCGTGATGCGCGTGCAAATTACCAAGTCTGCCTTGGAATGAAAGCGGAGTGCCATATCGTACCTGTATTTGCTCTCTGTTGCCTCAATAGCCTCACAAGCAGAGCGCAGTCCGTCAACTTGCTGCTGAGAGCTGCTCCCAGCCAATATCTCTCCCAGCAGGGCACGGAGGCCCTGAGCAAAGAGGTGACAGTAATTTGGAAGCAGTTGAAAAACAGAACGGATAGGTCCAATTGCCTGCAGTGCCCCCACAGAACGGTAGGTCCAATTGCCTGCTGGTGGTCTTTTTGTTAAAGAAATCATGAGTGCGCAGCAGAGGAGAAAGAAAATGCTTTGGGTCACACACAGCACAAAATACATGGAAGCTTCTGGCTTTAGCTGTCAATTTTTGTAGGTGTTGCGGTTGTTGAGAAATCCTTGAACCCATGTTACTTAGACCGTTTTATGACTACTTAGTCTTTGTAATGAATTGCTTTAGGTCTTGCGTACTTCCATAGAGGTTTTCCACAGTAAGTGCACGTTTACGCAACATGTCAAGCTTCAAGCAAGTATGGTTGCGCTTAGGTTTTACTAAACATCATGTATGAAGGACAGCTTTTCAACTAACACCCACACACCCGCACAACCATAACTACAGGGCTTGTGACACGTTGTTTGACGGGAGCGCTGCCGGTCAGTTGCCATCTGACTTTTGCTCCATCCATACTTGCAAGGCAACACATGCATGTAGCACGCTAGGGTCACACAGATCCATTACCTGTTGCTCCATGTGTACTGTGCCCTCAATTTCCAGCGAGTTCCGTTCAAGTGCGGAAGCGAGCAGACGCTAGATTCATTAAAATCCTTATACTAATTGATTACCTAAATTAAAAAGTAATTAGTATCGCAGTAATAGTGTAACAAAGTATGACAGGCACGCATGTATACGTGGGTTCGCTGAGCGTAAGTGGGTTTGCTGAGCGTATCACATTGCACGGAAACAACAAGAACTGTATTAGGAAAGCGCAACACAAGACACAGCCATTTTTGGAAGTTTTCGTGTACAATGAAACTGAAAAAGTAGTGTTGTCTGCTCAAAGTTAGGAGTGTTATCGAGATATGTAGCTTGAAATGCTAATACTTTGCGGTAGACGCACATTGATTCATCGAGTTTGTGAGCTAAGGAAACATTTTTCCTTTCTGTTTGCACCTTTTTTTGCGGACTTTTCAGCAGCCCAACCCTTTTTGCTGCAACAGGTCAACAACCAACTTGTTCATGATTTCCTTTCTCAGCAGAACAATAGACTTTTTCTTTTTCTTTCTAAGCTTACAGATTTATTTGTGGCTGGCCGAGACCAGTCAGCAGCCGATCAGCCAAACAACCTGGCTTTAGGTCAATACCCATTGTGACCATTGTAACCATTGATTCATGGTCTGAGAGGTGAGATATTGGGCAGGAAAGATGGTATCCGCTACCATCAAATCGCCGTCTGATGGACCAAGCGTCGTATTCAGATCATTGACTAACTTTACTTTTCAAGAATGACATCCATTGAGTTTCTTAGGCCCAGACGAAAGCAGCCAGACTTCACATCAGATGGATAGACAATGTCCCTTCTACCTGCAAGGCCAAATAAATAGGGTTGGCCAGAACCGTACATCTGCACCGTATATGACCGTATGTATGGTGATTTCCCTGCTAAAAATACCGTATGCACCTATAAATGTACGGTTCTGGCCAACCCTACAAATAACAAATAAATGATCTAGCGCCTCAGTTTTGTCAAGAATAGGCCAACCGTTTATTGCTAACTACCGCAACCTGCAGACCCGACCACCACCCCTCCAAAATAGAAAAAGGAAATGCATAGGTACGTATGAAGTGAACACGCCAAATCCCTGGGCGAACAGTGTAGTGTGCGAGCCAAAATAGCGTGATGCATGCATCTTTTTTACTCCTTTTGCGTCAATCGTCAATTCCTCAAAACACTCCAGGGATCAAGGCTCTCCGTCCTTTTGGATACGTGCCGGGAAATGTGGCACGGTACCACTGTTGGGTGGCTCTCGCAGCTAGAACCAGGTTGGTCAACTGCAGCAAAAAAAGTTTGAATCAATGGACAAGGCCGTTAACCAACCTGCCCTACATTTTCTGATAAGCAATTACACAGTACAAAGCAACGCACTCACCACCCAGCCCAGCATGAGGGGTACGTTGGCTGCATTTGGCCAAGTCAGCAGCGTCAGGCCAGCGTAGATGACCACCTCACCAGCGTAGTGGGGGCAGCTCACCCACTCGAATGCGCCACCAACCGGTATAGAATAGACTGATACATCACCCCCCCCACCCTTACGCCCCTCACTTTTTAATTCACTCTCCCCCACACTTTTACGCTCCTCGTTTATTAATTTTCTGCCCCCCCTAACACGTGCACTTCCACTACCCCCTGTGCTTCTAACCGTGCCTCTAGCAGCAAGAGCAGCAAGAGCACAATGGGAGTGGAACTGCAGGGCAAAGCCCGAGAGAGTGACGCCGATGCCCTGCAGCGGCAGTAGCCGCAGATTGAAAACACGTCTTTATTTGAAGGCTTTAAAACTGGTTGGTGTGCAAGGTAGAGCAAACGGGCTCTTGACTCACCAAAGCTGCTTGAAATATGCTCGAAAGCCATCTTTCAGACTGAGAAGGGCCCACGGATAAGGCCTGACCAAGTGCACCCAATAAAGTAAATGGAGCTGCAAATGCCCGTGTGCTTAGGCTGCCCACCCACCCCCTTAGCCTGTCTCCCTCACCCTCCAATAAACCCTTCTCCCCACCCACAAAGCCCAAAGTTTCTGAAATGGGGTCTCGGCTGGCGGGTGCGAGTAGATCAGGGCTGACTGATGAGGTTGGCTGCTGAGTGGTCGTGCTCAGCAGGGACAGGGGGGCAACGATGTAGTAGGAAAGGCCAAACAGGTAGGCGATGGTGTGCATGCGTGCAGATGTGGGATACACCATGAGACAGCATGTCTCGAGGAGTCGTCGCAGCAGGTGCAGCAGGAACAGCCAAAGGGAAATGTACTGAATGGCCTGAAGGGGAGAGGATGAGACAGAAAGTTACCTTGGTGCATGTCTGGGTGGGCTACCTACCATGATGGTTTCTAACCCTCACTCACCTCAGCATTTGATGGAAAGACCTTCAACGCATGCCCAGTTTCCCTGACTAACGCGGAGGAAGGAGGAGGGGTGGCCAGCAGCACAAGAAACACACAACAAACTGTGCCAATGGCATAAAAGTGAGAAAACCAAGCCTGAGGCACAGACAAATCCTGCGTGTGTTGTGCGTACCAATGTGTGTTTATGTACTAGCAAATTGTACTCAGAGAGCGATGGAAAAGAAGCAAACAGATTTGCATGGCATATGAAGGGGCGCCCACATTAAAAAACCCAAGGGATTTCGGCCTCGTGCTCCACAGCTTGCCCCTTGCCGCTGACAGCCTCACCGCATCCCTGGAGCAGGAGGATGTTCAGGCAAGTTGCTTGCATGACAGAAGAGTTGCATGCTCTTGTGCAAAAAGACTGACTTGAACGCGGAGGGGAGAGGCAAATCCAACAAGGACACAAGTACAGCTGAGGTAGCCAGGAACCAGTAGGAAGCGATGGCCAGGTGCAACATTAAATTCATCACAGGATCACATTGAATTATCAAATATAATTTTGTATATACAGATACTAGAATATTAAATGTGTTAAACTTTGTATCATGCGTGCCCTCTTTCTTTGCCTCCTCGCGGCTGCAATAGCAGCAGCAGTACATAAGTCAGTGGAAGAGACAGAGTGCTCAGACTCCTCTCATGCCACAGAGGGAGAGGCTCCTCTGCTCACATGTCAAGACCTGTGCCTTACTGCCACCGGGACAGAGTGCGCTCCAGGCAAAACGGAGAGCTGGGAGGAGGAAGGGGCAGACGCCTGCAGCATCAAGTTCCCAAGTCTGAGCAGCACCAAGGATGGTGACCCGCAGGGTAGGCTTTGTTGAAGCGCAACAGCACGCACACACACACACACACACACACATACACACACACACACACACACACACACACACGCACGCACGCACGCACGCACACACACACACACACACACACACAAAAAAACACACATGCACACACACGCACACATACACATACAAACACACACATGCACACACACACAAACACACACATGCACACACACGCACACATACACACACACACGCACGCGCACACACACACATTTATATATGCATACATGCATGCACGCACACACAAATTGACGCAAACATGACAACAGCACACACACGCACGTGCTCACGCACGCACACACACACACGCGCATACACACGCAGGACGCGTAATAAGCTACGTGGGCGTGTACACTGTGCATAAGGACATCCTCCTCAGCCTAGTGACCCGCTTCAACCAAGTAAAGGTCATTCGTGCCCTAGGGGGCCTTGTAAGTGTGGACGGCGTGCAAGCCTGGCCGCCCCCTGAGCTGGGCTATTCCATCAGCCTGTGCTTCCCGCGTGTCAGCATTGCTTGGGAGTGGCTGAACGGGCGGCGCCTGGCGCCTGCTAGCTCCTGCTGCAACCCAGAATGCCACTGGGAGGAGATGCTCAAGGTAAATGGACGTCAGGCGTGGGTTTGGGGGTGTGGATGACTGGGTTGTCCGCTCTCAGGAGCAGTCAAAGGTCGTGGAGTGCCACTGGTAGGAGGTCCGTCAGGTTTGTGCATCGGGTGTGGGTGTGAGTGGCTCAGTACTTGTGCCGTCAGAAACTAGTGGGTTCTTCATCAAAGTGTTCAGACACACATGAATGTGCATGCAAGCACAAAAGAATACATACACACACATGAGTGTTCAATGACTGTACCATCTCACTCTTTCTTTCTCTCTCTGTCGTACAGGCTCCCCAACTGCCCACGCTCCAGCAGCTGCTAGCCAAGGCAGTATCAGCAGCAGATGATCAACAAATGGGCGCCAGCGTGCACTGCGCATCTCTGAGGTGTGTGTGTGTGTTCTTGTGCACACACATGTGTACGTGTATGTATGTGTGTGCGTGTGCGTGTGCGTCTCTTCCTGTCCTGCAAAATGCAGTGAGAATTTCTTCTGCATTTACAATTCATTCCGTAATACAGCACAGACAAACGTGCACACACACACATACACACACATACACACACACATCGTTCAGACGCAAACTCAGCCACAGCGCCTTCCAACCCCGCGCTCATGCCCGCCCTCCGCCTTTGAAGCATGTGGGCAACACTGCTGGTGCCGGAGAGGGTACTGCTGCGTGTGCTAGGAACGGATTTGATGGTGCAGGTGAGATGGCAGGAACAACTTTGACGCTATACCACTCAGTACAAGGGACGGATGGTAGGTTTGGTGGGTCTTTGGTTCAGTGGTCAGTGTTCCTGTGGCGTGCTCTGTGCAAAGCCCAACAGGCCGCACACTTCACCAGCTGCGTGAGATGTACTTTGTGCAAAGCCCAACAAGGCGCACGCCACACCGACTGTTGTTGAAAGTGCGTAGACACGTGTGCGTTGTGCGTACGTCCGTTCCAATTTGTGTAGTAAAATGTGTGTGTAGGTGTAGGTGTAGGTGTGTATCGATTTGCCCACATCCAGGGATATTACATATAACTAGACATATACACATGCATACAGGTATACAAAATATATACGGTATACAAAAACTACCATGTCCATACATGTTATGGCCACCTGATGCATGTGTGTCCATAATGCTTATGGCCACCTTATGCATGTGTGTCCATTCATGGTTATGACCACCTTATGCATGTGTGTCCATAATGGTTATGCTCCCTGTGCTTGTGTGTGTCCATTGTCCATTTATGGTTTTGGCTCTTTGTGTGTTACTGCGTGTGTATCCATTGTCCATTTGTAAGTATGGCCAACTTGTGTGTATATGTGTGTGTGTGTCCACTAGTGGTGATGGCCACCCTTGCATGCGTGTGTGTCCACTAGTGGTGATGGCCACCCTTGCATGCGTGTGTGTTGATGGGTATAAATTAGTGTAGAGGGAACAGTTGAGGGTGGTGATGGTGTCAATAACTTAAGGTTTTGAAGTAAGAGCATTAAGCAGCAAGGACAAACACCTCCAAAGGCACGTGAAGGGCAGCAAGTGTGCAGATGTGTTGTGGCTTTCTTAAATGTGCGCAACAAATTCAGAAAGCCACGAACACACACACACACACACACACACACACACACACACACAAACACACACACACTCACACATGGTGCTAACGTCATTATTCCTGTGTACATTTGTACGCACGTACCTCCACACACACTCACAAGCATGCACTTGCATATTGCTTACATATTCATTCACATGATGCATGTACGTTACCGTGCACACAAGTGTACACATGTGCGCATGCGCTACACACATTTTCGTATGCACGCATGCATACATGCATACCTGTGTGTGCACAACACACACACACACACACACGTACAAAGGCGTGGCACCTAGTGACGATGACAACAGTGCTGGAAGGAATGGGGCTGGGTCTTCTCGTGCCCCTGAGCCTGCACTCCTTGGTGGCCAAAGTGGAGAAAGTAGCGGCAACTGGGCCATGCCTTTTGTGGCTTTTACAGTTCGTAGCGTGCAGGTGGGTCGCTCTCGTCGCACATTCCTTTTTAAACGTGCGCCTTTTTTGGCAGCTGTGGTGATGGCGAAAAACAGTGGTGATTGGGTCGTTCTATGCTAGAATGATCTTTGCAGTTTGCGGCGTGCAGGTGGATTGCTATCCCTCTTAAACGTGCGCGTTTCCTGGTAGCTATGGTGGTGACGGAATTGTGGTGTGGATTGGGATGTTTTGTCCTTGAATGACTGAAGTAGCTTTTTGTGTGCCTGTTTAATTGTTCCAATTAAATGTCGCAACAACCTCATTTGACAAGCGCATGTGGAGAGTATGAAGCGGCAGCTGATGCAGGAGCTGAAGCTCGTAGTGATAGTCTGCCCGTCTTATCCAGCTTAGCGCTGGCAGTGAGGCAAAAGCATGGCTTTTGCCATGTTCTAACTAAAGAGCTGTGGTTATCTGCGCTGCGATTTGGCTTTAACACTCGTAATGGATTTGCACAGGAGTTGCTGCCACCCATTGTTCAGCCAGAAGTTTGCTCTGGCATAACGTGCAAACGTTCTAACGACCTAATTCAAACAAACGGAAGGGGCACTCACGGCTAAGCTTATCAAACGTTTTAAGCCAGATGCTCGCCCCTTTTGTCGCATACACATGCAATTCATCCCATGTTTGTGTGTGTGTGTATGTGTGTGTGTGTGTGTGTGTGTGTGTGTGTGTGCGCGCGCACCTAAGTAAACGGCACATGCAAGCGCACTCTCAACTCACATGGGCGCGCAATATAGAGCCTGTAGTGGACGATGCCACTTCAAACTTGCCTTTGTGTGCACTTTTCGTGATATGCTCATACAGCCTGAACAGGTGACTTTCGTCTCACACAGCTTAATCTCCAGGGTGCTGCATAGGGGGCGCTGTGTAGCAATGTAGCAATGATTGATAATTCACTTGCCTGCAGCAATAACGGCATGTGTGTACCTAAATGCCCAAGTGTGCATTGACACTGCTCGTAGGGCGCGAACCTTTGGCAGTTCCACAACTGGCTCAGCCTGGAGTTTGCTACGCAATGGCTGCTGTGGCTGGTTGCGCCCAACCTGCTTGTGGCGCAAGAAATCCTTGGGGTACTTGTGCTTGTTGCAAAACATGTGTGCAGTTTGGATGCATGTGTGTACGTGTATGTTGTGTGGGCTCTTGTGGGCAGTGGTCTGTGGGCTGTGTTGTGCGTGTGTATGTGTGTGTGTGCATGTGTGTGTGCGCATGTGTGTGTGCGCATGTGTGTGCGTGGTGGCTGCGTGTTTGTTTAAGGGGGATAGAAGTCAAAAGTAACCAGACCAAACTCCTAGTAGGCCTTGTCTCTTTTTGCTAGACAGACCCCAACTTAACTACAATGTAATGGTAACGTGGTGCTTTTTTGATCTGAAAAGCCACATTAGCTCTCCACAGAGCATGCCACCTCTCGTTTCTAAAGCACTTTTGTCTAATTGTACATGCAGATGAATCAAAAACCCCTGGCCCTTTACCCGTCCCTGAACCCTGAACCTGTGTCTCATTACAGACAGAAATTAGAATCCGTGCAATCCTTCACTATGTCACCCACACAGCACTTCTCGTGTGTGTGTGTGCATTCCATTCGCAGATGGCTTCCAGCCGCCCCTGGCTGTCCCTCTATCTGAGCACCACAGCAGTCTTACTTCAGCTTGTGGAGTGGGTGAGTACCCCAGTGCCACTGCAGCTGCGTATATTGCTCTCCTCCATTGTAAAGTAGCTGACTGTCGTGCGCGTGTATGTGTGAGGAGCCAATGCCGCTGTATTGCTGCGCACCATTGTACACCAGCTTGTGATGTTGATGCTGGTGTTGTTGTGTGCTGCTGGCGCAGGTGTCGTTGTGTGCTGCTGGTGCAGGTGTCGTTGTGTGGTGCTGATGCTGATGCTCCTGGGTGTGGATGGGTGTGTGTGAACTTATTTGTGGCTATTAAGCGTGCTATAGTGCAAACTGTGCCTACCTTTGTGTTTCTCGTCAAGCATGGACGTCTGCCACAGGAATCGCTGCACGCTCTATCTGAGTGTGAGTGTGTGTCTGGCTGGCCTCAGAAATAACATTTAACAAAACGTGCACACACACATACAATCAAACACACACACTCTTTCTCTATGTGTGTGCCGCCCAGTTGTAATGTTGTCACAGCCCTTGACCCACACATGACACGCCTCAGGCTGATTTGTGTGGTTTCATTTTTTCACGTGTGCGTTGCAGATCATCGTGGCCGCCCCCATCCTGCGCCCCCTCTCCCTCCCCGCGCGCGCCCTGCTCTCTGCCACTCATTTCCTGTACACGTTTGTCATCGTGGCGGCACTGCTGGTTAAGGTCACGTTGCTAGGAGCGGTGGGAGCATGGCTGCCTGCTCTACAGGTAAGAGGGAGTGCGTTTTGGAGGGGTCCTCTTTATGGTGCCACTCCTCTCTTTGGCAGGATGAGAGGCTGTTACAAAACTGTCTCAGTAGTCAGGGTTGTGCCGCTGCTAGGACTGGTGGGCGCGTGGTTTTAGCGGGTAGGAGGGAGTGTTTGGTTGGAGCGGTGTCTCATCGTGTATGCTATTGGATTGTGTATGCTATTGGATTGTGTATGCTATTGGATTGTGTATGCTATTGGATCGTGTATGCTATTGGATTGTGTATGCTATTGGATTGTGTATGCTATTGGATGTGTCACGACTTTGTAATTCGCGCTTTTGCTAAAAGGTCAAGGTTACTCTGCTTGAGCGTTGAGGTGTGGCTGGCCAAGCTCCATATTGATGAAACGTATGCTCAATGTGCTAAACGTGAATACTTGAACACACTTGTATTTGCCGTGCTCCTGCCTCTTGCCATCATTGTCATGTTAAGTGTCAATGTGTCTACCTACCTACCTACCTACATACCTACCTACCTACCTACCTACCTACCTACCTACCTACCTACCTACCTACCTACCTACCTAC
>Ga0307945_1000617_pt1:0-10000 | contig 25042 bp, 20 predicted proteins | sample OrgLakmetagen228_FD_201818 | JGI IMG/M metagenome (GOLD analysis project Ga0307945, IMG submission 201818) | Saline water microbial communities from Organic Lake, Antarctica - #228 | ecosystem: Environmental > Aquatic > Non-marine Saline and Alkaline > Saline | place: Antarctica: Organic...
ATGATACCCCACAAAGGTGGCCTGTCCAGAGTCTCCCTTACCTCTGCCAGTAGTGAGCATGTAAGGACCAGCGGCAGCAATGTCAAGGAGCAGTTTACCAGCACGATTTACCGATTTGCAGCAGGTGAGACGAGCATGTTGTAAGCACTTGAAGTCGTCATGAATGTCGTAGTGCTCGTCGGTAAACTCAGAGAGATCACCTATGTGTGCGTTGAAATCACCCATCATAAGGACGTTAGTAAAGCTCAGAGAAGCAGAGGTGGCCTCGTCAAAGAAATGTTCAAAGCTCTCCGTAATGTCACTGTTGCTCCTTTTCTCTGTTTTAGGGTTTAGATAGACAGCGCCCAATGCTACATTACCAGGAACATTGAAGACCTGTCCTGCACACTTCAGCCAAATAGCTTGAATCTGCTCAGAAACGTGCCAAACAGTGACATAGTCATGAATGCCTTGGTCTATGAGAACAGCGACTCCATTGCCTTTACCGCCAATCATGGTTGAAGAGATAGGAATATGATACACAGTATACGTAGGAAATGCAGTAGCAAAAATGGAAACGACGTCGTTTGTTCTAGTCTCCACCAACACTGCAATGTGATGCTGTGCAATATGTTCACAAAGGCGTTCAAGCTTTTAGTCACACACAAGACCATCTACATTGATGAAAGTAGTCTTAACAGCAATGCCAGGCCGGCCTCCATCCTAGTGCTTAGCACCATTTACTCCCTCTTTGATTGTAATACTTCTTGGGCTTTGCTGCTAGAAAGCTCTGAACCAGCTCTTGCTTGAACCAGCACTTGCCTAAGACTGTACATGAATTTAGATGTAATAGCAGACACTTCTCGTTGTTTGTCTTCAGCACCTCAAACAGCAAAGCACACCCAGACTTGTTCAATTGAAACAGCACATGTAGGTTCTTTACATCTGCCTTGGAACCAACAGCACTTTGCAGCCAATATGTAACGAGGTTTAATAACATTCTTCACAGGGGAAAGCACTGCTGTTTGTACAAAGGTTTTGCGCTCAGGAAAGTGTTAACATGAATGAGACCTCTCTATGTAGGCACACACCACGCCTCTGTTCTTTGAGCCAGCCCTTCATCAGGATTATCAAGCGTATCAATCGTTCAGCACTGGCACCTCAGTGTGAAAAACTTCAATGTAGGTTATTCTCCCTTCTCGTTGTGCTTGCAGATGTAGAAACAAGGGCCAGTGCTTGCATCCCCAGATCTTGCAGTATGTGACTGGGAGGGCACTGCGTGTGTGCTATGTTGTCCAGGACGTTTAATGGAACAAAAAGTAGTAAGTAGTAAGCTTCAGTACAATTTAAGATTTATTAAGTTCCATGTGGGTCCAGGACATTCAATGGAACAGAAGCAATCTCCCTGACTGTGGCCACTCATTGTAAACGCGTGGCCACTCTCATTGTAAACGCGTGGCCACTCTCATTGTAAACGCGTGGCCACTCTCATTGTAAACGTGTGGCCACTCTCATTTTGTAAACGCGTGGCCACTCTCATTGTAAACGCGTGGCCACTCTCATTGTAAACGCGCTGTTGTCCGCAGGGGTGCAGAGTAGCTGATCCAGGCTTGGTCAACGGTCCTGCCTGAAATTGTGCTGCAATGTCGGACTCTGTTTCAACATTAAGAATCCAGGCACCATTTAGCAGCCACGCAAGGGATCCATTCTGCAGCACTACATGCAAAAATTAAGCTAACAGCCATCATATATCAGCATCAAAAAATCATACACAGACAGGACATAAAGCAATATCCTTCTTCCTAATTCATGCCGATAGTGTTTGTACCTGCGTCCTTTTTCCTTTCTTATCGTTGCCTCCTGCCACTCCGAAGAAACCACCCTGCCATCATTAATTTGGAGTTAGTATCTTGTTTTTGTGGTGATGGGAGCATCCAGCACAGCCAGTGCTGAGCGACTGGAGCTAAACTTGTTATTGTCAGAGAAGCGAGGTGGAAATAGCCACTTTGGTATAATCCCCCATGATAATGTACTTAAAGAGCAAATGCTGGGTGCTAAATTTGATATGGAAGCCGTACAACTTAGATAATACAATGCTGCAGAAGATCAGGATTAAACCCTGAAAAAAAAGGCTGGATACTTCTGCATCCCCCCTGACCCTTAATCAAGTGGCCTGTGAACTCTACAGTATATAGCCTTTTCTTTTTGTCAAGACTTCATAAACCGTACTCTCCCTTGCACTATTTTTGTCTGTATTTTTTTCAAAGGGAGTTATCTGAGGCCCAGAATGGGTATGTTTTTTGCATGCTCCTAAGGCAGGTGGCCGTAACTGGCAGGTTCCAAGCTCAGCTCTGCTATGTAGGATTCCAATGCAGCTGATCTTAAAACCTGCAATTTACGGCCACCTGCCTCAGCAGCCGCGGCGTGAACCCTACTTTTTGAGCAGCCATATGCTGTATTTGACCAGCCAGCGCACCAAACTGAGTAATTTTTAGTGTTTTGAAGTCCTTATAATAAATCGAGATCATTGCAAGAGAAATGGGGCGAAAAGGCTAAGTGGTTCGCGAGGTATGCAAATCAATGTGCCATTCCCCCTGGAAAGCACCCATCTAGGGTACAGGTGCACGACGTGTGCTTTTAGTCCTGTCATTCTGTACGCAGGGTGACTGGTCTAAATTTGAGCACATGATCGGGCAGCTTATAAAGTCAGCATCAGTTTGAAGCTAGGTTGGTCCATTTTGATGAAGTGACGTGTGAGTAGTTCCACCTTTCATTCAAGGAGGAGCATGTTTTAACTTTTGCCCAGATAACCCCCTCTGGTAATTTTTTGCCTTTAGGAACAACCGTTTTAAATTGCAGCAGTAAGTGTGTCGCTGAAAACATGAAAACAATCGACCTCAACTAAGCGCCGCGCAATGTCACACGTCCTAGCTGCAGCGCACTGTTTACTGCCGCAGATTTTGAGTGCGAGAGAGCGGCTGAAGTGTTACAGACTAAAGGGGAAACTGTGTAACTACTTAATTGATCCTTGTAATATAAGACTGCGTGCAACATAGTGTGAGATCTATGTTTAATCAGCAATGATCCAGCCCAATTTTGCTTCCTAGGGTTTTGTATTGCATATATCTGTTGACCTTTTTTTCTGCTCGGCCATCTCCTTGAGGTTGGCTGCGTGCTTGAGGTTGGCTGCGTCATTTGTCATTTGGTGGTCAATATTGGTTTTATACAGCATGGCCACAAACACCCCCTGGAACTCTGCATTTGTGAGCATTTCGGCACAGCAGCCAAATTCTGTAAGCACGTGCTGTTCAAATGCTTGTGTGGTGACTGCTGCTGTTTTGTCAGGAATTGGTACCATCGATAGCTACCTTGACAGGATGAACACAGAGTTGGCAGCTGAGCTGTACGCAACCAGGGCGTCCGTGGCCAAAGAAAAAAGCATCATTGCAACAGACAACCTGTGTATGCACAACATTGTGTCGAGCTGTGGTTTGCATGATGGAGGCTACGCATCCAAGGTCAGCAATTTCAATATAGAACATTGTCTACTTGTGAATGCGCAACCGTGAAAACGCACTGCAGACGCTGGACCAGCATAAATTCTGAAGGTGGTACAAGCATGGATGAGGGATCCCAGAAGACACTTGGATCTGCCCGCAATGTGACGCAGATGGAGTGGAGCCCAGCCGTGAGGAGCAAGTGAAACGCGCCGTGCAAAACCACACATAAATATGGTTTCCAATTAAAAGCCATTCCTCTTTCAATTCTCCATTCTTTCTTAAGTCAGAACGAAATTAGGTACTGTATAGACGCTACCCCTATTCAACAAGCAGAAAAGGCACAAGAACAACATAAGCTGCTAATGCCTCGCTTACTCGGACACCACAAAACCCTCTACACCATCCTGCTAGGAGCAACAGGCGCCATATACAGCAGCTACACAAGGAACCCACTCCTCGGCAGCCTCGGAGTTACTGGTCTACATGTCACAGCACTCGTGAAAAATTAAGCCTACATGCAATCAGATCCGCAAAAAAGACTATACAAATGAGACAAGACATCAAACACAACCCCTACAAACATCTGAGCAATACTCCTTGTGGTGTGCAGGCTTCTGGCTCCCAACCACCTGATCCCCACAGAAAAGCTCCTCTTATCTATATGCTCCAGGTGGGATGTTGTGTGTTTTTGCATCCATTGGGTGGTGCAGAACACAAAACAACATCCTTTCCAAATCTGTGCCGGTAGTGTTTACATTATCTGCGTCCTTTTTCTTACTTTTTTAAAGCCAGAACAATAACAAGCTTTATTTTTTCCTCCATGAACTAATTGACTTTTATGAGCAGTCGCACTTCTTGACCGAAGGCCCTTTTTGTAAAACCTTGTAAAACCTTGTATTCCTCCGTTCTTCTACCTTACATCCCCCATTCTCAAACAATTCCTTAGACTAAGCTGAGACCAGTCTTTTTCATGCTTAACACATTGCTTGCGCTGGCCGAGACCAATTCTTGTTTCAGCACTTATCGGTAACTTTATCAGTTCCTACTCTTTACTACTTTTTCCGTTTACTATACAGGCTGAAACCAGCACAAAAATGCATCAGCCTACACATTCGGCTGCCACTTAAATTAGTTGTAACCCCCTTGCATACCCTTTGATCCTCCAGGTGGGATATTGTGTAGCTTTTCATCCACTGGACGGTGTAGAGCATAATATTGACATCTCATACCTTTGCCGGCGTGCTTTCACACCACCTGCGATCGTTTGCTTTTGGTTTTACAAGCATTTTTACTTTAAAAATTCTCTCCTTCATTGTGATACAAATTAAGAAGAAACAGTCATGGTTACATGCTGCACTGACAAAATCCCATAAACGTGAGCAACATGGAAAAAAAATGTCATGATGAGGTAAAAGTGTCAAGGCTCTTTTGTAAAGATCACACCGGTTATTACAATACTAGGGGGTAACCGTGGCAGTCAAGCTGGTGGTTTCTGGGCACTTGGGTGTGGAGTGTCCTTTGCAATCGGACTGTGTGCACCTGGTGTGTTTATAGAATGGTATATTTGTGTGCATATATGTATGTGTATTTGTTTTGTGTGCGTGGATGTGTATGTGTGTGGATGTGGTTATGTGCGTGCATGCGTTTATGTGGAAGGGGGAATAGTGCGTGGGTGTTGGTGTGGGTGTGGATGTTTGCATTTTCCCTCCCTGTTTAACATGCTCCTTATGTATTTGTTCCTGAGTCACAGCTAGCACCTCCCCATCTCTGCAGGCAACAGGCTTTGTACAGGTAAAAATATCGAAGCCAAACTTACTGAGCAGGTTGAGTGCCTTAGTCAGCGTTTATATTTAGTTTTCCCCTCTCCCTCTCGACTTTTGCTTCTTGGCTTTGTTGGCAGGTATGGATGTCAACAACCCCGCCTGCTAGCTTTCTTGTTAGCCAGTTCAGTGTTTCATTTTTTAATGCAGCTTTCTCTGCTCAGATTTTTGGGCAGTGTTCTTCTTTCCTGAATGGTTTGCCATGTGTGATTTCTCTTCCAAGATTCGGTGGAGCCGGGCCAAAATAAAACCTGATTTGCAGGTTTTGTCACCCGTCCAGTGCTTAATTCTGGCGTTCGCTTTCTGAGTCCCAGATAGTGATGGCCAAGTATGTTAGGCGATTTTACTATGCTCCTATTTCGCGAGGCTTCAATGTGTAAAGATATTTCTCAGATTTAAAAATTGTCTACTGTGAGTGAAAATGCTTGCAATCATCTTGTACCTCTGCATCGACAACAATGTCTCATTGGGTACATTAAGAAAGGGGCAATTAACAGTAGTTCATTGCACCTTGCTGATTGAAGGACTATTCCCATTTTTCTGGCTTTTAAACATCGCCTTGGAGTTATCAATAGCCTTGACTCATGCCTACCTTCTATCTGGCCTGCATATACAACTACCTTAGCCGTAAATTGTTGTAATATCAGTTTTATCTGGCCTGCATATACAACTTCCTTAGCCGTAAATTGTTGTATTATCAGTTCTATCTGGCCTGCATATACAACTTCCTTAGCCGTAAATTGTTGTAATATCAATTATCTTGACTCATGCCTACCTTCTATTTGGCCTGCATATACAACTACCTTAGCCGTGAATTGTTGTAATAGAAGGCCTCGCATGAGTGAAAAAATCCAATCCTTAAGTGGTCCCGCTAACTTTTAGTTTTCGAGGGGCAGATCGTGACTACATTTCAAAATTGATTCTTACTTTTTCTTCCAGCAAGAAATGCTTCTTTTTCTCACAGCTGTACCCTTGTTCTGTAATTTTTAGACCACCATTAATTGTATTGATGTTTTTGGTGTGATCTCTTACATGAAGTATGTGGCAATCAGGATTTGAAAAGAAGTAAATTGCTTTCTGTACCAAATCAATACAGCCAATTTTGTACTGCAGCCAATCAGCGCTTCCTCTCGTCCCCTTCCTGCAGAAGGAAAGAGTAGGGCATGGAAGTTGTAAGTTTGTTCATTCATATAAACACTTCATATGTACACTTATCCAAAGCGAATACCACCCAAGCATGCTTGACAAGGCCACAATTAATATAATTCGCAAGTGCTGAAAGTGGGAGGGTATAATGCTGAATGAGGCAAGGAGGGGAGAGATCAGCGCTCAGCAACGCCTTCAGTTGCAGGACTCTTATACAATACTTTTTGCCAATCGAGTTGCACCAGTTGAAAGTAATTCCCCTAGGTGCCTCTTTTGCTTGGTTTTCAGCAAATGAGCAGAAAAAGAGAGAAGTGGGTTCCTCAACACAGGTTTGGTAAGCCCCCCTTCCGAGACCTTCAGATCTGTCAGCAACGACAATAATATAAGGTGTGACATGAATGCACAGACTTTCGTTGCCCACCTTTACAACCACTTCAGGATCAACGTCAGCTCCAGTGCGCTCCTTGTGGAGGCGTGCGTACTCGGATGCAGCATGCATCCGGGCCTCGCGTGAGTTGGAGACTGTGTTGGCAGTATGCGAGGTCAAAATGTAAGGAATGATGAATGGACGGAGGTGAGAACAACATTTTAAGTGAGGTGAGAATAACATTTTAAGTGAATTGCTTCACTGAAAGGATTAAGTTTTATCAAGACAGCAGAGTTTTTGGTTTGGTCTGCAATGCCTTCGTTTAGTGTGTGCAAAGCACAAGTAGTGGTTTCCAAGTGCAACTACATTTCAGGAGGGGGAAGTTGAGAGTTGTGAGGATCTCAATCTGTTTCAGAACTTATCCTAGCTCCCCTGAGTAAACTTCGCACCATTGTGTGCGCTGGCCAGGAAAGCTCGTTCCTGTCGGGCTTCGTGTGTTGTGGGGTGAATGGGCTCCTGGTCTAGGTTGCTCATGCCTGAATGCAGCTGCAACAGCCAAGACAAGAGAAATTCAAAAGGTGCTGAGCGCACACAGGCGGACACCTTCAAAGGCTGCTAAAGTGACTAGTGTTTTAGTCATAATTGATCCAGCATTAAACGCGCACGGACACCACACTGTTGCTCTACAATGGCGCTAAAAGCTCTGAGTCATCAGTGACATCATCTGCTATAATTGATCTAGCGCAGCACCTGGGCTCGGATTGGCTCTTGGTGGAATGCGTGGGCTGTGGGGAACGGGGGAAAGCAGAGAGTAAAGAAGCAAGGGAATATGAATGCCTAATGTTAAGCACAAATGCAATAAGCATAAAAAATGCCTGGTATAATTAGAAGGTTCAGACTCACCGCAAAGGCAATAGATTTATTTGTTTTAATTTTTTCGAATGAGTTCTTGATGTCGAAATTTCCCTAAATTGCTCTTTGCTACATGATATCCTTTTCAGACATTTCTTACTATTTCCAGCATTTCCAGGCCGACAAGGCACGAAGGTCGGAAATTAGTCGGAGGCTGACAAAAGCTCACGCCGCGGCAGTTTGTGGTCTTTTGTGGCCAAGTATTGAACATAAAAACCGAAGACGGAATTCAGGTGTGAGAGCGGCGCATTGCGGGCCAGTAATTCGCTGTGTGACAATGCGCCTTTTGCTCTCCCTGAATGGTTTTAGTAATGTTGTATTAATTGGCTCAAAGATTTAGAGCCAGGGGTTAAAGTTGTAGCATTTCTTACCGCCCTTTTTTCATTGAGTCAAGAATGGCCAAGCCGGGGGGGGCTGTTATAAGCCCTTAACCTTAGCTCTGCAGTTTCTGTGCCTGGAACTTTATCTGTAACTCTGTTTCTGTGCCTGACGCTTTCAGCTTGTTTGAGAGACCATCCGATCCCGGTGCCTTTTTTCTTTTTTATTATTGAACACTCCAAACAGGACCTTTCTTGTCTGCTGGTGAAAGTGTGTTACGGTACTACTCGGTGCAACGTGGCTGCCATTCCGCTTAATTGCCCTGTTCCCCTTACCATATGAAAAGTATGCCTTTTTGTCCATTTCGTTGTTTTCTTTGGCGAAGACGGGAGCAACCAGCGCATCATGTGGGCTAAAATTATGACTATATCAATTTGTGAAAGACTGGAAAGAGCCCTTTAGGTACGGCCCTCACAAGTTTCAGCTGGTTCCAAAATGGGGGAGAGAACTCCATATCCACCAAGTTTCCAGTTTGAAACAAGATCTGTACAATATTTGTACTCGACTAGGAAATTTCTAACTAAACTGACACTTTAAGGTGCATCTCGTTCAGGCGCTCCTCAAGCTGATAAACAGCACCGTACTGTGCTACTCTGAACCCTCCTGCAGATAATTAAGAATGGTGTTCAAAATTGGGAGCATTGTCTGAAAAAGGAAGCTGTAATGGCAGCGTTGCACACACTCTGCGTATTTGATAAGGGAACTCATTTTTTTGTTCTCATCCGAACAAAGGAAAGGAAAACATGTATGCAGTATTGCATATTTTTGCTTCTAGACCCACCTTCTGCCGCTTCTTGTGAGAGCTTTACACCATCTGCAATCGGAATGTAGTAAGAATACTGTTATGTCACATACCTTACTGTCCTCTTCAAAAGGCACTGGGAGCAATTAATGACAGGCTTGGCACTCATGCTGTTTTCACCTTGGAATGCGATGGTAGATAAAACAGTGGCAAGTTGCAAGAGCTCGCTCTTTTGTACAACAACCTTTACTCATACCAAAGGTGGTTTCACCAAAGGCGTTTCTGTCTTATATCCGGGTCAAGTCAAACACCCCTGTACCCCAGCTGTCATATACCCAACTCAAAATACAGTATGTACCCCAGTAGTATGTCCCTCAACCCATCCCAGTACCCCAGTCATCCCAGCCCAACCCATGTACCCCAGTTGTATGTACACCAGTAGTGTGTTCCCCAGCTGTCATATACCCGGTTCAGAACACAGCTCCCAGAGCCCCAGACTCCTAAGCAACAGTCGTAGCCACGCCTCCTCTTGACCACTCTAATTTACATGACAAAAAACCCCGAGGCGACTCATTGCATTTTGCATCTGCCTGTTCCCAAGACTACACATCTAAACAGAAATGTGTGAGGTGTGCCTTGCTGTATATGACGCCTCTTCCCAAAAACCACACTTGTGGTATACAATCTCTACATAATGCTCTCCTCCCTGTCTGGACACACAGCAACATCCTTTCCTAATCCATGCTGGTGGTGTGTACACTATCTGCGTTATTTTTCTTTTCTTTTCCTTTCTTTCCTCCCTCCCCTGTTTGGTTCTCAGGTACTTGTGCCCTACTTCCTGCACTGACCTCTTTCCAAAGCCTGCAACAGTTTTTGCCGCGCCTCCTCAGCTGCTGCGGGTGTTATGTAGCCGTCAAACCGCCCAACAGCTATTAATTCTCCACCTGCAATGCCCACCTGGTTAATACAAATAGAAGAAGGAGGTACAAATAATAAATGCATCACGAATGGCAAACTTCCTGCTGTGATGCCCACCTGAACCTACACAAGTAAAAAGTGCACAAAAGGAGGAGAAAGCTATTCTAAAAAGAGCTGTACAAACACCTTGGTGCCCGTCACCAATTGACCCAAATTGGTGTCAGGAGTGATTTCACTG
>Ga0307945_1000617_pt1:15000-25042 | contig 25042 bp, 20 predicted proteins | sample OrgLakmetagen228_FD_201818 | JGI IMG/M metagenome (GOLD analysis project Ga0307945, IMG submission 201818) | Saline water microbial communities from Organic Lake, Antarctica - #228 | ecosystem: Environmental > Aquatic > Non-marine Saline and Alkaline > Saline | place: Antarctica...
GGCATGTGTCCCCCAATTAGGTAGCCTCAAGCAGAAGTGCTCTGGAAAGAAACATTTTGATGCTTAGTTTGAAGCTACCTAATTGGGGGGCCCATACGCGGGGAACATTCAAAAACATGCCCATTTTGGGGGGAGTTGTCCACCTCTGTGAAAATGTGTCGGTTTACAAGAACTCCAAAATTCAGCGCAGCCATTCAAATGATTGAGCTGCGGGCAAGATTTACAGCTACAGGTTTACAGGTTTACAGGTTAGGCCATCATTTAAAATGTGCGACTGCTAGGCTGCGTATGTAAAACAGCTACCTGCGTGACTGTCCTAAATTATAGGAAGCAAACAGGAGCAGAAGTAAAATCCTGTAAACAAAATTGGTCGTATCTGTACTACAAGTCAGGAAAACAAACCGTACACGTATTTGTTAGTTGTTGAGAAGGAGGCGTTGCCTCTTGGCCCGATTGGGTATCGTGAGCTGAAAACGCCCCCAGCATTACTTCCTACCTTGAATCCTTTATTCTGTTGTAGAACAAGTGTGGTTTTTTGCGTGGGCCAGAACCATATGTGTACACTGTATATGACCGTATATTTCCTTGCCAGAAATACCGTACATATATACCGTTTATATATGGTTTTGGCCGACCTTACTGATTTGCCATCCTGTGAGTCATTTGTCAATCGTCACCTTTTAGTCAGGGTAAATGACGTGTGCTTGGTACAGGAAAATTCTACGGCACCTACTTGGCATGTTTCCCATTTTATAGTTGTTGATGTGTGAAGTTGTGAAATTTTGCTACCTGTGTGCTGCTTTGTGCATCCTATTTTAACTGGTGCCGCAAACAAAGTAGGAGTGCTTCTCATGTTCCCATACACACTTTCATTCTGTATTTAAATGATGCCCGCAAACAAACTAGGTTTACTTCACATGTTGCCAGCCTGCAGTGCTCGCTCATTTGTGCACAGGGGAAGTGAAGACACACAAAAAAGGTGCACGCCTCCATGCGTACATATGTCAATTGTGGGGAGTGCTCGCGCTAATAGTACCGTACTACACGCGCACAGGTGGCAGGAAGCCCGTGCCAGCCTGCAGCGCTTGCTCAGCGCACAAGAGGGAGTGATCAGAGACGACCGGCAGCTGAGAGAAGCAGTACTTACTCCCATGGTGGGCGCCATGTGATGGCCTCAGTGTTTGCATTCCAGAGGGAGAAAAGGAAACGCTACGCAAGCACCGAAAACCACTCTACATGTTTATAATGAAATCAATTGGGGATGACCTTGTTTTGGGCCGCAGCCTTGATGTTGCCATCAGAACAACTCCATATGATATTGCCACTCCATATGATATTGCCACCATAACAACTCCATAAGACCAGGCAAAGTGAAGGAAGCGTCTTGATGGGAAAAGAAAGTCACGTCAATTAACGACTTGAAGTAAGATGACTAGATCATTACAAATTCAAAATCTCAAGGGGAATCATGAAGCGTAAATCATAGTAGCTTTGACTCTCAGCTCTCTAACCTGGATATCTTGACAAAATGAGTGAGCGCACCTCCTTTGTTATAAACATTTGGGTTCCCTGCAGTTTGCATAGGGCTGGTCAGAACCGTATACCTATGTACGCCGTAAATAAAACATCCAGGATGGGCCAAAACCATGTAGATATATACAGTGTACATACGGTATATTTGGCAGGGAAATCACCAAACATACGGTCATATACTGTAAATACATACAGTCCTGGCCAACCCTACAAATACCGTATAAAATATATAGTTTTGGCCTATCCAAAATTTGAAAGAGAAGAGGCTGTTATGTTTGGTATGTGTCACTGCTGCCACTCTGGTTTGTCGCCTTGTCTGCTATGTCGCCTTGTCTGAAATGTCACCTTGTCTGAAATGTCACCTTGTCTGCTATGTCGCCTTGTCTGCTATGTCGCCTTGTCTGAAATGTCACCTTGTCTGCTATGTCGCCTTGTCTGAAATGTCACCTTGTCTGCTATGTGTCCGATCAAATCACTGTCACGGCAAAGTACAGTACATGACGCAGCTCATCAACCAATAACAAAAATAAAATGGCTTCTTGAGCTTGATGGACAAGACAAGTCAAAAGAAACTTTATTGAACAACCAAACTAACTGTTCGTCACACAATTTGTCACTACCACCAATCGGGCGTGACGTATGTGACACCGATATTTGACACCTGCATGTGACATCTGCATGTAACACCTGTATAGGTATATGTGTCGCCGCTGCCAGATTTGGCAAGCACTCTGTCAATGCACTGAGTACCTCATTAGAAGACCTCATTACTTATAAGACCTCATTACTAGGTTACTAGATGACCTCATTAGAGTACCTCATTAGAAGACCTCATTACTTAGAAGACCTCATTAGCGTACCTCATTACTTAGAAGACCTCATTACTAGGTTACTAGAAGACCTCATTAAAAGACCTCACCTCAAATGTCTTCAGACGTCTCGTGCATCCGAACCTGAGTGCTAACTTCTAATCTTCCGTTCTGTTTTTGAGGGGTACCAAGGGGATATTGCTGGAAAACTGCATAGAAAACTCATATGCTGTGGAAGTACAGCAATCCTCTTTTCCTGGTCCTTTGCTATTGCTCAAAACATCCTTTTTGTTGGCTTTTATTGGCTTAGTATTCGAGGTTGTATTTGCATGTGTACTTGCACTGTGGACGTTCAACAATGAAGTCTGTCGTGTTCTGTCAAGCTCTGTAGTATGTGAACATATGCACACATACATAACTCACAAAAGTTCATGACCATGCACTTCCCTGTCAATGTGGGCTAGTGCACAAATATGCGCACAAACTCACACACACAGGAGAGCATGATCATGCACTTCTCTACCAATGTGAGCGACTGCACGAACACACGCACGAGCACACACATACACAGACACGCACATGCATATGCACACACACTCGCATCCTCACGCACAGGAGGATGTGACCATGCAGCTCCCTGCCAACGTGGGCGACTACACAGATTTTTATGCATCTAAGGAGCATGCCACAAACGTAGGCCGTATATTCAGGCCCAATAATCCAGATTTGAATCCCAACTGGTATGTGTGTGTGGTGGTGTGTTTACAATTAACTCGTATGTCAATTCATGCGCAATGTAAAGGGCAAAACATCAGCAGCACGTGTATGTGTACGTGTATGTGTGTATGTGCGTGTGAAAACATCTTGCCTGAAAAACACTACAGAGAAGTGCATGCAGGGTTGATCTCACACTGTCCTCAGGACTGTGCGTGCATTCAATGTTCAATACTTTCCTGCCCTTCATGAGAGTGTGCACGCATCATATGGTTCGTATGTATTGAGCTCTCGTAAATCCTGAAAACCTGTTAGCGCAAAAGGGAGCATTAGCAAGGCAATACAGCCAAACACAGACGCCAATTCATGCTCCCAACTCTTGCGCTGATCAGACAGGAACAACAACCTAAACTTAGATTTAACCATAAACCATAAACCCTAACATTAAGGTAAGGTAAGGTTACATCACTGTATATGCCTCAAAGGGCATCTCAGCTGAAGCTTGGCAAAAGGCGAACCTAAACCTAAACCTAACCCTAACCCTAAACCCTAAACCTAAACCCTAAGCCCTTCTTACTCTTGCGCTGATCAGACAGGAACAACAGAAGACACACTTTCAAAGGGTTTGCCTGCAATAATCCAACAAGTCTTCCTGTTCTGGACCCCGATTTTGGCACCTTGTCCATGTGTGTTCCTTTTTTCCCCGTCCCCTTAAACAGCCTCAACCCCTTCCTAAATACTTGTTTTTTGCCATCTCCTTTATTTCACACTCTCTTCCCTGCTTTGATACATCAAACAATATTCCTTAATATTACTCGTCTTAACACTCTCTGTTCTTCATTCTTTTATCTTCATGCAGGGTACAGCAGCCCATAGCATACCACGGACGCGCCTCCTCCATCGTCCTGTCTGGTGCTGATGTCAGGCGGCCATGGTGAGTGAGCGACCATGGTGCTGATGTCAGGCGACCATGGTGAGTGAGCTGAGAACTTGATGAGTAGTAGTTGGAATGCTGAAAACAGGCTGGCACCATGTCTTGCATCCTCTTGTGCTGACGATAGGCATTTATGAAGTGAGGGGTTTCCCGTATCTACTAAGGATGCTGCAGAAAGACTGACCTTGTGACTAGCTATATCTGTTGCTGATACCAAACAATATAAAGTGAGGGACCAACTTGATACACAATAGAATGCTGGAGCAAGACTGGCGTTGTATCTTGCTGCTATACCTGTTGCTGATACCAAACAATATAAAGTGAGGGGACAACTTGATACACAATAGAACGCTGGAGCAAGGCTGGCGTTGTATCTTGCTTTGTCTGCTGGTGCTGATGTGGAGCAACCATGTCATGACCTGACTGCTCGATGCAATGAGTGCCTTGAAATGAGATGGGTCGCCTTTTGCCTTTGGGGTTTCATTCATTGGAAGCAGACAGCGGTAGGGAGAGGTTACGGTATGCATTCCTTAGGTCTAATGGGGAGCCAAGATCAGTCATTATATGCTGAATAATGACCTGTGCTTTCTCTTTCCTCGTGTTGCAATTCCTCTTCTGCAATGATTGTGTTGGCCTCTTTAGCACCTTTAGACACACACACACACACACACACAAACACACGCACGCGCAAACACACGCACACACGCACACACATGCACACACACGCACACACACTCACACACACTTCCCTGATGCGCCCTGATCACTTGCCAAGTATTTTCTAGCACTTCAATCAAGCGGTCGAGGACTGTACTTTTATGTATTTCAGTATCTCTACTGTACTCCACTGCCAACAGCGGCAGTGAGCAAGGACAGACATATGTTATGTGGGGAATGGTTTTTCTCTGCCTGCCTCCAGGCAGTTTTTTTCTTGTAAAGGTAGCTTTCCTAAAAGCCGAGTGGTCCGTGGTCCGGCCAGAACTGTAAATTGTAAGGGTCGCAGGTATGTACCTGCTTGGAGACTTTCGGCCATAGCTGCTCAGAAGCTACAGCCTGCGTCACCTTAATCAAAGCTTGAAGTGCTATCTTGCTTGTGCACAATATGTAATACGTACCGTATTTTTCGGGCAGAGGCTTTCACTAAAACGTATGCAGCATTTGGAGACCATTGCCTTAGTGAACAGCTTTGTGAGTAAAGCGTCCTCTTTCAGACTTGAGAAATGTTTATACTTGTGTGCCCAAAAATCTAGTAATGTTTTGTAATATCTAGTAATGTTTTGTAATATCTAGTGATGTTTTGTAATATCTAGTGATGTTTTGTAATATCTAGTAATGTTTTGTAATATCTAGTAATGTTTTGTTCCTGGCATTATGATTATAATCACAGTTGATCACAGTTAGCAGCCTGCTCAGTAGCAATGGCGTACAATGGTGTGCGTATCTTTAGGGATGGCGTACAAGACCAAAAGGCAAATGTTTAGGGTTGGCCAGAACCATATATATACGGTGCATATACGGTAATTTTGGCAGGGAAGTTGCCAGATATACCATGCAGATATACGGTCATATACGGTGAATATATACGGTTCTGGCCAACCCTACAAATGTTTCACCATCGTGTGCAATGTTTCACCATCGTGTGCAATGTTTCACCATCGTGTGAAATGTTTCACCATCGTGTGAAATGTTTCACCATCGTGTGAAATGTTTCACCATCGTGTGCAATGTTCCTATTGGGTATATATACGGTGTATATATACGGTTCTGGCCAACCCTACAAATGTTTCACCATCGTATGCAATGTTCCTATTGAGTATTCACATTTATGCTTCCTCAATATTGAGCGTTTCCATGCACGCAACAACAGAGAAAAAGGAAATCCATGCAGGGAAAAAAAGAAAAGAATAATCATGCAGACAGTGACAGCCACTCCCTACGTTGCTGAATGTTATCCCTCCTGCTGCTCATTTCATTACGATAGACTTACTTTTGCAGGGGCCAGATTCTTCCATCCAAAGAATCCACTCAGCCCATTATGGCACCTTGCCGCGCCCTGGACTTTGAGCTGGAAATGGTGAGAGCATTGCAGGAATTATAGGACAGCTGTAAAGTTTGAGCGTGTCACTTGTTTGATCAGTCGTCCAGCATTTGTGATAACAGTATTCAGCACCTTGCCGCACCCTGGAATTTGAGCTGCAAGTGTTATGCCTTGTTCAAGGAAGTTCAAGTGCAAGATCTTGACTCTAATTGACATAGAATATGAATTTTTTCACAACTGGAAGAGACTGTCCTGCTTATGTTGTGACATCAAGCATTGACCATACTGACCTGGAATGGTGAGGAGGCACAGCAGCAAAGAACCCTCTTCACTTCTTTGTTCCAAAATCGAATCAAACTTGCCCTAATCTCCTGGGCATTTCCGTACCAACAAATGCCAATGAAACAATACATTTTTATGAATTGTTGCTGGACTTGTACTCTTGAGCTTGAACTGGTCAGCTGAAATTGGTCAGTTATAGGTAGAGAGTGAAAGTGCAGAGGAGCAGGGTGCAAGAAGCCATTGCCTTGTATCCTAGATGCTGGTCGACCTTGTCCACCTAAGCCATTGCCTTGTATCCTAGATGCTGGTCGACCTTGTCCACCTAAGCCATTGCCTTGTATCCTAGATGCTGGTCCACCTTGTCCACCTGGCCTGACTTTGAACTTCCAGTGATCAAAACCAAAAACTGTCACGTCAAAGATACTTGTGACCAGATCTCCCTGGAAACAGAGGTGTAAGTGTCTCTGCAAATGCGTCTGGTGATAGATAAGCTTACAATGCTTACAATGCTTACATTAAACACAATGGGGAGTAACTGAGCAATGGTTTCAGTGGAGGGTGACTGAGCAGCCGATCAGCCAATTCAGCTCACAAATTGCACAGCCTCGCTGCGAGTGCCTTGTGCAGCCCCTCCATGCTATTTTTGTGCAAAACAACGACCAACCAACCCCGTCGCTCCACAACATCTCTTGCTGTTTGAGCAGGCTGCCTTTGTGGGTCGTGGCAACCCCTTGGGCGAATGCATCAGTGTAGACCAAGCCTGGAAGGAGCACGTTTTTGGTTTGGTGCTCATGAACGACTGGAGTGCAAGGGACATTCAAAAGTGGGAGTACCAGCCGCTGGGCCCCTTCAATGGGAAAAACTGGGTGAGTGTAGGCTTTTGTGCCTGGTATTATTGGATGATCGTGTGCGAGAGACATCACATTGTGAGATGAACAGTCACTGGGCCTCTTCAATAAGATGAACAGTCACTGGGCCTCTTCAATGAGATGAAAGTCACTGCGCCTCTTCAATGAGATGAACAGTCACTGGGCCTCTTCAATAATATGAGCAGTCACTGCACCTCTTCAATGAGATGAACAGTCACTGGGCCCCTTCAATGCGAAACTGGGCGACTGCAGATGAGGATCTGGGATTGTGGTGCCCAAATTGAAAAGGAGTGCGGTTATTTGTACGAAAATTTGTTGGAGCTGCAGCAGAACGGTAGGAGTTCCGGCCACTGGGCATTGCTGTGTAGAAAAGCAAGGAAATTACAGACGAGGCTCTGGGATTGTGGTACTTGCTGCAACAGGAGAGGCGAGGGACCCACCAGCCCACAGCGCCTTGAAGCATTGGGTTGTGTTTTGGGGCACCCGTGTGCCTCGTGCAGCACGTAGGGTTAGCCAGAACCGTGTATGTACACCGTATACGACCATTTATTTGGTGATTTCCCTGCCATAATTACCGTATATACATTGAACAAATATGGTTCTGGCCAACCCTAGTAGCAAATCATCAAGGCATTTCTGGAGCTGCCTGCATGCTTCATGGTGACGCTTCAAACCTACATCTTGCGTCTGTGTGTGTGTGTATGTATGTGCACGCCTTACTTGTAACCATGCCTGGACTCAAAGCGTACAAAATAAGCTACAGCTGCTGAAGCCTGTGTGCTTTGCAATGCTCTTATTAAAATAGCACCTCAGCATTGTGCTTGAAACCATATTTATCATGCCTTACACACACACACACACATACACATAGAGACACATACACACACAACTATGCTCACACTCACATAGTCACATGCACTGTACACTCACACATCTCACGCGCACACACACCCACACGTTCAAACCCACATATCTACGCATACAACACTCACGCAGGCAACCCAGATTTCACCCTGGATCGTCACGACGGATGCCTTAGAGCCCTTCCTAACGGATGCACCTGAGCAATCGCCACCTGTGCTCCAGTACCTACAAGAGAAGGCTGGAAGGGCCATGCCTGACGTCAATTTGCAGGTGCTGTTCCGTGTGGGAGATGCTCACCCACACGCACACACACGCATGTGCTCACACACACATACACACACATTCACACACGCACAAGCATATCCTCATACACACTCGCACACACGCACATATATATGCACACAAACACGGGCGCGTACAAACATGCGCACAACACACATGCGTACGCACGTGCACAAAACACACATGTACGCTCACATGCTCACAGACACACAGACTCTTATACCCACATTGCTTGTACACAATGGTGCCAAAGGCTTGAGCTGCTTCAGAGGTTCTTTCAGTGCTTGCGGCCCACATAGCGAGCCAAGTGCAAGCTCCACAACCTCTTTTCAGCATATGGCCTGAAACTCGTTTTTGCAACACTGATCAATCGTCGTTCAAAAGTGCCATTCACTGCCCCATCGCATACCCACATGCTGTACCACTTCCACTTACGGTTACTCAAGCATTTGTCCGATGCGGTAGAATCTATCCAGAGCCATCCCTTTACTGTAACAGATGAAGCATTTGCTGTTTCAGCTCGCAGGACATACCTCATTGTTTTCCATGAGCAAAGCGAGGCTGTGACACTTACGACACACATGCTGTGTGCACCGGTGAACTTGCAGGTGGACGTGGCCCCCCAGGGTTGCAAGCAGCCAAGCACCCTGTGCACCTCAAACTTGAAACACATGTGAGTGTGATTGTCTGTGGTGCTACTAGAAACTCACCTGGCCGTCAAAAACATGTGATGAGTGTTTCTTTGCACCTTAGGTCTTCATTCGAACTCTGAGTTCATCTGGAAGAAAAGAGGCACAATTGCTTGTGGTTTACATCTTTGCCCATTCCGCCTGCAAAACTCCTGAATTTCTGGTTTGATTCAATTTTCTTGTTGAAAAAGAGGTATCAACTTGTCTTTCCCTCTCTTTATTTTTCCTGGATCTATGACGTCCTCTTATCGTCGACTTTCTCATGTCATCCCTATTTATTTCATCCTAGGCACTGTGATGACTGACTTCCTCATGCCTAGGTATGCATCCCCTATTTTCCACTACAGCTACTGTATTGACTTTCTCATATCATTCCTCCAGAGGTGGTCAACGGAGATCTGAAAAAGGGATGCTTTTGAAATGTTCCCAGAGTATGGGTGCCCCAGCTGGCACCTTCCAAGCTTAGCACCCAGATGTAGCCCTTGCTCTCTGCTGGTAACACCTGAGCTTGAAAGGTGCCAGTAGGGGCACACATGCCTAATTGCCCGCGGCGTGAACCCACTTTTCACCACCAATCTGTCATACCTCACCACCAACTGACCTGGTTTGTGTCATTTTTATATGATAGTCAGGAGGGCAAAAAAAAAAAGTAGTGGAACACCCCTCAAAAAAATGGGTGGACCCCCTCTGAACCACCCACCCACCCCAAAACCCCCCTTGCAGTAACCCTACGCAGACAAAAAGTGTATCAATCTGCTCCTTTTTCAATTCCCCATCCATCTACATACTCACCATACTGAAAAAGTGAGTTGCAGCAAAGTTATGGGACAAAAACTGAGCAGCGGACGCCCATGCATACCTGCCCTTCCAGGCACCCACAACTTGCTTGCAAGTCAACTATCTGCCCTCCTGACTTCACCATTTATAATCACATCATACATTATCGCTATCCTGGAAGTTTGAACTGATTTGCTGCATGTTCACCTTTACACCCCCTGCCGCCCACACCCTTGCGCGCATGGCACTGA
>Ga0307945_1000622_pt1:5000-24961 | contig 24961 bp, 24 predicted proteins | sample OrgLakmetagen228_FD_201818 | JGI IMG/M metagenome (GOLD analysis project Ga0307945, IMG submission 201818) | Saline water microbial communities from Organic Lake, Antarctica - #228 | ecosystem: Environmental > Aquatic > Non-marine Saline and Alkaline > Saline | place: Antarctica...
GTCCAGTCTTTTAACATTCAGGATGGCACTTGTAGGTTTGTCTTTCCTTTCTTTCTCTATTCTCCTTTATCACACTGGATGGCACTAACAGGCTGGTCTTTCCTTTCCTTTTCCCTTTCTGCTTGATCATATTGGATGGCTCTTACAGGTTGGTCTCTTTTTTCCTATTCTCTTTCTCCCTGATCGTATTGGATGGCACTCACAGGTTGGTCTTTCCTTTCCTATTCCCTTTCTGCTCGATCATTCTGGATGGTACTTACAGGCTGGACTGTTCTTTTTCCTTTCCCTCATTCCTCACCTGTGCCAAGAGCGCGTCCCCTTCCTCACCTGTGCCAAGAGCGCGTCCCCTTCATCACCTGTGCCAAGAGCGCGTCCCCTTCCTCACCTGTGCCAAGCGCCTTCCTCACCTGTGCCAAGAGCGCGTCCCCTTCCTCACCTGTGCCAAGAGCGCGTCCCCTTCCTCACCTGTGCCAAGCGCGTCCCCTTCCTCACCTGTGCCAAGCGCGCGTCCCCTTCCTCACCTGTGCCAAGAGCGCGTCCCCTTCCTCACCTGTGCCAAGCGCGTCCCCCTCAAAGGAGATCTGGGAGGGGAGGGGGCAGGGCTGTTTGCTGCGGATGAAGCAAGGCTGTCCCCAAAGTCGGTTGTGGCAAAAGAGGGCCAGGACTGTAGCTGATTCCCGGTCGGATCCTGTGAGAGCATTTGAGCAATATCTGCTGTGTGCCTACTTATGTCCCGTCAAAGACGCAATCGCCAGACTGTAGCTGGAGGATTGTGAGAGAAGGGTGTCTGCAAACAAAGCTTCATTTGTTTATATGTTAGCATGCAAATCAGTGCGTGTTTACAGGTAGCAAGTGAAGATTGGTGCGCCTACATGTTAGAGGGTGCACATAAGTGTCAAGGCTGCAGCTGTCGGTGCCTGTCAAAAAACAATGCAAGAGACTTCTGTGGGAAAGACACTGGAGACCAGTGTGTGATTGTATGGTAGCATGTGAAGATCAGTGCGCCTAGAGGATGCACAGAAGGGTCAAGGCTGCAGCTGTCGGTGCCTGTCAAAAAACAATGCAAGATACTTCAGTGGGAAAGACACTGGAGACCAGTGTGTGATTGTATGGTAGCATGTGAAGATCAGTGCGTCTAGAGGATGCACAGAAGGGTCAAGGCTGCAGCTGTCGGTGCCTGTCAAAAAACAATGCAAAGGTTTATGTTGGAAAGACAAACTGGATTGGAGCAAGTATCGAATTTATGCCCAGGAGCACACAAAAGGTGTGAGGCGAAGAATGGAGTGGTTTGCGGAAGTGCTGTTGCCCGTGTAATAGTAGGCAGGGCTTGTACCCAGGCCAAAAGACTAGGAGTCTTGCCAGATAACCTGCCCCTTCATCTTCCAGGGTAGCTTGCCTACTGCTAATGTGCTCATGTACTCACAACTTGTGTGCAGCCAGACCTTAAGAAATGCGCCTTGAGGTAGGAAGTGTGCATTTCCAGGCATGCAAGCGCTGCATGTAGCTGCACGCTCCTTGGCCTGTTTGTCTGCTACGGTTTATGGAGCAGTTTTTTTAGGGTACCTGGTGCCAAACTGGCTTCCTTTTCCTATTATGCTTGGGAGTGCTTTATGCTTGGGAATGCTTTGCGCTTGGGAATGCATTATGCCTGGGAGTGCTTGTTGTCATTGTTAGAGCACCCTCCATTTTTCATCTTCTTCTCAAACTACGCACACATGTAAGGTTGGCCAGACCCATATATATATATATATATACGGTGTATATACGGTAATTTTGGCAGGGAAATCACCAAATGTACGGTCATATACGGTGTGTATATACGGTTCTGGCCAACCCTACACACATGTCTCACCTGCAGCCCAAAGCCCTCTGCGTTCGAGAATGTGCCCGCCTGGTCACTGTTGGCAGGGGGCAGTGCACAGCTGCTGCAAGAGTCTTCCTCTGCCAGAGCAAATGATGACCCGTGGTCGTCATGCATGGCAGCATCGTGCCCAGCACCCTCTTGACTGCCTGCACCTTGCTTGTCCTGCCCGCCGTGCAGCTCAGGGCCCGACAGCTGGTGCTGTTCGACAGCTGGTGCTGCTCGACAGCTGGTGCTGTTCGACAGCTGGTGCTTGTCCTGCCCGCCGTGCAGCTCAGGGCCCGACAGATGCTGTTGCAGCACCTGTGTATGTGTGTGTGTGTGTGTGGTGTGTGTGTGTGTGTGTGTGTGTGTGTGTGTGAGCACCTGTGTGTGTGTGTGTCTGTGTGTGTGTGTGTGTCTGTGTGTCTGTGTGTGCGGTGACAGCCCTGAGCTGGGTTTGGGACAGCTGCTGTTGCAGCACCTGGTGAGCAAGGAATTTGGCGGAAACTTATACAACACAGCCCCAAAGAGTTCGACAGCAAAGAAATCACTCAAAGGAGCAGCCAGAAAATCACTGCACATTAAGAGCTTTGAGGATACAATCTCTGTTGAGACCCCAAACCCAAAGGCATGAGAGAAAGCTACACCAGCAATAAGCATCTTTACAGCACACATCTGCATTACATCTCTGCTGTGGCAAAAAAACAAAAGGCACTCATTTGACCTCTGATCAAACCCTAAACATAATTTAAACTAGTAAATCGCCACCACCTGCAACTTCTCTCGGGTTTGCTGCTGCTGCTGCTCATGCTGCTGTGCCTGCAGGACCTGATGCTCTAAGAACAGGTCTGTCAGCTGCTGCTGTTGCGGTTGCTGCTCCTGGGTTGGTAGGGGCACTGCATCTTGGTGTCGGCCTGCGCCAAAACATATCAACGATTTTAAAATTGTCAGTAGATGAAACAGTAGGTTTAAGATTAGGGTTGGCCAGAACCGTACATACACAACGTATATGACCGTATGTATGGTGATTTCCCTGCCAAAAATACCGTATATACACCGTATGTACCTATAAATGTATGGTTCTGGCCAACCCTATTTAAGATGCTCAGCAGGTCGAGAAGATCTCAGTTTGGGGACCCACATGTGATGCACACTACTGCAGGTGCCACATAAAGATTATAAGTCATGGCACTGGGCTCAGTTGCTGCCTGAGCAGGCATTTATTAACAGGTCACAGGTAAAATTGGCCAGAACCGTATATGTACACTGTATATGACCGCTTGTATGGCAATCTCCCTGCTGAAGTACCGTATATACACCGTATATACATTGTAAAACCGTATGTATGATTTTGTAAAACCGTATGTATGATTTTGGCCAACCCTAATCATGAGTCGTGCACCAAGACAACCCTAATCATGGGTCGTGCACCAACCCTAGTCATGAGTTGTGCACCAACCCTAATCATGAGTGGTGCACCAACCCTAATTATGGGTCGTGCACCAAGACAACCCTAATCATGAGTTGTGCACCAACCCTAATCATGGGTTGTGCACCAAGACAACCCTAATAACGAGTTGTGCACCAACCCTAATCATAAGTTGTGCACCAACCCTAATCATGAGTTGTGCACCAAGACAACGGTGTGGCACAATTGCGGTGCAATATGAAAGCTGGTGAGTCATGCAACAAGTAAAATGTACAATTGCAGGTGCAATATGAAAGTTGTGGGTCGTGCAACACAGAAAACAAATGTACACTTGCAGGTGCAATATGAAAGGTTGTGGGTTGTGCGGCACCGAAAAATTGTACGGTTGCAGGTGTGATATGAAAGGTTGTGGGTTGTGCGGCACCAAAAAATTGTACAGTTGCAGGTGCGATATGAAAGGTTGTGCGTCGTGCCAACCAAGGCGAAGTTGTGACACAAATGCAGGTGCAACATGACTAGGGTTGGCCAGAACCATACATATACACCGTACATGACCATGTGGTGATTTCCCTGCCAAAAACACCGTATACACACCGTACATGTATGGTTCTGACCAACCCTAAACATGACAGGTCGTTAAAAGTGAAGAGGGCAACTCTGCTGCATGTAAGATCGACAGGCAGCCACGATGAATTTTTTCGCTCAGGCAAAAGAGTGGGCATTAAGAGAAACGACATAGTAGCCTCTGCCTAAGAAGGCACACAGCATCTTTGGCTTGCAAAATGCCGCCACCGGCCTTTTTTTTTATAGCTGCACATATTCCACACGCTTCATCACCCACTGTATGACTCCTGTCTCCAAAACCCTCCCTCAGCAGAAGCTGCCTCAGCAGACGTGCAGGGATTCACTGGAGTGTCCTTTTGAAGAAGGGGGTTCAAGGCAGCTAGTAGTGCAGTAGCAGCGGATGCACTGCTGGCTGCTGCTTTGGCTGCTGCCTCCGCCTCTGCAGCGGCCGCACCCTTGCTTTTGAATCCAACTGTGTTGTGCCTGCACAGTGTGTTTGTGTGTGAGTGTACACAGTATAATAACAAGGGCGTTTGTTGCGGGAAACACCAGTCCATCAGCTGAGGCCTTGCTCCTAATTCCAACTGTGCTGTGACTGCACAGTGTGTCGGTGTGCAGGCGTACACGTGTTGAAAATCAGGGCGTGTTTTGTGGGGAAACTTCAGTCAATTAGCTGAGGCCTTGCTCCTGGAGTCAGCCGTGCTGTGCCTTTACGTTACAATGGTATTTGGGTGAGCGTAAATTGCATGTAGAGGGTACAATACCTCATCTTGCTCATCCCACATTCCACATTATAGAAATGTTTAAAGAGCTCCAGCACATCATTGCATTCCGAAGTGACCCATTAAGAAATGTACAAAAAAGCACTGCATGTACACCTTAGTACAATAATTGTCTTGTGGTCGGCCTGCATTTATCAATAATGCTTTGCATACATCTAATTCGGTGCTTCTTGAAACAGGGGGTGTGCGTGTGTGTGGTAGCAGCAAGAGCTGGGTTACTTTTTTGCGTTTGTGCTTATGGTGCAAGACACAACACGTGTTCAACACAAAGGAGGATTGACTTGCCTAATTGCCTTCACAAATGCCTGTGGGTGTGTGCTGTTTGTGAACATGTTTGTCTGGTACTGTGTTGGCCAGTGGGTGCCTGTGTGAAGGTTGATCTATTCCTGGTTACTGGGTTGGAAAGGACCGCGAGGCCCTTACGCATTTTTCTATTCTCATTCTCATGAGAAGCTTTGGACTTTTTAACGAAATAGGTAAGTAACTTTCATGCCCCAAAAAACGCATTGATAGTACTTCATCACGCTTCCGACAGACTGTGCAAAGGCACTGATCGTGCAAAGGCACTACTCGTGCAAAGGCACTACTCGTGCAAAGGCACTTCTCGTGCAAAGGCACTACTCGTGCAAAGGCACTACTCGTGCAAAGGCACTACTCGTGCAAAGGCACTACTCGTGCAAAGGCACTACTCGTGCAAAGGCACTACTCGTACAAAGGCACTACTCGTGCAAAGGCACTACTCGTGCAAAGGCACTACTCGTGCAAAGGCACTTCTCGTGCAAAGGCACTAATCGTGCAAAGGCACTACTCGTGCAGAATTTCACCTGCTTGTACGAGGGGGTGAGAGTAGCGTACTGGCAGGTTGCGTGCCAAGGTTGCTTGAGAGCGGCGCTGGTGTTCCAAGGGCTGGAACAACACCCGCACCAGGGCCAAAGCGGGAACCGGTTTCCTTCACTGATCTGCCCCTGCGCACATCAAAGTGTAGGTCGGGTGAGAATTTAGGCAAACAGGTCAGGCTTGTGCCAGCAGCTGCGTTTGTGGTTCTGTGATTCTGTGATTCTGTGATTCTGTGATTCTGTGATTCTGTGATTCTGTGCCATGCAGCTGCGTTTGCGTTTGTGATTGGGTGAGAGGTTGGGCAGACAGATCAGGCCTTTGTGCACAGGAATTCACATGCTTCCGCGTCCAATATTTGGCAAACGCTTTGGCTGACAGGTTCCCGTACAAGTAGTCAGATCTACTCCAAACTGTTCATTACTTAGTGAGCGCTTTGGCTGACAGCTATTCATACAAACGTAGTCAGAGCCATTCCACAATGAACGTGGGAATTGTTAAGCTTTTCACAGTTCTCTGACCCAATGCAACAGCACTACTGGCGTGCGCACACACACACACACACACACACACACACTCACACACACACACACACAAACACACACTCACACACACACACACACACACACACACATACACACACACAAGCACCATGTTTACTTTAAAGTTCTATTGAGTTTCACCCTTGAATAAAGCAGGAGATCAAAAAGCACGCATGGTAAGACACATGCGGCAGATGCATGGAAACACAAGTCTCAAACAAGGAAGAAGGACTGGACATGTGTGTGTGTGTGTGTTTGTGTGTTTTATCTGCATGTGGTGAGCTGCGCCATTGTGCAGAAACATGAAGCATCTGGTTTAGGGGTTGTGCAGTAGGTTCAAAGTCGTACACAGCAAGGCAGTCACGAGACTAAACAAATCTGGACTTAATGCTGGCAGGCCTCTGTGCGGTAGTGTCTGGCAAGAAACGCTATAACTGCAAAAGAGCAATCACAAACACCCACTTACAAATGTATATGAGCATTACCCAAGAGCGGATGGTTCGGCGAAGAAGGCTTTTTTACAAAAATGCACGCACAAACACACACTTACGAATTATTTTGAGCACTACCCATGGGCGGGCGCGGTGATATCTTGGAAGAGGTTGATTGCCTAGAAGCTGGTTGCTGGTTTGAAGAGGGAAACGGAAAGGGCTGTGCGGATTTGCAGCTCTCCCTGAGGTGGCTGTCAAGGGCCTGCGAGGACAGAGAAGGAAAGCCAATGTATGCGCTGCTGGTGTGAGCGCCATGTGCACAAAGAGCGATAAGGGAAATCAGAGTATGCGCTGCTGGTGTGAGCGTTGTGTGCAAGAAGACAGAGGAGGAAAGTCTGCATCCTAAAACATTGATACACCCTAAAATGAAAAAACATGTTGGAGCACTTGCTTAAGGTTATTCAGAGCATGTGCTTAAGGTCATTCAGAGCATATGCTTTGGGTCATTCAGAGCACTTGCTAAGGTCATATTTTTACACACCATATCAACAGAGACAGACCTACCCAATATACCATGAATGCAATGTGTTACACCGCATACGTTGGTACACAATTTGTGTACCTACGTACATGGAACTGCCCATTCGTATCAACATAGACAGAACTTCCCAAGTTACCATGAATGCAATGCGTTACACTGCATACGTTGGTACACGATTTGTGTACCTACGTACGTTAAATTGCCCAACCCTACACACACCTGCTGCGCCACTGCAAGCACCAGCGGAGAACGGGCTAGACGGTTGAGCTGGTACGTAGTGAGCCCAGATGCCTGTAGGAGCCGAGTGCATCATAAAAGTGTGTGCATACTTGTAAGCAAGCCCAGATGCCTGTAGGAGCCGGGTGCATCATAAAAGTGTGTGCATGTCCTTATGCAAGCCAAGATGCCTGTAGGAGCCGAGTACATCATAAAAGTGTGTGCATGATCCTAAGCAAGCCCAGATGCCTGTAGGAGTTAAGTGCATCATAAAATTATGTACATGTCCTTAAGCAAGCCCAGATGCCTGTAGGAGCCGAGTACATCATAAAAGTGTGTGCATATTTTTAAGCAAGCCCAAATGCCTGTAGGAGCCGAGTGCGTCATAAAAGTGTGTGCATGTCCTTAAGCAAGCCGAGATGCCTGTAGGAGCCGAGTGCATCATGAAAGTGTGTGCATATTTTTAAGCAAGCCCAGATGCCTGTAGGAGCCGAGTACATCATAAAAGTGTGTGCATATTTTTAAACAAGCCCAGATGCCTGTAGGAGCCGAGTGCATCATAAAAAGTGTGTGCATGTTCATAAGCAAGCCCAGATGCCTGTAGGAGCCGAGTGCATCATGAAAGTGTGTGCATGTTTAAAAGCAAGCCCAGATGCCTGTAGGAGCCGAGTACATCATAAAGGTGTGTGCATGTTTATAAGCAAGCCCAGATGCCTGTAGGAGCCGAGTGCATCATAAAAGTGTGCGCATGTTTCTAAGCAAGCCATATACATGCTTTTGCATACGCTTCATCAATGCTGCAAAAAAATGAAAGTTGGGAATGTCTCAGGGTATGTCGATATCCCTAGTCTGCATTTGCACAAACCTCCTCCACAGTGTATGGTCACACCTGAGTATATAACTTCTATTGTCAGTTGGTCGTCTATTGGCCTGCTAGTTTGTCTACAATATCTACAATACAAATTGCGTTACTTCACTACATCTTAACAGCCTGTTAAGGCTGGGGGTTGCAATACATTTGCTGCTGCACAAACAGCAGGTGGGCAGGACAACCACAGAGAAGCAGCATTTCCGCTGCACTGCTTAACAATTACAAACATATAAAGTGCACTGCTTAACATTTACAGACACATAAACTGCACTTAAAAGACATATAAACTGCACTTAACAGACATAATAACTGCACCGCTCAACATTTACAGACATATAAAGTACCATTTCGCACCCATCTCCGTTGCTGCTGCATTCCTGTCCATGGGATGCACCCAATTATGTGGCCGCCATCTACTGCAGCAAGCACTAAGTTCTTTTCGCACACTCCAGTGACCCTGGCTGCTGCACGGACTGCAGGTGGTAGCAGTTCCAGCATAGTGAACTACCACCCAGTCAGTCACACAGCCGCAATCTACTATAACAAGCACTAAGAGGCACACTCCAGTTACCTTGGCTGCTGCACGGACTGCAGGTGGTATATCAATTCCAGCATAGTGAACCACCACCCAGTCAGTCACACAGCCGCAATCTACTGCAGCAAGCACTAAGAGGCACACTCCAATTACCTTGGCTGCTGCACAGACTGCAGGTGGTAGCAGTTCCAGCATAGTGAACCACCACCCAGTCAGTAACACAGCCGCAATTCACTGCAGCAAGCACTAAGAGGCACACTCCAATTACCTTGGCTGCTGCACGGACTGCAGGTGGTATATCAATTCCAGCATAGTGAATTACCACCCAGTCAGTCACACAGCCGCAATCTACTGCAGCAAGCACTAAGAGGCACACTCCAGTCACCTTGGCTGCTGCACGGACTGCAGGTGGTAGAGATCCCAGTGGAGTGGCCCCGCCTGCCCTGCTGTTGCTGGAGTGGCTCCCCAAAGCTGCCAACCCCTCCCTCCTTGCCGGCGAGGACTTGTTTGCTGCACAGGAGGCAGGAGAGGCAGGAGGTGCAGCCATACACTTACTAAGCCTGAATAGCAATGCTGCAAGGCTTAATTGACTAAGAGAGCAGGTTCAAGAGCTGTATTGACTAAGAGAGCAGGTTCAAGAGCTGTATTGACTAAGACAAGAGTTATTGACTAAGACAAGAGCTTTTCTGACTAAGACGAGAGCTTTATTGACTAAGACAAGAGCTTTTTTGACTAAGAGAAGGGCTTAATTGACTAAGAGAGCAGGTTCAAAACTTGCTGGTTGTGATTGCAAAATAACATTGGCTGAGTACTACACAGCAAACTGAAACAGGGGGCGTTGCTTGGCACGAGCAAGTTTAGTGGCGTGCAAGGAATGTGACTTTGGTACCAACTTTGCGTGGTTGAAGGGCTGTAAATTGGATATCAATTGCTGTATTGCTGAGCACATGTTAGACGTGACTGGCGTGAGGAATTGTTGCGTCCTAGTGTGAAGGCGCAGCACTGCTGCAGGCACTTGGCCAGCACTCGTGCGCGGCCAGGAACTGTTAAATTGCACAATTCGAACATTTTTGCAGGCCAATTTTATAATTCCAAGACCAGCTTCCTCTGTGCTTATGGGTCTTATCTATCAAGGAATCATAACAGGACTGGGCAGTGTGATCTTATTCTGCATCTCTTATGCTCTGCATATTGTTTTGCTCTCTGCATCTCTAAACACGAGCACCAATTTATTAAGGGGTGTTGGGGCAGCAAGCAATCACCACGCACAAGTGAGGAAATACAATAATATCCTTGCCCCCTGCCCCCTGCTTCCTGCTTCCTGCACCAGCATATGTGTTCAAAATATTGGGCCACAGATATTTCTGTAACACCTCATTACGCAGGCAAGCAAGTAGGACGAGAAGATTCAAAGAAGACGCTCTATGCACCTAGTGCGATTAGTAAAAGCTGGCATAATACAGGAAGGAAATACTATTGCTGGGATGAGGTTAGGCAACATTAAAGACCCGAAAAAAGGTGCCAGGACTAAGGAAGTTTTTGATATTCTCTGAAAGGCATGGATTTCCAGGCGCCTTTGCACACACATTTCTCGACTGGGCAGAAAGTATGCATGCAGTGTTTATACGGGATTTTAGGAGCAGATTTCCGTACATCTGATCATTTACGCGGTCAGTAGGTGGCTCTGGTCAACACGCCATGTTTGTTGCAATTAGAAGACTGTGAGTTTTTTCATGGCGCACAGTTGTGCAGCAAGTCCACCTTACACTGTACCCCTAAGGAAGAAAGCGCCAGAGCTTCAAAGACCACACAAATGTAGGGTTGGCCAGAATTGTATATACACACTGCATATGACCGTATGTATGGTGATTTTCCCTGCCAAAAATACCGTATATACACCGTATATACTTATAAATGTACGGTTCTGGCCAGCCCTACATAAATGCAATGCACCTTACTCTGATCACAACAACGCCTTACCTGCATTGACGAAAATGGTGTTCAGCCTGTCTACCCCCATCTGTCTGTCAATGAGGTGGCATTTTAGCATGAGTTCTTGTAGGGACGAGGCTGTCACACCGACTCTCGAAGCCAGGGGGTCGATGTCGCAATAAAGACTGTGAGTGAGACATCAATATTAGGTATAATGTAAAATTAATTAATCGATATTAGGTATAATGTATAATTAATTAGTCAATATTAGGTATAATAATATTAGGTATATACCGTATAAGCAAAGTGGCGATGCCTCTGTTCTGCCGCTGCAGCATAGAAACCTCCAGCACTCTTGCATTTTGGGACTCACGTTGCGATCATGAATGCTTATGAGGGATTTTGGCGCAGCGCCAGTGCAAATTTGCTCAAAAGCAGGCAATTGTGCAGGCAAGTGCAAATTTGCGTAAAAGCAGGTAGCGTGCGCTGCAAATCCCTAGCGATGGCCATTCATTGTTCACTTGCATTGCAAGAAAGTTTTCTTGCCAAATACATGGAGGTACACCAAAACTGAAGCATCCCCGACATACTTTTTGACATTCTCAAGCCCCCTCCTGAAAGCCTTGTCCATCCAAAATCACTGCCAAACATCATCATGACCATAGGCATAGGGTATAATGTCATAAAGCATCCCGAACACATTACTTTTTGGCACTCTCAAGCCCCCTCCTGAAAGCCTTGTCCATCCAAAACCACTGCCAGAAATCAGCACGGACATTGGTACACAGTATAATGTCTCAAAGTATCCCCGACACATTTTCCACATTTTCTAGTTTCACACATTACTTTTTGACACTCTCAAGGCCCCACCTGAATGCCTTGTCCACCTGTCGCTCCAAGTCAGCATCACTGTGGACTGTGCGCTGATACTTCCTGTATGTGTGCACACAGGGCTGAACCAATAAGAACGTTTTAAGCATCATAATGCATAATGCGCTGGTACTTCCTGTATGCGTGCACACAGGGCTGAACCAATAAGAACGTTTCAAGCAACATAATGCATAATGCGCTGGTACTTCCTGTATGCGTGCACACAGGGCTGAACCAATAAGAACGTTTCAAGCAACATAATGCATAATGCGCTGGTACTTCCTGTATGTGTGCACACAGGGCTGAACCAATAAGAACGTTTCAAGCAACATAATGCATAATGAGCAACACAATGCATAATGCCCTTAGTTGGCGATTGTCATCATGCAAACATATGTGCTGGTACTCCCTGTGCGAGTGCAGACCGGATTACCAAAACTAGACACAATTTTGCGCCCCTAACATAAGAATCTATGGCAGGTGTCCTCAGTATGCCTATGACGTGCCCTATCGGTGCAACCCACAATGCCCCTGCCAGGTAGTTAGGTAGTTGGAACGACGACCATAACATCTTTGTTTATTTGAAGGCGCATTTGCTGGAATTGCCTTGCTAAAAGAAGTAGGCTAGAAATTCCTCCTTCTGACACTGCCACTTTTGAATGACCTACCACGGTTGCAGCTGCTTGTCCCTCCAAGACAGGACAGAAGTCCACATGGACTAGAAACTCCTCCTTCTGACACTGCCACTTTTGAATGACCTACCACGGCTGCAGCTGCTCGTCCCTCCAAGACAGGACAGAAGTCCACATGGACGACACCATGGGCACGGTTTGGCTTCCTCCAGGCCACACAGGATGCACCTGGTTTACAACAGACAGTGCATGAGGGGCGGGTGTAAGTACCACTGGTGATTAGGAAAAAGCAGCAGAGAGTTATTAGGAGAACTATGTCTTAAGGGGATAGATTGGGCTCATGGAAACACAGGAGACCCTTAAAACCGGTGCAGAAAGCGTGGATGCAATGCTGGCCTTGAGAATTACAGGAGACCCTTTAGACAGGTGCGGAAAGCGTGATTGCAATGCTGGCATTGAAGTGTGATCTTTGAACAAATGCATTGAGAACGCTTGTGAAACCAGGCACAACAGGTAGGTTTCATTGAGGGGTATAATTTGGAACCAAGAGGGATTGAACTCACAGCTTCTGAAGAGCGTGCTCTCATTATAAGTGGACAAGCCTGTTTGGCAAGGTCTTTTAAAAAGGTGTCAAATGACGCTGCATCAAAGCATCACCCGCACATTGTTCTTTGTTCTTAACGTATATTGAGTAGCTGGAGGAGCCAACTGGCCACACGCCTTCTGTGCTCCTATAGACTGGATAATATTCATGCATGGCCTTCTTATCAACAAAGATGATAGTACCTTTGCTGGAATGCACCTCACGCAAAGTTATTGCTGGGCAAATCATGATGTAAGGCTAACATGGCCGCTTTGCCTTTTTAAAGTGGGAGGTGGTGGATTCCTTTTATTTGACGCAATTTGCATACACATACACACATGCGCACACACACGCACACACATACATACACATACACACACATACGCACCTCTTTTGTAAGGCCTCTCTTCTCCCCATCAGTCGCAGATCGCAGCACTAGACACATCGACACAGCGTGCACAAATTGCGGATAGCTCACCTGTGCAAGAACAACAAAGAAATGTTTGAGTTTCAAAACAGCTACTCTGCTTCTACTAGCTCGCCGCGTACGGAAGATAAATCATGTAATTTGCACATCGCCTTGCTTGTAAAAGGCCGTACAATGGAAACGTGCAGAGTCAATCACAATTATTGCGTTAAATTGGACTGCAGAGTGCAGCGCATCACTACTGCATCGTGTTGGACTCACAGGAAGTGCCATCAAGACGGATGGCTTTTGTTGATCGGGGTGCTGCAGAGTGGGCACCAGGGCAGGTCCCATGATGGCAGCCAGAACGTAGCACAGCAGCCGGTCACGCTTGCGATGCTCCAGAAGCAAGTACTGCCTGAAATATGAAAAGGATAGGGAGAGATGCATATGAGCATCAAGCCCAGGCTGTGACAGCCAGCATGAAATACGCTTGCGATGCTCCAGAAGCAGACTCTGCCTGGAGTATCCAAAGTAAGGGAGAGGAGACGTATGAATGAGATAGGGAGAGTGTACACATGTGAGCTTTAGGGCAAGGCCCGAGATGGAATCCAGCATGCAGCTAAACACGCTTGCGATGCTTCAGCAGCAGGTGCTGCCTGGAGCGTCCAAATGTACGGGAGAAAGTACGTATGAATAATCAAGGCAAGGCCTGTGATGGCAGCCACCTGGTAGCGCAGCAAAAGAACAGCATGCAATGCTCTAAGAGCAGGTAAATTCAGGAGTGTTTAAATAAATTCTGGAGCATTAAAATGAATTCAGGAGCGTTTGAATGTGAAGGGAACGTGTTGCACATTTGCCTGTTGGAAACGTGCCAAATGAAACGGTTAATTTCATAAGAGTTAAAGTGCATCACCGTACAAGGTACAAGGATAGTGCTATCCAAGCTAGACGATGATTAAAGCCTCCAGGCTGGAGGCACACGCCTTGTCAAATTTAAATATAAACACAGTTCGTTTTGAAACAGAAAGAAGCACGCAGATTTCTAACCAACTTACTCGCTGGTCATAGTCATGGCGTACAAACGTCGGGACCTTGGGATGGGAACACCAAGCACGTCGTACTCGTTCAGCGCAGCCATCAGCACTTGACGGGAGATGGGGTCGATGGTCTTGGGCACCTAAAATTATTCATGTACATTGTGAATGTAGGTTTGAACGAATGAGTGTGTGTGTCTGTGAAGTTCTTGTGTGCGTGTGTGTGTGTAGGCACACACCACACTGTGCTTGCACAGTAACTATTTTTGGCAAGCTTTCAAATTCTCAGCACAAACACATGCACTTTAACATACTCTCTTGATACAAACAGTAGAGCAAAGAAACCCAGCACAGCCGGCAGCACCTCAGTATTGTTTCTTCTATATCTTCCCTGCTCTGGTTATATCTCTCTTCAAATCATTTTCCCCGACCTCCCTCCCACAGTCCCCAAACTAACCGACCTCCCAGCCAAAATTGGGAACCCCTTGAATGTGATATCTCCCCTGATACTGCTCCGTTTGAACTATGAATTAGTGCATTGGAAAGCTGAGAGCGCAAGCCATAAATCTGCCCCCTCAGTTCTCTTTGATGGACTTGTGCACACAGCGGACCAGCCTTGTGCGCACCACAGCTAAAAAGTGGATGAATGCAAAGCTTATGGCCCCAGGAGCCCAGGCATGTGCTTTTTCCTGGATTCTGACCATTGCTATCAGGTGATATTTGAGGAGGCAGTTTTGGCAAGAAGTGCAAGCCAGCACTCATTTCAGAGACCCTGGGCGTCAGACTTCCGGAGAATAAGCTTTTCTAATCATATACATTACTTCTGTTACTTTGGACGTGCGGCAGCAGGTTAGTGAGCGCACTTCTGTAGATACTCCAGAGACCCTAGATGGGGATCACACTTCTGTAAAACCTCCAGAGGCCCTAGAAAGTGAGCGCACTTCTGTAGATACTCCAGAGACCCTAAATTTAGATCACACTTCTGTAGAACCTCCAGAGGCCCTAGAAAGTGAGCGCACTTCTGTAGATACTCCAGAGACCCTAAATTTAGATCACACTTCTGTAGAACCTCCAGAGGCCTTAGAAAGTGAGCGCACTTCTGTAGATACTTCAAAGACCCTATAGATAGGGATCACACTTCTGTAGAACCTCCAGAGGCCTTAGAAAGTGAGCGCACTTCTGTAGATTCTCCTGTTTGGGCGCAACTGATCCCTTTGTGTGTGACGTTTCATCTTCCTTTAAAAGTGGGGCATCAGCCCCAAGGTTTATGTAGAGTCCTGCTGGAACCACACAGTCACTAAACTTTCCAAGCAAGCAAAAAGTTCTGATGAGGGTAAGATGAAATCAGCAGTGTTAAACCGCAACTGCAGGCCTGAGGTTTGCCACCTAACTTTTCATGCAAGCAAAAAAGGCTGATGAGGGTAAAATAGAATCAGCAGTGTTAAACCGCAACTGCAGGCCTGAGGTTTGCCATGAATGTTGGGTCAAGCCGCTCCTCTTGTTCTTCCTTGCTCGCTGCATTTCCTTTCCAAACCCAACTTACTTCTCAGCTGCATGCGCTTGCTAGCTGCATTACCGCTCAGCTGCATTCGCTTGCTAGCTGCATTACCGCTCCAGGCGTTAGCTTGTTCAATGGAAATGCACTACACCTAAATCATGATCAGGACCCTCATTCTGGTACCTTCAACCGTCCTTGTACCCCCTAGACATATGCCTACCTTGCGAAAGGCCCCGAACCCTTTGGGGATTGTCGGGATGGCACGAGTCCTTGGCCACCACCAAGGAGTCATTTCATTGAGGGGTACGTGTGCGTAGGCGGCAATTGTCTCCTGCAGTTGATGCATGGTTGGGGCGCTTGAAGTGGGTGGTTTCATTGAGGGGTTTTATTGAGGGGTTTCATTGAGGGGTTTTTGTACGTGTATGCGGCATTTGCTTCCTGCAGTCAGTCGAGTCCATGTATTTTTTCATCATTTCTTTTTTGTTGTTTGTTAACAAGTGAGCAAAGCAAGACGTGATCATCACAAGTCTTTGGCACCCACAGAACATAATAAGATGGTTAGGCAAAGGTGTCAGCACCACGAGTTCTTGAGAGCCTCCAGTGGTTTGTTTAGATCTTCATGCACGCTAGCATTGTAGCTGTTCATGCACGCTTGTCTTGTAACTTAACAAGGTTACTTGGCTTTTGCGTGCAAGTCCTACAAGTCTTTCTCGGGCCCTTACCTTATGGAGTTCCGTGATGAGCTTTGAAAGCACACGAGGAATGAGGGTGGTCTGACGCAGGAATTGAGCCACCCTCAACAAAGGAACCCAGTACGGCTGGCCCAGCTGCCTCAAGCCTCTGTGTGTCATTTGCGGTACAAGATTAGGTTTAGGGTTTAGGGTTTAGGGTTAGGGTTAGGGTTTAGGGTTTAGGGTTTAGGGTTTAGGGTTTAGGGTTTAGGGTTTAGGGGGGTCCTAATAAAGACTTCATCGTTTCTGGGTTGTTTGGCAATAATTAAACAATTTAGGTACAGCACATGTTCTATAATGATGACATCTAGAAATCACAAAACACTCCATAAATTGCATCGATACTGCCAATGCCACGCTTTATCGACACTCATATATCATATTACCCCCCCCCCCTTCTCCCATGCACACTCCCAAGAATACACGCGCAAACTTCCACACACAGACAGCCATTCTTATGCACACACACACACACACACACTCACACAAGCACGTACACAAATTTCCACAAACGTACCATAAATTGTACACATAATGCAAGCTCGCACCTCCGAGCATCCCTTAATGGGAGACGCAGGTCCAAAGGCTCCGCGTGCGCATCAGAAGGAATGGGTGCGCCCGCCTTGATCTCAGGACCTGAAGAGATGGCAGGAAATGGTGAAGGGATAGCAGGAAATGGTGAAAAGATGGCGGGAATTGGTGAAGAGATGGCAGGAAATGGTGAAGAGATGGTAGGAAATGGTGAAGAGATGGCAGGAAATGGTGAAAAGATGGCAGGAAATGGTGAAAAGATGGCAGGAAATGTGAAGAGATGGCAGGAAATGGTGAAGAGATGGCAAGAAATAGTGAAAAGATGGCAGGAAATGGGTGCACGGGAGGAAGATGGGGAGCGATGGGAAAAAATGGCGCATTGCATGTGCGTGGCTATAACGCAGCAGCTTACAGAGGAACACAGTTTTGTTGAAAAGCCGGCACTTAGTTGCAGCGCAAGCATGCAAGAGGCAGGCAGGAATGGGCTCATTTATCTTAAAAGCCATTAAGCACACGAGCAGTCATGCAGCAGGTACGCACGGACAACATGCTTGCATGCTTCAAGTGCCAACGGGCACATACAAGTAGCACAAGCGCAGCATGCATGGCCATGAATTGGATAGCCGGTTAAAGGACACATACCACACCCAAAGGGCTTGCGTGCCTTCCTGCTGATGTGCACACCCAAAGGGCGTGCATGCCTTCCTGCTGATGTGCACACCCAAAGGGCTTGCATGCCTTCCTGCTGATGTGCACACCCAAAGGGCTTGCATGCCTTCCTGCTGATGTGCACACGCAAAGGGCGTGCGTGCTTACCTGTGCCATAGGACATATACACGTAGCACTGGTGTAGAAGCTCACTGGCCTCTCCACTGTCTAAGAGGGTCACTAGACGGGGGGCTTGTGAGGCTGAGAGGAAGGTTTGTAGAGGTGCAAGGAAAGTGTGGGTGTGAGCGCACATTTGGGTACGGATTGGTGTGTGTGATGTGTGTGTGTGTTGTGTATGTGCGTGTGCGTGTTGCACATTGATAACGCGTAAGGTGCAGAGGTGGGGTGATGAGGGCACGTGCATACGTGACTGCTTTAATGTAAGGGCTCGTATATTTTTATTGCAACGAGTGTACCGTATATAGAAAAGTGCATATAGAAAAGTGTACGGTATATAGAAAAAGGACGTTGACGAGGACTTAATGTCAGGATAGCAGAGAGTTTCAAGTAAATAGACGGTTTCTAGCTCTGATTTACATTTCGGCAAGTCTCGTGTAAACTTTACCTGTACAAGTGGGTGGACTTCAAGTTTCGTGTGGACTTCACTAATACAAATGGGCAAAATTTGCTACTACAATTGGGAAGAGAACACTTGTGGGTAGAATTTCTTATTTTTGCATTCTCTGATACAAGATGGTACAAAACAGTTATCCGTAGTGACCTAAGAGTTGAGGCACAAAGCCGCTGTGTTAGAGCTGCTGCAGCGGTGAGATGCATTACTCAGAAAGGATGTTTGGCCAGAAGCTGGACAAAAGATGGTGTAAACTTGTGCATTACTTTTATCGCTTTGTTGTTCCGGCCATGAGCGAAAGCTTCCGCGAGGAAGCTACAGATGTGCAAGCTACAAAGCTACAGTTGTGCAAGCTACAAATATGCAAAGCTACGAGTGTGCAAAGCTACAAGTGTGCAAGCTACAAATATGCAAAGCTACAAGTGTGCAAAGCTACAAGTGTGCAAGCTACAAATATGCAAAGCTACAAGTGTGCAAAGCTACAAGTGTGCAAAGCTACAATTGTGCAAGCTACAAATATGCAAAGCTACAAGTGTGCAAAGCTACAGATGTGCAAGCTACAAAGCTACAATTGTGCAAGCTACAAATATGCAAAGCTACAAGTGTGCAAAGCTACAAGTGTGCAAGCTAACACCCGCATCACAGGCCTTTGTGTTCCATTTCTGTGAGGGAGCGGGTTTATATGTAGGGTTGGCCGGAACCATGCATTTATACAAATATACGAACGGTGAATATACAATACTTAGTGAGGATATACATACAATATTCAGTGAGGATATTTACTACAATACTTAGTGAGGATATACATACAATAGTTAGTGAGGATATTAATACATACGATCATATACGGTGTAAATATACAATTGTGGCCAACCCTTACTACATGCAACGTAGCACTCATAATTAGCCTGGGCAAATCAATCTTTAAAAATCCATTCAGTGCTGTTTCCTAATTGTGTAAAAACTCGTTGACAACATTGCTGCAAATTCCTACCAGCTATTAGCCAAGGTAGAGGTCCCTGCGTGACTTTGCGAAGGTGAAGGAGGTGGCGCTTGCACAACAACCGCATTTGCAACTGCAGCAAGCCGGCGTAGGTGGGGTGTCTGCGCAGTGCATGTGAGGGATGGGTATAAACATGGAGTGGATGGCAAACGGGGTGGATGCATATTTAGGACACCTTCAGCATCGGCAATGCCCTCGTCAAAAAAGTGACGTTTGTCGTGGTTGCTCCCGTTCACACCAGAAAACACAGAGCACCTTAAGACAAGGCAAACACTCTCTCTCTCCCTCCTCCTCCTCCTCCTCCTCCTCCTCCTCCTCCTCCGCACCATTTACAACCTGCTAAAAGAAAGCCCCCCCCATTCCTTCAGCCTTAGCCACCTGTCCCTAACTGAGGGACGAAAATTTCCTAACTGAGGGACGAAAATTTCCCCAAACAACATAGGGTAACATTTGCCAAGGCAAGCCAATCTGGTGTCTTCCTTTGAGCCATTAGCTAAAAAGATGCAGCACCAAGAACAAAACTCGGCCTTTGACTCATCAGCTAAAAAGATGCAGCACCAAGAACAAAGCAGTTTGGACCTTTCAAACGTTCATTGACCCTGTGGTCAGAAACAAAGAGGGAAAAAGTCACACTCACACTCACCAGGTACCACATCAACTGCACAGCCTCCTTGCAGTTAACAAGCCCCCCACGGTTGGTACAGGGACCTTGCCTCCCAATACACTCATCCTATGACTCCCTGTGATCTCTTAACCACACTCACCTGTCGCTGATCAGGCAGCACACCAACCGCACAGTTCCCATGCCCCCCACAGTTGGTGCGTGGACCATGCCTCCCAATACACTCATCCTATGACTCCCTGTGATCTC
>Ga0307945_1000627_pt1 | contig 24863 bp, 30 predicted proteins | sample OrgLakmetagen228_FD_201818 | JGI IMG/M metagenome (GOLD analysis project Ga0307945, IMG submission 201818) | Saline water microbial communities from Organic Lake, Antarctica - #228 | ecosystem: Environmental > Aquatic > Non-marine Saline and Alkaline > Saline | place: Antarctica: Organic Lake...
AGGGAGAGAGAGAGAGAGAAAGTGCGGGTTGAGCACAAAAAGCGCATGCTGGGATATCATAGATTATAGTGGGAAGGCACGTGCCTGAAACTCATAGATCTCGCAAAAGCACAAACCTTTAGTTGCATGCTGGCAAGGAAGGGACTGGCTTGCAAGAAGTAGAGACAGCATATCTGTATCTCAAATCTGCTAGATCACCAGACGTGCTCCTGCATACCAAACCTTATTAATTGCCTGCATGATTTTTTTTTTGTAATGATTGGAGCTTTAATTATCTTCAACCTGTTATTTCAACTTGAACATACTTGATTTAGAACAATTATTTCATCTACCTGTGTGTAGACACACGAGGTGCTTTTGCAGTCTGAATTCTGGTTCCTTTTGCCTGCGGCACACGTATGCGGATGCCCCTGGCTCCTTTACTTGGCGATGGGGGGAGGTGGGTGCTTGACTGTAATGGGATAGGGGAGGTCATTGGCAGGGGAAATGCTGCTTGCTTCTGCGGCTGTTTGTACTGCTGCTGCTGTTGCATTGGAGCCTGCGCTGGGGCTTGTCCTGGGTATTGCTGTGTTGTTGGATGAGCTTGCGCGGGGGCTTGTCCTGGGTATTGCTGTGTTGTTGGATGAGCTTGCGTGGGAGATTGTGGTATTGCTTGGTGCTGAAATGGCTGCTGCTGCTGCATGTGCTCCAAGCCCTCTTGATGAGGTGCTGCTGACAGTGTAGTCCGAGGTGGAGGCAGCACTGACGCTGCAAGAACAAAAGCATTATGTAGGGTTGACCAAAACCGTATATGTACATTGTATACGACCGTATATTTAGTGATTTCCCTGCCAAAATAAACACAGATACTCCGTATATATAGAGTTCTGGACAACCCTAGAAATATGCAATGCGATGCCTACTATGGGTGGGAAACAGGGAGTAAGGAACGGCTTGGGTTTCTTCCAATTACAGCTCTATTGCAAGTTTTGGTGAAAGCTGATTTGTTTGCGCATGGAATTTTCATTTCCAATGAGTGCTATACAGATCCAGTACCTGGAAGTGTGTATGGCTCTAATTGTCCCTCCACAGGGAACCATATGCTGCCATCTGGGCCCTTGAGAAGCAAGCTGCCGTCCTCTCTCAGCAGAGGCGCAAAGGGGTTGTCAGGGTGCAGACCTGGTTGCAAAGTAGTTGGGTAATACTAAAGTAGTTTTATACTAAAGGGGTCGGTACACAAAGGGGTTGGTACACTTGGTACGCAGAGTGGTTAGTACACAAAGGGGTTGTCAGAAGCAGAAAGATACAGGGTTGAGAAAGAAAGGGGATTGAGAGGGATGGGTGGTTAGGGATACAGCCAGCCTGAACTGTGCTGCAAGCATGAGAAGAGCTGAGTCTCAAACGAAGTTATTGCCAACCTGAATGTGCACTCTGTGAACTTTGCTGCTAAACTTGTCCATACCAGACGTGCCCTTTCCAGTACTGTTATCAACTCTCATTAGGAGCCGGTTTCAGGCCAAGCCTGCAACCCTCTTGATCCCCATTGATTTTTCCTTTTTTTTTGCGGTGGAGGAGCTTTACGGTACTCGGTACCAAAGTGGCTCCTTTTCCTTAATTAATGTGGGGAGTGGCTTTCACTGCCTGCGTAGTTTGTTCTTTTATCAGACTGGGGCATAAAGATGCAGGGTTAACAAACAAGGGGATTTGAGAGGCATGGGTGGGTAGGGATGCAGCCAGCCTAAACTGCGCTGCAAGCACTAAGTCTTGAACGGAGATGTCGCTGACCCGCCATAGCTTTATCAGACTGTGGCTAGCCCACATGAAAAGTAGGGCAGTACTCCTTGTGTCACGAAGTTTAGCAAAACCCCTTTAGCGCTATGTGAAGCAGAATCTGCCCACAAACATCTTTGATTAACTATTGCAGTGTGAAGTGTACACGGCAGGTATGTGGGGCACCAGCAGCCTTCAGACTAATAGTAAGCAGAAAGGAGCGAACTTTCAAACAAACCTCTGTGGTCCTGTAGCTGGTGCCGTTGCTGCTGTTGCGGTGTTGCCGCCCTGCTACTGACCTCCCCCCTCCCTGCCCTCTTCATTCCCCCACTGGTCTTCCGCTTTGAGACACCACCACCCCCCTTTGTAAGGAGAGCAGAGGGGGGTTTCTTGGCTTCAGGGCTCCTTTGCTCCTGCCCTCCCCTCCTTGACCCGCCCCTCGAGGAAAACGTGGAGGAAGAGTTGGTAGTGGTAGAGGGCGCATAAGACGTAGAAAGCCCTGGACTCATTATTGGATCTGCGGTGAATGCTGCAGCTGCTGCTGCTACTGGTGCTAATTCTGCTGCTGCATATGGCAATTCCGCCAAATTGGGTGACGTGGAAGATGCAGCTTGTGATGGGAAAGCTGTTGTGGCTGCTGACAGTGGTTTGAGTGGTGGTGGTTGTGGGGGTGGTTGTGGGGGCGGTAGTGGTGGTGGTGGTAGTGCTGCTGCTGCTGCACCTGTTATAGCACGCTCGTCCCCCTAAAAAGTAAAAAGGAGAATATTCATTGAGGTTTTACGTCTTAAAACTGTGATGTCGTGATATGGCGAGCAATGCCGTTAGCCCCTGCATGTGCTGGTTTGCCCTTGCCCAAAGCAAGAAATCCAATGTGACAAAAGAGCACTTAAATTACAAAGATAAGAAAGAGAAAGACAAAAAGCATCCAATGTGGCATAAGAGCATCCAAAGCAGCTGTTCAGATGCAGTGGTTGCATGCTGTTCGGATAATTGTACTAAATCTGTAAAGTTACAGCCACATTGGCTTTTTTTCCGTGACTATGTGGGAAGTGATTTTAACTAACTGCGTACTTTCGCTACTTCAACACAGGCCACTCACTTCACTATCCGAAAGATGGAGAGTGGCCCGCAGCATCTCCGCAATTTTTTGCTTGTCATTAACTGCCAGAAGCTTTTGCAGGAGGGGGTCATGGTCGTAGTCTGAATAGACAGGAGCAGCACACGTGAGCATACACACTCAATTTTCATGATAGGAACGCTTGGAGGTGCTTCAAAGCGCCACCACTGACAAAGGCTGAATCCTGGTAAAGCTCTGAGATGAATGCTATAAACGTGGAAAGATGCAAAGAAGAAGGAGCCATTGGACAAAAATATTGCAGAGACCCCAAATTATTTGAACAAAATAGCCCCATCATTGCATCGAGAGCAGACATTGTATTGCCTGAGGTAATCTATATTCTATCAAAATATTGTAGCTACATCATTGAACTGGGAGCAGTAAAAAAACAAACCTGAAGCAGGAAAGTTGAGCTGTGCATCTTTTTTCCGTGTGGCGATTGCTGCACGATCGTAGTTCCTGCGCCATGAGTGGAGAACTTTGCACATTGAACACCATAGGGCTCCTGTAGACACACCCGAGGCATGTACAGATCAGGAGAATGCAAAAACTATGCAGCAGTCCGGTAGCAACGCAGCATGTGATGTGCCTTGGAACAAGCCTAGAAGGTGGAGCAGTAACAAAGCTGCTGGCCCAAACAGACTTGCAGTGTCGAGCCATGTGCGGTATAATAATGGGATTAGATCCAAACTCAGCTATTAAAAAAGTGACATAATGCATTGAAGACACGTCCACATCACCATGGCTCTTGGAGGAAAGCACCCTTCCTTCCAAGTTATGGCCGCACCTTGCCGCTTGGACCTCATTATTGTAAGCACCGAGATGCAACTGCCTGCCCCTTCCACCTCCCTCAGGAGAACTCCAAATGTGCGCCTGGAAGAAAGCAGGTACGGATGTCATGTTTGACAGAGCGTTGTGCACCTCGTTCTTCCTTAGTGCATACAAGGTCTGATTAGCTGATAAGGCTAAATAGGAGATGCAGAAATAAAGCTGCATCCCGCAAGATTCTATAGTAAATTTAGGACAGAGTTTTAGTGACAATAGGTATCCCAAAAATCCCCATTTGGATATGCATGCATCTCAGTGACTGCTTGTGAATGCATTTCGTAAAAACCGACCTTTAATGCACACATCCCAAACTTAAGGCGTAGTTAATTGACATATGGCTTTATTATGCGTCCAAAGCTTTCGGAGGGGTGGTTGCATCGACCGTGCTAGCACAGCATGTCTAGCTATAGGCTTACATGTCCTCCAAATCAAGTCACTGACATTCATATTTTACAAACCGCCTGAAACATGCACATCCTACATCTGATCCTTCGCATTTAAGCATTGCTTGAGACCCACCAATTCCTCCCTAATTGCTCATATATAACAAGTATAGATATACAACCACTCACCTCCCACTTAGTTGGGCAACCTGGGCGCCTCTGCCTGGATGGCGTGTTCTTCACCTGTTCAACACAACAGGTTGAAGTAAAACTGTGCACGTTGAAGTCATAATAACAAGCACGCCACTAACTTCATTGCTGCTAATAATGCTAGGCCCTGCTAGAGTGCGTGCAGGGCGCCGCCATACGCTCACAGGACTGTTTTCAGCTGCAAAATATCAAAATGTCAAAGTGCTCATCAAACCACATGCCACCTCCGGCTGTAACATATCACCTCTGCCCTGCCCCTCTCTCTGCCTGCTGCCTCGCTGGATAATGCTTTATTTGAACCAACTATTTGCGCCAATTCATCATCATCACCCACCAGGCTCACTCCGATGTACGGGCTGCTCTTTGATGACTGTGGGCCAGGAGGGGCCCTCCGTGACTGGCCGGGGACTGACTGGTGGGGGACGGTGGTGGCCAACAGCCGTCGCCGTCGCTCTCCAGATTTATTATTTTTCCGTCGGCGGACTGCTGGTTTGATAGCTGGCTCAGGTATGCTGGAATCACTGCTTAGGGAGCTCAGGGCTTCGTAATCCTTATCCATGCTATTTTTGCGTGCTTCAACTGCAAGATGTAAGTGGCTTGAAAAGACAGCAAAAAAATATAATCAAACCTAATCAGTTCAGACTGTTAAATAAATCAAACGCTAAGGCATTGCTTTCACGCTTTCGGCAGAACGAGATCGAACACTGATATTGTCCAAACCGTTCTTTGCCTAAATTTGCAAAGACCAATTGTGTGCGTGTGTTGACCCTTTGCACTTCACACCACATTCATCCTTCACCGTTAATTTAATTAATTTAATGTAATTTAAATTAGTTTAATTTTATGGTGAATCTCACTAAGTGTCCGGCGGGTAGAAAAGAGAAAAAGACCGAAAGAACCGAAAGAGTCCAGTCAGTTAGGTCAAGTGATTGGACTGAGAAGCGGGTGATTGGTGATGAGAGATGCATTTCACATTGTCTCATATTGTGATATTATATAATATAATTTGGATAAGATTCGGTACACTTCCACAGCTGTGCTGCATCTCTCGCCATATCGCCCGCTTCTCAGCCCAATTGCTTAGTCTAACTGACTGGACTCTTTCTGGTCTTTTTCTCTTTTTCGATCCTCTCGGACACCTGAAGTGAGAACCGCCATGTCAAGCTGAAGAGAAGGTCTGCGCAGAGGGTCACGCAGAGGGTCTGGTTGTGGGATATGTTATATCATAATATAATAAGTAATGTTAGCGATGCTTCGTTACAATTTTCCAATTGGTAGTTTTCTCGTTATTATATAAATAAATGCGTGCCTGAGATGCATTTACTCATCCAGTTAGGTTAAGTTACCCGCATGGATCCTCGTTTTTTAGTGGTATTGGGACTGGCCGCTGTGGTGTGGGGCAGTCAGGAGCTGACAAGGACGGCGTATGTTGGCAAACGAGAGGTGCTGACGTACAACTTGGTGGCCAGAGAGGATGCTCGCCGCAGGTGCGACTGTCGAGGGCCAGCAAAGGCCAAATGGTCATTGCCTATCATTTACCAAGTTCACAATCAGTAATGTACGAAGAAGACAGAGAATGTCGAAAGTTCTTACAAAACCACCACCTTTATCGCTTTCACAAATGCAACAACCTGCTCCACTTGGACTTAAGAGCAAAGCGCAAAGCAATACATACAGCTGCATAAACCTGAAGGTGCCTGTAGCTGCCTGAGAAGGCACTGAGAAGGCACTAAGAAGGCACAACGAGAGCCTCACTATTTGAACATGTAGCAATGTATAAATAGGAGGGCAAAGCAGCAAAGGGAAGAATGCATTCGTGGCTGGCACAGGGTATTGGGAGTACCAATGGGGGTAGGTATATTGCTTTTGTGGTTGGCGGGCAGCCATGCTTGCATGATGCATTTCAGCAGGGGCTTGCTCTTCTTGTCGTCGGATTTCATCTTCTTGCTGATGCTCAGCCTTTCTAGCATGGGGAAGCTTGTCCTCCTCGCTTTGCAGGCTTGCACATGGAATTTGAAGCAGTGACTGTGACCAGCAAGCTGAACTGAATGCAAATTGTACTTGAAGCAAGCAAAATCCTGTGCAATTACAGCCTTTTCAATAAATATACGCACACACCATCATCAACCCTTGTATAAGAGAACTCGAGCAACAACACATGGCACTGCAGCCTAGCATCCGTCACACGTGGCGCACCTGTGGTCTTCCTCCTTGGCTATGAACCTGAAATCAAGTCCGCCGTGGCCTCGATGCTCACAAGCATCGGCGCGAGCATTCTGCAGCCAGTTCCTACCAACCACTGGCTGGTAAAAGGGACAGCAGCCGGCATCCGCTCTGTCCAGCAGACTTACCCCACTGTCACCTCGGTGCGTCTAAGATCAGGACTGCTGCTTCCTTGCTATATTGAACGTTTATCCTCACTCAGAAAAGCCGTTTGTGTCTTTCACCCCAGAATGCACTCTTGCCTTGCCTTTGCCTTCAGTCTGTCCTGCCAAAGCAAGCAAAAGCGTCCAAAAAGGCTGAGCAAACTGTGCGAGATGCATCTCTAGCAGCAAAAATCAAGATCAGCAAAGGATCTGCTTCAGCTCGAGTGTTGAAGCCTGACGGAAAGGATACCCAAGCCTCACCTGCTTGGGCAAAGGGCCTCAAGCATTACCACACAAAAGGTTGGTCTAACCTTTGTGCTATGCTAATTTCTTTTTTCACTAAACGAATCCATTTGCGCTGCGCCTCAAATGCAATCAACACAACAAAGGCAAATTAGCAACAGCCTAACCCTCAATTACTACAGGCAACTTATGGCGAATGGAACTGTCCAGCTCAGCACAACAGATAACACTCTAGTGGGCACAAGGTGGCTGGTCTGTGCTCCAGTCCACGGACACTAATTGATTTGGCGGCCACTTTGCATGTAATAATTCCCTAGGTCTTCATTGTGTGATAGGTTCAGTTTTTCGCTTGTATCAGCTGTTCTCCATCCTAACAAAAAATGCATGTGCAGATGATCAAGAGCAGCTCGTGCTGGAGGTGAACGGTCCAGCCTTCACAAGTTTGCGTTTTGCCTTCTGCAACGGCTGCCCAGAGCAGCTAGCAGCAAAAGCCGATGCTTCAGCGTGGGCAAATGGGCTCAGGGATGGCCTGTCAGCAGCTCTAGCTTTGAAAACTGGTCAGTAGTGATAGCTTTGAACACGGCAACTCTAGCGCTCTGATCAGCAGCTCTCGCTTTGTGTTCTGGCTTTGGCTGGTCAGCAGTTCTAGCTTTGAACACTGGTCAGTACTGCTGCTGGGAGAGCATAGAAGCTGAATGTTGCACACGTTGTTGGTGTGCAATGTTTGCGAAGTTGTGATGGATGCTGAATTCTCACTTACCTACGTATGATGCAAATCTGGCCACTGCAAGTGGTCATCAGTGTTTCCTCTGCTCCTTGGATGATGATAGTGTGTGAACAGGCTGAGTCTGGAACTGCAACAGCTCTTCACCGCTGCAGGTGATGCATGTCTGCCAATGGCAAAGTCTGTCGGAGTCCGAGGGACGCTTAGCATGATCGTGTGCGCGAAGCATGCTGAGGATGCCCTTTCTTGGCTAACTGAGCAGGTGGGTCAAGGTGTATGGCGTTGTTTATGATTAAGCGTTGCTCCCATTATGGGCAGGCGGAGGAGGCTCGGTAAGGCATTTGAAAGCAAATACTCGCACTACATCAGTTTACTGAAATGATGTTCTCCCGGATGCTTGTTTGTAAGAATAGATGAGTGCTCGTGCTCCGACCCTGAAAATAAGACCCCTTGTTCCTGTGAATTCAGATGTTAGGGTCCAAGTTTTCTGCTGGCCGCAATCAATCCATAGACGCCTCAAGTGCTAAAAGTAGCTTGAGCCGCAATGACAGGTTTTTACATGTTTCATAGAATTGTACACAGCATAAGATGCACGCAACACTCACACTTAGGGCAGCAAAGTTGTAAAAGACGCCGTGCGACCGAGTACTTGGACGTTTCCTTCCAAAGATGATGCGTACACACACCATGCACGTACGGTTCTGGCCAACCTTACCTAAGTGGCATCGACGTCAATTCCTGTTTTATCCTGCCATAGCTAATTTGCTTCACAAGTACCCTCCTACGTTCAGGGCACTGTTATTCACGTCGGCTTGGGGCATCAAATACAGCTGTGGAACCTCCATGCCAGTGCAGCAGTTCAGGTGAAACAGGGAGAAATTTGTTATTTATGATTATGATGGAAGCTGGTCTTTTGCAACATTAAGGTTTTAGGACATGAAAGGTACTCTAAGAAGGGGAGTTCAGAACCTTGTGCCCTGATGCCTGAACAGCATGTAGCATGTAGCAGAGGCCTAGACTCTGGAGAGAATAGCATGTAGCAGAGGCCTGGACTCTTGTACAGGTCTACAGGTTACAGGTTAAGCCATCAGTCAAAAAGTGCGGTTGCTAGGCTGCTCTAGTACAGGTACTCTTTTCAAAGCTTCATACTCCATGCATGCAAAGAGTCCTTGCTACCCCTCACAATCACACTAGCCACATGTAGGTTTTGCCAGAACCATATATATACGGTGTATATACAATATTTTTGGCAGGGGAATCGCCAAATGTACGGTCATATATGGTGTAAATATGCGGTCCTGGCCAACCTGAGCCACGTGCTTTTTGCTCACCATATGCTCGTATGCTGCCGCCTTGTGTGCTTGCAGGATGGTGCACAAAGCACCTACCTCCCAAACGACTTCGCCAGCAAGCCAGAGCTGTTCCCCTTTTGGAAAGCTGGCATCAGTGGTCAAGGACAGGTCAGTGCCCATTCTTGGTCGTTTCTCTTTTGTTTTCTGAGCAGGCCAGTGCCCTTCCTTGGTCATTCCTATCGAGGATTGCTTGAGCAGGCAAGAGCAGACCAGTGTTCATTCTTGGTCGTCGGCCTTTTTTTTTTTATCCCAGCGGTCAAGGACAGGTCGGTGCCCATTCTTGGTCGTTTGCCTTTAAATGGTTATTTCAGCAGGCAAGGGCAGGCCAGTGCCCGTCTTGAAGTTGGTTTGAGCAAGCAAGGGCAGGTGAGTCTCAGTCCTGCATCAATTTGATGAAGGACTGTCCACGACACTCAAATCCACGACTTGTTGTATGAAAAGATATTTGGCCAAACCCTGCTCAAGTTTGCGCAAAAGAGTGGACAGCGTCTGCATGATTGCTGTCTGCATGGTAAATGGACATAAAATTGAGGCGGCAGCTTTGGATGTAGAGATGCATTAGGGGAGGACATAATGGCGCAATCGTGACTGACTTATTTTATTGTGAAGAAAGACAGTGAATTTATTTCTATACCTGGTGGATTATTTGTTTGCACACAGATCGTGGGAGTGTCAGACTCTGGCATTGACATGGATGGCTGCTACTTTCAGGACCCTGACTTCCTGGTAAGCTGAGTAACAAGCACGGAAGCATTGCTGCACAGCACATTATGTGCTACAAGCACGGAAACATTGCTGCACAGCACATTATGTGGGACCTGCGCGCAGGATATGTCCACATGATGAGGCTCCTAGTTTTAAAACCTACAGCTCCTGCTTGCTTTTATTGGCGGAATCGAACAGCAGAGGTTGAATAGGCACACCCTGCTCCTAGTTCTTAAATGCACAGCTCTCGCTTGCTTTTAGTGCCAGATTTGAACAGCAGAGGCTGAATAGGCGCACCCTGGTCCTAGTTTTAATATGTACAGCTCTTGCTTGCTATTAGTGGCAGATTTGAACAGCAGGGGTCGAAAAGGCACACCCTGCTCCTAGTTCTAAAACCTACAGCTCTTGCTTGCTATTAGTGGCAGATTTGAACAGCAGGGGTCAAAAAGGCGCACCCTGCTCCTAGTTTAAAAATGTACAGCTCTTGCTTGCTTTTAGTAGCAGATTTGAACAGCAGGGGTTGAATAGGCACACCCTGCTCCTTTTGCTGTATAACGTATTTGTTTTGGCCTGGTCCGTTTGCTGTTCAACGGATTTGTTCTGACCTGGCGGTGAAAGGCACACCCTGCTCCTTTTGCTGTTAAATGCGTTAGTTTTGGTCTGATGGTGAATACATTCCCCGGGTGGGGGTGAGGGTGCTCCTTTTTATCTTTAACTGGACTGCAAATGCTCGGATCTTTTTTCTTAATTCATGCTTGCAACAACATGCAAACACAGGACTATCAGGACAATTCAGACAACATCAAGAACTCTGTGGACACGGATGGGGTTGAGTTTGAACACTTTTTCAGTACAGACCACCGAAAGGTAAAACAAACATGTGATTTGATTGTACGTGAAATTTTATTAAACATGAAATGCCTTACGTTCCCCCGGAACGGCCATCAACTCAATGCATATCAAATGGGTGGGATTGCAAATAGTCTCCTCTGGGTGGGATACAGATGCTGAAGTGTCGCCGGTATTGTTTTTAGAGTGAGAGGGATTATACAGCCAAAAGAAGCCGATTATTAAAAAGGCTGCTAGCCTGACCAGCTCACCTGCACCATGTCTGCTGAGGGGATGCTAGGAATCAGGTGGTGTGCATAACTGCTTTCTTTTGGAGGCTGTGTGTCATACTGCAAGCAGAAAGTAATCAGGATGTTGCAAGGCTCGATAAGGGATGTTGCATTTCATCATTGCCTACAATCTTCATTCAAACAAGGGCGTAGCTAAGAAGCTTGCAATGGAGAGGATCGACTTCAGTGAAGGCTGGAGACCTAGAAAGCTTTCAGCACTGCACTCATAACTAGTAACTGACAACCTACTAAAGTACTAAAGTATGAGTATCATTTATAATTCAATGGCGAGCTCACACCCACCTTGTTATTTTTTGGCTGTAGGTGAATTCCTACTACTGGTTCCTGGACAAAAACAAAACTGACGACGCTGGCGGACACGGTAGGGATTTGCGTGTGTTGTTACTTTGGGTGTGTGTATGTGCGTGCACTTTTAGTTTGGGTGTGAACGTGCGTGTATTTGTTAGTTTGGGTTGGGTTACAAAGGCGTTTAACACGACGGGATGGCTGCCCAATCTGTGCAAGGGGCAGCAAGCCAAGGTGTGCTAAGGTAAGGTAAGGTTGCGCTATACATGCCTCAGGATCTGAGCGGAGCTTGGAAAAGTCTGTTGCCACACCTAGCTGAACAGAAGGGGAAACGTGTATGAGAAGCATGAAACAAGTGTATGAAGAAGAGAGAGTGTACAGAGAAAGAGAACGTTTTTACACACACAGGCTGAGGAACGTGTACAGAGAAAGAGAATGTTTGTGCACACACAGACTGAGGAAGGTGTACAGAAATAGAGAACGTGTGTGCCCACACAGGCTCAGGAAAGTGTACAGAAATAGAGAAAGTTTGTGCACACACAGGCTCAAGAAAGTGTTCAGAAATAGAGAATGTTTGTGCACACACAGGCTCAGGAAAGTGTACAGAAATAGAGAATGTTTGTGCACACACAGGCTGAGGTGCACTAAGCTGGCCAAGGCCCTTTGGGGGGTGGTACGATTGTGGTTACTGTGTGGTTACTATATGGTTACTGTGTGGTTACTGTGTGCTAAGCTGGCCAAGGCCCTTTGGGGGGTGGTACGATTGTGTGGTTAAGCTAGGAACAGCTTTAGGTGCATATGTTGCGTTGCTGTCTGTGTGCAAAAGTGAAGATGCAAGTGGGTACGGTCTGGGTTGGGGTGGCTCGTGGCTCATGCAGTTACAAGTAGGTTGCTCCAGACCTGCGAGGGCTGACTGGTGCAAGTACGTGAGTGTGTGAGCTGAGTTGTGAGCTGACTGGTGCGAATGAGTGAGCGAGGTTTGCAAGTGAGTGAGCTGAGCTGTGAGCTGACTGGTGCCAGTGATTGAGTGAGGTTTGCTAGTGAATGATTTGCTGTGTTTGTACCCAGGACCGTGCATTGACAACCTAACGGTACTGTCCGTCTTATTAAGGTCTGACGGTCTAGACCGCCATTTCGAAAATGACACTGTCATAACAGCGCGTGACGGCATAGAAATGTACGGTGTTTGATGGTATGGTGAGTTGGTTGTTGTGCTGAGTCTTATGCTTTGCAGTGACGGTGATTTGCTGCAACAGCATGGTACGGTCCAAAAACGCAAAAAGGCTTAGAAATGGCATTCTGATCTCAAATTACCATACCAGCTCCTTTAAGTTCTCACTCAACCTTTACAAATATTGCACGTGTATTGTTTGAATTTGTAAACAAATGGTGAAGCAATGAAAGGAAAGAACAGTACCATACCTTGACGTACTTATCCCGCACCCCAAAATTCAAATGTATACAATGGAATCCCGCATCTTCCCGCACCCCAAAAGCAAATATGTATACCCTCTCCGCAGGGCTTTTAGCCCTGTTCAGCACCAACTGGTTTACAAAAGCTTACACAAATGTGCGCATGTGTATTTATGTGTATGTGTGCGCTTGTGTGTGTGATTTTGTGTGTGTGAGAGAGGGTGTGAGTATGTGTGTGTTTGTTTGCATGTGTCATTGGATGCGTGCATGTAAAAGTGTGCATGATTGTCTGTGTTAATGCGAGTGTGTGTGTTCTGTGCCTGTGTCTGTGTCTGTTGCATTTTTTGTGTTTGTCTGTTTGTAGCTTGCCAAATCACACAGTTAAGTTTGAGAATAATCAAAATATACTTAAACTCATTATTAGCCAGCCCGCACAATCCCACGCACCCGGAATTACGGGGGACAGTACAGTTATATTCCGGCTCGTATCCACCGAACTGCTGGAGGGGGATTTTTACACTTGTGCCAACACCAACTGACGTTTGGTTGCACTCGCCTCCAAGAACTAGAGTACTTCTGCATGCTGCAGAGTACTCAGCAGTTCCCTCAAGCATCTTGATGCTGAGCACTGTCATTTTTGAACCACCGTCATTTCGTCGGTCTGAGGGTATGGACCGTCGACGGTATCATAGTTGTGAAATGAAATGGCTCTGACGGTGCACAATTGTAGCCCTGAATGAACCGTTTAACTGAAATGGCTGTGACGGTGTACAATTTTAGCTTTGATTGAACTGTTTAAATGAAATGGCTCTGACAGTGCACAATTGTAGCCCTGAATGAACCGTCTACAAATGTATGTTTTCAAATAGAACTACGAATGGTGTGTTTAATGTGTACACCAAAAGCTAATGCCGCAGTAAAGGTGGGGTTCCACTAGCGCGAGCAAGCCTTACTCAGCGTTGTCTATGGCATTCGTGCCTGTGAAATAAAGTAATTTAACGCATACAGCCTGCCTGATGTGGCGCTAGTTGACTGCAGGGTGAGTAAGGGAAGGTAATACAATATAAAGCTCACTCCACCCTTTTCAACCCTTAATTGATGTATATGTATATGTTGTTTGTAATGTTCTGTATGTTTATGTGTCGGTATGTTTGTTAGTGTATGTGTGTATATATGTGTTTGCAGTTCATGTGCGTACATACTTCAGCAATTCTTTAGTTTGCCAGCACACAGACTTAGAAATTTTGCACACATCAGGACACGAATGCACACACACACACACACACACACACACATGAATTGCAGGCTCCCACGTAGCCGGCACAGTTGCTGGCGCTATGTTTGGCTTTGACCCCATCAGCAACCCCGACCTTGCCACAGGTACGTAAGAAGAAGTTGTCTACTGAGAAGAGTCAATTGCCGACTTGCCACTGGTAAGGAAGAAGTACAGTCGATTACTGAAAAGATTCGATTATTGAGGAGTTGGCTACCGACTTGCCACTGGTACGTAAGAAGAAAGTTTGATTGCTGACTTGCCACAGGTATATAAGAATGAGTTAATTAATGAGCTTATTCATCGGCCAATTCATAACCGATGAATGATGAGCTTGTTGCAATTTTGAAATCACAACGCAATTTGATACTCATGCTGTTGTTTTTGCCCTTGAGAGGCTTGCTCCATACTTAGGGGTGGCCAGAACCATAAATCATATATATGGTATTTCTGGCTGGAAAATCACCAAACATATGGTGCATACAACGGTTCTGGCCAACCCTGTCTATGATGTTCCTGAAATGCAGCCCTACCCTCAGATCAGTGCCCTGCGCTTGACTTGTGACTGACCATATCCTGATGCACTCCGTCCCTGCTGATGGTGTGTGTGTGTGTGTGTGTGTGTGTGTGTGTGTGTGTGTGTGTGTGTGTGTATGTGTGTGTGTGTTTGAACATGTTTGTGTGAACTGTTTGAAATACTGTCTGTTTCAGGTGTGGCCCCTAATGCAAAATTGTCCTTTTTTGACATCGGGGTTGTGAAAGATGGCGAGGAAGTCCTTTTCACGCCCGGGGACTGCCTAGACGACAACTGTGACTCCTCTGCCAAAGGCTCTGTTCCATCCATTTTTGCACTCCACCATGCAGAGGTAGGTTTTAGGATCAAGGGTTTGGTTAGAGAGGACCCCACCAAACGTGCAGAGCTAAAGTTTGGCTTGTGCTGCTGAATTATGGTACTTGTGACAGCAATGACGTGCACACAACAATAAGATACACGGAATGATTGTTGGGAAATAATGCAGAGGGGATTTGCGAGTGCATGGACAGAAATAACTTTGTGACAGGAACTGGAACCTGCAAGCCCCAAATGGCACAGGTACTGGACGTTGTTATTGTACCAGAATATGTAGGTGTGTACCATACCAGGTTATTGTGTAAAGTATAAGCAGAGGCAAGGCTGCCCACGTTTCTGGCAAAGCCCCTTCATGGAGGAGCAGGGCATACACACACACTTGTGCGCGCGCACATACACACACGCGCACACGCACATACACATGCAAGCGCACACACAGGCGCACACACACAGCACCATGCACACACGCACGCACACACACACACACACACGCATATACACGCACGTGTTGCACAGACAGCGTGCGATGGGCTCGGCCAACTTTCCAGCGTCGCACTCTTTTACTTGTCGCCTAGACACTAACTGTTTCCATAATATGCAGACAAGGTCCATTTTTGGAAATGGAACACGCAGGGTGCGCGCATTTCAAGTGCAAGCTGGGGATCTTCCTCTACAGAGTACACCAGAGATTGTGTAGAACTTGATGGGTTTGTCTGGGCAAACGACATCCTCATCCTAGTAGCAGCAGGTATGATGGTAGCAACAAGTATGATGGTAGCAGCGGGTAGTGTAACCAGACTGAGCAGCCTGTTTCATTGTGCACGGCCATTGATTTGAGTCATACGATTGTAGAGTAAGATGGTTAAACAGACATGTGTAGACCTCACGCGCCAGTTGAAAGGATGGTCGCAGCACGCCCGCCCATTCACGGATCAGCGTGAGAAGGTCACTATAGTGACAACAGTGCACACACAAACGCACGCAGAGGCGTATAGAATACTAAGGGGTATAGAATGCTAGGCGTATAGAATACTAGGCGTATAGGCGTATAGAATACTGGGCGAATAGAATACCAGGTTATAGAATGCTAGGCGTATAGAATGCTAGGCGTATAGAGAGTGCACGCAGAGGCGTATAGTGACAATAGTGCATACACAAAGTGCACACACAAAGTGCACACACAAAGTGCATGCAGAAACGTTTAGAGTGCTCAACGAAAAGGTTTTTGTCGCTTTGTGCAACATACACACAGGCAACGATGGGGCAAACTTAGATGCCAAGGCATCGGGCACCGTTGGATCGCCGGCAACGTGCAAGAACGTGCTGGTGAGTTGCAAATGTGTACAGGGTTGGCCAGAACCATTTACTTACGGTGTATGTACGGCAGTTGTGGCAGGGAAATCACCAAATATACGTGCAAGAACGTGCTGGCGAGTTGCAAATGTGTACAGGGTTGGCCAGAACCATTTACTAACGGTGTATGTACGGCAGTTGTGGCAGGAAAATCACCAAATATACGTGCAAGAACGTGCTGGTGAGTTGCAAATGTGTAAGGGTTGGCCAGAACCATTTACTAACGGTGTATGCACGGCAATCGTGGCAGGGAAATCACCAAATGTACGGTCATATACGGTGCATATATAAGGTTCTGGCCAGCCCTACAAATATACCTAGCGGGTAGGAGGTGCAGTGACCAGGTGCTGCAGGCTGCTCTGTGAACGCGCTGGTGAGTTGCGAGTATACCCAGCAGGTAGGAGGTACAGTGACCTTTGCAGTGACCTCAGAGGTAGGAGAGTTACAGTGACCGTAGCAGGAGGGACAGTGACCGTAGCAGGTAGGAGGGACAGTGACCTTTGCAGTGACCTTAGCAGGTAGGAGAGGTGCAGTGACCGTAGCAGGAGGTATAGTGACCGTAGCAGGTAGAAGGGACAGTGACCTTAGCAGGTAGGAGGTACAGTGACGGTAGCAGGTAGGAGGGACAGTGATTGAGATTGTATGCTGCCATAGAGCAGCCTGCAGCTCTTGGTCAACAGGAAAAAAAGAAAAAACTACGCAGGCAGTGAAAAACCACCCCCCACATTAATTAAGGAAAAGGTCAATGTCAATCTCAATCCGTGCAGCCACTTTATTTTTGTTATTCAAGTTACTACCGCGCTCTTGTGCCACTCACACACTTTCACACACGTGTCACTCACACACGTGTCACTCACACACGTGTCACTCACTCACACACACACACACGTCACGCACACACATGTCACTCACACACGTGTCACTCACATACTCACACATGTATCACTCAATCACACACGTGTCACTCACTCACACACCTGTCACGCACACACATGTCACTCACGTGTCACTCACACACGTGTCACTCACTCACACACGTGTCACTCACTCACACACGTGTCACTCACACACTCTCACACACGTCACGCACACACATGTCACTCACACACGTGTCACTCACATACTCACACACGTGTCACTCAATCACACACGTGTCACTCACTCACACACCTGCCACACACACACACGTGTCACTCACACGCTCTCACACACGTGTCACTCACATGCTCTCACACACGTGTTACTCACTCCTCACACACATGTCATTCACACACGTGTTACTCACTCACACACATGTCACCCACACGCTCTCACACGTGTCACTCACTCACACACGTGTTACTCACTCACTCACACACATGTCACTCACGCACGTGTTACTCACTCACTCACACACATGTCACCCACACGCTCTCACACGTGTCACTCACTTACACACATGTTACTCACTCACTCACACACATGTCACTCACACACGTGTTACTCACTCACTCACACACATGCCACTCACACGCTCTCACACGTGTCACTCACTCTCACACGTGTTACTCACTCACTCACACACATGTCACTCACACGATCTCACACACGTGATCACAGGCAATTGGTGCAGCAGACAACTGGCGAGTGTATGGAGAGCTGCCAATTGAATTGGGAGCTGGCCTCCTGGAAAGTGATGGCTCCCAGGTGCGTTGAAAGTATTTTAGGTTGAGCTTAGGTATTGTTTAAGAAACGGATCTTACATCCGATGGCTGCGTCCACCCTGCACCACTGACACGTAAAGCTATCCAAGCAATACAAACTTCTACCATATCGATTGATGGCATTCACGTCGCACCCGGCATCTTAAAAACGTGGCAGACACTCTAGGGTTGGCCGTACCCTAGGGTTGCTCGTAACGCTCAGAGTTGAAACCAGACTGGTCGTAGTGTCTGGAACAAAAGTAGTAAAACTCAACAGGTAGTCACGTGAGAAGCAGTAAGAACTCAACAGGTAGCACGTGAAAAGCAGTAAAACTCAACAGGTAGTCATGTGAAAGCCGCTCCCACGCTCATCATACGTGGAAATCATGCCGCTAAGGGAAGGAAATGAGTTCATTGCAGATAAGGAAGGTTGCAGGAATGGTTCATATGAAACCGGGACAAATGGAAATTGGTGTCGGTATTGGAAAGGGTGGGTTCGGAATGCACCAACTACAACAGCATAAGTGCCATAAGGTGTGCAGGAGTGACCAGAAGCGTTTATGCGCAGCTTGCACATGGTATACAAAAGTGTGGTTTATATGCAGTGTGTGCATGGTACAACAGTGTGGTTGCCATAAGGTGTGCAGGAGTGACCAGAAGCGTTTATATGCGGCGTGCGCATAATACACAACAGTGTGGTCTATATGCAGTGTGCACATGATATGCAATGTGCACATGGTGTGCAGTGTGCACAGTGTGTACAACAGTGTGGTTTATATGTTTATATGCAGTGTGCACATGATATACAGCGTGCACATGGTGTGCAGTGTGCACAGTGTATACAACAGTGTGGTTTATATGCAGTGTGCACATGAATTGCAGCGTGCACATGGTGTGCAGTGTGCACATGGTGTGCAGTGTGCACAGTGTATACAACAGTGTGGTTTATATGCAGTGTGCACATGAATTGCAGCGTGCACATGGTGTGCAGTGTGCACATGATATGCAGCGTGCACATGGTGTGCAGTGTGCACAGTGTATACAACAGTGTGGTTTATATGCAGTGTGCCCATGAATTGCAGCGTGCACATGGTGTGCAGTGTGCACATGGTGTGCAGTGTGCACAGTGTATACAACAGTGTGGTTTATATGCAGTGTGCACATGAATTGCAGCGTGCACATGGTGTGCAGTGTGCACAGTGTATACAACAGTGTGGTTTTTATGCAGTGTGCACATGATATGCAGTGTGCACATAATACACAACAGTGTGGTTTATATGCAGCGTGCACATGGTGTGCAGTGTGCACATGGTGTGCAGTGTGCACAGTGTGTATACAACAGTGTGGTTTTTATGCAGTGTGCACATGATATGCATTGTGCACATAATACACAACAGTGTGGTTTATATGCAGTGTGCACATGATATGCAGCGTGCACATGGTGTGCAGTGTGCACAGTGTATACAACAGTGTGGTTTATATGCAGTGTGCACATGATATGCAGCGTGCACATGGTGTGCGATGTGCACAATGTATACAACAGTGTGGTTTATATGCAGTGTGCACATGAATTGCAGCGTGCACATGGTGTGCAGTGTGCACATGGTGTGCAGTGTGCACAGTGTATACAACAGTGTGGTTTATATGCAGTGTGCACATGATATGCAGCGTGCACACCATGTGCAGTGTGCACAGTGTATACAACAGTGTGGTTTATATGCAGTGTGCACATGATATGCAGCGTGCACACCATGTGCAGTGTGCACATGGTGTGCAGTGTGCACAGTGTATACAACAGTGTGGTTGCCACCTTTAAGGGTGTACAGGAGTGACCAGAAGCGTTTAGATGCAGCGTGCACATAATACACAACAGTGTGGTTTATATGCAGTGTGCACATGGTGTGCAGTGTGTGCATGGTACAACAGTGCGGTTGCCATAAGGTGTGCAGGAGTGATTAGAAGCGTTTAGATGCAGCGTGCACAGTGTATCTTTGGGAGCTTTCATATACAAAGCACATTGTCATTGTACCTATGTGTAGGGTTGGCCAGGACCATATATATACGGTGTATATACGGTATTTTTGGCAGGGAAATCACCAAGTATACGGTCATATACGGTGCATATATACGGTTCTGGCCAACCCTACCTATGTGTATGGACCTGAACATCATCAGGTAACACCGCCAGAGGGGGACAACTCAGAGACCTTCCCAGCTTGCTTTTTCTGCTTTTGACAAACATTTCTATTGACCTACAAGCAAGTACTAGACATTTCTATTGACCTACAAGCAAGCACTAAACGTTTCTATTGACCTACAAGCAAGCACTAAACATTTCTATTGACCTACAAGCAAGTACTCATAAGAGCTTGGGGCCAAGGTGTGGCCGCATGTTTGGCAGGAATTCCAAGCACTTGGCCCTAGACAGCCAATAGAGGTCTGTCCGAAAACAACTCGGTGTCCTAAATTGAACCTTTTTGTGTACACAAGTGTTTTTTGTAGGGTAAAACGTTGGCCTTCTTAGCGCCCCTTTTGGCTGCTTTGTCTGAGGAAAATGGCTGGAATCTTACATCCGCCCATCCATTGCGTTGTGTCTTTTGACTTCTTTTTTTATTTGGCGATGATCAAGTTTTGGTGAAGGAGCCCAATCTGCAGCCTCCTGAATTACCTTTTTTGGAAAACTGTCTAGACAAGCTTTTTTCAAGAATGCAGAGACTGGTAGATGTATGAGCATAGGGATAATGAATACAGAAACTAGATAATTGGGAGACATGTGAGCATATTATGGCTTCTTGGGGGGAGCATTGCAAGCAACGCTGAAAAGTTGGCGAAGCCTTTGCGGCTATTTTGGGGCCCTTGAGGGTTTAAGGTTGGCCAGAACCATATATATACGGTGTATATAAGGTAATTTTGGCAGAGAATTCACCAAATATACGGTCATATACGGTGCAGTTACGGTTCTGGCCAACCCTACATATGTTTGGTTCTGGCCAACTTGATATGAAACTGCAATGTGTATGGGGAAGAGGTTGAAGAAAGCAAAGGAGCACCACAGTTCTATATGGACACCAATGGACGCACGTTGCTGGCCACAAGCACATACGCACATCCTGCCCTCCTTTTTCAACGTTTTAAAGCACCTGGACGGCAACCTTATGCTGCACCTCACCTTGTTCTATCAGCAGCACACACACACACACACACACGCACACACACACACACACACACAAGGGCATGCGTCTAGCTTTACACACAAAGCACAGATTTTGGGGGTTAGTGTTCTGTGCCACATGCTGGTCTGGATCACTTACTTATCAGCAGAAAGCACCTACTCTCTAGTGATCTGATTCGTATCAGGAAAATTATGCTACATAACTCGTCTTCGGTGTGAAACTTTTCTTCGACTGCTGTGCCATATGCTAGTCTGGATCACTTGCCCATGAGTGTGCCGCATACCTTATGCTAGTCTGGATCACTTACCCATGAGTGTGCAGCACATCATATGCTAGTCTGGATCACTTACCCATGAGTGTGCAGCATACCTTATGCTAGTCTGGATCACTTACCCATGAGTGTGTAGCATAGCATATGCTAGTCTGGATCACTTACCCATAAGTGTGCAGCATATCATATGCTAGTCTGGATCACTTACCCATGAGTGTGCAGCATACCTTATGCTAGTCTAGATCACTTACCCATGAGTGTGCAGCTTATTGATTGCTAGTCTGAATCACTTACCCGTGAGTGTGCAGCATACCTTTTTAGTCTGGATCACTTACCCATGAGTGTGCAGCATACCTTATGCTACCATCATCCGCCTTTGCAGAAAACCTTCTCTTCGGCTGAGATGGAAGGCTTCTTCGGCAACAACAAGCACCTTCAGTTCTATGTAAGTTGCACCAGACGAGCATGGCTTTGATTCAAAATGCGGGGTGGTCCCTTGCATATCAATTTCAGGGGCAGTAAGGATCAGCTGCTGGTAAAGGCGTCGATCTGCAATCACCTCACTAAGAGGCAGTGCTGTGTACACTGCTTCATCTCACTAAGAGGCAGTGCTCACTAAGAGGCAGTGCTGCTTCAATGTGTTGCTTCATTTCTGCTGTATAAAGTCATTTGGTTATGAAGGAGACGGTGCTTGTTGCTGAGGAGCAGATTTCATGTCTTGAGGGGGACATGATTGATACCACACATGATTTGCACCACACATGATTTGGACCACACATGATTGACACCACACATGATTAACACCACACATGATTGACACCACACATGATTGACACCACACATGATTTGCACCACACATGATTGATGCCACACATGATTGACACCACACATGATTGACACCACACATGATTGACACCACACATGATTTGCACCACACATGATTCATACCACACATGATTTGCACCACACATGATTGAAACCACACATGATTTGCACCCCCCACAACTCCTTCTTGCTTCGCAGACAATTGCCTCAAACGGCGAGAGGGAATACATCGGAAAATTCATTAGAGACCTTCCACAATACTTCACTTGGGAAAACAACCCTGGACTCATTGATGGCCTGGGCATAAACCAAGAGTATGAGGTGAGGAGGAACCCATAACAACGTTAAAAGTGCAGTATGAGGTCAGGAGGTGAGGAGGAACCCATAACAACGATCAAAGTGCAGTATGAGGTCAGGAGGCGAGGAGGAATGCATAACAACGACTAAAGTGCTGTATGGGGTCAGGAGGTGAGGAGGAACCCATAACAACGATCAAAGTGCACTGCTCTTGCACGAGCACATGATGCATATTGGTCAGAGCACAGAGTAAGGCAGACCTCACAATGGTACAAGTTCCAGTGCTCTTGCAAAAGCAGTCGATGCGTACTTACCAGAGCGCAAACTGTAAAAAAACGCACAATGGTGGAAATCGTAGCGCTCTTGCACTCACTTGCACTCACTTGCACTCACTTGCACTCACTCACTCACTCACTCACTCACTCACTCACTCACTCACTCACTTGCACGTGAGCACTTATATGCACTAAAGGCTGTACTGATGATGTAGCACTGATATGCAGTAAGGTTTGTACAAGTATTATTGTTTAATCATGCAACCAATGATGACTTAATGTGGTTCTCTAGGTTTCAACAATGATGCACATCGTTTAAGAGCTCACGGAAAAAGCTCAATAATGAACTGGGTGCCTGAGCTTGCAGATTGTACCATGTGCACGTTTAAAAATCCACCTCCCTGCACTTCTGCTCAAGCAAGCGCCGTGGGCGGGTGCCTAGAAGATTAGGTGCTACCCGCAGCTTCAGAGGGAATTTTTATTATTACACACAATTAACTGTCTGTTGGTAAGCTCTCACGGGACCCATTCCTACAATATCCCTCTAAGAATTGTAATCCTCTCATAGCAAACATCCCCCTCTCCTCTCTTGGGGTTGCAGTCAAGAACATCCAGCAGCAAGCACCGGCAACGAAATGAGAAAAGGTCCTGCTCCGCCCAATTAAAAAATGTGACCAAGAAAGATTGCAGTGCGCCCTTAAAGATCCTACCTGCCACGCACTGCATGCAGCTTGTCGTGGCTAACCCAGAAGACGCGTGCTCAGAACTCCAGGGTGATTACGCCAACAAGGTGGTGATGTTTGTGGAAGGAGGGAGCTGCTCGTTGGATGACAAAGGCGGCTTTGTGAGTGCCTCAGATGCCGTGGCAGGTGTGTATGCAGGAGGGGTTCCTTACTGAGGTTGAGCTACACATTTTTGTTGAGCATGCTCAGTGCTATGGGCCAAATGTACATTCTTGGTGTCAGGCAGAGAACGAGAGATCCAGTGCCACTTGCAGCTCTTATAAGTGACAGGTGCATATGCCTTGGCCGTTCAAAACTTACACTATGCACTTTGTGAAAGGGGCACAACAGGGCAGAATGAATAGGGCTCTGCTCTTTTTGCCTGGCTAGGGAGAATTGTAAGCACATATATGTATTTATTTATTTTACACGATCTGGGATTTAGGGTGCACGTGGTATGCAAGAGGTAGGCGGCCTCCGAACGGCTTTCTGCTCTAGCTTGCCACATCATTGGCTTTGCACACACATGCACACACATGCACACGCATACACGCGCGCACACGCACGCACACTCCTGCTGGCTTTGCACAACACTTTTGCACACACAGATCAGCTTTGCACAACAATCTCTGTGGTGTTGCAGGCATCTACATCGACAACAATGGGGATTTGAACACCGGTGGCGAGTTTGATAAGCCATTCATCACCACAAGCTTCGACCCGTGAGTTTGTACACCTCAGTGCTTGCAAATTTGGCTTTGCCGTCTGGTAAGCGTTCAGTAGGAGGCGCAAAAAAGCACAGACAAAATATGCCCAACTGTTACATACTGTGACACTGGACACTGCTTTCATGCTCTGTCATCCGGTCATCATGCATTGGAGCCATTTGATTATCATGGCATTGTGAGTTAAATTTCATGTCACCAAAGTATTTGATACCATTCATTTGGATGGACTTTGTGGCCTTATGTCATGCCGTTCAAATTCATGGGTTAGGGTCATTGGATTCATTTCATGTCACCAAGTCCTGTCTCCAAGGCATGACATCCCATCCATTTGGAACGATTCTGTGTCATAAAGGCATGACGTCAAATCCGTCTGAAGGCATCTCACGTCAGCAAGGCGTGTGTCCCTCATGGCATTTGGATGCAATCTATGTCATTAAGTCACTACAAGCCACCGTCAAATCCGTCTGAATTCATTTCACATGAGCAAGGCGTGTATCACTCATGACGTTTGGATGCATTTTATGTCATCAAATTATGACACGCCACCAAGTCGGGTCATATCGTCCAGCTCATTTGCACTCGTTCTGTGTCATCAAAAGTCATCGCACGTGCATCGGCTATAATTTTTAACGTGCAATTGCTTTGCACCTCTTGCAGGGCTGCAAAAGAGGACATTGCAGATCCAGGCACCACATGGTTCATCGTTACTAGGGTGAGCGCTATTATGCACAGCTGCATGTCCAAGGCCACGTTCAAGGCCACGTTCAAGGCCATTCTTGCTAAGTGCACGTCCAAGGCCACGTTCAAGGCCAGAAGAAGCATGACTCACCAATTGTTCGGTGCCGTGCCATACGAAAAGAATGTTACCGTCCCAAAATAGCGTTTGGGGGGGGGGCGGTG
>Ga0307945_1000629_pt1:0-17500 | contig 24821 bp, 25 predicted proteins | sample OrgLakmetagen228_FD_201818 | JGI IMG/M metagenome (GOLD analysis project Ga0307945, IMG submission 201818) | Saline water microbial communities from Organic Lake, Antarctica - #228 | ecosystem: Environmental > Aquatic > Non-marine Saline and Alkaline > Saline | place: Antarctica: Organic...
ACGCCGTTCCTTCTCTTGTGGACAGGAATGTTGTGGTAAGGTGTTTTAAGTGGGGAATCTGGTGGGTGAGGAGATTAAATGTCACAGATTGGTGGCGATTAGAGGGGTCCTCTAGGCTAGTTGCAAGTGCCACTGCTGAGCGCCTGTGATATTAAACGTAAACAGAGGAAGTGCGTAATCAAAAGTTATGTACATCTTCACGGATCATGGCCGTTAGAGTGCTGTGCCAGAGATTGTGCTTGCTTTCAATCACCCTTCCAATCATTGCATCTCACGCTGGTCGGAGTAGCTATGATTGCATCTGACTTGCTAGATCTTCGCTGTTGTTGTGCATTGAGATTGGAAGGCTGCTGAGACTGGCTTGGCAACCCTGAAGGGAATTATATTCATGAGATGGATGATGAAATGCTGGAACATCAGCATGGATTTCAGGGTAGCTGCCCTGAAAGCCTAGTGGCCCGTGGTCAGGCCAGACTCTTCGGGGTTTGAATCCGCCTGGTAGTGTGGGTACTTCACTGTCCGACAGCTCCGTCTTCATTTTCTTAATCCATGCTCATGGTAATATCACCCCTTGCGCAGGAGGGTACAAAAATAATTATGACACACGTGTAAATTTTGGGCCTCTGGCAATTTGTTTATATTTCAATTATGAATATCATTGCAACAAAAATGGGGCGAAACGGAGCAGTAGTTGGCCAGGTACCCCATTCTGGCCCATTTCCCTTAGAAACAATCAGCAAAAAGGGTGGAATACCAAGGGTGAAAATTACCAAATCCGGTTGTCAGCATCCCAAACGATTCCTAATCATAAAAGAAGTACTCCTGTTGTGTTTTGAGATGAAATGAGACCCTGGGTAGAGCGTGGTGGCTCATTACGTAAATATTTAGTGCCAAAAAATGAACTGATTTTCTGCCCAGACCACCGGGGGGGTCCGTTTGGCCCCAAGCTTTGTGAACCATCTACTTACCGGTATGCTAATTTATTAAGGTGTGCTTCAAAAAAGTCACATTTCCACGTATTTACTCAGTGGTTCCCTCTGTAATTTTTCCTTTCAATTTGTCTAGCTTGAGGTATCATTAGGCTTGCCAAATATTCCGAGCCTGAACACTCTGTGGAAGGGGTAATAATAGGTACAACTGAATTAAGAAAGAGCATTAGGAAGGCCTGGAGGACTGCTAGTGCCCACTTAGCCAAAGCCACACCAAGGGGGGAGGAAGTGAGCACTCCAGCTACTCTTAATTTGGAATTGTGTCCCAATAATCGAAAGAAGCAATTTGTCGGTCTTTACAAGGTTTGCAAGGTTAACAAAATAAGGCTTCAGTCAAAACGTGCGACTGCTAGGCTGCGTATGTAAAACATGATGTAGAAATTGCCTGTGTGATACTGATGATGTCCAAGATGAGCAGCATGTTCTTTTCCACTGCGTCAATCCCCACATGATTTCTCTCCGCAGGAAATATGCACCTCTGTTTCCCCCAACAGGAGCCCACAATGTGTTTGCTTTCATAAGCCAGAACAATAACAAGCTTTATTTTTTCTTGACTAAAGGCCTTTATTTTGTTAACCCAGTAAAATTATGTGGGATTTATAATACAGTTTTAACGTCAAGATTAAAAAAACATTTGAGGACCTTTTAAAACCAGCCAGATGTGTGTGGTGTGGCCTCTTTTGTAGCTGAGTTCCTAACCCTTCCCTTGATTTTTTAGTGCCTTTTTTGGTTCGGTTCGTTACAGACTTTTTTCCAAGCTTCATCCACACCCTTCGCTTTGAGACCGCAACATCATGATGGAACCCCAGGTCCTCCCCTACGTGTGATTTGTGTGAAGCTGATGATGATGTCCAGGATGAACAGCATGCTATTTTCCACTGCACACACCCCCATACAGTGTATCTTCGCAGAAGATATTCTCAGAGGCAAGATAATAGGATATTTTTACTTTTTTTGCACCAGAACATTTTTTCTATATGATGATTTATGAGCAGACCAGCAGTCGCATTTCTTGACTGAAGGACTTTTTTTGTAAACCTTGTAAACCTGTTCTTAAGAACGTAGACACATCATGAGTTTATGTATACTAATATTTGCCTCCTCTTGGTATCCTCAATCCATGTTTTTATGTGCCCAAAACACCCTCTTTGATTTAATGCGATCGGTTGGTCCTGGCAGATGCTTGATTGTTTACTGATTTTATTCAGTGCTGTGACGCGTTGTGCCTTTTCTCCCTTTCCAAGGCTTTTTTTGTAGGTGATACAAATCTGGTGCAACAACAACAATTACCACAAATTTTTACATGTTTTACGTACGCAGCCTAGCAGTCGCACGTTTTGACTGATGGCTTCCTCTGTAAACTCTGTAAACCCTGAAAGTAGACACATCATGGGCTCCTGTTGGGGGAAACAGAGATGCATATTTGCTGCAGAGGTAAATTACGTGGGGATTGGCGCAGTGTAAAAGAACATGCTGCTCATTCTGAATGTCATCAGTATCACGCGGGTCACAGGTGGGGGAGTTACTTTGGGACTCCATGTCGCTGCCTCAAAACTTAGGGCGTGGACACGAAGTATGAAACGAGCTGTAGTGTTGTCGGTCGTTGCTTTCACGCTTGCACAGCCCTAGCTATCTCCCAGATGGGGGATTAGAACAGATTGCAGATGATCTGACTAATAGACCCCGTGATATGCAAATCATGCTGAGTCGGTTGGCTGTGTACATCAGGAATAAACATTTAATTGTCAACACTTTCACGTCCGAGGTTGTGCACTTCAACTCCGCAGGTGAAAATGTTCCTGTTTTTTGTTTTTGATGTTGGCGGTGCCCCCCTTCATCACAAAGATTCGTTTGCTTAGGTATATGGGCATGATTTTCTACAGGATTTTAAGCATGGCTAAGTCTGCTGAACAAGCATCCCGTCCTTTTCTCGCCTCTGCCTATAAGATACAAAAAGAAAAAAAATTACGCAGGCAGTGAAAGCCACTCCTCACATTAATTAAGGAAAAGGAGCCACTTTGGTACTATTGAGTTCTTTGCAGCATGCAGAAGAACTCAAGTTCTTGTAGGCGAGTGACATGTGTGATGCACTTTTGCACAAAGCGCATGCTCTCCTTTCCGTACCATCTTTTTATTATTTGTGCGATTCAAGGTTGCTCTCAGCCCTGTCTGCCTATAACGAGTCGTAATAGAATCGAACCGAGTACCGTAAAAGCTCCTCTACCGCCAAAAGGAAAAATCAATGGGGATCAAGAGGGTTGCAGGCTTGGCCTGAAACCGGCTCCTGATGAGAGTTGGTAATAGCACTGAAAAGGGCACGTCCGGTATGGACAAGTTTAGCAGCAAAGGTACGTAGATTTGTGCGTGAAGCAACACGCTTTGGCAGACAGGCCACACACTTCTTTGTGGCTCGCTAAGACGTATGTTATTCCTGCTGGCATGTATGGTAGTCAAGTATGGAGTACTGGTTTCTTGCAGGCAGGCAGGGAGTTCTCTAGCCCGCTGTCTACGCTTCATTTGCATTTTCTGATGGGCACTAGGTGTGAAGCAGTCCACCACTTATTGGGCTGTACTCCGAGAATGTGGACATGAACCGTTACAATTCTACTGGTTTCGGTCAGCTGTCAAGTTTTTCAATAGTATGCTTAATAATACTATTTATGCTTAATAGTGACACGTTGCGGAGGGTAATAGTCCAGGCTGAGGATCTCAATTTACAGCCTCGTTCAATTTTTTTTTTTTTTTGGTGGGGGTTATTACACGGTCCTCAGCAAGGGCCTGACAGAATGAAGGAAAAAAACCCTATAAGACTGGGAAAAGGAAAGCCTCCTGCCTAAACTGAAAAACCCTCCTTGAAAAACCACAGTCTGAGAAATTGGCCCACGCTCGCAAGAGCACAAGCTAAGAGTGTGACTGAAGAACAGACAGAAAAAGGCCTAACCTTATAAGTACAAGTGCCTGCTGGACTGCTCAATTGCTGAGCGAGCGCTTTTCAAGGACTGTGTGGGAGTGAGTTGTATGTACGAGCTGTTCAAACTGGGCGTGCTATTACCATGCAAGAGTTTACTGCAGATTTGAAGCATAGGATGAGAGGTGTTTGGAGAGACGCTAGTGTAAGAGGTTAGTGTAAGACGTCGTGCTTTCATGTGTCAGTCACAGGCCTAGTCTTGGCTGGTTTGGGCTGCCAGTTAAAGGGCTTTGCTTTAAGCGAGCTGCTTTGTGCGTATCTTGCGTGCCTAGCTGCTATCTTCGTGCTTCATTGCATGCTTCAAGCTGCATGCTTCATGCTCCGCGCTTGGTGCCATGTGCTTTGCTTGCCTTTCCCTTCTGATGGGGCTGCTTGAGTCCTTTGTTCTCTCTTCTGCTCCGCTGCACTTTGTTTTCTTGGCGCTCCTGGTTTCATGAGGCTCTCTCAGCCTCTCCTCCTTACCAATGGATGCAGAGACACAACATCCCACCTGAAGAATTCGCATCTGGTTTGAATGTTTTTTGTCGTGGGTTTGATGGCATGTAAGCTCAGTTTTATCATGAGTGCTGTGGCATGTAGAGCAGTAACTCCAAGGCTGTGTAGTGGTTTCTATGTATGCCTGCTGTAAATGGTGCCTGTAGCTCCTAGCAGGATGGTGTGGAGAGTTGTGCAGTGTTCCAATAAGTGAGGCATTACCGGCTTATGTTGTTCTCGTGCCTTTTGTGCTTGTTGGGTAGGGGAAGTGTCTACACTGTACTTAATTTCGATCAGATTTATGTTGCGTTATTTCGGTTTGGTTACAGGCTTTTTTCCAAGCTTCCGCTCAGATGCCCCCTGAGGCATATATAGCGACGTAACCTTACCTGATCTTACCTGATCTCTCAGCCTCTCACACGTTCACTGACAATTTCATGCACACTGTCATAGCAAATCACTGTCACTGCAAAGTATAAGTCTCAGCACAACAATCTATGCTCTGGCAGCTCAGGCCACAGCTTAAGGGCAGGCTTGGCTGCCGGTGGTGCTTGGCCTTCGTGAGCTTTTGACTCAGAATTCCCGATAGGCTGAGGGCTTATGAAGAAGGTAGCAAAAGCCCACCAGCCTATCAACCGGCTGCCGGCTACCCTCTTTGTGGTAACCCTTGAGGCTTTGCAGGCTTAATACGTAGAGGCAAAATAAAGGCTTACAGAAGGAAGCACTGTATTGTGTGTACACGTCTGATTCGTCAAGTTATAAACTCCAATTGTACATTGTAACGGCCGCACATTGAACACAAGACCTACTGGGTGAATTGAATTAGGCAGCACTCTTCAAAAAAACGCACCAAGCCCGAGCCTGGACGACCGTAACAAGGTATACAAAAAACAGCAAAAATGATCCCAAACACTGCAGCCCTCCCAGCCCACAAACACTGCAGTCCCTCCCCAAATGTCGTGCTTGCATGCCATGCATACTTTGAAGTGGCACCTGATGGTAGAAAGGTGCCCCTCACATATATGTTATCCGTAACTCCTACAGCGAGACCTGACCCACAGGCCGTCTTCAACCGCCTGACTGATCCGGCCACTATCACCACCTCCTCTCACTTTCAATTGAGAGAACAGCTGAGGGTGCTCGGGCGGAAGGGCCATGGATCACAGTATGCATTTTGTGCTGCACCCACCCTCCCCTTTTGACAAAAAGCGCACTGGAAATCAGGGTTCCTGGCCAAAACTGTGCGCGCAGCTCACAATCGTGCACGCAAACACACCCACACACCTACGCATACACTGAAGTCACACTCACATCCACACAAAATGCAGCCTCGTACATACAAAGAGGCGCACACAGCTGCGAGCATTGCTAACACGAGGGCACACACAAACGCACACACACATATACATGCGCGTGAGCACACCTACTGATGAAGGTCTACAGAAAAAGGTCGTGAGGAACCGCAGGCAATTGCAGGCCCACCTGCTCAACAAGCAAGGAGACCCCAGCTGCCTTATTGTAGTTCCTCCGCCCAAGCAGGACAACGCCAGCTGCCAAAACGTTGTACTCTCCATCACACCCAAGCCTGCACCTCCTCGCTTCCTGGATACCCTCTCATTCTGCTTGCCTAGCCACAGACTGAGTGAGGCACTCCAAGCGATTCACACGTTTGTGAGTACACACAAAGACTTGAACTCTGAAACATAATACTGCACACAACAACCAGCGTGCGCACGCCTGCATGCGTATTCATAGCAGCTGTGAAGGTGTTTGCAATTTACACCTGTGCCATGATCTGCTTGCTCTCGCTGCTGCCTTGCCCGCCCGTGCGGACGATGGGCTGCTTGTCTGTGAGGAAGTGTGTGTGTGTGTGTGTGTGTGTGTGCGTGTGTGTACGCATTTGTTACAGGGCCATGGTGCAAAAAAAGTTAAGACTAGCCCCATGCTGCCCAAAATGGAGGGAACGCAACCGTGCCTGCTTGACAAGACCAGTGTCCCTGACGATGTATCACTGATGATGTGCCCCTGACAATGATGAAGCTTTCGATTTAACTAGGCCCCCTGATCAGGTAACAGCCTGGCAGTCTATAGAATATTGTTGGAGGGAGCGTGCTTCATCTTAGAGCCAAACAGGGTCTCTGCCCTGACTGACTGCATTAAATGTGCTGAGGCAAACAAAACAGCACGCAACGGAGCCATAAAGGCCCCCTCAGCCCTGGCCTAGGCATATTCATACACAAAACCTCTGCCACCAACATCAAACAATAGTCATGCTCATTCGTGAGCATGGCATGGCGTGATCTACGCAGCGGAGACCCACAACACACAGGCAAACAAATAAGACCAGAGTCGAAACGTTGGGTAACTCACTTGTGAGCATGGCGGCTATACAACACACAGGCAAACAAATAAGACCACAGAGTCGAAACGTTGGGTAACTCACTTGTGAGCATGGCGGCTGCAACACACAGGCAAACAAATAAGACCACAGAGTCGAAACGTTGGGTAACTCACTTGTGAGCATGGCGGCTATACAACACACAGGCAAACAAATAAGACCACAGAGTCGAAACGTTGGGTAACTCACTTGTGAGCATGGCGGCTGCGCGCTCCGCGATCATGACGGTGGCCGCCCCTGTTTGGCAACCTGAGAGGAGAGGTGAAGGAGAGGGGAAGGCAGGCGTTTTAAGTGGATGGTAAACGGAAGAGGCAGGGTCTAAGGTTTATGACGGTGGCCGCCCCTGTTTGGCAACCTGAGAGGAGAGGTGAAGGAGAGGGGAAGGCAGGCGTTTTAGGTTGACGGTTAACGGAAGAGGCATTTAAGATTGATGGTAAACGGAAGAGGCATTTTAGGTTGATGGTAAACGGAAGAGGCATTTTAGGTTGATGGTAAACAGAGGAGGCACTTTTGGTTGACGGTTAACAGAAGAGGCATTTTAGGTTGATGGTAAACGGAAGAGGCATTTTAGGTTGATGGTAAACAGAGGAGGCATTTTAGGTTGATGGTAAACGGAAGAGGCATTTAAGATTGATGGTAAACGGAAGAGGCATTTTAGGTTGATGGTAAACAGAGGAGGCATTTTAGATTGACGGTAAACGGAAGAGGCATTTTAGGTTGATGGTAAACAGAAAAGGCATTTTAGGTTGATGGTAAACAGAAAAGGCATTTTAGGTTGACGGTAAACGGAAGAGGCATTTTAGGTAGATGGTAAACGGAAGAGGTAGGGTCAAAGGTTTATGACGGTGGCTGCCCCTGCTTGGCCACCTGAGAGGTGTGGTGGAGGACAGGGGAAGGCAGGCGTTTTAGGTCCATGGTAATCAAATGAGAGGTAGAATTTCTGATGAGGGGAGGTAGAATTATTAAGACAGGGTCAGGAGGGTATAAGGTACGGGTGGTACGGGTGGTGCGTGTGTGTGTGTAATATGGGTGGTATATGATTGAAAGTCATACTTCTCTTTCAGGGTGAGTGTCGTAGATTGGTCAATGGTCATCAATCAAAGGCAGACTCAGGTGAGGAGACAAAAGCTTGCAATAGAGAGGAGCTGTGCTCGCAGCGCTTGCGCAACAATAGGTACGAGTTTGGAGGGATGAGCAAGTGAGTGTTCATAATCAAAAGACAGAGGGTAGCCAGAGAAGGGTGTGCGCTTGTCATTCATGCTTGCCGTGTGCATGAATAAATAGCGTCTGCCCTTCCAAGGCAGGGTACACGACAACTAAGCGTCCGCCCTTTTAAGCAAGGCTCAAGAGCGACAACTGTCCGCTCTTTAAGGCAGATTGCACGACAACCGGAACACACACACAGGGAAAAAGTGCGAGAGATGTCAGATGGCAAAAAGAAAACAACTCCGAAAAAAAGGGCAAAAGATTTCCGCCACAGGGACTCGAACCCTGGCACCTATACGATAGCGGATTGTTGCATGTCAAATCTCAATTGCTAAGCACTATAGCATTTGTTGTGGGGGGCGTACATTGCCGACGGAGTCTCTTGAGACCCATTGTCACACAAAGCTTAGCCTTAGACGCCCGTTAGAAATGGATGAGTGGCCTGAACAAGAGCCCCTCAGGACCCACCCCCCAGAGTGCGTGACAACGGGAGCACCCACGCCACGTGTCACCTGCCCTGCATTTGTAGCTCCTCAGTACAACACAGCAAAGGACAGCAAGCCAGCAGACAGCAACCCTTTGAAGAGGTGTAGTATACAGACGTGACTCTCGTACTGTCAGATGCACACCCATATGGGCAATGCCTCATAGGATCGAGAAGGCACAGACCATGCAAGTGCCCACCCCATCCACACCACCTGCCACCTTTCCCACATTTGTAGCTCCTAGGCACCACACAGACGGACGCACGCCAACATTTGAGCAGTGCCTCCTAGGACTGAGAGGGCACAAACCTGGGATGCGGGGGATGACGCTTGCGTCCACTACACGCACACCCGTCACTCCTCGTACGGACAGGTCAGATGCAGACACCACTGCGTTGGGGTCATCGGGTAGCCCCATCCTGCATGGCGCGTGCGCAAATCGAAAACGTGTGCTCGACGCAAACAACGACGTGTGCTCGACGCAAAGGACAACGTGTGTTTGATGCAAAGGACAACGTGTGTTCGACGCAAACGACGTGTGTTCGACACGAACGACGTGTGTTCGACGCAAACGACAACGTGTGTTCGACGCAAAAGAAACATGGGCTCAACGCAGGGAGTGTGCTTGAGGTAATTGGTGGTTGATGACGACTTGGTGCGCGCGTGTGCACGTAGTGATTTGCTTATAGTGTAAACACATGGCAGGAGATGTCGTCAGGCAGGCACATCCTGTGTTCACCACACGTGCACAGGTGCGTCTTCCACACACACACACACACACACACACACACACACGTGTGCACGCTGCACACACGCCCACACAATTACATACACACCTAAACAAACAAACAACATGCACGTGGGCACACACACACGCACACACACAGACCTGCAGGTGCCGACTAAAGCGTTGCCGCTGCACGTGCTTCGGCGGATGAAGTCATCGATGTCAGCATCCTCTTGAATGCTGGGCCCTGGGTAACCCTCCTGCAATTTGTATGCGCATGTGTGTTGTGTGTGTGAGTGTATGTCTGTGTGCATGTTTGTGTGCGTGTTTGTTTCTTTACATGTGACGTGCAGGTATGCGAAGTCATGACGTGCAACTTTTCAGCATCTTCATTATAGCATGTGTCAGGACAGGTGCGAAGCGTGCTGCTTTTGCAGGAGCGAAAAGAGCTCGCTTTGCACCATTGTCCCAGACATGACGCGACAAGACGACACACACACACACACACACACACACACATGCGCGCGCGCGCGATTCCTTGATGTGAATAGACAGTGGCTCAAGCTGTGTGCCTTGCGCAAGCCGGACAAAAGTTCCCTCACGCAGCACACACAAGCAGGCCACCTTTATGGCACTCACTGCGACCCCAACCCAGAAAAAAGCAGCAGCTTCTCGTTCGATGATTGTACACCAAACAAGCGTGCGACAGTTTTAAACTTCACCTCCTTGATGTGCCTGGCAAGGGGCTTGTGCTGCATGACCTTGCGCGCCAACCAAACGCCCTCACGCAGTGTGTGCAAGTCAGCCTCTTGACACGTTTCACGTTTACTGTGTGTACACTGAACAAGCGTGTGCCACATTTGAACCTCACCTCCTTGACGTGCTTTGCTAGGGGCTCCTGCTGCATGATCTTGCGTGCCAACCGAATGCCCTCACGCAGCGTGTGCAGGTCAGCACCCTCTGCGTCGCTGTAGTAGTTGAGGTCAATGGCGGGGCTGGAGAAGGGGTCGTTTGAGCGGAGGCCTGTGTGTGTGTGTGTGTGTGTGTGTGTAAGCGTGCAAAGACACGCACGGTGCGTAGGGGGCGCTCACCTACAGAGCCCCTGCTCCTTGGCCTAAACACACAGTGTGCGAACAGGCACACACGCACAGTGCGTGGGGGCGCTCACCTACAGTGCCCCTGCTCTTTGGCCGCACAGCAAGCAGCTGGATGGCCATACCACAGGGCCACTCCTTGCCGGAGTCTTTAAGCGCAGCAAACTGCAGGGAAGGGGGAAGGGACAATGAGCATGGGTGGGGCGCTAGCTAGTGTCCATCGTGTGTCCATGCTCTTTTGTGCTGCAATGGACGTGGGCGTGTGCAAATCAGGTGTGTGCATGCGAGGTTGAAGAGTAGGATTTGCAGCAGCTGCATGGCCGCACCAAGGGTCCAATCTTTGCCGGGGTCTTAGGGCGCAGCAAATTGCAGGGAAAGTGGAAGGGACAGTGAGCGTGGGTGGGGTGCTAGCTTGTGTGCGTGTGTGTGTGCATGTGAGTGTGTATGTGTGTCTGTGCTCCTTTGTGCTGCAATGGATGTAGGCGCATGCAAATCGCAGGGAAAGTGGAAGGGACAGTGAGTGTGTGTGTGTGTGTGTGTGCGCATGTGAGTGTTTATGTGTGTGTCCGTGCTCCTTTGTGCTGCAATGGACATTGGCGTATACAAATCAGGGCCCATTCTTTGCCGTGGGGTCTCTGGGCGCAGCAAACTGCAGGGGAAGAAGGAAGGGACACACAAATGCCGCAGAGGCCACTTGTAGGGAGTCGGATGAGTAGCAACTGGTTGGTCACGTTGTAGGCCCACTCTTTTTCACACGTCATTGCTGTGCCTGTACTGCGTTCTCTCATATGCAGCTCTCTCATATGCAGCTGTGCCTGTACTGCGTTCTCTCATATGCAGCTGTGCGCCTGTGAATCCTGTCATATGCAGCCAGTTGCTTTGTGGTCACCCTTGGACGCAGCTGAGTGCCTGCAATTTCTCTTATACAGCAGTGTGCCTGTAACTGCTCTCATTCGCAGCTGAGTGCCTGCGATTTCTTTAATACAGCAGTGTGCCTGCAATTGCTCTGATACAGTCATACGCCTGCAACTCCTCATGCACGGCGGTGTGCATGCGATTGCTCTTATACAGCAGTGTGCCTGCAACTGCCCTCACACGCAGCGGTGTGCCTACAATTGCTCTGATACAGCTGTGTGCCTGCAACTCCTCATGCACGGCAGAGTGCCTGCAAATGCTCTCACCTCCGCAGCAGTGCGTGCCCCTTACCTTGACATACGTCTGCACACCATCAGGGTCCAACGGAAAGGCAGGCACAAAGCGCATCTGAAGGTCTGGCTCCCCCTCGCCTGAATATATGAATACATGTGTATGCATGTGTGTGTGCATGTGTATGTGTGTGTGTTTGTGTGTGTGTGTGTGTGTGTGTGTGTGTGTGTGTGTGTGTGTGTGTGTGTGTGCACGCGACGTGGTATGTGATTATGCAAGGATATCTGAGACACATACAACCCCCAAACCACAAGCTTGCACCCACACCTACACCCACACCTGCACCTACATGCACCCCCACCCCCACCCGCACCCACATGCACACCTACACCCACACTCGCACCCATGCCAACACCCACACCCACACCTGTGGTTGACAAGAAAGCGCCGTGGTCACAGCCTGTCGTGGCTAACGGCCCGGTCTTGTTCACCAGGTATTGCAGCACCGCTGGGACCCTGACCCTGGACTGCTTGTCGTAGATCTGGCCGGTTATAGACAGGTCCCTGAACTCCTCCTCTGTGAGGTAGGCGACCAGCGTGGCAGGGTGGTCCTGCAGGTCATTCATTCATTTGGAGAGTGTCTGGGTTTAAATTACGTTGCTGATTGGGCGTGGCAGGGTGGTCCTGCAGGTCGTTCATTCGTGTGTGTATGTGTGTGTGTGTGTGTGTGTGTGTGTGTGTGTGTTTAGAATACATTGTTGGTTGAGCGGATGTGGGTGTGGGGCAACAGCTCTGCCACCAATGTGCGGCTAGACGGTCTCCTGCCAATTGCAAAATGCAATGCATTGCTTCATGCTTTGCCAGACAATAGAAGCATGACACAGTTAGTCCAAAGCGCAGGTAGTATGTGTAGGGTTGGCAGTACACACGGTTGGCAGAGGGGGTCAACTGAGCAAATGTCCTGAAACGTGACTTTTTTTTATGCAAATCATGTTTGATGAGCATAACTATATGTTCCACAAAGTTTGGGGTCAATCGGACCACCCCAGTGGTCTGGGTGGGATTCCCCTTCAAATTTTGGCACTGAGTTTTCACATTTTAGGCCACCATTCCCCAACTAGAGCCTCTTTTCATCCCAAAACAAGATGGGAACATTTCCTTTATGATACCAAATTATCCTGGGTTTTGAAAAGCAGATTTGGTGAATGTTAGTTTTCCACCTTTTTGGCACCCCCTTTGTTGGATTTCTTTAGGGAAAATGGGCCAAAATGGAGTATCTGACCAACTACTGGGTCGTTTCACTCCATTTTTGTTGCAATGATATTTATTTATCAAAAGAACACCTTTCTATTTAAAAGTGATCCAGATTGTGCAGTAGGTGGTGAGATCTGGCGGATTGGCGGTGAAAAGTGGGGTTCACGCTGCGGGCAATTAGACATGTGCGCCGGAACTGACATTTTTATAAGGTGTATATACGGTACTTTTGGCAGGGAAGTCACCAAATATACGGTCATATACGGTGTATATATACGGTTCTGGCCAGACCTAGGTATGTGGCTACCACGCCAACAGCTCTCAAGGACAAATATCTAGGGTTGGCCAGAACCGTATATATGCACCGTACATGAACCTATATTTGGTGAACCCACTGCCAAAAATACTGTATGCACACCGTATATATAGGGTTCTGCCAACCCCATGAATATCTTATCTTGTACCACCCCTGTCCGTGGTGCAGGATGGGTATTTGTCTTTGGGACCTCCTTGATTAGTAGCACAGTAGCAACACAGCACCTGCAATACCATTGTGCCGTAGTTCGTGCACTTTAAAAACGTAGTATGTGCACTTGAAACATAGATTGTGCACTTTTAAAACGTAGTTTGTGCACTTAAAACATAGATTGTGCACTTAAAAAACGTAGTTTGTGCACTTAAAATGAACTACGGCACGCCGTCATTGTCTTGCGATGCTTTATTCGTTTGCAACACCCTTACCTGCAATGCTGCATCAGGTCTCGCTTGTCAATGAACACCAAAGAGTTCGTTAGGACCGTCTACGACTCTTGCATATCTGAAACGCTGTTCATATTATTCAAGGTTGACTTGCCAAACGCATTGCAGTCTTCCCCTCATTCAGTAAATAAACACACCAGTGCCTCCACTTGGACAGGTTACAACGCCTAAGAACAGCTTCGTAGGTTTGGCCAGAACCAAATATATAAGCGGTGTATATACAGTATTTTTGCAGGGACTTCTTCAAATATACGATTACGTACAGCGTGCATATATGTGGTTCTGGCCAACTCTTCAACTACGCCATTGGCATGGCAGTGCATAACAAGGCACTAGACCGGTGCCATGGCACTCATCTCGCTCAAGCCTGCTGTCCTGCACGCTTGCACACGTCCTGGCACTTCCTGCACGCATTCTGTTACTCCCTGCACGCATTCTGTTACTCCCTGCATGCATTCTTTTACTCCCTGCACGCATTCTGTTACTCCCTGCACGCATTCTGTTACTCCCCGCACGCATTCTGCTACTCCCTGCATGCATTTGGTTACTCCCTGCACGCATTCTGCTACTCCCTGCATGCATTCTGTTACTCCCTGCACGCATTCTGCTACTCCCCGCACACATTCTGTAAATCCCTGAATCCCATTTTGATCAAGAGAACGAACCACTTTCTTTTCAAGCACCCCCGCCAGAGCCGCAGCAGCCCTCTTGCTGCGCACCAGACCACGCTTGCACCTTTACAGTTTACGTAAGCACACCTCGCTGGCACACTAGCAGTTAACGTAAGCACACCACGCAGTTCAAGCACGGAAGGGAGCTAGTAGGGTACAGCTTTCTGCGCCCAGCTTGGCCTAAAGGTGATGAGTAGGGTTGGCTAGAAGCGTATGCACACACCGTATATGACCGTATGTATAGCACTTTCCCTGCTAGAAGAACCGTGCATGTGCCGTAAACACGAACATATGTATGGTGTAGGCCAACCTTAACTCAACCTTAACTCAACCTACTAATAGGCTGGCCAGACCGTAGACAGAGGTCTGCATGCCTAGAACACCATGTGCATACCATGTATCTACATACTCATATGGTTCTGACCAACCCACGAGGCCAGGCTAGGAAGGCCTGTAGGGTGCTAATGAGGCAGGCCAGACCGTATACGGGGGGTTCCATGCCAAATATTGGCATTCACATACCATGCATCTACATACGGGTATATGTTCTGGCCAATCATAGATACTAGGCAAGGAAGTTCTGCAGGCTGTTCACCTACGTGGGAGGCCTGCGCCACTCAGTGTTCTCTCACAGGCAACTCAGGATTTAGTGTGACCCCCCGAAACCCGGTTTCTTTCAAACACATGAATAAGACCGCACACCACACATGCTGCCACACTACAACATACTACACTGCTACACTGCAACACCAGACCATCTTGTACCCTTTCCCTGCCCCCCCATCAGAATTTGTTTGCACAACCCATCCGTGCTCCGTTGCAAGTCCTTCTCTGTCTGCCTAATTTGTTTGCACAACCCACCCTCAAAGCACAAATCCCTTTTCCAGCGTAACAACACCCACACCCACACCCACTCTATCTCCACACTTGAAGGCATTCATTTTCCATCAATCATCAACTGACAATTACCCTTGAGTCGCACCTGCAGGTTTTGCCCCACCCCCGGCGAGTCCACCAATACGTCTACTCCCATTTGCCGCAAGTTCTCTGCTGGGCCGATGCCGGACAGCTGCAAGATGTGGGGCGTGTGGATCGTGCCTGCACATGCATGTCACACGACAAATGTGTACAGTTTACAAAGCCATGCCCGTGTCTAAGATTTTGACCGCTGTGCTAAGGAGCACTCTGTGTATGGATTGTTCCCACACATGCATGCCACACGACGAATGTGCTGCTTAATACCTTTACATGCCTGTGTCTAAGATTTTTGCCGCTGTGGTAAGGAGCATTCCCTGTGGAACCCCAGGAAACAATTGTGTGCAGTTCACAAAGCCATGCCTGTGTCTAACATCTAACCAATGTGATGAGGAGCATCCTCCGTGGAACCCCAGGAAATAAATGTTGCCTCCCACTTCTTCACATTGGCCATTGCCTGCAACTATGCTGCGTTGCGCGCCACTTATACACACGCAACCACAAGTATGAGCACATCCCTTCTCTCTCCAAGTTGCGCACAGAGCCTGCCACCAGCTGCACATATACACCAGCGTTCACATTCACTCCTGAACACACACACACACACGAGCATGACATACAAGCACACGAGCACCTCCCCTCCTTCTGCCCGCTGTGCATATATAGCCTGTCACAAGCGGAACAAACAAACCAACATCCACATCCCTTCCCAAACACACGCACGCGCACACACGCACACATGCTCACACACCTGAGCACATGAGCACCTCCCCTCCCTCCTTGAGCTGCGCACAGAGCCTGTCGCTAGCTGCGTTGGCCCCTTGTGAGAATTCCACACCCACGGCTTTGGGGAGCAGGCCTTCTGCTTGGTCAAACAACAGCTTGGTCGTGCGAGCCCCAGTCACAACCTAGACAGGCATGCGATTGGAAAAACACACTGAGTCTCTGCGGCTTAGTCGTGCGTGCGTGCCCCGGTCACAACCAAGGCAGGTTCTAATAGAATATTTTTGGCAGCTTTGTGTTGGAACACAACGGCCAGAACCGCATGCGTACACAATGTGTGCCACCGCACATTAAGAACTTTCCCGCAAAAGCACCAGATATACACCACACACTACACCATATATGGTTCTGACGACCCTATTCACAATGTGACACGTCAATGTAGAAAATGCGGCGAGGTCGGACCTGCAACAGCACGGTACTTTCTCTAATAAACGGTGAAAAGGAGCCCCAGTACCCAGGGGGCAGTTGCTGTATAATACCGTACTGAAACTGGGAGAATTGCAGTTGATTTAATAGTTGTTTTGCCCTCTTGCACTGTTAAGTACGCGAAGATGTTAAGAGAAATTCGCACCCAGCAAACTCGTGATCATTTTGCCATCTCAAATGTGGTTGTCTGAAGGAGTTGCATACCCCTCATGGATGAAGCCTTTCAGAGAGAGCAGAGCAATTAAATCCGCAATAGCTCGCAAATAATGAAATGTTTGGCTGGCTTGAATACTCGCAAATGAATCATACTAATTATTTGGGCACCTTGCAATGAGTCATACGCGCATTTTTATGGTAGCAGTGCAGTAGGTATGTCTTGGGAAATAGTTGCTGTTTTTGGGGGGAACACGTGTTAAAAGGGGAGTGGGGAGTACGTTAATGTGCTGTGCCATTAGATTTGGGTGTTTGAAGGGGGGGGGTGAGTACGATAACTTGCTGTAACATTAGATTTGAGTGTTCAAAGGGGGGTGGGGAGTACATTAATGTGCTGTACCACTAGATTTGGGTCAAGTTCGGGCGAGACATGGATGGTTTTAAGCACAGCATACTCACTGTCAAATTAGAACAAGACGTGGCTGGTTATGAACGAACTCACCTTGAAATTTGGATGAGGCATGGCTGGTTTTTAATGCACTCACCGTCAAGTTAGAGCGGCGAGACATGACTGGTTTTAAGTACATCCGGTACATGTCCGCGCGCTCGCCTTTCTTCTGGGTCACCTGAAACTCCCCATAACCCTCCTGAGAATGGCCATACCGTGTGCATTTGATATGTGTGTGTTTTTATTTGGACATACCAAGCGCATTTAGTAAATGTGTGTTTGTATGGGTCATACCGTGTGCATTTTGTACATGTGAAATGTGTGTTTGTATTGGGTGCACGTGCATTTAGTAAATGAGTGTTTGTATTCGGTCATGCCGTGTGTATTTTGTAAATGTGTGTTAGTATGGGTCATACGGTGTGCATTTTATAAATGTGTGTTTGTAGTTGGTCATACCGTGTGCATTTTGTACATGTAAAATGCATGTTTGTATTGGGTGCACGTGCATTTAGTAAATGAGTGTTTGCATTTGGTCATAACG
>Ga0307945_1000629_pt1:22500-24821 | contig 24821 bp, 25 predicted proteins | sample OrgLakmetagen228_FD_201818 | JGI IMG/M metagenome (GOLD analysis project Ga0307945, IMG submission 201818) | Saline water microbial communities from Organic Lake, Antarctica - #228 | ecosystem: Environmental > Aquatic > Non-marine Saline and Alkaline > Saline | place: Antarctica...
AATGAACAATTTGTGCCACCCATTTGCAAAATCGTGTGACCTAATGACTTGATGCTGCGTGGCTGCGCTAAGAACTGATGCGCTTGCTCATCCAGCTAAGCGGTATGTGTGGTGTCTTTTTTCCACACACGCACGTACACACACGCACACACACACACACACGCATACACACATTCAAACACACACACACAAATGCACTTTGCGTGCTCGTACGTACCCACCACACCAGGCATTGTTTTATGACTCAAGATGCGTGCGCATGCATTGTTCCTCGACACACATGCTATTGCAAGGAAGAATAAATGCAAGAGCAATTGCTGTTCAAGTGTGCAAACTCTGTTGGATGGTCAAATAAATTGATCAAACGCGTGTGAAATCCGTCGTCACGGGAATTGTTGTGTGGCCAAATAAAGTTTAACGCGTGTGAAATTTGTCGTCATAGGCACTGTTGAGTGGTCAATTAGAACTGAACGTGTGTGAAACCCGTCGTCACCGGCACTGTTGTGTGGCCAATTTGATTTATTCAAGGTAGTGTGTAAGACTTTTTCCTCAATGCAGGCACAAGCGTGCGGTAGAATGTGTTCCTTGGCGGAGTTTTAATTGCAATGAAAACTCGGTTTTACTTGCATTGAAATACAAGTGTACGTGTGTTCCAATAAGACGTATGTTCCGATAAGACGTGTGTTCCAATCAGACGTGTGTTCCAATCAGACGTGTGTTCCAATAAGACGTATGTTCCGATAAGACGTGTGTTCCAATCAGACGTGTGTTCCAATAAGAAATCAGTGCGCGTGCTATTTATCCTCAACGCAGGCACTGGTAATTCTGATCAAAGAATGCATGCAGGCCTCTTTTGGGTAGCCAGATGTGTGCTACTGGTTAATGCAGGCTGTGTATGAGCTCATGGCCGAACGGCCTTGTCTCAAACCTCTCTTGGGTGGTCAGATGTGTGCGTACATTTCTTTACCCTTAATGCAGGCTTTAGCGTTAGAGATCATGGCCGTTTCTTGACACAAACCTCTGTTGGGTGGTCAGATGTGTGTGTGTGTGTGCATTTCTTTACCTTTTAATGCAGGCGCTAGTATACGAGCTCATGGCCAGAGGGAGCCTCGATGAGCATCTTGCTGCCAAGGTAATGCATGGTGTAATTTCTTTGCTTGTTTATTGCTCCTGATGTGTCATGCATTCAAGGTCTACAAGAAGAAGGCCTTCAGTCAAGAAGTATGACTGCTCGCCTGTTCATAAAGTAAATATCATGCATTGGGAAGTAAATATCATCCATTGGGAAGATGCAGAACACAAAACAACATCCTTTCCTAATCCATGCCGGTAGTACGTGTTCACACTATCTGCTCTTTTCTTCTTTTTCTTTGTGTCATGCTGCATGGCCTATGAAACTGGCTTTTTTGTGGCTGCATGGCCTATGCAACTTGCTTCTTTGTGACTTTTTCTTTGTGTCATGCTGCATGGCCTATGCAACTTGCTTCTTTCTCTTTGTGTCATGCTGCATGGCCTATGCAACTTGCTTCTTTCTCTTTGTGTCATGCTGCATGGCCTAAGCAACTTGCTCCGACTTAATGCTTATCCTGTTCAGCTCTGTGTAGGGTTGGCCAGAACAGTACATATACGCCGTATATGACCGTACATTTGATGGAATCCCTGCCAAAGATACCGTATACACACCGTATATATATGGTTCTGGCCAACCCTAGCTCGTGGCAAGCAACTGATCGCTGGACAATGATAATGACCATGCGGTATTGGAGGCAAGCACTGCACCGCATTGTACAAGCAAAGTCATATTACCGAGTTTAAATGCCGGCTTTGTGTGACTTGCGTGCATGCGTGTGTGTGCATGTGTGTGTGATGTATTAAAGGCACAATAGAACAACACACACATGCGTATGCGCATACCAGTGTTGTTCAGGCGTATTTTCAAAGTTCCGGTTTGCCCTAAGCCTTGTTGAGAATAAGTGCGGGCTGCCCTAAGGGGCTTTGGAAATAGTTGCGGTTTTGCCTTTCAAAAAATTTCCTGGCGCAGCCCCAGGCGCGGTGTGTGAGTGTTAAATAAATTTGAAGGCCTTTATGAGGTTCACTTAGGGCGGGGGAACAGGAGGAGGAGGCAGTATCTTGTTACATTGGTAATTGGTAATATCAAATGTTCTCCAAAAATGAGGCTTCACCTTCAACTTGAACAACTGCCACATTGTCGGGATCAAGAGCAAAAATAGATTCATCCTCAACTTCATCACTGCCTTCTTCATCCTCAAGCCATAGAGCATCATCATCACCATCATCACCATCATTACCATCATCATCAC